>Ga0307419_10001301_pt1 | contig 12922 bp, 10 predicted proteins | sample SalMarWE160230MG_2_FD_202512 | JGI IMG/M metagenome (GOLD analysis project Ga0307419, IMG submission 202512) | Salt marsh sediment microbial communities from the Plum Island Ecosystem LTER, Massachusetts, United States - WE1602-30 | ecosystem: Environmental > Aquatic > Marine > Intertidal zone... | reverse complement strand
CCGTGGCATTGAACGCCACAAAATTTTCGAGGATAATGAGGACCGCGATAATCTATTGAAGCGCCTTTTTTCGGGTATTCTTAATCTATCGGTATAATGAATTGATGAACGGGGAAGACTAGAGCTCATATCAACTATGGCCTACCTATAAAGTCATATATTCGACATATGAATTTTCGCACCTCCTTGACAAATCATAACTATTCATTAGTTTTGTAAATATCACAATGTGGCTAATGCGACTTGTCCATAATTAGCCGAAATTTGAATGTAACATATTAATTTCATGACTTTTTTATGCTACAAGTAGCATCAGGAGGACCAGATGATTATACATCAGAGGGAAATCAGTTACAGCGAGAATTATTCGGAATTTTTCGAGGCACTTCTCAAAGCCAAGGCACACATGGAAAAAAAATATCCTGAAATCTCAGTGGAGCTCATGTACAATTTGGCAGGACAGAGAGGTTACGCAACGATTCAGACACGCTATGCTTCGCTGGCCGACTACGAACGGATCGATGCTGAAGCAGACAAGGATGAGGACTATACGAAACTACTGGACTCTATCATAGGCGGTACCGGGGACCTGCCTGTAGATCAGTTCTATCGCGTAATTGAAAGCCCGTAGCCACAGTTGAAGCTGGCGCATAACTGCCGCGAGATAGCGACTCATCTCGTTTCGTCCAGTTCGAGCTACCGCAAATGTGTGTGGAAATGGGGTCACCCCTATTTTATTCACTTTATGGGGGTGGGCATGACAGATTTGGACATCAGTCCATCTGATTGCCCATTCTGCGGTGATGATGTTAAAGGCAGGATCATCAAAGAATACGGAACGGCGATCGCGATCAGGGATAAATACCCGGTAACTGCATACCATACGCTTATGCTACCCCAAAGACACACCCCTGATTTTTTCACCATGACACCCCGGGAAAGTGTGAGTTACTTGCGAAAGCCATGGTTCCAGTGCCCTCCGCCATGAAATTCGTACCGTTCTCCATGCTCCCCTCTGTTAAATCCATGAAATTCATGGTGCTCTCCGTGCGCTCCACGTGAAAATTCGTGATGCCCTCCGTGAAACCCGGGATGCTCGCGTTCCGCTTCTCCGCCGTAATAATAAGGGGAATAGCCGTAAAATCCATAACCTCCATAATATTCGTAAGGGGCGTAATCGTATTCCCCATTCCAGCCATAATAGCCTTCGTAGGCACAGCCGAAAAGCATCAGGGAAACGAATAACAGAATCGGCAGAATGATATTTCTTATGTTCATTACAAGTCACCTCCTTTACCCTGATCCACCGTCAAGGTATCATCTGATGAAACCCGCCGGCGAATCCAGGTGTACTGCCCGTCAACCGGGCTTTCTTTTGATAAAATAAGAACGAAAACGAAATTTTCAAAAGGAGGTTCGTTGAAAATCGAAAGAAAGGGGGACGTTCTTCACTAATTACACTTAGATCTTCCTGACCGCGTGATGAACTCACTTTCGAGCTTCGTCCAACATAGAGAAATGTAGACTGGCATAGGCTCAACTCCCAGGGGATGAAAGCCCACGATACACCGAGACACCAATCTGTGAAAACGTGAAAACGGTGAAAACGGGGTCGGATCTTTCATTTTGACAAGTTCAGCGTCATACTGGATCTTGTCATCGAAGGCCGAAAAGAGATACTGCGATATGGGCTTGAGGAAATAGAAACAACCATGACAGACCTGGACGCCAGGCAGACTGATTGCCCATTCTGCAGCAATCGAGATTGGACCATTATGCAAGCCCTTAGAAAACTGGTTCCCCATGAGGAATTCGATTACCAGGTACTTACTCACCAACACGATCGAGGACTTGAATGTCGAGAAGGCTCGCCAAGAAGTGGAGCCGTTCATAAAGGATCCACAAGCCCTGGCAAGCTGGTCTCGGGAGTTTCCCCATGAGGTCGGGTCGCGTATTCAGCCGGTTTGACAGCCACACATAATGAGTCCGGCATATTGACCAGGTTATCATCTAATCTGCTCTTGAATATCTTGGTACAGAATTTGATGCAAGAAAACTCTTCCTACCGTGTCCGGACGCCGTTTCGCCGAAATCGTGCAAGAACCTGGGCTAAATGGTCCCCAAAGGGAGGGAAACGAGTGAAATCGACCGCCTCGATCCTTCTCGCAACGGCCTGAAGGTCCCTGATCAGGACCTGGTGGGTCGTGATCATCCGGATCTGTTCTTCCGACAGGCCGCACAGGACAACCCCCATGTGCAGGGCATAGTATCTGCGGGTCATCTCCAGGGTTTCGGGAACGACAATCGGGCTGAAACGGACTTCTGTATCCCTGTTTTCATAAACTGCGCTGAAGCCGTCCGGAGCGGCCTGCACAGACACGGGCACCAGGATATGGCTGAGCAGCAGCCCGGGATTCTCCGTTTCCACGCCCGGGTTGTCGGTCGTCACCATGCGGTAATGAAAGGACGATGCCAGGTAACGCAGTACATCGTTGGCCGTTATGGTGAACGAGGACGGATCATCCCTGGCCCACGCGCAGAAATCGAAGAGGTTGTGGATCGGGGTCCGCTCGGGATTCGTGTCCGCAATGGAGACAACGGCATCATAGTCCGCGTGGGATTGGTTTTCCGATGCACGAAAGGCCTCGAACAGGCGCTGCTCCGTTTCCGGGGTCACCGGGCATTTGCAGCTCAGTATTCCGTACAGGAAGGCCCGCAGGGCCTTGGATTCAATTGCAGTCCTCATCTGTTATCTCCCTGTCGTCGAGAAAGGGTTCGACCTCCACCAGGCTGCAGTGGAAAGCGCAGGTCTGGCCCGCGTCGGTGAGCCGCTGGCTGGTCAGCTGATTGACGCCCCTGCCGTCCGGGTGAAGGCCGGGGGACCGGATCCCCTCGGCCACCAGGAGTCCGGGCCGGGTGTCTTCGGTCACCCTGGCCAGGAGGCGGCATTCTCCCCGGCCGTTGAAGAGCCGGACCTGGGTATTGTCGGCTATCCCTCTTGGAGCGGCTGTTTCGGGATGGATCAGGACCTTGGGGGGCCCCGCCTCCTCACGGAGGTTCCGGATCTCGTTAAAGGCCGAATTGAGAAACAGCCTGTGGGGCGGGGTGATGAGCTCCAGGGGAAACCGGGTGTCCCCTTCGGGATCCCGGATCGCCCGGCCGCTGGGCAGAGGGTCGAGTCCCTTGTCCGCCCAGGCCGTGGAGACGAATTCGACCTTGCCGGACGGGGTGTTGAATCCGTGTTCGTAGGGGTTGTCCGGAATGGCGAGGCGAACGGCCTTCCCGGCGAGGAGGCTGCCTGTGTCCACATCCTTCATGAACGGGGACGGATCTTTCAGCATCTCGGCAATGCATTGGTGCTCGGTGAAGGAGAAGACATCCTCCCTGAACCCCATCTTTCCAGCCAGGGCCTGAAAGATCGCCAGGGTCGAACGGCTCTGGCCGATCGGGGGGATGACCGGCTCGGCGATCCGGAGGTAGTTGTGGCCATATGACCGGTAGAGGTCCTTCATCTCGAGGAAACTGGCCCCGGGGAGGATGATGTCGGCCATCCGGGCCGTGTCTGTCATGAACATCTCCTGAACCGAGACAAAGAGGTCTTCCCGGGCCAGGCCGGCCATGACCTGCATCGACTGGGGAGCGACCGCCGCCGGATTGGACAGATAGACATGGAGATACTTGATGGGCGGATCGGCCGGTTCGGTCAGGGCCTTGCCCAGTTGGACCATGTTGACCCACCGGGTGCCGGGCGGACAGAGATCGGGCCGGGTCAGGAAGGAGAGATCCGAGGGAGCGCCGCCCACGGAATAGGTGATTCCCGCCCCCGGACGCGAGAAGGCTCCCACCAGCCCGGGCAGGAGGGCGATGGTGCGAAGGGCCATCGCCCCTCCGAGCTGCCGGCCGGGTCCCCAGCCTGTCCGGATGAAAGGCGCCCGGGCCCGGCCATATCCCACGGCCAGGTTCTCGATCTCCCCGGATGTGATTCCGCAGATCCGGGCCGCCTCTTCCGGGGGATACTGGGCGGCCCGTTCCTTCAGCTCCTCGAAGCCTCTGGTTCGCTTTTCGATAAAGGCATGATCCAGAAGGTCATAGGTGATCAGAACGTTCATCATTCCCAGGGCCAGGGCCGCATCGGTCCCCGGCCTGATCATGAGGTGTACATCCGCCTTTCCGGCCGTTTCGGTCCGGTAAGGGTCTATAACCGCCAGGCGGGCCCCGTTTTTCCTGGCCTTTTGAAAGAACGGCCAGGCGTGAAGGTTGGTGGTCAGGGTATTGGAGCCCCAGATGATGATGAAATCGGAATCGACCGAGGATTCGATGCTGGTGGAAGGTCCCTTGCCCAGGCTTGCCTCAAAGCCCGCGGATGCGGCCGGACCGCAGATGGTGGGCAGCATGCGGCTGGCACCGAGCCTGTGGAAAAAGGCATGGCCCGCGTGCCTTTGAATCAGCCCCATGTGGCCCCCGTAATAGTAAGGCAGGATCGTCTCCGGACCGAACCCGGCCGAGACCGTTGACATCCGGTCGGCTATCCGGTCCAATGCCTCGTCCCAGGAGATGGGAGAGAACAGGCCCGAACCCTTGAGCCCGGTTCGCTTCAGCGGGGTGAGAATACGTTCGTCGCTGTGGACATGCTCCGGGAAGTACCCGGCTTTCTTACAGATAAACCCCTGAGTAAAGGGGTGTTCGGGATCACCCTTGACCGTCTTGATCCTGCCGTCCACGACCTCGACCAGGAGGCCGCAGGTATCGGGACAGTCCTTGGTGCAGACCGAATGTTTCCACATGGCAATTCCTCCGGAATGGGCAGCGTCCGTCATATGAGTCCAGTGCTGAAAAAAAGCAGCGGGGTGCGATGGATGTTCCCGCCTTTGAACGACCCTAACCATACCATAACCGGATGGGAAGTTGTTCGTTGTTTGTTGCAGGACGTATGAAAAAAGAGGCCCCGGCAGGCCGTAGTGAAAAGTGAAAAGGGGTCATATATCCTCCAAGAAGATTGCGGGCCGAAATTGGCGCGCGTCACAGTAGAGTTTTTGAAAGGATGAGAAACGGCGATCAGAAAGTTCATATTTTCCGAACCGACGAATCGTGGGGCAGCCCGCATGGTGCAACCACAACCCTATTGTAGAACCGCTTCAGAGCTCGGGAGGATTGTCGGGAAGTTCTTCCCAACTAGCCCGGGTTTTTGACACCGAGTATCTGCCGTGCCTCTGAAGGCGAAGCGACTTCTCGGCCAAGCCGTTGTGCGAGGTCCGCAGCCATGTGCACCATTTCAGCATTGCTGCCGGCCAAAACGCCTTTTTTCAAATAGATACTGTCCTCAAAACCGACCCTGATATTGCCGCCCAAGAGGATACCCATGGTGATCATGGAAAGCTGGTCTTTTCCTGTCCCCAAAACGCTCCACTGGACCCCTGCGGGCAATTTGCTCTTCATGAACAATAAGTTCTCAGGCGAGGCCTCGATACCCCATCTTACGCCCATGCACAGTTGAAAATAGGCTGGAGTATCGATCAGTCCTTTCTTTATGAGATCAACGGCCTGGCGGATATGACCGGGCTCGAATACCTCGATTTCCGGTTTTACCCCATTCTCGCGCATACATTGCGCCGCCTTATCGGACCACTCGGGAGGGTTTTCAAAAACCCTGTCGTGAAAATTCATAGACCCCAGATCCAGAGAACAGATGTCCGGTTTCAGATATACAGGTTGAAGTCGCCGGTCAATCACATCGGGTCCTGTAAGCCGCAAACCACTGGTTGTCAGATTCACGATCATGTCACATTCATTCCGGATACGCACCAACACTTCTCTGAAAAGTTCCACCTTAAAGTCGGGGGTTCCGGTTTTCGGGTCCCTCACATGAATGTGGGCTATGGCAGCTCCCGCCTTGCTGCTCTCCACGGCGGCATCTGCAATCTCCTTCGGAGTGTAAGGAACGGCCGGGTTCATCTCCTTGGTTGGGAACGAACCCGAGACAGCGGCCGTTATGATAATCTTGTTTTCCATGCAACCTCCACGTGATTCCGTGTTTGCCTTTTCTATTGGGTTTGGGAAGACCCTTAAATTTCAGCCCGAGCGACGGCCAGCCATAATGATGCGTTTCCTTTTTTAGTCCAATATAGAAAATCTCTTGCCCTTTGGGCAAGGGCAGAGTTCAGTGGCTTTGCCGTCTGAACGACTCATTTGTTATATCCAAGGCTGAGTTGTCCCCACAGCAATGTGTAGAAGATGTCCGGAATTCCGGGGAAAGTATATTAATGATCGCTATTTCTTGATTTTCTTCCGGGTTTTCGGAGCCTTAAATGTGGGGGTCTGGGTCAGACCTTGACAAGTGAGTCACTCCCCATACGGGGCGCGGATTGAAACATCCCTAAAGGATGGCTTTGTCGATGGCCTTCAGGTATTCGGTTTTCCTCCTACCTGCCATTCGAGGCTAGAGAGTTGCTGATCTTCGCCTTGGCAGGACTGACACCTGCTGAACATGCCCGCCTTTGCTGGACGAACAACCGTGGACGATCCTTCCCGGTCCTGCCACAGATGCGGAAACCATCAAGGCCTGTCTTCAAGGCAGATAGAGGATGACCAGCAATTCAGCTTCTTTGTCTCCTGGATTGGAGAGATGGTGATCGAGATTTGAATTGAAGCGAAGCGATTCCTTTTCCGCAAGTCTCGTCTGATCCTGATCCACGATGAGTTTCACCTCACCGGAAACCACATAGACAAACTCCTCGCCTTCGTGTCGATATCCCACACCCTCGTGAGGCGTTTTCGGCGGAATGGTGACGGAAAAGGCCATGAGATGGGTGTCCTCCGCAGGCGGCGTGAGGGTCTTGTAAACGTAGTGCTCCGTTCGTTTGGCCGCTTCCTCCAGACGTCGGTGCGGCGAACCGGCGGTTTGCAGGAACGTACCGGAATCCAGCTTCATGGCCTTGGCCAGTTGTATCAAAAGGGCCACCGGCGGTTCCACCTGATCAGCTTCGACCCATGAAAGGTATTCATCCGAACAGCCGGCCTTATCGGCCAGTTCCTGGACACCAAGGCCTTTTTTCTCACGGACCTGCCTGATTCTTCGACCAACCGATTGAGCTTCGTTCATGACCATGACTTCATGTCCTTTCGGTGTATTGGGGATGTGGCGCCTGATCACATGGGTTGCGCGGGAATCTTGACGCATTTGTAATCCGGCACATGGGGTCCGCCAGCGAATCGCTCGGGCAGCGGATCCTTATGATCTGAAAAAGGTTTCTGTTTCAGGAGAAAGTATAAGAAAATGAATCCTGAGTGTCAATGATGATTCCCTTCCACGATGAACGCTCCATGCCCAAAGTGCACAAACGCTTGGCACACCGTCTTTGGAGGAGCATAGTAAATATCCGTGGAAAAGGGGACGTTTCATCGCAGCGGGCTGCAAGGCTTCGGCATGGGAATTCCGTCGAAATTTAATGGATTGACGATGGCGGACAATTCGGATAAAATAAAAAATAGTTCTTAAGCAACATTGTAAAAAAACCATTGTTTTTTATTATAATTTCTTGTTATTCCGATTTGGAACCGAGCAGGCGCCCGATCCGGGCCTGAAACTCTGAATCAAGAGTAACGAATATCACAAAAGGAGGATTACCATGGGAAAGAAAGTATTCGTTGACCTGACCCATCCATTCAGTGCGGAGATTCCTCGTTGGCCTTATTTCGTGAAGCCGGTCATCGATTCGATGCACACAATGGCAAAGGGCGGCGTCCTGACCCAGAGGGTCGATTGTGTTCAGCACACAGGCACTCATGCCGATGCACCTCGTCACGTCATGGAACGCGAATTCGACGGCAAAAGGGCTCGTTATACCCACGAAATGCCTGTCGACGCATACACGGGTGACGCAGTCTGCCTTGAAATCAAGATCCACCCCTGGGGCCTGATCCTGCCCGAGCATCTTGAGGATGCCTGCAAGAGGGCGAACATCAAGCCGGAAGAGCTCAAGGGCATGGTTGTCTGCCTGGATACCGGCATGCATCGCAAGTTCGACGACTCCAAAGAGTACTATCACTATTCGTGCGGTACCGGCGTCGAAGCTGGCAAGTGGTTCGTAAAGCACCAGGTCAAGTGCGTGGCCATGGACATGCAAGCTTTGGATCATCCGCTTCATACGGCTATGGGCAAGAACGGCCCGCCCCAGATGAATCTGCTTGGAGCTTCGGGAAAGCCTATCACGGAAGAATACGCCGAACAGTTCGGTGAAGAGGCGTATGCCGAATTTGAGAAAGCGGCCTACATCAAGCTGCATGGCCAAGACGCTTATGATGCCAAATTCGGTGATCTCGAAGCGATTGGATGTGAGGGAACCTGGGAACCCTGCCACAAACAGATGCTGGGTCACGGCATTGTTGGCGTCGAGAACCTCGGCGGAGACTTGGATAAGGTGTCCGGCAAGCGTTTCCGGTTCTACTGCTTTCCGATCCGCTGGTACATGGGCGACGGCTCGATGGTCCGCTGCGTGGCCGAGATTGAAGAATCCGAGCTGAACGACGTTCCGGATAGGACGTACACGTACTGCGGCACGGGGTACGGCCCAGCCGCCGAACGCTAGTAAGTGACAGGCGGTCCGGGGGAAAAGAGGTCACACCTATTTTACCGTGATCCAGCAAACGGGACTGAATCTGGTGGTGACCCTTCTCGAGCGGTTATTGATACTGCTGGGAATCATGGCCGTTGCATCTGGTCTCAGTGCATCGGCCATTGGGGGGGGAATTCGAATTCCGGGGACAGTATATTAATTATCGCTCTTTTTTGGTTTTCTCCCGGATTTTCGGGGCCGTAATTCCCTGCCAAGCAAGTGTTCCAAGTGTGACACAAAAGACATATCGCCCAAGTGGGTGGAAAAGGGGTCACCCATTTTATTCACTTCATGGGATGAAAGGGCATGAGAGAACGGTGACAATGTAGAAGGGAGAACCATCAAAGAATCCGGAATGGCGATCAGCATCAAATATATATACCCGTATATATACCCGGTAACCGCATACCAAACGCTTATCCATCTGTAAGAAAGAAGCCCGCATGAAAGAAGTGAAGAGACGGATGCACCTAGAAACGGGTTGGTGGTCGTGACGGTTGTGCAGGTGGTCATCTTGCCTCCGATATCCACACAAATGCCGGCCTTTATCCGGGAAGTAACCATGACAGCAAAGGCTTTTCAACATGCGATAAAATAATTATTGGGGGAGGGGAAGTACCAATGGCGCTAAAAGGCCTAATAGAAAAACGCAGGGCCTACCGTTCGCTGGCACCGGTCAGTATTACAAAGGAGTTGATGGACGATTTGGCCGACTGCGCCAGGCTCGCACCGTCGTGTTTCAACAATCAGCCATGGCGCTATATCTTCGTACATGACCCGGACGTGTTGAAGCAAATGCGGGCGGCCCTGTCGCCGGCCAATGAATGGGTTCATTACGCCTCGCTGATCATTGTCGTGCTCAGCAAAAACGACATGGACTGCGTGATGAAGGACGGCCGCGAATATTATGCTTACGATGTGGGGATGGCTACGGGTTTCATGATACTCCGCGCCACGGAGCTCGGACTCGTGGCGCACCCCATCGCCGGGTATGATCCTGCTGTGACGAGACAGGTGCTGGGCATTCCGGAGGACATGAAGGTCATTACCCTTGTCAACGTGGGAAAACGCACGGAGAAAGTGCCCCCTGTTCTTTCCGAAAAGCAGATCGAATTGGAAGAACACCGGCCGGAAAGATTACCGCTTGACAAAATATACTGTGAGAACGGGTACTCATTCTAGAAGAAGCCCGAGCGGAACTTAGCAAGGCGCGTGAAAGCAGGGTCGGATCTTTCATTTTGACAAGTTCAGAATCAGACCGGATCTTAGGTAGTTTCCATCCATAAGCAGCCCTTTTTCACAATCTTCCGTTTTCGCTAAAGCTATGGCGGGACAGGCGGTGTTCAACCTGCGAGATCCCTTGTGCGACGTACCATATGTGCGTCTCCGCCGTAAGGAGGCAAAAAGAATGGAGATATCCGGTAGTGATCTGCAACAACTGAACGACAATCCACTTTATCAGACCTTAGGGATTCGTCTAGAAGAAGCCCGCGACGGCAAAGCACGGTCCTGCTTGATTCCGAACTCGAACGTCTGTTGGCCGTTCCCCGGCCAGGTTCATGGTGGCATTCTTGCTACTGTGATGGACACTACGATGGCTTGGGCCGTATTCTCAAAGCTGGAGCGGAGCCTTACCTGCCCTACAATCAATTTAGACATACAATACATTCATCCTGCTAAACAACCTCCGCTGTATTGTCATGCTGAAACCTCTCAATATACCCGACGGCTTGGCTTTGCCCGTTCGGAGATCCGCAGTGCTGATGGACAAATCCTTGCTGCCGGTCAAGCGACTTTTCGAATTGTGCGTGCTATGCCCGGTTCCGGCAGTTAGCCCGGATTTCTTGAATGCCAATTTGGATATGCTGAAAAAGGAATAGGAACTATGGGCACGTTCCTTGATATATTGACATTCTGCAAAGATGGTCCTAAGAAAGGGGAATGCCACGCCAGTCATGTAGAGACACCCCAGGGGCGCTCCACCACATCATCACGTTATTTCACACATAATGGGAAGGAATGAACGGTATGCCAAGAATCCTGATCAATTTTGAGTTTCCGGAGAAGTACATCAATGTGCTCAGAGAGAAATATGGTGGACTTGACTTCGCGGTCTCAGCGGACAAGGAAGAGGTCTTTGAATACCTGAAGAATGCGGAGATCCTGATCACGTTTTTCAAATGCAGTAAGAAGATGCTGGATGCTGCCCCCGCGTTGAAATGGATCCAGGCCATCAGCGCAGGTGTGGACTACATGCCCTTAGATGAAGTCGCTCGAAGGCACCTCATTCTGACGAAGGGCCGTGGCATCCACAGGATCCATATGGCTGAATTCGCTCTCGCATCCATGATCAATCTGGCACGCAGCTTCCACGTCATGTTCAGAAACCAGATACACAGAAAATGGGATCGCTCCGCGCCCCAGGGAGAGATCAACGGCTCTGTACTGGGCATCATCGGATTGGGAGATATTGGGAAGGAAATCGCCAGGAAGGCCTCTTTTCTGGGCATGCACGTCATAGGCGTAAAGCGCAGCCCTGAACCGCTGGAGTTTGTGGAAGAGGTGTATGGCAGCCGGGATCTGGGTAAAGTTTTCGAAAAGAGCGACTATATCATTAACCTGCTGCCCTACACCGCTGCCACGGAAAGGATCATCGACAAAACCTACTTCGATCTTATGAAGGAATCGGCCTGCTTCATCAACATGGGGAGGGGCAAAACCGTCAACGAACCCGACCTCATCGAAACCCTGCGCAATGGAAAGATCAGGGCCATGGTAAGTGATGTGTATTTCGAAGAGCCCCTGCCGGAGGATAGCCCGTTGTGGGACCTGGAAAATGTCATCCTCACCCCGCATATCTGCGGCATGTCCCCGAAGTATATGGAGAGGGCCACGGAAATCATCGACCATAATCTGGGGGTGTATCTTCACCGGAAAGGGGAGATGATCAATCTGGTGGACCTGGAAAGCGGTTATTAGTTCCCGAAAGACCGACCCCGGATGCCTGTGCGAACAGGTAAGACCGTTGGGCGGAGAGGGAATCGCAGAAAAGGGGACGTTGGCACCAGAGCAACTTGATCGGTCAGAATTAATTTTGGATGCTTTCTGGATAGGGGAATGCTGATCAAAAAGTGAGCTTAGGATGCGCTCGCTGAGCATTTGCAAAAAACTGGCGTACAATGCTCGACAAACACACCAAAATCTTCTCTCATTTGCATACCAACAAAAATCGAAATCAGTGATCCTCCATGCCCGGCCGCATGCTCACTCTCACCGACCACCGTATATTCCGCCCGGCCGAGCATAACTTCTGGTCAGCCCAGCACATCCCCGAAAGGGACCGCCGAAATTTTTTCCGAAGATAAGACTCCCTTCCAACCCGCAGTTTCAATTCTATGCGCAACACCAAGTTCAGAGCAAAACCCCGCATAGATGATTCATCAAAATTATGGTTTTGGATTGACTAAGAAATATGATCCTGCCTACAATCCAGCATTTTCAAATGCTCGGGTACTGGGTGGTCTCTTTTACCGCACTGCTTGAAACCACGATCGGGATTGATCTGATTCTGCCTGGATCAACACTGATTCTCTTCCTTGGTGCGCTCTCGAGACGCGGCTATTTTGACTTTGGAGACCTGCTCTGGTTCGCAGTTCTGGGCGCCGTCCTCGGGGACCAATTATTTCTTGGGGAAGAAATATGGTGCCCGGTGGATCAAGAATGGGGTGCAACGTCCCTTTTTCCACAAGGTGTTTGCAATTTCACCTCGCGTTCGTTAAACTTAGGCAATTATGCGTAGGTTCTTCCTCCTTCCCCTTTCAAGGGACTTCCCCTGAGGAAGAGGACAAGGTGCTAATCGGTGGTGCTGCAATGAATACAAGGAAAAGAAAAAAGCTTTTGTTATTCCTCCTGGTTCCGGGAATCGCAGTTGGGCTCTTTGTCGCTTCATTCCTGAGCTGCCAGGTCCTGGGCATTTCCGTGCCATCGGACGAAATCCCCCCGGAGGCAAAGAGCAACTTCGGGTTGATGGCGGAGGCCTGGAATGCTATCCATTCCCACTACGTGGACCAGGCGGCCGTCAAATCCAAGACCATGACCTACGGCGCCATCAGCGGGATGGTGGACGCCCTCGGAGATACAGGTCACAGTACCTTTCTTTCCCCGGGGATGATAAAGGAGGAAGAGGAATATACCAAGGGTCAATACAAGGGAATCGGAGCCGAGGTGGAGATGAAAGAGGGGCATGTGGTCATTGTGGCGCCCCTGGACAATTCTCCAGCTCAGAAGGCGGGGCTCAAGCCCGGGCAGAT
>Ga0307419_10001299_pt1 | contig 12932 bp, 12 predicted proteins | sample SalMarWE160230MG_2_FD_202512 | JGI IMG/M metagenome (GOLD analysis project Ga0307419, IMG submission 202512) | Salt marsh sediment microbial communities from the Plum Island Ecosystem LTER, Massachusetts, United States - WE1602-30 | ecosystem: Environmental > Aquatic > Marine > Intertidal zone... | reverse complement strand
GCTGAAGGAGTCCGACTATCTCTCCGTTCACGCTCCCCTGAACGAGGAAACCCGGGGATTGATCGGCAGCCGGGAGCTCGCCCTGATGAAGAAAACCGCCATCCTGGTGAACACCTCCCGGGGACCTCTTCTGGAGGAGAAGGCGGTAGCCGCTGCCCTGGCCGGCGGAAAGATCGCCGCGGCGGGCCTGGATGTGTTCGAGTCCGAGCCCCTGCCGCCCGACAGCCCACTGCTCCGGCTGGACAACGCGGTGCTCTCGGATCACGCCGGCTGGTACAGCGAAGAATCCGTGGCGGAGTTGAAAACCAAAGCCGCCCGGAACGTGCTCGAGGTACTCAAAGGGGGAAAACCGCTCTACCCTGTGAATCAGCCCGCTTCCAGCTGATCGTAGAACTCCCGGGGCGCAGGCTCCGGGTAGTCTCCCGCCCGTACCAGGAACCTCCGGATATCGGCGCGGGGATGCGAACTCTCTACGGTTTCATCCTCCGCCGCCGCTCTCTTCCGCCTCAAATCCCGGCCCAGGAATCGCGAGGATCAAGGTGGTCCCGCCGCCCGGAGAAGAGTGAATATCGAGGGCGCCGCCGAGCAGATGCGCCCGTTCCTCCATGCCCATCAAGCCCAGCTTGCCGGAGGATATTAGATCGTTCGTATCCCGAGACGGGAATCCGATACCGTTATCCTCTACGATTATCCGCATGAGGCTCTCTTCGCTACAGAGGCGGACCCTGCAGCGTTCGCTCCGGGAATGTTTCAAGACGTTTCGCAGCGCCTCCTGGACTATCCTGTACACCAGCAGCTGCTGCTCGACATCCAAAGAGTATTGTTCCTGAGTCGACTCGAGCGTGATCGGTATTCCCGCCTCCCGCTGCATCTGTTCGACCAGCTCCCGCAGCGCCGGGACAAGACCCAGGTACTCGAGGATCGGGGGGCGGAGGTATTGGATGAAACGACGGATCCGCACCAGAGACTCGTCTATTTTCTCCCTCACCTCTTCGAGGGAATCGGCGGTTTTTGCCTTTGTCTTTTCCTGCCGGGAAATCACGGAATCCAGCTGGCGGGAAAGAGCCACCATGGTTTGAATCGTATCGTCATGGAGCTCTCGGGCGATCCGTTTGCGCTCCTCCTCATGGGCGCGACCGATCTGCTCCGAGTACAGCCGCAGACTGCGCTGCAGTCTACGCTCCGCGCTGATATCTCGCGCAATATGGAGGAAAGCCGCGGACTTTTCCTCTCCCAGCAGGCTGGATGTAACCATGATCTCGGCCGTGCTGCCGTCTTTCTTCAGGATGTGCTGTTCGTACGGCTGCTTGAGCTCCCTGCGCTCCAGGAGCGTTTTCATCACCCCCCGAGTCAGCCTGAGAGCTTCCTGCGGGAAGAGCCGGTTTATCTGCATGCCGATCATTTCCTCCCGCCCATACCCGGTGACATTGGAACAGGCGGCATTCGCAGAAATGATCTTTCCTTCCAGGTCCTGTATCCAGATCGCATCGTGGGCTTTCTCGAAGATTTCCTGGAAGCGTCGGCTGATACGCTGGAGCTCCCGACGGACCGACTCCAGCTTCAGTATCGTCTGCTCCCGCCTGCCGATTTCACGACGCCGCGATTCGAGCCAGATGTTGATCAATCCGCCGACCAGGATCGTCAGACCCGTCTCCAAGCCAGCATCCAGCGGGTGAAGAGAGATGAAAAAGACGCGGGGCAGCATGGCTGCCAGGGCAAGACCCAGGCTGAGGCAACCTCCCAGGAAGCCGAAGACATACGCAGCGTAGACCGCAGGGGCCAGGAAGAGAATTCTCTCCAATGCATGTCGTTCGAGTCCGAACAGAGAATATCCGGGGGATCGAATAAAGAACAGAAAGCTCTGCGGGTAGTGCAAAACGACGCAGAGGATAAACAGCAGGAGGATAATCCAGAAATGCGGTCGGCGCAAAAAGGTGAGCTTCAATCTCAAGACTCTGCCGCTTCCTCCCCTTCTATCCGGATCCAATGGTTTTTCAAGCAGAGCATCACCGCTTCCATGCGCGAGCCCACGGCGAGTTTGGTAAAGATGTTCCGCCAGTGACTCTGAACGGTCCGATCCGAAAGTGAGAGTTCATAGGCGATCTCCTTGTTCACCAGTCCCCGGGCTCCCAGCTCCACCACTTCCAGTTCCCGCGGCGTGAGGCGGTATTTCCCGCTCACCTCCGCCCCCGCGTGGGACCGCAGCCGCCCGAGTACGGTTTTCAGGACGCTGGGATGCAAAACCGACTCCCCCCTGTAAACCGAGCGAACAGATTTCAGAAGCTCCTCGCTTCGTATGTTTTTCAGCAGATACCCCGAAGCTCCGGCTTCCAGGATCGCCAGGATGAACTCCTCGTTGTCGTATGCGGTGAGCACGAGCACACTGACCCGGGGCTGCTCGGCTTTGATCCGTTTCGTCGCCTCTATACCGTTCAGTTTGGGCATGGCGATATCCAGCAGGACGATATCCGGTTTGAGCCTGTTCACCAGGGCAACCGCTTCCTCCCCGTCTTCGGCTTCTCCCACAACCTCCATGTCCCGTTCCTGCTGGAGAAGGTCTCTGATGCCCTCGCGGACCAGCAGGTGATCCTCGACCACGACGATGCGTATGCATTTCATATCGATCTCGAGTCTCATTATATCACGGAAAATCAAAGCACTTAACGGCCCAATAGGCGTACGCCGAACGGCGTAGATCACATAAACGCGGCGGCAGCACAAGAGCTCACGCCATCCGGCGCTTGTCAGCAACTACAGACGGTTTTATCGTGAATTCAAGCGGAGGTAAAAAATGAAACGAGTACTGGTTGCAGACACGGATCCCGAATTCTTGAAGAAAGTCGGCAAACTTCTAAGAAAAGAGTTCGACATCAGCCACGCATCGACGCCCGTTGCCGTCCTGCGCAAAGCCGAGGACGAACAGCCGGATCTGATCCTGTTGGGGTTTTTCGAACCAAGGGGGGAATCGTTCAATCTCCATAAGGAGCTGCGGGAGGAGGAGAGTACAGCCTCTATACCGATTCTGGTGATCGATGTCCCGCCCAAGGATCATCTTCGCAGGGGATGGAACAGGGTTGAAGGCCTGCAGATGGATGCCGAGGGGTACCTCTCCCGCCCGCTGAACTCCGGGATTCTCAATTCCGAGGTCAAACGGATGATGGAGAGCAAATCCCCGGGGATACTCAGCTGGGCGCAGATCCTCGAGCAAACCGAGCGGAAGTTGCTTCAAGAGGTGGACAGTTGGAGTGGTACACCCCGTCGCAACTCCCAACTCTGGGAGGCGGACGAGCACAAATCCCGCAGGGGACAACCCGCAACGCTGCAAGTCTGAAGGAGTGATTAATGAGTTTTATCGAATCGATTCGAGCGAGCGCCAGGCGCAATCCCATGCGCCTCATCCTGCCGGAGGGGACCGAGCCCCGGACCCTGCAGGCGGCCAGAAAGATCCTGGATGGAGGTCTGGCCGCCTCAGTTACCCTGGTCGGATGTCCGGAGGAAATCGAGAGGGCTGCGGACTCTGCCCATTGTGACCTTCGGGGTCTGCATCTCATTTACCCGGAATGCTGCGAGCAGCGGGAATCCTTCGCCGCTGAGCTGTACCGTCTGCGTAGACTCAGGGGAATGACCGTAGAGCAGGCGTGGATGAAGATCTGCGATCCCCTGGGTTTCGCTGCGATGCTGGTGCGCCTGGATCAAGCGGACACCCTCGTGGCCGGAGCGGCAAGCTCTACCGCTGAGGTGCTGAAGGCGGTATTTACGATCATCGGTCTCCATCCGGATACCGAACTGGCTTCTTCTTTCTTCATTATGCACATGCCTGACCCCGCCTGGGGTGAAGCGGGGCACCTGCTGTTCTCCGACTGCGCCACCATCCCCAACCCCGACTCGAGGCAGCTTTCTGAAATAGCCCTGGCCGCGGCGGAGTCGTTCCGAGTCCTTCTGCAGGCCGAGCCCAGAGTAGCCATGCTCTCTTTTTCGACCTTCGGCAGCGCATCAGACGAGATGGTGGATAAGGTGGCCGAAGCCACCGCCATGGCCAAAACGAAACGGCCCGATCTGTTGATCGACGGCGAGATGCAGTTGGATGCGGCTCTCATTCCGAAGGTGGCGGCGAAAAAGGCTCCGGATTCACAGGTAGCCGGAAGGGCGAATGTGCTGATCTTCCCCGACCTCAACTCGGGAAACATCGGCTACAAGCTGGTACAGCGGCTGGCCGGAGCCGAAGCGTACGGTCCGTTTCTTCAGGGCACGGCCAAACCAGTGAGCGATCTGTCCAGGGGATGCTCGGTTGAGGATATCGTCAACACCGCCGCGGTGACGCTGGTTCAGGCGGCTCGTCAGAAACAGGCTGCTCAGCGGATTCCCGCTTCGATGGCTCTCACCGCTTGAGGTGAGCCATAATTGATATAGCCTCAAGCCCGCCTGGCAGTACCAGACCGGGCTTGAGGCGTCCTTATTCACATTCGAACGGTTAGAACCCCTCGGCATCCTCGTTCAGCAGGTACTTGGCCACCACGGTCCGGAGGCTGCAGCGGGCCTTATTGCCCTGTTGGATCAGTCGAAGCGCCTCGAGGTCCGACTCCCACATCACGTCCCCCGGGGTTACCACGCACACACTTCCCGGCTGGTACTTTGGCAGGAGTCTGTCATCCTTGAAGTAGTACGGCTCCTCGCTCCGGCCGGTCGGATAAGAGCGCATGCAGGGGGGCACCTCATTCGGTTTGAACCAGAGCTTGATCTCCCGCTCCGCTTCCTCATCCGTGGCCGAGGCGTGGATAAGGTTGTCCATGCGTTCTCCGATCTCCCGGCCCCCTTCATCCTTCAATGCTACGATCGTTCCCAACGAACGGATGCAGCCCGGCTTCTGCTCCCGGGCTATGTGGGGATTGGTCGGTCCGCACACCTCCCGGACCTTTTGTACGGCGTCCGGCCCTTGATACACGATGGCAATCACCCGCTGGCGGTGCGGTTTGTCGGCGTAGTGCACGCAGCCTGTGATGTATTCGATCAGGGAGGGATAGAAGACCTTGCCCTTGTGTTCTTCGTAGTGGACCTCGGCGAGCATTCGGGTCACATGAACCACCTTAGTGCCCGCGTAGATCAGGCCCGTGTGAAACTCCGACAATTGGGAAAGCACATACCCGGTCAGAGAATTCTTCAAGGCATCCGGTTTGATCAATGCCAGGGTCTGCTCCAGCTCTTTGTTGTGCACCTAGCGCCTCCTCTCCTATATGTTGCCGGATTTTGTCAGTCTTGTGGCGATCAGCCCGGCCAGCACGGCCACATCCTCCAGGGACAGGAAGTTGACGATTTCATCGTCGAATAGGATGTTCGCCTCCGCCGGGAACTCCTCATCTCCGCCATGCAGCACTACCAGCCCCCTGATCTTCGGCAGGATATCGAAACGAAAGGAGGCATCCCCCAGCTCCTCCTCATGCCAGCCGAGGTTCCGGCTGGCCTTGCGGAAGGTTTCGACATTTTCTCCGTAGCGGCGGGCGATGCGACGGGGACCCCGCTTCTGGTAGGTCGGATCGTAGAAGGCCGCTCCGGGCAGATTCTTGAAGGCCACCATCTGACCTTTGACGGACTTACGCTCCCGGGCCAGGAGATAGTGGAGGATGAGGATCTTCTCCACCAGAGGCAGATCCGAAGGCGCAAACTCGATGCTGCCGCCGGGAGTGATCCGCAACTCCACCCGGGAACCGAAAAAGGCGAGTCGGATCGCGGACCCGTTGAGCACGGCTGCCGAACGCTCGCAGAGGGCGGCAAGCTCCTCCGGGCTCCGTCCCCGCAGCTGCTCACAGGCTTTACGATAGGCTATTTGGTAGGCGGCCTTCATGCCGCCGCTTTTACCCGGTTTTACGGCATCGCTCATAGTTATTCCTCATTTATAGTACGGAATATAGTATGGAACCCCTCCCCCTGTCACGGGGTAAGACAGGCCCCGCCGCGACGACGGGCAATCGAGCCCCTGCGCCAGCTTGATAAGAGCACGAGAACCGTACTACCCTGGAGTTATGAACGATCCCCTGCGCATCTACGTGGCCGCTACCCGTCAGAACGACGGAAAGACAACAACAGCACTCGGGCTTCTGGAAGCGTTCAGCGAGATTTATCCTGAGATCGGCTACATCAAACCTGTAGGACAGCAGGTCAAGCTGATCGGGGAGCACGAGATCGACAAGGACGCAACCTTGATGAAGGATGTGTTTCACATCGGCAGCCCCCTGTACGACATGAGCCCGGTGGCCGTGCCCCGCGGTTTTACCGAGGAGTATATCCTGCGGGGAGACGTGCACAAACTCACAGAGCGCATCCACCAGGCCTACAAGCGGGAAAGCGCGGAACAGCGCTTTATGATGATCGAGGGCACGGGGCACGCCGGGGTCGGCTCGGTCATCGATCTATGCAACGCCGCGGTGGCCAAGATGCTCGATACACCGGTACTGATCGTCACCTGCGGCGGGATCGGACGCCCCATCGATGAGGTGATGCTCAACAAGGCGGTGTTCGACAAATACGGGGTCAAGGTGCTCGGGGTGATCGTCAACAAGGTTATTCCGGAGAAATTCGAGAAGATCAACAAACTGGTACGTCTCGGTTTCAAGAGAAACGGGATCGAGACTTTCGGGGTGGTTCCTTTCTATCCTCTGTTGTCGAGTCCGACCTTGCGCCAGCTCCTGGAGGATGTCCGGGGAGAGCTGCTGAGCGGAGATGAGGGCAACCTGGATGTGATCATCAGCAAGATCCTGGTCGGGGCAATGGCCGCCCACGAGGCTTTCGACTTCTTCAAGGGGGATGTGCTGCTGGTTACCCCGGGAAACCGGGAGGACCTGATCCTGGCTGCGGTTTCCTGCAACGTTCCCGGCATCCGGGAGGACTACAACGTGCGCGGCATAATCCTGACCTGCGGGATCTGGCCCAACCAGACTGTTCTCAAGATCCTCAAGCAGGCCGGGGTTCCCGCCTTCCTCGTGAAGGACGACACCTTCACCATCGCCCAGAAGATCAACGACCTGACCATCAAAATCCGCCCGCAGGATACGCAGAAGATCGCCACCGTCAAACAGATGATCAAGGAATACGTGGATGTGGACGGGCTGATGGAGCGGCTCAGCGAAGCCCAGAAGTAGCGGAAATCCGCCTGCCCCCGGCTCGGGAGTGCCGGTAGTCGGTTGTCCACCTTAAAACTCTTTCTAGTTAATGGGTTCGACAGGATATAAGCCTATACGTGCTCGATATCCGTATGGCCTGAGATTTCCGAGCTGGTCGTGCAGCCGGACCCAAAATCTTCTGCAGCTTGACCGGGGCGTCCTTGTCCAGGGGAAAACGCGCCAGTTGGGCTCCTTTGACCAGGATCTCATCCCAGGAGACCACGGATTTGCGGGTACGCATCGGTTCGACAACGGACTCCCCGGTCTGCGCCATGGCCTGGATGTAGCCGCAAACCTCGCACACGTGCTGCGCCATCGTCTCCTCCTCCGTTCTGTTTTCCCGCTCTGGTGATCAACCGCTTGATGGGGGGCGACATCTCCTGCCGCTGCAGCCCGCGCCGCGGTGAGGATCAGAGGCATCAGCGGGAGTAGAATTCCACCACCTGTCCGATATCGCACTCCACCGGGATCTCCTCCCTCCTGGGCAGGCTCAGAAGGCGGGCCTTCAGCTCGTCTTTGGAAACCTCCAGATACACCGGGGCAACCGCGTGGCTGAGAGCTTCCCGGAAGCAGGCCAGTTGGCGGCTGCGTTCCTTGACCTGAAGGGTATCCCCCTGTTTCAGCTGGTAGCCGGGGCTCTTGACTTTCAGACCGTTGACCAGGATGTGTTCGTGGTTGACGTACTGACGGGCGGCGTAGATCGTTCTGGCAAGCCCTGCGCGCAGCACGCAGGCGTCCAGCCGGGTCTCCAGCATACCGATGAGCAGCTCTCCTGTATTTCCGTGCTTGCTCATGGCTTTCTTGAAGTAGTTCCGCAGCTGCTTCTCCGGGATGTTGTACTGGTAGCGCAGGCGCTGCTTTTCCAGAAGCTGGCGGCCGTAGTCCGACATCTGCCGACGCCGGGAACGGAATCGCGGTTCTCCCGGACCCCCCTTCTTGCGTTGCATCACCTTGGCGGCTTTGGGCGTAAGGGCAACCCCGATCCTGCGGGCTCGCCGGACCTTCGGTCCTGTATAGTTCATAGAGATAATCTCCTCGTTCTCCTAAAATGGAAGGTGTAAGCTACTACCTGAAAGGATGAATCGTCCACCCTATCCGGCTTCACTGGAGCGTGCCCAGCGGTTGATGCCTGCCTCCGTGGCGTATTTGTCGATCTCCGCCAGCTCCTCCTTGGTGAACTCCAGGTTGTCAAGGGCCGCGACATTCTCTTCAACCTGTTCGGGCCGGGAAGCACCGATCAGGACGGTGGTAACCCGGGGATCCCGCAGGCACCAGGCCAGGGCCATCTGAGCCAGGCTCTGACCTCGTCGGCGGGCGATCTCGTTCAGATTGCGAACCTTGGCCAGGTTCTCATCATTCAGGAACTCCTTTGGAAGGAAGTGGCCCGCCTTGACCGCCCGGGAATCCTCGGGGATCCCGTCCAGATACTTGTCGGTCAGCATTCCCTGGGCCAGCGGGGAGAATGTGATGCAGCCGATCCCCTCCTTACCCAGGACATCGAGCAGGCCCTGTTCGATCCAGCGATTGAGCATCGAGTAGGAGGGTTGATGGATCAGGCAGGGAACCCCCATATCTGCCAGGATTCGCGAAGCTTCCTCTGTCTTTGCAGCCGAGTAGGAGGAGATCCCCGCGTACAGCGCCTTGCCCTGCTTGACCGCAGTAGCCACCGCTCCCAGGGTCTCTTCCAGGGGCGTATCCGGGTCGAATCGGTGGGAGTAAAAGATGTCCACGTATTCCAGGCCCATGCGCTTGAGGCTCTGCTCCAGGCTGGCCAGTAGATACTTGCGGGAGCCCCACTCCCCGTACGGTCCCGGCCACATGTCATAGCCCGCCTTGGTGGAGACGATCAGCTCGTCCCGGCAGGCTGACAGGTCGGAGTTCAGGATCCGGCCGAAGTTGCTCTCTGCCGATCCCGGGGGCGGGCCGTAGTTGTTGGCCAGATCGAAGTGGGTGATCCCCAAATCGAAAGCCCGCCAGATCATCCGGCGGTTGTTGTCTGTGACACTGTCGCCTCCGAAGTTATTCCACAATCCCAGGGAAACCGCGGGCAGCTTGAGCCCGCTTCTGCCGCAGCGGTTGTACCTCATGCTCTGATAGCGTTTTTCATCCGGTGTATAGCTCATCCTTTTCCTCCAATTATTGGGTTTCTGCGATATGGGGTCTACACGATATCGGCTTTCCTCGATCCTATCCGCTGCAACAAAAGATAATGATTTCCCGACCCTTTTGTACAGTTTTCCCCGTACAGATCACAGCTTTTACAAACATTCGCTTTATCCCGGGCCCCGCTCGTGGCAAACTGAGCTGGATACACCGCCCGAGGAGCCGACCATGCCTGAATACGACCCAGCCGCTTATATGAAAAAACTCTATCTCAGTGATCCTCTCCAGGATCCGCTGTTGCGGCGGGTCATAAACTCTGCGGGGCTTCCCCGAGCAAGCCGCGGGCTGGATGCCGGCTGCGGTGTGGGCTTACAGATCCCGGCGCTGGCCGAAGCGGTGGGTCCTCAGGGTCATGTCACCGGTCTGGATATCCTTCCGCAGTTCATCGAAGAGGCGGGGCGCAACGTCAGCAGGTGGGCAGTCGCCGGACGGGTGTCCCTGATCCAGGGCGATATATACAAACCGCCCTTTGGTGACCGGGAGCTCGATTGGATCTGGAGTGCCAGCTGCGCCTGCTACGCCATGAGGCGTCCCCTCGAACTGCTTTCGGGTTTGCGCCGCATCCTCAAACCCGGCGGCCTGCTGCTGATCGTGATCTGGTCGGGGCAGCAGCTTCTGCCGGGCTACCCCCGCCTGGAGGCGGCTCTCAACGCCACAGCGCCGGGGATCGCTCCCTTTACGGCCGGAGACAGCCCGGAGCACCACTTCCTGCGGCTCGCCGGTTGGATGAGGAAGGCCGGTTTCATCGAGGCAACGGCACAGCCCTTCACCCGGGGGGTGTGCGCGCCCTTCGACGAGCCGACCCGCAGTGCTCTGCTCACCCTGATCGAGATGCGCTGGCTGGAGGCGGAGAAGGAGCTGAGCCGGTCGGAACGCCGTTTGTATCAGGGCATCACCGATCCGACTTCAGCCGATTTTATCCTGGACCGCTCCGACTACTACGGCTTCTATACTTACACCCTGTTTCGAGCGGAGGCACCGGAGTAGTGCTCACGGGTTCGGGGGATCCGCGAGTGCTGGCGGCCGGGTCGGCGATTACCTATATTGTTGGTAGACTTGGCAACAGCACGAGAAATCGATGTGAAGAAAATCCTGATTCTGACAATCCTGGCACTTGCATGTTTCCAGACAATCATAACCTCCCGGGGCAACGACATGAAGGATCAGCTGCTTCTCGATGACTTCTCCGTTTAGCTCCCCTTCAGCGATTTCAAGGCCGAATACATGCGATCAAACGAGCTCGACCCGGGCAAACCGAACAGCTTGGCGATCATGGCCGCCAAAAAGGCGTTTCTCGCCGACTCGGAAAAGCGCCTGAAAGTGGAGATATCCGGCCTGCGGGAGCAAATGGTTGGCAGCGATCTGAACGTGCGGGATGATCTGAAAGCCGATATCGCAGACCTGCGCGGTCCTGGGAATTAATCTGGCTGTGTTCAAGTAAGCAGGTTCGATTAGCCCGCCTCTTCTCAGGCCTCTACGGAGCGGCCGCCTGCAGTCGGGCCAGCCGCTCGGGCCTGGAATCCACGAATCGCTTGACCCCCTGGAGGATATAATCCGGCGACAGATGGGCTTCCTCCAGGACCTCCTCCAGGGTCCCCCCGGTGCGCCAGCGATCGTCCCAATCGGAGGACAGAGCATACTCCTCCCCGATCCTGCTGTACAGCCAGTCGTGCATCAACCAGCGCGCCTGCGTGGTGATTACCGTGGAGTCCAGGCGCTCGGCCTCGGAGAGGACCTGCAGCCTGTAGGCTTCGCCTTGAGCGGCGAACAACTGGGGGCTGGTGGCGCAAACCACCTTGACGTTCAAATCGGCCAGATCCGGAAGGATGCGGATTACCGCGGCCACGGCGCTGGTGCCCTGCACGATCACCGTGCCTCCCCGGGGTCGCCCGGAATCTGCCTCCCGAATCACGTAGGCTCCCCGGGCCGCCTCGAAGTGTGAGGGGATGCCGAGATCTTCCCGGTGGGGGATCTCGATCTTGGGCCGGGTGAGGTGCAGCGCCACCACCGGCACGTCCCGCTTCAACGCCGCTGCCAGCAGGACCGGCACCTCGTTGAACTCCCAGGGATGGAGGTTGATGATCTGCCCCTTGGGGAACAGCTGGGTTACCCCGGGGGCGAAGATACCGAAGTGGGTGCGGCTGTCGTCGGCGGTCTCCGGCCCGGAATGGCCCGCCACCCAAAGCACCTTGCCGAGCTTCCACTCGCAGTCCTGGGCCAGCTGGCTGAACAGCCTCATCATGCCGTAAAGCAGGTAGGAGAAGGAACCGTAGGTGGAGGTGGTCCCCCAGAATCCCTGGAACTCGCTTTCAGGATCCTCGGAGAGATTCACCGTGGCCAGTCCGGCCATGATGCCGGCGTTGGCGAACTCGGTGATCTCCTGGGGCAGCAGCGCCCCTTCGCCGCTGCCGTGGCGTTCGTACCAGCCGTAGCCCTCGAAGGACCCGAAGGCCGCGGCGAAGCCGCTGATGTTGGTGGAGCCGGCCAGGTCCGCAGAGCTGGCCAGGAACAGGGGCTGCCCGTACTCCCGGGCGCCCAGCGCGTTGACCCAGGCCCCCCAGCGCGCCAGGGCTTCCCGGTTGGCCCGCATCTGCCCGGCTTGGGCAAAAAGCTCCGGCGGGTACGCTTTCGCGTCGTACAGCCTCGGGTCGGCGAAAGGACCGCTACCCCCGCCCCTGCTTCCCTTTCCGCCCTTCCCCGCAGCCCGGCCGAGGCGAAAAGAGGGTATCTCCCGGGGCACGCTCTGCCCCAGCTCGACCAACCGGTCGGCCAGATAGTCTACCAGGGCTTGATCCCTATGCAGCACCCCGATCACCGCTTCCAGATTGTCGCGGAACTCCTTCTGCAGGGCTTCCGCGTCAGTTGGAGGGGCGCCTCCGAAGTTGGCGAAGCTCACGGCGTACTTCTCCGCGAAGGGCTGTTTGGTATTCCAATACTTCTCACTGTTTTGCGGGTGAGGAGACCCGTGGGAGGCGTTGTCGTACTTGAGGTAGCCCCGGCCTTTGCGGGTCTTGAACCACACGGCTGCTGGAGCCCTGTCTGGATTGTTCGTCTCTGCCGGTTCGCCTCTCTGAACCGTCTCCACCAGTACCCGGGTGATCGCTTCCCAATTCTCTCCCTCCTCGGTTCCCGCCGTCCTCCAACCGTGGGAGGAGAACCAGTCCGTCGGGCTGCCGTACACCGAGTGGCTGACCGGGTGGTCGTCGATGCCGAAGTCGTTCCAGTCCACCAGATAGACCAGGTTGTCCAGGGCCAGGCCCCAGGCGGAGTTGGCCGTCTCATGGGTGGCACCGGGGGTCAAGCCCCCCTCTCCCTCCAGGACGAACGCCTTCACCCCTTCTGCGCCGGAACGCTTGAGGGCCAGGGCGATGCCGGCGGCCGCCGGGCTGCCGTGGCCCGATGGGCCGGTGTTGAACTTGAGAAACAGGGTCCGGCCCTGCATCTCCGCGTGGCCGGACAATCCGCCGCGATGGCGGAAGCCCAGCAGGTGCTCCCAGTACAGGGCTCTATGTTCAGGATCCCGCACCTGGTAGCGGGAATCCCCGGTCTGCCGGTGCTTAATGCGCAGAGCTTCGTTGAGCACCGCCAGGGTACAGTACACAAGGGGTATGGTGT
>Ga0307419_10001297_pt1 | contig 12939 bp, 9 predicted proteins | sample SalMarWE160230MG_2_FD_202512 | JGI IMG/M metagenome (GOLD analysis project Ga0307419, IMG submission 202512) | Salt marsh sediment microbial communities from the Plum Island Ecosystem LTER, Massachusetts, United States - WE1602-30 | ecosystem: Environmental > Aquatic > Marine > Intertidal zone >... | reverse complement strand
TAAATGCAAAGGTAAATTTTTATATCGTTCAGAAGGTCAACTTGCAAGATGTGATTATGTTTCATAACAGCAATGAACTGTCCCCATAACTGAGGAATCTGTAATCATTTTCCAAAGCATTCCTGTAGATATTTTTCCAGTCATCACCGGTCCATGCTGATACAAGGAGGAGCAGAGTACTTTTAGGCATATGAAAATTGGTTATCATCCCGTTGATCACATGGAAATTATAGCCGGGCATTATTATTATTTTCGTGGAGGCCCGGAGAAACCGGGTTTTCATTCTATTCATTAAGCTAATTATTGATTCAAGGGATTCAGGTAAAGAGTATTCCTTTCCCTGGATATAAGGTTCCCATTGGTCAACAAAAAAATCATCACTTTTATTTTCGGGTTTACAGATAGTTTGTACTCCCATCCAGTAAAGTGATTCCAGTGCCCTGACACTTGTTGTTCCTACAGCAATAATCCTCCCCTGGTGTGATAACAGGGATTCAATGAGCTTCTTACTTATGATAAAGTGTTCGCAGTGCATCTCATGGAGAGTAAGATCTTTTGTTTTTACGGGCCGGAATGTACCGGCTCCGACATGAAGTGTCAGATCTGTCTGACGGATACCCTTCTTTCTGATCTCTTCAAGTACTGAATCAGTAAAATGTAATCCTGCCGTGGGTGAGGCAACAGAACCATTTATTTTTGAATAAATGGTCTGGTATCGTATATAATCCTCATCCTCCTCTTCCCGCTTTACATAGGGTGGGAGAGGAATATGTCCTGTTGCCTCGATTACCTCTCCAAAGCTTATTTCAGGACAATCCCAGGTGAACAGTATCCGCCAGGCTTCACCTTCAGCTTTTATCTTCGAGGCTGACAATGTATAATGTCTTTCCCTGTGCATAAACGAGCAAGTAATTGAATTGTCCTTCCATTTCTTCAGATTTCCGATAATGCATTTCCACTCCACAGGGCTTCCCGAAGCGAATGACCGTTCATAATCACATGGTGACAGCGGTTCAAGACAGAAGACTTCGATATTTGCTCCTGTCTCTTTCTTGAAAATGATACGCGCCCGGATAACTCTGGTATTGTTAAACACCATCAGGGAATCAGAAGGCAGGTATCGGTAAATATTCCTGAACAGATCACCGGATATGATACCTTTATTATATATAAGCAATTTTGAACCATCCCGTTCCCTGACCGGATATTGAGCTATCCTCTCTTCAGGCAGATCATAATCAAAATCATTAATATTTATATCAGAAAAAATTTTCATATTTTATTACCAACCCCTGTACCCTTCCCAGGAGGGGAATTATACATATTATCATAAAACCATTATACCACTATACCGTCAAACCGTCGTACGTTATTATTTTTTCTGCAAAAATAGCCAAATTCAGTTCCTTTCATCATGTAATAAGGATTTATTACCTTTGCAGTGCAGCAGGCTGTTCCATCGTTCCGCCGGCTGGCGGAAAGGAAAGTCCGGGCAACATAGAGCACCATACTTCCTAACGGGAAGATATCCGTGAGGATATAGTAGTGTAACAGAAAATAACCGTCCGCCAGCTGGCGGATAAGGGTGAAAAGGTGAGGTAAGAGCTCACCGGTTCCGGTGGTGACACCGGAATCCGTACACCTTATGGGTTGAGAGACCATGTATACCGGCTCCAAGGGCTGCTCGTCTGATGCCGGGGGGTAGGTCGTATGATCCTGTTAGTGATGACAGGGCAAGGTACATGATGGAAATATACAGAACCCGGCTTACAGGCCGGCTGTAAAAAAACGTAGAGACGCTGAAATTCAGCGTCTCTACCGTTTTTTATGTAACCACGCAATGTATTTGCGGGGCTGGGGGGTTATTTGATCTTAAACACACTGTCATCAATAGGAATATCAACCTCTACTTTATTGAAGGTAGTGATGATTTCCATCCCGCTCACCATGGTTGTTGTCTTCATTGGAAGAAAAACTCCGTTATTATCGGTATAATCCGATGGTATGGCTTCAACAGTCATAGCCATGCCTCCCTGGCTTATCTCGGTCGTAGTTTTCAAAAGAAGATAGGCACTCTTGTCGATAAATAAGTATACTGTGGTTCCTCCTTCGAGAGCTGCTTTTATCTTATAGGCCGGCTTCCCGTTAACATTATCCTCTCCTTCAAGAGTGAGTTTTCCCTCCTTAAGATAACTATCCAGGTAGTTGTGGAATACATTGTTACGCTGAATCTCCTTAACCTGATCGGCAGTCATTTCTACCGGATCCATTGAACCTGCCATCGGATTGACAGCATACCCTTTTTCTCCGTCAAAAACCTGTATCATTTCCTGCCCTCCCATATTGGTTACAGTCTTGATTTTGTTTGGTTTTTTCATCCACATCTCCATGGGCATATCCATACCCATCATCGACATGCTGGCAGTAATCTTGATTGTTTGCTTACCCGATAGCTGATCCAGCTTATTGGCAGCCGAGTAATTCTTTACAATCTCTTCAAGAGACTGTGCATTTATCACAATAGCTGTAAGAAGACATGTTGTGATCAGAAGAAATTTTTTCATAAAATGTAAATTTTTAAAATTAAGATAAAGAATTAAATGAATTAACAGTATTTCGTAATGCGACAAGCTTATACAGAAGGTTGTCCATATTACACGTTTTCAGCATGTTGGCTCCGTCTGACAGTGCAGATGAAGGATCGGGATGTGTTTCAATGAAGATACCGTCTGCGCCAACACTTATTGCTGCTCTTCCTATCGTCTCTATCATCTCCGGAACTCCCCCCGACACACCTGCCTCGCGGTTCGGCTGCTGCAGCGAATGGGTTATATCCATAATCACAGGAACTCCTGTTTTCTGAATTATGGGTATGTTTCTGAAGTCAACCACAATATCCTGGTAACCGAACATATTGCCTCGATCTGTCACTATAATATTATTATTGCCGGAATCCTTCACTTTTCCCACAGCAAATTTCATTGATGATCCCGACAGAAATTGACCTTTCTTGATGTTTATCCATTTGCCAGTTCTGGCCGCAGCAACAAGAAGATCAGTCTGACGGCAGAGAAATGCAGGGATCTGCAGAACATCAACATACTGAGCAGCTGTTTCAGCTTCATCCGGATTATGAATATCAGTAATGACCGGAACAGAAAATTTTTCCCTTACCCTGGCAAGAATTTTAAGGGCTTTTACATCCCCGATTCCTGAAAATGAATCAATCCTGGTTCTGTTTGCTTTTCTGTAAGAAGCCTTGAATATGTAGGGAAGCTGATATTTATCGGACAGTTTTACGAGGTGCTCTGCAATCTCAAAGACCACATCTTCGCCTTCAACGACACAAGGCCCGGCAATGAGAAGGAAATTACCCGAATCGGTGTGTTTCAGCAGTGGAATATTTATTCCGGTTTTTATCATTCTATTGTAAATGTATTAAAATTATTTTTCGTAATCGTATATATCCTTCCATAATCCTTTAAGCCTCTTCCTTATCTCTTCCTCCTTTGGATTATTCCCGGGATCATAAAATTTCGTACCATTAATTTCCTCAGGGAGGTAATTCTCCTTTACAAAATTATCTTCATAACTATGGGCATATTTATAATCCTTATGGTACCCGAGATCTTTCATAAGTTTTGTTGGTGCATTCCTCAGGTGTAACGGCACCGGAAGATCTCCGCTCTCCCTTACAGTTTCAGCAGCATTTTCAATGGCCATATATGATGCATTGCTTTTTGGAGATGTTGCAAGGTAAACAGCAACTTCAGCGAGTATTATCCTTGATTCGGGCCAGCCAATAACATTGACGGCATCAAAACAGGACTGTGCAAGAAGAAGGGCATTGGGATTAGCCATGCCTATATCTTCAGCTGCGAGGATTAACATCCGGCGGGCAATGAATTTAGGATCCTCGCCTCCTTCGACCATTCTGGCAAGCCAGTAAACAGCTGCATTGGGGTCGCTCCCCCTTAATGACTTTATAAAAGCCGAGATTATATCATAATGCTGTTCCCCATTCTTGTCATAAAGCGCCAGGTTTTCCTGTACATGAGCCTGTACCTTTTCATCTGTAATGACTATTTTACCTGTTCCTGATGTATCAATTTCTGACGAAACCACAAGCTCAAGTGCATTGTATAATTTCCGGGCATCTCCTCCCGAAAAACGTATAATAGCTTCATATTCAGCTATTTCAATCTCATATTCTGCAAGATAGGTGTCTTTTTTCAAGGCCCTGTTCAGCAGTCCGGAAAGCTCATTTACCGAAAGCGGATTCATGACGTATACCTGGCAGCGTGACAGAAGAGGCGATATTACCTCAAATGATGGATTCTCGGTAGTTGCACCTATCAGGGTTATTATTCCCTGCTCAACAGCACTTAACAGAGAATCCTGCTGTGATTTATTGAACCGGTGTATCTCATCAATGAATAAGATAGGATTCGGCTGATTGAAGAACTGTTGTTTTTTAGCCTTCTCAATCGTGTCTCTCACATCTTTTACTCCCGAATGTACCGCACTGAGATGAAAGAATGGCTGCTTCAGCTTATGTGCAATGATTGATGCAAGGGTTGTTTTTCCTACTCCCGGAGGACCCCAAAAAATGACTGAAGGAATATTACCGGATTCAATTAATTTTCTTAATACGGCATTCTTTCCGACAAGGTGATCCTGTCCGCAAAATTCATCCAGGTCTTTAGGTCTCAGCCTTTCTGCAAGGGGTTGATTTGAAAGCATAAACCGAAGTTTGTGTAAAAGTAATATAAAATACCATTTAAGTGAAAGGCAGGAATACTCAAATTTGCTCGGTTATAATCCGTGCAGGCCAAGCATCGAGCACCGAATACCGAGAATAATTACTTCTGCATAAATAATTATATTGCCTGATGCACCAGTTTTAATAAATTTAAAGTCTATAAAAAAATTCCTATGAAGAATTATTACATACTGCTTCTCCTTTTCATTATAATCACCGGGTGTATTAATAAACCGGCAGCTATAGAAAAAGATGAATTTTCCGAAGGACGGCATATTATCTCAAAACATGGAATGGTTGTCTCGGCTCATCCACGGGGTTCACGTATTGGATTATCAATTCTTCAGGAGGGAGGTAATGCCGTGGATGCTGCTGTTGCAACAGGATTTGCTCTTGCAGTATGTTATCCTGAAGCCGGTAATATTGGCGGCGGCGGATTGATAACAGAAAAGGACCTTTCAAAGTACAGGTCAGTATCACGTAAACCGCTGGTAACTAATTACAAAGACTTTAAGCTTATATCTGTACCTCTTCCATCAGGAGGTGGAATAATCCTGTTTCAGCTTCTTGGTATGGTCGAATCCTTTCCCCTGAAAGAGTGGGGATTCCATTCAGTGGAGGAAATACACCTGATAACAGAAGCTGAGAAAAGAGTATATGCAGACAGAGCTGAGTTCTCAGGTGACCAGGATTTTGTAAATGTCCCTGTAGATGATCTGCTGAACCATAATTATCTGGAGGAGAGATTAAGCGATTTTAATATGAATAATGCCACGCCATCCTCTGAAATAAAAGCAGGCTCGCCCGGGGGGTATGTCAGCGAAGAGACTACACATTATTCCGTAGTGGATAACTTCGGAAATGCTGTATCAGTAACAACTACAATGAATAACACATTCGGCAGCAGTATTGTGGTTGATGGTACCGGATTCCTTCTGAATAACGAGATGGACGATTTTTCAGTGAAGCCTGATGTTCCAAATATGTTCGGCCTTACCGGAGGGGAAGCAAATTCTATAGAGCCCGGGAAAAGAATGCTCAGTTCAATGACCCCCGTGATTGTTGAAAAAGATGGAAAACTTTTTCTGGTAGCCGGTTCACCCGGAGGTTCAACAATACCCACATCTGTTTTTCAGGTAATAATAAATGTAATTGAACATAATATGAGTATAGGTGAAGCCGTTGATACAGGAAGGTTTCATCATCAGTGGCAGCCCGACTGGATAAGCTATGAGGCTAATAGTCTGGACAGTCTGACTTTGCTTGAATTGAAACAAATGGGACATGAGACAAAGCTGAGACCGACTATCGGACAAGTAAATGCCATACAGGTTATGCCCGATGGTGTAATGAAAGGAGGTGCCGATAAAAGAGGCTATAACACGGCTTGTGGGTATTAACAGTTTTGCAGTTAAATAATTTTTACTAAATTGGTCGAAATTTATTATCTTTAAAAAAAATAAATTAATACATTTAACAATTGATTTAGAGATTTTACCACTGCACTTAGATAGTGTTAATATTTGAATACTTTCAGATATCAATTCAGCTATGAAAAAACCTCTGCTTATTGTTATTATTATCCTGGTGGTCCTTTTAGCTCTGCCGGTAATAAATCTGCTTCGCTGGACTTTTCAGACAAAAAAGCCTCTGGATATCATTATAGTCGACAAGACTGTCTCAACATTTGAACGCGTAAAACACAAATCTCTGAACTGGGTTTTAACGAATGACAGGTTTGTCAAAAAGGAGAATAAGTCAAGTTATTCTTACAGGAAAGATTATTATGGATTCATGCCAACCCGCCCAAAGAAAGCCAAACTATGGGGGAGAAATGATTACCGTCTGGCTGACGTTATAAATCTTGCGGAAAAGACCGATGTCATTTATTTTACTGACACCTATGGAGTATTCTTTAACGACTGGTACCAGGGAATAAGCAAAAGCCGCAGGTCACGGAAACTATATGGCGGGCTTAACAGCAATGATAACTTCCTCATAAAGGAGATGAAGGACAGGGATAAACTTATCCTGCTTGAATATAACAATTTTGACTACCCCACGCCGGCATATGAAGCGTACAGAATTCAGGAGAGACTTGGGATTAAATATACGGGTTGGACAGGAAAATACTTCGCATCTCTTGATACTTTGAGCGAAGACTTCCCTTTATGGATGACAGCAATGTATCGCAAACAGTACAAAAATCCCTGGAAATTCAGTAAACCGGGTGTAGTACTTCTCAGAGATAAAGCAATCATAGTTCTTGAGGAAGGAACTCATGTTAACAGCCAGCCGGTACAGATCGTAACTGATACAACTTATCGTGCAAAATATAACCTGCCGGAATCAATTTCTTTCGGTGAATGGTTCGATATTGTTGACCCTCAGACAAATAATGTAATCTCACATTTCAAACTGAATACAACAGAAGATGGAGATTCTGCATTGCTTGAATATGGACTCACCAAAATGTTTCCGGCAGTTATACAGGAACCCATAACACAGAGAACCTATTATTTCTCAGGCGACTTTACTTCAACAAATCTTCCAATGTGGACATCAAGGTTACGGGGAGTGGAAAAACTTAAAGGTATAATATATACGAAGAAACCAGATGACTCCCGCAGATTCTTCTGGCTCTACTATAAACCGCTGGTCAGTGGAATCATAAACGATTATTACGAATCCATAACGGCAGAGTAAATTGCTTTCAGACATATTGATGAAGAGGCTGTCTCAAAAAGGCTTTTGAGACAGCCTCTTTTTTTACCATACAGGAATCTTAATATCACACACTATTGGAAATGAAAATTACAATTGTTCAACCCGATATTGAATGGGAAAATAAAAAAGGGAACTTTGCCAGGACAGAACGGTTATTATCAGATATAAAACCCGGTACAGATCTGGTTATTCTGCCGGAAATGTTCAATACAGGTTTTTCAATGAATCCTGAAAAATTAAGCGAACCGCCTGATGCTGAGACTTTTAAATGGCTGAAAAATATCTCCGGGGAGGGTAACTTTGGTGTTTGTGCCAGTTATATTGTCAGGGATGAAAACATGTTCTTTAACAGACTGATATTAGTTACACCTGAGGGAAAATCATGGTCATATGATAAAAGGCATTTGTTCAGGATGACTAATGAGGAGCAGTCATTTACTCCGGGGAAAACACGGCGGACTTTCAGCTTCAGGGGGGTGAGGATTTGCCCGAATATATGCTACGACCTCCGTTTTCCGGTGTGGAGCAGGAACAGGAATGATTATGATTTGCTAATTAATGTAGCTAACTGGCCGGCTGCCAGGTGCGATGTTTGGCTGACACTGCTTAAGGCAAGGGCAATTGAAAATCAATGCTTTGTGGCCGGATCAAACAGGGTTGGTACTGATGGTGCCGGAATTAATTATTCGGGCGACTCCATGATAATTGATCCAAAAGGAGTGGTTATTGCCTCTGCAGAGGATAGGGAATGTTCAATCACAGCAGAGATCTCAATGGAGGAATTATCAGAATTCCGCAATAAATTCCCCGTCCTCGAAGACGCTGATAACTTTACCCTGAGCCCTTGAGCCCTGAGTCCTGAGCCTCATTTCTTCAATGCTTTATAAAGCACCTCAACCGGGTGCAACGCAATCCTTCCCGTGCCATCTTTGATATGATGTCTGCAGCTAGTACCGGGAGCCGCAACAATTATGTCCTCTCCGGCCTTCCTTACCGCGGGGAACAGTGCCAGTTCACCGATCTTGTTGGACAATTCAAAATGCTCTTTTTCATAGCCGAATGATCCTGCCATGCCGCAGCAGCCTGAAGGGATTTCTGTCACACTGTAATTTGGTGGTATGGAGAGCATCTCTATTGTACATGAAGACGAAGAAATAGCCTTTTGTTGACAATGAGCATGCAGGATTATCTCGCGGTGGTCATCTGCGAATAATTCCTTTTTTATTTTACCTGACCTGAATTCGCGGGCAATAAATTCATCAATGAGAAAACTGTTTTTCGCAATTATGCCGGCAGCCTCTTTCAATTCATCACCTGCAAGATCAGGATATTCATCCCGGAATCCCAGGATGGCTGAAGGTTCAATACCAACAAGGGGCATCTCTTCATTGATAATATCTGAAAAGACAGAGATGTTCCGCCGTATTATCTTCCTTGCTTTTCTTAATAAACCTTTTGAAAGATATGTTCTTGCACTCTCCCCATGGTTGACTGTCATAACATTATAACCCAGGGATGTGAGAAGTCTGACTGCAGATATTCCTGTCGGTACATCATTGTAGTTCGTAAACTCGTCGATAAACAGACAGACATTACCTGAAGGCTCTTTCGGATTTAAAGACTCCAGATTCTTCCTTATCCATCTCCTCAATGTAAACCTGTGTAATGAAGGTATTGACCTTGCCGGTGCAATATTGGTAATCCGCTTGACCAGTCCTGATATCAGTTTGTTTTTCACAAAGAAGTTAAAGATCATCGGAGCAACAGAGCCTAACTTATTGAGGAGTGTTATATGTGCTATCAACATAGTCCTCAGAGGTATACCGTGTTTGTCGTACCAGTGTTGCAGGAATTCGGCTTTCAGCTTTGCAATATCAACTTCAGAAGGGCATTCTGATTTACAGCCCTTGCAGGAGAGACATAGATCAAGAATTTCATAAATTTCCTTATGATCCCAGGGATTATCCTTATCAGCTGACAGAAATTCCCTGAGTATATTTGCCCTGGCTCTTGTACAATTTTGTTCCTCCCCGGTAACCATAAAGGATGGACACATTGTTCCCCCGATAATGCTTGTCTTACGGCAATCGCCAGACCCGTTGCATTTTTCGGCAGCTCTTATTATACCGTCTGTTGATGAGAAATCGAATATTGTTACTATTTCAGGGGTCTCTTTTCCCGGTACATATCTCAGGAAAGTGTTCATCCGGGGAGTGTCGGTGATCTTACCCGGATTCAGTATATTCTGGGGATCCCAGGTTTTCTTTACTTCTTTCAGGAGATTATAATTGTGTTCGCCTATTATCAACGGGATTAATTCACCCCTGAGCCTGCCGTCACCATGTTCGCCGCTCATCGATCCCCTGTATTTTTTTACCAGCCTGGCTGTCTCAATGCCCAGTGTTCTGAAAAGCTCTGTATCTGCCGGATCCTTAAGATTAAGCACAGGCCTTATATGCAGTTCGCCGGTCCCGATATGAGCATGATACACCGATTCTTTCCCGTAAGCTGAAAGCATCTTTTCAAAATCAGCTATATACTCCGGCATCTGCTCTACATTGATTGCAGTATCCTCAATGAGGGATACCGGTTTGGAGTCACCTTTCATATTAGCCAGCACCCCCAGTCCGGCTTTGCGCAGATCCCATACTTTTGTGATATCCTTACCGGTCACGATAGGAAATGTATATCCGTATCCTGCTGATTTCAAGTCATTTATCAAAGAGGTAGTAACATTCTCGATCTCGCCCCAGGTCTCTCTGACAAATTCCACAATCACAATGGCAGCTGGTTTCCCTTCAAGAAAAAACCTGTTTTTTTTCTGACCGGCATGATTTTCCGTAAGCTCCAGTATCTTATCATCCATCATTTCGACAGCAGCCGGCTTGTGCTTTAATGCTATCAGATTAGCTGAAAATGCATCATTTCTTTTTTCCAGGTGAACACATACAAGGGCTTTATTCGATGAAGGCAGCTTAACCAGATTCAACTTTATTTCAGTGATGACAGCAAGGGTCCCTTCAGAACCAGCCAGGATCTTGCAGAAATTGAAAGGCGTTTTGGATTTCTCATCAAATACACAACTGGAAAGTAAAAGATCAAGGGCATAGCCTGTATTTCTGCGTGGTATACGCGGATCGGGATATTCCTCAAGTATATTTTTCCTGTTTACCGGATCCTCAAGCATTTCCCTTGTTTTACGGTAAATCTCACCCTCAAGATTCTGTAATCGGGATCTGGTATCAAAGGTCTCTCTGTCAACAGACCCGAATGATGCCTCGGTTCCGTCACTCAGGATGGTTTTCAGTTCAAGGGTATGATCCCTGGTTGATCCGTAAATAACAGAATGAGAACCACATGCATTATTCCCTACCATCCCTGCCAGGTTGCACCTGCTTGAGGTCGATGTCTCGGGACCGAAGAAGAGACCCTTCTCTTTAAGTTCCAGGTTCAGCTCATCAAGCACTACACCGGGTTCCACCCTTGCCCACATCTCCTCTTCATTTATCTCTATGATTTTTTTCATGTATCTCGAGATATCAACAATGATACCTGAGCTAACCACCTGGCCTGCAAGTGAGGTTCCTGCTGCTCTCATGGTGATACTAATTCTTTCCTTTGAGGCGAATGCAATGATCTTGTTGAGATCAGACACACACTTTGGCCATATTACAGCCAGGGGCATCTCTTTATAAACAGATGCATCGGTTGAATAAATTATCCTTGTGATCCTGTCATATTTAAGATCACCTTCAAGGTCGTCTGCGAGAGAATCCAGACGTGAGTATATTGCTTCATTATCCATATTTCAGTTTCGCACCGCTAATTTAAAAAAAAACAGTACACTGAGAATAATCATGTTTTCCGGAATTGCATATTCGCACTTTTTTTTCGTACATTTAAAACAAAAAATTCGGACAATTTAAAATCTTGATATACAATGGAATTGTTAGATAGTATCAAGCAGAATGCAAAGAAATACAATAAAAGGATCGTACTGCCTGAAGGATACGAGGAGCGAACAATAAAAGCTGCAGATATTGCTGTTGATGAGGGACTTGCTCAGATTATTCTGTTGGGTGATCCTGCACAAATAGAGTCTCACGCATCAAAACTGGATCTGAAAAATATTGAAAAAGCGACGATTGTTGATCCTGTATCGCACGGGAAAAAAGAACAGTACATCGACCTTATGGTTGAACTGAGAAAAAGCAAAGGACTGACAAGAGAAGAGGCATCAGTGCTCATAGAAGATCCGCTTTATCTTGGTGTTCTGATGATAAAAAGCGGTGATGCTGATGGCGAGGTATCCGGTGCTGACCATGCAACAGGAGATGTTCTCCGTCCTGCATTCCAGTATGTTAAGACAGCTCCCGGCATTTCGGTTGTATCAGGTGCATTTATCATGATACTGCCCGATAAGAGCTTCGGAGAGAATGGGGTTATCATTTTTGCCGACGGGGCCGTTCATCCTGATCCAACTGATAAGGAGCTGGCTGAGATCGCAGTAGCATCAGCCCATACTGCAAAGGTTCTTGCCGGAATTGAACCAAAGGTTGCGATCCTCAGTTTCTCCACAAAAGGGAGTGCTAAACATGAGATGGTTGACAAGGTGATAAATGCAACACAGATTGCACAGCAGATGGCTCCGGAATTCCTGATTGACGGTGAACTGCAGGGCGATGCAGCGCTTGTTGAAGCTATAGGACAGAAAAAAGCTCCGGGAAGTAAGATTGCCGGAAAAGCAAATGTGCTTATCTTCCCCGACCTGAACTGCGGCAATATAGCCTATAAACTCGTCCAGCGCCTGGCTCATGCTGAAGCCATAGGACCCATACTGCAGGGAATGGCAGCACCTATAAATGACCTTTCACGAGGCTGCTCCGTAAACGATATTGTGAGCATGATCGCAATAACTGCAAACCAGGCAGCGGGAGTAAAATAGATAGATTCACTTACGAAAATATATTATACAAAAATGATTATTCTGGTTTTAAACTGTGGAAGTTCATCAATCAAATACCAGCTGTTTAATATGTCCGACGGCTGCGAAATGAAAGCAAAAGGACTTCTGGAACGTATAGGGTTGAATGAGAGTATTTTGACTCACACTCCGTCAGAAGGGGAACAATATAAGGTGATCACCGATATTCCCGATCACACCACAGGCATCAACATGGTAATGGATGTCCTGTGCGATCCAAAATATGGAGTTATCAGGGATGTCAACGAAATAAAAGCCGTGGGTCACAGGGTTGTTAATGGCGGAGAGAGCTATAAGGAGAGTGTCCTTATTGATAACGATGTCAAGAAGAATATTGAAGCATGTATCGAGCTGGCACCACTTCATAATCCGGCAAACCTTAAAGGGATATTATCAGTGGAGAAGCTTATCCCGGGCATTCCGCAGGTTGCCGTTTTCGATACGTCATTTCACCAGACAATGCCCG
>Ga0307419_10001295_pt1 | contig 12948 bp, 11 predicted proteins | sample SalMarWE160230MG_2_FD_202512 | JGI IMG/M metagenome (GOLD analysis project Ga0307419, IMG submission 202512) | Salt marsh sediment microbial communities from the Plum Island Ecosystem LTER, Massachusetts, United States - WE1602-30 | ecosystem: Environmental > Aquatic > Marine > Intertidal zone... | reverse complement strand
TTCGTGGACCTCATGGGCTCGACCAGTCATCTGGAGCTGGTGCGCGAGACCGGGCGGCCGGCGGCCGACGTGGTGCGCGAGTGGTACGCGGCCTGGCGGATCGGTCGGACCGGCGAGCTGCAGGAGGCGCTGCGGGCCATGGAGGGGCACGTTCCGGCCGGGGTCCAGTCCCGCTGGTACGTGCGTGTGTCGAAAGCCCTGGAGCGAGCGACCCGGTGGCTCCTCTCCAACACCGACCCGGACTGGCCGGTGGCGCACAGGGTGGAGGAATACGGGCCCCGCGTGGACGAGCTGCGGCGGGCGCTCCCCCGGCTTCTCACGGGATCCAGCCTGGACGACTTCGAAGCGCTCCTGGGGTTGCACGCAACGGACGGGATGCCGGAGGACCTCGCGGCCGAGCTGGCCGGATTCGACCACCTGGAGGCCCTCCTCCCCGTGGCCGAGCTGGCGCGCGAGCGGGGGCTGGACGCCGTGCTCGTCGGCGAGGTGTTCTTCGGGATCGCGGACGACATCGACTTCCCGTGGCTGCAGGCGCGGCTGGCCTCGGCCACCGGCCGCACCCTGTGGGAGCAGCGGGCCGCCAAGACCCTGGCGCTGCAGCTCGAGACCGCTCGCATGCGGATCACGGCGTACCTGCTGGATCAGCTCGATGGCCTCGACGCCTCCTCCGTCCGTCCGGTCCTGGACGGGTTCCGCGAGGCGCACGCCGCCGACCTCGAGCGGGTGGGCCACGTCCTGGACGACGTGCGTGCCAGCGGTGACGCGGACCTCGCCGCCCTCATGGTGGCGGTGCACGCGGTCACCTCTCACGCGCTGGGCCGCAACGGTCGCTAGGCCGGGAGGCGCCGGCCGGCCGAGGGCGCAGATCGGGACGGTCCGAACGGCGGAAGGGCTCCACGCCGATGCACGAGCGGCCCGCCTGAGGCGGGCCGCTCGGGAACGGGCCGGGCGTACGGGCCGGCGGGCGCGGACCCCGGCGGGGCCCACGCCGCCGACCGGCCGCTCCTAGTAGGTCGACAGGTACTTGTCGACCTCCCAGTTGGTGACCTGGGCGATGTACTCGGACCACTCCTTCTTCTTCGCGGACGTAAAGTTCCGGAAGATGTGCTCGCCGAGCGCGTCGCGGAGCACCTCGTCGGCCTCCAGCTCCCCGATCGCCTCGCCGAGGTTGGCCGGGAGCGTGTCCATGTCGTAGCGGGCGCGCTCCTCCTCCGAGAGCTCCCACACGTTGGTGTCGACGGGCGGGCCCGGATCGATCTGGTTGCGGAGTCCGTCGAGGCCGGCGGCGAGCTGCACGGCCAGCGCCAGGTACGGGTTGCAGGACGGGTCCGGCATGCGGAACTCGACCCGGGTGCCCTTCCCGCGGCGCTCGGGCACGCGGATCATCGGGGAGCGGTTGCGGCGCGACCAGGCGATGTTGACCGGGGCCTCGTAGCCGGGCACCAGCCGCTTGTAGCTGTTCACGAGCGGGTTCGTGAGGGCCGCGATCGCGCGGGCGTGCTTCTTCAGCCCGCCGATGTACCAGCGCATCGCGTCGGAGAGCTCGTACTCCCCGTCGGGGTCGAAGAAGGCGTTGTCCTCGCCCTCGAACAGCGACTGGTGCGTGTGCATGCCCGAGCCGTTCTGCCCGAAGATGGGCTTGGGCATGAAGGTGGCGTGCAGTCCGTGCGCCAGGGCGGCGTTGCGCACGATGAACCGGAAGGTCGACAGGTTGTCGGCCGTGACCAGCGCGTCGGCGTACTTGAAGTCGATCTCGTGCTGGCCGGGCGCCACCTCGTGGTGGGCCGCCTCGACCTCGAAGCCCATGGCCTCGAGGTCGTTGACGATCATGCGGCGCGCCTTTTCGCCCAGGTCGACCGGAGTGAGATCGAAGTAGCCGCCCGCGTCGTGGGTCAGCGTGGTCGGCTCGCCCTCCGCGTCCCGCCGGAACAGGAAGAACTCCGCTTCGACGCCCGCCATCATCGAGTAACCGAGGCTGGCCGCGTCGGCGACCACTCGCTTGAGCGCCAGCCGGGGATCTCCGTCGAACGGCGACCCGTCCGGGTTGCGTGTGTCGCAGATGAGCCTCGCCACGCGCGCTTCCGGATTCCCCCACGGGAACACGCGGAAGGTGGACAGGTCGGGAGAGAGCAGCATGTCGCTCTCCTCGATCCGGACGAAGCCCTTGATCGAGGATCCGTCGAACATGATCTCTCCGTCGAGCGCCTTCTGGAACTGGCTGGCGGGTACCTCGACGTTCTTGGTGTGACCCAGGATGTCGGTGAAGGTAAGGCGCAGGAAGCGCACGTTGAGCGCGCGGCACAGCTCGAGGATTCCGGCGGGCTCGGGCGTGCCGCCCAGCTTCTTCCCGTAGTGCTCGTACTGCGTCTCGGCTGCGTGCTCCGCCGGTGCCGCGAACAGCATGTCCTGGGTCATGGGGCGTTCTCCCTGGCAGGTGTGATCAGCCTCCGCATCCGACCGGCCGTTCGCCGATCGGACACCCCAGGATGCACGGTATGTGCCGAATCGTCAACCTTCGGCCTCAAAATAGTGTAATACACGAGGTTTGCTGTCCACATACATGATTTTCAGAATGTTTCTAACAGATAATGAAATGAACGTGCAATAATGGGCGGTCGCGGATCGGGCGCGGCCGGACGTCCGGGCCGGCTCCGGATGTGGCGCCCGCGCCCCACCGTGCGCGCAAGCCCTCTTTTCGGCATGTGGCGACCCGGGCTGGAGGGCCCTACCTTGCGCGCATGTCCGGCCTTCCCTCCCTCTCCGCACCCACCGGATCCCTGCGCGGCCAGCTCCTGGCCGGGCTGGCCGTGCTGCTGTTCACGGCGCTGCTCGCCACGGCGGCCGTGGTGCTCGTGTGGGTACCGGTTGGATGGTCACCGGCCCTCATGACCAGCGTTCTGATCGTGCTGGCTTTCGGTGAGGTGGCGGTGCTCCTGCTGTTCGGCGATTACCTCCTGCGCCGCCTCTTCCTGGAGCCGCTGGAGCGCATGGTCCAGGATGCGGAGCGCATCGCGCAGGGGGAGCAGGAACACCGCATCGAGGTCGTCAGCCCCGAGGAGCTCCGTCGGCTCGCGGAGGCGGTGAACCGAATGGCCGGTCGCCTGATCGACCATCAGCGCAAGCTCGCCCACAACATCACCTCCCTCGACGAGACGAACCGCGCGTTGACCGAAGCCCGGAACGAGCTGGTCCAGGCCGAGAAGCTGGCCTCGGTCGGCCGCCTGGCGGCGGGCCTGGCGCACGAGATCGGCAACCCGTTGAGCTCCATCATGACGTACGCGGACGTCGGCCGCCGGCGCGGAGTCGAGGGGGAATGGCTGGACGGCCTGGTGCACGAGGCCCACCGGATCGACCGAATCGTGAGCGGGCTCCTGGATTACTCCCGGCCGAGGAGCGGACCGCCGGCGGTGGTGCAGTCCAACGAGATCGTGCGGGAGACCGTCTCCCTGGTGGGCGTCCAGGGTCGCTTCAAAGACGTCGAGGTCGAGCTCGACCTCGAATCCGAGCTGCCGGAGGTACACATCAACCCGGATCAACTGCAGCAGGTGCTGGTGAACCTCCTCCTCAACGCCGGCGATGCGGTCGAGGTGAGCCGCCTGGAGCGGGGTCAGGAGCGGAGCTGGATACGGGTCTCCACCACTACTACGCGACACGCGGGCTCGCCCGAGGCGGTCACGCGCGTGCGGCGCAAGGACGACCCGGAGGAGGTGGACTACTCGCACCTGAGACGGTTCCAACAGCAGCCGGCGGAGGTACCGTTGCCGCATTTCGAGGAGGGACAGCGCCTCGTGTCGATCTCGGTCGAGGACGATGGTCCGGGGATTCCGGATCACGAGATCGAGCGGGTGTTCGATCCGTTCTTCACCACCAAGGAGCCGGGTCGCGGGACCGGCCTGGGATTGGCCGTTTCGGCCCACCTCGTCTATCACATGGGGGGCACCATCGAGGCGTCGAATCGCCCCGAGGGCGGCAGCGTGTTCACGATCCTGCTGCCCATAGCGGGAGAGAGGCCGGTCGTGGAAACCGCCGACCGGCCGGCTCCGTCGGGCCGCAGGGAGGAGCTCAAGTGAGGGTCCTCATCGTCGACGATGATCCGGGCGTTCGACGCTCGATCTCCCTCATCCTGGAAGGGGAGGGGTACGAGGTGCTCACGGCCTCGGACGGCCAGGAGGGCCTGGACCTCGCCCTCGAGACCCATCCCGATCTCCTGCTGTGTGATGTGCGCATGCCTCGCCTCGAAGGCCTGGAGTTCCTGGACGAGTACCGGAAGGCGGGCGGCGAGGGGCTGGTGATCATGATCACCGCCTATGGGAGTACGGAGCTGGCCATCGAGGCCATGAAGCGGGGCGCCTACGACTACCTGGCCAAGCCGTTCTCGGCCGACGAGGCGCTCCTCGTGCTCAAGAAGGCCGAAGAGCGCGAGAAGCTGTGGCAGGAGGTGAACCGGCTTCGCGACGCGGTCAGCGTGGAACGCAGGTACGCGGGCATCGTCGCCACCAGCAAGGCGATGGAAGAGGCGCTCCTCCTGGCGGAGAAGGTGGCGCGACATCCCTCCACCGTCCTCATCACGGGCGAGAGCGGAACGGGCAAGGAGCTGATCGCCCGATTCATCCACGACGCTTCCCCCCGCAAGGCGAGTCCGTTCATCCCGGTCAACTGCGGCGCCATCCCGGAGAACCTGCTCGAATCGGAGCTGTTCGGGCACGTGAAGGGTGCGTTCACGGGCGCGACGGACAACCGGGCCGGTCTGTTCGAGGAAGCGCACGGTGGCACGCTGTTTCTGGACGAGATCGGCGAGCTTCCGCTCAAGCTGCAAGTGAAGCTCTTGCGGGCGCTGCAGGAGGGCGAGATCCGAAGAGTGGGCTCCTCCACACCCAACCGTGTCGACGTGCGGGTGTTGGCCGCCACGGCACGGGACCTGGAGACGCTGGTCCGGGAAGGGGAGTTTCGGAGCGAGCTGTACTACCGGATCAACGTGGTGCGCATCCACCTGACGCCGTTGCGGCAGCGACCCGAGGACATCCCGCCGCTGGTTCGCCACTTCGTGGCACGCTTCAACCGCACGCTCGCGCTGGACATCGACAGCTTCGGCGCCGACGCCATGAAGGTCCTCATGGACTACCCGTGGCCCGGCAACATCCGGGAGCTCGAGAACATCGTGGAGCGGGCCATGGTGCTCTCGGAGTCCCGCGAGATCGACGGCGCCACGCTGACCGGTCTGCTCCCGGCGCCCGGCGAGAGCCCGATCGATCTCTCGGTGCAGGCTCTGTCGCCGGACGACCTCTCGGTGAAGCGCCACACGGCCCGGCTCGAGAGGCAGCTCATCGAGCGAGCGCTCGAGATCACCGAAGGGAACCGCACGCGCGCGTCGGAGCTCCTGGACCTGAGCTACCGGGCGGTGCTGTACAAGATTCGCGAATACGGTCTGGAATGAGCGACCGGCGGGCCGGGTGGGCCCGCTGTGGCCGTCCCTCCATCTCCACGATACGGGCGTCAGTCTGTGGACCGGGTGCCACAGCCGGTCGGATCGGTTTTCGGGTATGGATCCTGCTAACACATTAAAGAGCAATACATTGAGTCCAAATGCGCTCGAAGCACGAAGCGTGCAGGGGTGGACGGCCGACGTGCACGGAATGCCGCCTGCACGAGGGATTTCGCGCACGCCGGAAAGGGCTCGAATCGACTACGGCGGGAGAGGTGGGGAAACGAGACGCGCCTCCCCCCGTGACCGCTCGACGAGGTGGAATCGCGAAGTGAGTACCCTCATACGGAATCGTTCCCGCTCCCGGGCACCCATCGGGTCTGTCGCCGGGAGTGTGGCGCTCTCCCTCGTGGCCGTGGCAGTGAGCACCGCCCTCGTGGCGCAGCAGCCCGTGACGCTGCCGGTCGCGACCGACACCACGCAGGGCGGGCAGATGGTGACCCGGTCGGAGCTGCAGGCCAGGCTCGACTCGCTGCGGTCCGCGGGTGACTCCCAGGCGGCCGCCCGTGTCGAGCAGCGGCTCCAGCGCGGCGACTTGCAGCCGGGCGACGTCCTCCAGGTGCAGGTGTGGGGCGATTCGTCCTTCAGCGGCAACTACGTGGTGAGCCCGCAGCGGACGATCCAGATCCAGGGGCTCACGGAGGTCGATCTCCACGGAGTGCTGTACTCGGAGGCGGATTCGGCCGTGGCGAAGGGACTCCAGGAGATCCTGCGCAGCCCGCGGGTGAGGGTGCAGTCGCTCACGCGGGTCGCGGTCCTGGGGGCCGTGAAGAACCCGGGCTTCTACGACCTGCAGCCCACCTCGTCGGTGGCCGACGCCCTGATGGTGGCGGGGGGACCGCAGCAGAGCGCCGATGTGAACAACATGCAGCTCGTGCGGAACGGGGAGAACGTGCTGCCAGACAAGGAGCCCGGCCTGACCACGATGACGCTCGCCGATCTGGGAGTGCAGCGAGGGGACCAGCTCTTGGTGCCTGCGCAGGGCCACGGGCTCAGCCTGCAGGTGATTCTGGGCGGCCTCGGGGCCCTGATCGGACTGACATACGGAATCACCCGGCTCATCCGGGGACGCTGACCGACCCGGCCCGGCGAACCCACGTGCTCAGGGAGAGAGGGACGAGCGTGTCGAATCGGTGGATGTGGCTGGAGGGAGAGGGTGGGGAGGCCGCCGAGGCCCTGATGCAGCGACGCATCCGTACGTCCGGAAGGACCACGTCCGCGGACCGGCCCTGGCCGGTGACGGGTGAGCTGATGAACGAACCGTCGATCCCAGCGAGCCAGTCGGAGGTCGACCTGGCCGATGCCGCGGAGCCGCGATCGGTCCGTGAGCTCTTGCTCCGGGCCGTGAACCTCGTGGTCGCCCTGGTGGCGCTGATCGTCCTCGCACCCGTCATGCTCCTGATCGCGATCGCGATCAAGGTCGACAGCCGGGGGCCGATCTTCTATCGGCAGCTTCGGATCGGACTGGACCGACGACGCGCCCCGGACGCCGCCGAGGGCGAGAACAAGCGCACCGCGGATCTGGGCGGACGGCCGTTCGTGATCTACAAGTTCCGCACGATGCTCGTGGACGCCGAGGCCGATACGGGGCCCGTCTGGACCCGGGGCGCGGACGACCGCGTGACGCGCGTGGGCCGATTCCTCCGCCATCACCGCCTGGACGAGCTCCCGCAGCTGTGGAACGTCGTCACCGGCGACATGGCCGTGGTGGGACCGCGGCCCGAGCGGCCCGGCTTCGTGCACGACCTCACGCAAGAGATCGAAGGTTACCCGCTGCGGCAGCGTGTCCGCCCCGGGATCACCGGTCTGGCGCAGGTGAATCGCGAGGCCGACCAGTCCATAGACGACGTGCGCCGAAAGCTCCAGTACGACCTGGACTACGTGCGCCGGAGATCGCTGCTCCTGGACCTGTCCGTCATGATCCGCACGCCGCTCGTGATGATCCGCCGGGACGTGGTCGCATCGGAGGATGGGACCGAGTCCGGCGAGCGACCGGAGTCCCGATGATGACGCCGGCACGGAGCCTCGGGCAGGAGGCCCGGTCGCGGCCGCTGACGCTGGTGGTCGCGAGCGACCGGGAATGGTTCGTGATGGCGCTGGAAGCCGTGCTCCAGCCGCACGGATTCCGGCTGGGTCACGTGCGCAGCGCCGAGGAGCTGCTCGATGCGGTGGGCGAGCGACGTCCCGACGCCGTCCTGATCGACGATTCCCTGCCCGGGATGCCGCTTCCCGAGCTGTGCGGGAAGCTCGGCCGGCGCGGTCTCGCGCCCAGCGTGCCGGTGCTGCTCTACACGGCCTCCATGCTCTCCAACGAGGGCACGCTGGCCGCCGCGCTCGAGGCCGGCGCGTGGGCCATTCTCCCCGAGCCGATGCGGGCGGCCCGCATGCTCGCCGTCCTGCGGCGGCTCCTGTCGATCGGCCGCAGGATGCGGGGGCTCACCGAGGCTTCGGCCGAAGCGGGCCGAACCGTACTCTCCCGGGAGGAGTTGGAACGCTTCCTCCCTTTTCTCGAAGCGCTGGCCGAGCGTGAGCGGGCGGAGCTCAGCCTGGTCATGCTGGGTCCCACGCGGACGCCTGGAGGTGAGGTCGGTCCGGAGGCGGCGGTGGACACCGTGAGCCTGGTCCTGCGCCACACGCGGCGCGCGGACCTGTGCGCCGAGCTGGAGGAGGACCAGGTGGCCGTCCTGGCCTACAACACCCCCGCCTCTGGAACCAGCGCGCTCGTGCGGCGTCTGAATCTGCTCGCCCTGGAGGCCGGGCCGGAAGACGCGGGCCCGAACCGGCTCAGCGCCGGGATCGTGCAGCTGTTCGCGGAGGGTGACCGGAGCGAAGCCGAGGTGGGCGCGGCACGCCGCCGCGCTCGTCTTTCGGCGGCCGAGCTGGCCCTGCAGGAGGCGCGCGCCGACGGCGGCGGAGTCCGGATGGCCGAGAAGAGCTGATGGCCCGGGCGCCGGTCGTCGGTCCCGAGGCGTCCGGGAACGGACACCTGCGGGACCCGGGTCGCACGGTCAGCGCCGTCATGGGGCTGCTGGGCGTGACCTTCAGCCTGGTCGGTCTGGTGGAGATCGCGCTCCTGTGGTTCCCCCTCAGCATGGGGGATGCCCTGTGGGAGTTCGGGACCTACGGCGGCAGCCTGGACCGGCTGCCGATGGTGGCGCTGGGGCTGGGGCTGCTGGGTCTGGCGGCCGTGTGGCATCCGGCGCGAAGCGTGGGCGCGGTGCGAGCCGTGGCCGTGCTGTTCGTGGTGCTGGGCGTCGTCCTGGTGGGTGTGGCGGCGCTCTACATCACGTCGGTGCCGGCCGCGCTCGGCAGAATGTCGGCGCAGGCCGTGCTCCGCGTGGAGAATGGACTGTTGCAGAGGGCCGTGGAGGCGTTTGCGTATCCGCTCGCCTTCCTGGGCCTCGGTTGGGTGCTGTGGCGGTCGGTGCGCCGTCCCGCATAGGGCGGACGGCACGCGAGGTGCAGGCATGACCCGCGGGTCACCGACCACGAGAGGAGGTATGGTGATGACCAAGAGACGTTGGGCCTTCATGATCGCGGCGGCGCTGCTGCTGGTGCCCGCCTACTACTTCTTAGGTCCGATGCTCGGGGCCCGGTCCGGTGCCTCGCACGCCCAGAGCGGACGTGGGCTGGCCAGCGCCGCGACGGTGCCGGCGGGAGCGTCGGCGGACGCGGGAATCGCCACGGCGGCATCGGGGGACCAGGGCGTCCCCACTGGCACGGCCCTGCGGTCGTCCGCGTCCCGGCGCTCGAGCGGCCGGTCGGCGGCGTCTCCCGCGCGCACGAAAGCCGCGGCCGGTGACGTGGCCCCCGGGGCCGAGGATGCCGGCTGCTCGCCGTCCTGGGCGCGCAGCTGTGGTCCGAACGACCGCCTGCTCGACGACACGCTGGCCGCCGCCGGCGCGTCGCTGGGGAGCTCGGATGGGGCTCCGATGGCCACGGAGGCGCCGGTCCAGATCTCGCCGGCCGCCAGACGGGGCATGCTCGGCGCCGTGGCCGGCCTCGCCGGCGGTGGGATCGCCCTGGCGCTCAAGTCGGGCGGCCTGGCGGCCTCGGTGGACAACACGGGCGGAACCGTCGGCAACCCGAGCGGACCGAGCGGACCGAGCGGAAACGATCCGCCGTCGGACCCGCCGGGCCCGACGACCGCGACGCCGGAACCGCTGACCGGCACGCTGCTCGGACTGGGGCTCATGGGTTGGGCGGCCACGGAGCTGCGCCGCCGGCGTCACACCGGTGAGACCTCGACCGACGCCGGGGCGGACGGCATCAGCTGACCGTCAAAGCCACGCGCCGTCTCCCCGGAGGGAGGCGCACATCGCTCGCCGTGGCCGCGGCCACGGTGAGCGCCTTCCTCCTCCTGTTCGGCCCCGGACTCGTGGAGCTGGTGGGTGACTGGCTCCGCGATACCGATTACCTGCACGGCTTCCTCCTCCTGGGCGTCGCGCTCTATCTGGCCTGGAGGGACCGCCGCCGCGCCGCGCCCTCCCCATCGCGCCGGGCGGGCGGTCTCGTCATCGGTGCCGCCGTGCTCCTCTTCCTCGTGGCCAGCGTCGCCTCGGAGCACTTCACGATGCGCCTGGCCGCGCTGGCGGCCGGTGCGGGCCTCGTCCTCTTCTACGTGGGCCCGGAGCAGCTTCGGGCGTGGTGGCTCCCCTTCGCACTCATGGTGTTCGCCATCCCGCTCCCGGAGGTCGTGGTGGGGACGGTGACGCTTCCTCTGCAGCTGTTCGCGTCGCGAAGCGCCGCGGCGCTGCTCCGGTTCCGGCATGTTCCGTCGACGGTCTCGGGCAACATCATCAATTTGCCGGGCCAGCGGCTGTTCGTGGCCCAGGCGTGCAGCGGCCTTCGGTCCCTGTCGGCCCTCTTCGGGCTCACGCTCCTCATGGGCGGCACCTGGCTCGACCGACCGGCCGACCGCATCGTGCTCCTGGTCGCCGCGCTCCCGGTGGCGTTGCTCGCGAACGTCTTCCGCATCTTCGTGACCGGCTTCCTGGCGTACTTCGTGGGCACGGGCGCGGTCACGGGCGAGGCACACGAGTCGGCGGGGCTCCTGGTGTTCGCGGCCGCCCTCGGCGTGCTCGGCCTGCTCGCCTGGATGTTGAAGAGCCGCGAGCGCTCGCGGGTGCGAGCGTGAGCGAGGTCGAGGGCGTGGGGGCGTCGCGGAGCGGCGCTGGCGGCGGTCGCCTGTGGGTGTCGCTCGTGCCCGCCGTGCTCCTGCTCCTCGGGGCGGGCGCCCGGACCGCGCTCCATCCCGGCCGCGAGCTGCCCCTCCAGGCCCCGCTCTCAGGCCTCGTGGGGTCCCTGGCGCGCTTCGGACCCTCGAGCGAGGTGCCTCTCGACCCGGCCAGCCGGAGCGTGCTGGCCGCCGACGACATCCTGTTCCGGAGGTATCGACCCTCGGGCGGAGGCGTCTTCGACGTCTTCGTGGCCTACTACGGTCGGCAGAAGGCGGGGAGCAGCATCCACTCCCCGCGGAACTGCCTCCCGGGGAGCGGCTGGGAGCCGCTGGAGCACCAGGAGGAGGCGGTGCATACGACCGTGGCGGATGGGCGGGTCAACCGCTACCTGGTCGAGGATGGCTCCGGCCGCCGCGCCCTCGTCTACTACTGGTACCAGGGGCGCGGGAGAATCGTGGCGGACGAATACCGGGTGAAGTGGTACTTGCTTCGAGATGCCGTGCTCGAGCGACGCACGGACGAGGCCCTGATCCGGCTGGTGTTCGCGGTCGCACCGGGCGAGACGGCCGACGTGGTGGCCGGGCGCACCCGTTCCTACGTGCAGCGGCTCGCCTCCGCCATGTGGGACTACCTTCCCCCCGCCAACGAGCCGGGGAGCTGACCGGGACGGTGCTCCGGGAGCGCCTGAGGAACCTGGCCGCCGTCCCCGTGCGCCGAGTGCGCAGTATCGCCGGGCTCCTGGAGCGCTGGCTTCACCCGCACCGCCGCCGGAGGGCCTCCGAGAGGGTGCGAGCCCTCTCCCCCCCGTTGCGCGTGGTGTTTCTCTGCCACGGCAACATCTGCCGGAGCCCTTACGCGGAGGCCGCATTCCGGGCCGCACTTCCGGCTGAGTTACGAGAGGAGATCAGGGTGTGCTCGGCCGGCTTCCACAAGTCGGGGCGCCCGAGCCCGGAGGAGGCGCGGCTCGAAGCGGCTTCCCGGGGCCTCGACCTGTCGGAGCACCGCTCTCGCCTGCTCGATCGGGAGACGGTCGAGGTCGCCGATCTGCTGGTCGTCATGGACGCCCGCCAGGCGCGGCGGCTCGAGGTCGGGTTTCTCGCGGCGCTGCGGGAGGCCGCGAGAACCGGCGGGCGGGCCGTCCGAGACCGTGGGCATGATGAGGTGGAGGTCGAACACGCCGAGGGCGAGGCCTCGGGCTCGGCCGGCGAAGAAGCTCTCTCCGCTGGCCAGGGAACAGCCGTGAGGGCCTCCGTGGAGACGTTGCCATCGGTGCTCGTGCTCGGTGACCTGGACTCGCAGATTCCGCCGCGGCGTGCCATCCGAGACCCTTATGGGCAGTCTCGCGAGGTGTTCGCCGACGTATTCGACCGCATCGACCGCTGCATCGGTACTCTCGCGGACCTCCTCCGGGGACCCTGACAGCGTGGTGCACATCGGCTCGCAGGAGGGCCCGGCCGCTGCGGGGTCGATACGGCTGCCGTGAAGCCGTCATTCCAGTCACCTGGGGGGCACTGTGACGCAGGATCGATCGGAGAGACGCGCCGGCCAGACGCGCAGGAGCCGGCGTCGTGCGCCGAAGCCGCTGACGTTGCTGGCCGTCGTGCTGGGCCTCTCCATTGGAGGGGAAGTCCTGCTGCGGCTCGAACCGCAGCTCTGTCCCCGTCAGGAGCAGTTGAAGATAGCCGAGACGACCGGGGGCTTCGACGACTTCGTCGACGATCCCTTGCTCGGAGCGCGTGCGCGCGGTGACGTGGACCAGGTGGAGCACACGCTCGACTACAGCTATCGCGTACGGCTCGATTCACTGGGATTCGCGAATGCCGAGCCGTGGCCCGATTCCGTGGAGGTGGCGGTCCTCGGCAACTCCCTCCTGTTCGGCCCGGGTGTGGGCCTGGAGGGCCAGTTCACGACTCTCATGGAGCGACAACTCGGTCCGGGGAGCGTTCTCAACCTGGGCCTGCCGGGCGGCTCGCCCATTCAGGAGCTACGGATCTACTCGAAGTACGCGGCGCCCCGACATCCACGAATCGTCATTGCCACCCTGTGGGTGGCCAGCGACGTCGACAATGCCGTCCAGTTCAGCCACTGGTTGTCGGAAGGCTCCCCGCCGGGCTTCACGGCCTACAGGATGGACTACCCCACCACCCATGGGAGCTTCACGTTTCTCCTTAGAGTGCGCGACTTGCTCAGCCGGTCCTATCTTCTCCGGGCCGCCTACTACTACGCCCGTTCGCTGGTCCGACCGGACAGCCTCACGGGCCGCGTGAGGTTCGAGAACGGTCAGGA
>Ga0307419_10001294_pt1 | contig 12950 bp, 13 predicted proteins | sample SalMarWE160230MG_2_FD_202512 | JGI IMG/M metagenome (GOLD analysis project Ga0307419, IMG submission 202512) | Salt marsh sediment microbial communities from the Plum Island Ecosystem LTER, Massachusetts, United States - WE1602-30 | ecosystem: Environmental > Aquatic > Marine > Intertidal zone... | reverse complement strand
TAGAGAGCCCCTTTTATGCGAAGAACGTGCTGAGCACCCTGAAGCTGGGGCAGGTGCAGGGGGTCGTGGTGCTCGCGGCAAACCATGCATCACTCAATTCCTGTTCTTATACCCCCATGGAGATCAAATCCGCCCTTGTCGGGTACGGGAGGGCCACCAAGGCCCAGGTGAGGGAGATGGTAAAACGCCTGCTGGGGATCGATGGGGCCCTTCCCCTGGACGCCTCCGATGCCCTGGCAGTAGCCATCTGCCACATCCACACTACCGAACTCAAGGAGCGGTACGAACAGGACCGCTCATCCCGCCGGGCTACGGGCCAATGATTGCGCAGATCTGCGGCCGCTTGGCACATAAATCACCCGAGGAGATCATTGTCGATTGCAATGGGGTAGGTTACGGCGTCAGGGTGCCCTTGTCCACCTTCTACGAGCTCCCTGATATAGGGGCGGAGGTGGTGCTGCGGGTCCATACCCATGTGCGTGAGGACGCCCTGCACCTGTACGGCTTTTTGACTGGAAAGGAAAAGGATCTCTTCGGCCTCCTGATCGGCGTATCGGGTGTAGGGCCGCGCCTGGCCATCAACGTGCTCTCCGGCATTGCCACCCATGATCTGGAGCGGGCTTTACAAGAAGGCGATCTGCTCAGCCTGACCCGGATTCCCGGTGTGGGGCGCAAGACCGCGGAGCGGATGTTGCTTGAGCTCAAGGACAAGGTCTCGGCCACGGGTGCGGGGGTTGCCGCAGGGATACCGATGAGGGACGGGATGGTCAAGGACGCCCTGTCGGCCCTCGTCAATTTGGGGTATCAGAGGGGGATAGCTGAGGAGGCGGTGAGGGATTGCGTGCGCCAGCACGGTGCGGAGCTCTCCCTGGAGGAGCTGTTAAAGGAATCCCTGCGCCTGCTTGCTAAAGGTTAAGCATAATGGTCGAGCCTATCGTCACAGAAGAGGAGATACAGTTTGAGCAGGGGGTGCGCCCCCGGTCTCTTTCAGAATACGTAGGGCAGGAGCGGGTCAAGGAGAACTTGAAGGTCTTTATCGATGCCACGCGTGAGCGCGGGGAGGCCCTCGACCATGTCCTCTTTCACGGGCCCCCCGGCCTCGGCAAGACCACCCTGGCCAACATCATCGCCCACGAGCTGGGCGTAGGGATCAAGTCCACCTCCGGCCCGGCCATTGAGCGGCCGGGTGATCTGGCAGCCATCCTTACGAATCTGCAGGAGCGCGATGTCCTCTTTATCGATGAGATCCACCGGCTCTATCGGATAGTAGAAGAGGCACTCTACCCGGTGCTGGAGGACTACAAGTTCGACATCGTGATCGGCCAGGGGCCGAGCGCCCGGGCCATCAAGCTTGATATCCCATCCTTCACCTTGGTGGGCGCTACTACCAGGGCAGGGCTCCTCACCTCCCCCCTGCGGGACCGCTTCGGAGTGGTGTTCAGGATCGACTACTATACACCGGAGGAGTTGACGATCATTGTCAAGCGCTCGGCGCAGATCCTCAAGGTCGAGGTCGATGAAGCGGGGGCGTGGGAGATCGCCTCCCGCGCGCGCGGCACCCCCCGGGTCGCCATCCGGTTCCTGCGGCGGGTGCGGGACTACGCCCAGGTCAAGGAGGACGGCGTCATTACCAAGGATTCGGCCCACAAGGCCCTCGCCCTGATGGAGATCGACCACCTGGGGCTGGACAACATGGACCGCAAGATCCTGCGCACCATCATCGAAAAGTTCGGCGGCGGGCCGGTGGGGGTTGATACCCTCTCCACGGCCATCAGCGAGGAGAAGGATACGATTGAAGACGTGTACGAGCCTTTCCTTATTCAAAAAGGGTATATCAACCGCACCCCCAGGGGGAGGGTGGCTACGAAGCTCGCCTACGAATACCTGGGGGTGGAGCCCAAGGATACGGTCCAGGGGGAGCTCTTTAAATGACCACCATCGTTGGATGGCGATGAGGTGATGTATGGAAGAGCGATCAGATACCTTTGTGAGAAAATTCGTTCTTATCTTTGGGGTGGTCTTGGTCGTCTTCGGCGGGGTCATCCTTTTCTATCTCGGCTATCTTGTTTTGCAGGTGATCAATGATCCGGAAGAGCTGCGCATTGGGCAATATATTCTGGAACAGTTCAAGGCCGGAGATCTGGCATTCTATGGTAGTGTGGAGGAAAAAAGATTTACCGTACATCTCGCCGAGCCCTTGAAGACCGCGATATTCTTGTTTGTCGGCGTGCTTGTCGTATGGGTGCTCGCCCGCATCGTGCTATCGCTCATTTCCGGGGGGATCAAGATGCTCTCCTTTGCCATGGGGCGATTCAAAGGTTTTGACAGAATGCCGCGGTCAGACAACTCATCCGAGCTTGATGGCTAAAGGGCCGGGTCCTCAACGCAAGCGCTGCTTCAATTCATTCTCAAGGTCCCTCGTCATAACGTATATCATTGTATAGCCTTGAGGGTATAAGATACGAGATAACGATCATGGATTCTTCAGTATTCATATCGGCCCTCTTGCTTGCAGCGGGCAAGGGGGAGCGGATGGGGGAAGTGAAGCAGCTCCTCTCCCTGGGGGAGAAGCGCATGATCGAGGCCGCACTCGATAACCTGCAAGGTTCACGCTGTGACGAGATCATCGTGGTCCTCGGTTTTGCTGTTGACGAGGTCCGTCCCCTGGTGGAGGGCAAAGAGAGGGTTATGGTAGTCATCAACCCCCAATTCAAAGAGGGGATGAGCACCTCCATCCAACAGGGGCTCAAGGAAATCAGCCCTCGTGCTAAGGGAATTCTCATTGCCCTGGCTGACCAGCCTTTTATCCCACCTGAGGTAATCAATGCGCTCATCGAAGGGTTTCAAGGGGGGGCAAAGGGGATCGTTCTGCCCGTGTATGAGGGGAAGCGGGGACACCCGGTGATCCTTGATCGAAAGAAGTATGAAGCTGAGCTCTTTGAGTTGCAGGGGGATGTGGGTGGCAAAGAGATCGTAGGTAAACACCCAGAGGATGTCTTGGAGGTCGAGGTTGCCTCCAAAGGGGTGGTGATTGATATCGATGCGCCGGAGGATTACCAGGGGGTTTTATAAGCAAAAGGTTTCTAATATCTCCACAGTGGTAGATTGCAAAGCAGTCATGGGAAAAGCCCCTTATCTTGCCCCCATTTTTCAGGTACACTAGGTATATCCTTATCTCCAAAGAACTAGAAAGGGCAACAATGAAGTGGACCTCGATAAAACTCATCGGGATTTTGTTTATCGCCGGTCTTGCCATGATGCTGCCGTATAACCCGTTTTGTTCGCACTGCCAGCAGCATGAGCAGCGTGTCACCATCTTTTATACCAATGATTTGCAAGGCACCCTTGCACCCTGTGGGTGAGCGAGCAACCCCCTCGGGGGAATAGCTCGGCGAGCTACCAAGATCAACGAAGTCAGAGAGCAGGGTATTCCGACGCTTGTGGTCGATGCCGGAGGGTTTGCACCTTTGTACAACCAACAGGGTGAGATCAAGTTCGAGATGCTTCTTGAATCGTTCCGTCAGATGCGCTACGACGCTCTCAGCATCGGCACGCGCGAAATGCTGATGCAACGCGATACCTATAATGCCGTGAAAAAACTGAAGGCCGCACGGGTCCCCCTGGCGACCCTCAATATTGCGTTTCAAGGCAAAAGGGTGCGCACCAAGCCCCTGATCATCCGCAGAGGGGGGATCAAGATTGGTGTGGTGAGTTTCTTTATCGGCGGTCATATCCCGGAGGCGGCAAAAAAGTATTGGGCAATAGATGATCCCGAACAGACCGCAGAAGCGACCTTGGCGTACACAAGGAAAAGAGCCGATCTTGTCGTCGCCATGCTTCATGGAGATATGTCCCAGGTAAGTGCGTTTACACAAAAACATAAGGGTATAGACATTGTTATCCTCTCTCACTGTCTGGCACAATTAGAAACGCCGGTGGATGTCGATGGTTCGCTCCTCCTGTGTGCAGGGAGCGAGGGAAAATTTCTCGGCAGGGTGGATGCCTCCCGCATCGACGGGTCATGGAGCTTTACGAGCGAGCTCATCGCGCTCGACCGGACTGTCCCGAGAGATCCCCTCTTGACCAAGACATATGAAGAGTATCTGGAGCGTGTCGCGCAGTTGGCAGAGGACATCACGCAACAACAAGAAGATGAGCTTGCAGCACAGTTTCCAGCAGTCGTGCAGGCGACGGATTGCCGGAGCTGCCACAATGATATCTACGCGACGTGGGCGAAAACCCCCCATGCCCATGCCATCGAGTCGCTGACGGAGAAAAATGAACACCAAAATCCAGAGTGCATAGTCTGCCACACCACCTACTACCTCAGGGGTGGTTTTGTCACGTTGGAAAAGACGCCGGAGTATGCTGGCATCCAGTGCGCTCAGTGTCACGGGAGGATGGAGGGGCATATCGAGTTTCACTGGGGTACCTCTCAGAAGGAAGATGCGCCCCCTACTGTTAATCAAGACCTCTGCCTGCAGTGCCATACCCCTGACCTTGATGACGACTTTAATTTTGAGAGGGATAAGAAGCTGGTACACTAACAAATATACATTTTGAAACTGACATTGTTCATTGATGGATAACCTTCGGCGCAGAGCATACCTGCTCTCGATGCCTCTGCAGGTTACACTTGATAAACCAGGGCACAAAACTCCTTGAAAAGGGCACTAAGGTCTGTTACGCTGCTTGCGCCGACTCATCTCCCTGTCGTGGGTATGTATTCAAAGGGAGGTGAGTCATCAACTGAAAACTCACGGTGAAGCAATGTCCGAAGGAACAAGCAAAGAGTATTTAGACCTCAAGGCCGTCGTCGCCATCGTCATCTTGACCCTCCTGTGGGGCTTCAATTACACCGCCGTCAAATTTGCAAACGAGGGTATATCCCCGGTCTTCGCCTGTGCGGTGCGCTCCGTCATCGCCTCCATCTGCGGGGTGATCTACTGTCTGTGGAAAAGGGAACGGTTATTCCATACCGACATCAGGCTCTTTCATGGATTCATAGTGGGTCTGCTGTTCGGCCTGGAGTTCGCCTGCATATACTTCGGCTTGCTCTACACGGATGCCGCCCGTTCGGTGGTCTTCGTCTATCTGAGCCCCTTTGTGGTGGCCATAGGGGCCCATTTCTTCCTCAAGGGGGATCGGCTGACTGCTCTCAAAATCCTGGGACTTGTCCTGGCCTTTACGGGGATCGTCATCGTCTTCTATGGGAGGCCGCATACAGCCAAACCAAGCATGCTTATCGGGGATATCCTGCAGATCGCGGCGGCCATTCTCTGGGGGACCACCACCATCTACATCAAGCGATTTATGGCGGAAAAGGTCCACCCCATCAATACTTTTCTGTACCAGCTCGTCTTCTCCATCCCCATTCTCTTTATCGTAAGCCTTATCCTTGAGCCGCAGTGGGTCACCAAGATCGACCTTGCTATCGTCGTCAATCTCTTTTATCAATCAGTCATCGTCGCCTTTATGAGCTTCCTTGTCTGGTTCAAGCTCATACACAGCTATGCGGTGAGCAGGCTCGCCGCCTTTACCTTCCTTACCCCCCTCTTCGGGGTGCTCTTCGGCACCCTCTTTCTGAGCGAGGAATTCACCATTTCTTTGATGATCGGTCTCCCCTTGGTCTCCCTCGGAATATTCTTTGTGAACTTGAGGCGGCGGGCAGCGCAACAACCTTCACGTGCGAGCTGACGTTTCCGATACGTACTCCTTCTATCTCATCCTAGAAACAGACCAATGCCGAGAATAATCGGAAAACATCCCTTTAAATATATATGATAAGGGGTTAGGACCTTCAGTGGAAAAATCGACCCCCCTGTGGTATGGTAGCCGACAGCATAAAGAACGGAGGCAATAGATGGATTTAGATCAAGTCATAGCTGAGCGCAAGAGCATCAGGGCCTTTAAGAAGGATCCCCTTCCGCGGGAGTTGATAGAGGAGGTGTTACAACAGGCCATCCAGGCCCCCTCAGCCATCAACCTCCAGCCGTGGGAATTCACCATCGTCTTGGGAGAGGAAAAGGAGCGGCTGAGCCGCCTCCTGCTGAAATCGTATCATGAGAAGAATATCTCCTGTTCACCCGGCGCCAAAGGGCCGCTCCCCGCTCAGCTGAGCGCGAGGGGGGACCAGTCCTTTGCGACCCTCAATCCTGCACTCGAAGAGCTGGGACTCTCCTTTGATACCTTTATCAACGAGGGTAGCTGCAAATTCTACGACGCACCGGTGGCCATCATCATCTGCATGAACACGATCTTCTCTTCCCGCCGTTATGTCTGTATTGGGGCAGCCCTCGGTTACCTGACCTTGGCCGCCCATGCCCGAGGGCTGGGGACCTGTCCCATAGGACTCATCAACGCCTATGAACATGAGATCAGGGAGTTTCTCAATATACCCGATGACCGGGATATCGCCATAGGAGTGGCCCTTGGCTATCCGGACTGGGACTCACCCATCAATAAGTTCAAGACCCCGCGGGCGCCCCTCGATGAGTTCATCAGGTGGTTTGACTGAACAGGGCATCAACGAAGATTTCGGCACGAAAATCCTGCAGGTCCTCTATCCCCTCCCCCACCCCGACAAAGCGCAGGGGGATTCCTAATTCCTGGGCAATGGCGACGATGATCCCCCCCTTGGCCGTGCCGTCCAGCTTGGTCAGGGCGATCCCCGTCACCTCCAGGGCCTGATGAAAGGTCCGGGCCTGGGCAATGGCGTTCTGACCGGTGGTTGCGTCCAGGACCAATAAGACCTCGTGAGGGGCACCGGGAAGCTCCCGTCCGATGATCCTCTTTACCTTCTTGAGTTCTTCCATCAGGTTTTCCTTGGTATGCAGTCTGCCCGCCGTATCGATAAGGACGAGCGGATACTTCCTCGCCTGGGCGGCCTTCACCGCGTCAAAGGCCACGGCAGAAGGATCGGCCCCACTGCCATGTTTGATAAAGTGTGCCCCGGCCCTTTGGCTCCATATCTCCAGCTGCTCAACGGCAGCCGCCCGGAAGGTATCGGCCGCAGCCAGCACGACCTTTGTGCCGAGGGAGTTATATCGATGGGCGAGCTTTCCGATGGTGGTGGTCTTCCCCGTGCCGTTGACCCCGATGACCATCACGACAAAAGGGCCGTCACCTGCCCCCTCCCCCTCGATAGAAAGGGGGGCCTCGTGGGGTTGCAGGATCTCCAAGACCTCCTGGCGCAACAGGGGGAGGACCTCAGATGCGTCCGTTATCCCCTTTTTCTTCACTTCACGCCGCACCCCTTCGATGAGCCTCTGTGTTGCCGCCACCCCCACATCGGCCACGATGAGGACCTCCTCCAGCTCCTCGTAGAGGGCCTCATCCAGGCCCCTCCCCGGCCGCAACAGGTCATCAGCCCCGCCGACCAGCAACCCCTGCGTCTTGGCCAGGCCTTGCCGCAGCCTTTGAAAGATCCCGCTTTTTTCTTTTTTACCCATAGTTGAGGATTCTCCAGAAGGGTTAAAGCAAGAAGTTAAAATTTATTTGATTAAATAAGGTGAATCTTCCCGTCAGAAACCATTCAAGGCGAGGAGGGCCGCACCCAGGGCCCCGACAATCTGCGGCTCGGTATAGATAGTAAGGGGGGTCTCTAGCTTCGCTTCCAGGGCCTTAACCACGCCGATGTTCTTGGCAACCCCCCCGGTCATGACCACCGGCGGCTCCACCTCTTCCCCGATCCTCTCGAGGAGCCCGAGTGTCCTGTCCGCAATGGCGTTGTGGATGGCATGGAGGATATCCTCTACCAAATGCCCTTCCGACACGAGGGAGACCACCTCCGACTCGGCAAAGACGGTACAGATACTGCTGATCTTAAGCTCATTCTGGTACTGGAGGGATCGCTCCCCCATCTGTTCGAGCTCTACTGTCAGGGCCTTGGCCATTACCTCCAAAAACCTCCCGGTGCCGGCAGCGCACTTGTCGTTCATGTCAAATTCAAGCACCCTCCCCTTTTCATCCACCCTGATCACCTTGGTATCCTGTCCACCGATGTCGATGATGGTACGGCACTCGGGAAAGAGGTGACTCACCCCCTTGGCAATGCAGGTGATCTCGGTAATCTTTTGGTCGGCGAGGTCAGCGATCCCCCGGGCACAGCCGGTGGAGACAATCCGTTTGATCTCCTCCCGTTTGACCTTGGCGTTCCCAGCGGCCTCCTTCAAAGAGAGCTGTAAGGCATCCTTACTGGAGCCCCCGGTCAGGACGATGGCATACCCCAGCAGCCCCTTATCTTTATCGAATATAACCGTCTCGGTGGAGAGAGAGCCGATGTCGATACCTGCCGCTATCATACTAAACTTTCCGCTTACTCTCCCTTCCAGACGGGTTTGCGCTTTTCCATAAAGGAGACGAGACCCTCATTGGCATCGTGGGTGCTCATGAGATCCCCTTTGTAAATAGCCTCGGATTTCTGCAGGGCCTGCTCAAAGTCGAGATCTATCCCTGCCAGCGTTGCTCGTTTTGCCCACTTGAGGGCAACAGGGCTCTTATCAGCGAGCCTGTTGATGAATTTTTCGACCTCCTCGGCCAACCGCTCTTCAGGGACGGCCAGGTTGATCAGCCCGATCCGCTCGGCCTCCTTCGCATCGATGGAGTCACCGGTCAGAATGATCTCGAAGGCCTTCTTCAAACCGATGAGCCTGTACAGCCAGGCAACCACCATGGACGGATACACAGCCAGCTTTATCTCCGGCTGACCGAATTGTGATTTCTCAGAAGCGATAACCATATCGCAGAAAATGGCAACCTCACACCCCCCACCGAGGGCATGCCCATTGACCACGGCCAGGGTGGGAAGATCGAGTGTTGCCATGATCCGGAAGATTTTGTGAAAGACCTCGATCATTTCATCCATCTTTTCAGCGGTGTGATCTCTCACATCCACCCCGGTGGAAAAGGCCTTATCCCCGGCCTGGGTGATCACGAGGAGCTTAAACTCTTTTTGTCGCCCCTTGACCTCTTCGAGGGCCTGATTCATTTCCCGCATGGTCTTGATATCGAGGACGTTGTACGGGGGGCGGTTGATGGTTATGGTGGCGATTCCTTCTTTTACCTCATAGAGGATATTCTCATACCCCATTTTTGCCTCCCTACTCTATGACCATCAGGACGGTATCAGATGTTACCTCATCCCCTGGCTTGACATTGACTTCCTTCACAGTCCCCGAAACTGGGGCTACAACAGGCATCTCCATCTTCATCGCCTCCAGCGTGGCCACCTGATCGTTCTCCTTAATCTGATCCCCTGCCTTCACATTGACAGCCACGATTTTCCCTACCATGGGTACAGTAACCTGTGTCGCCATATTGGACCTCCTTTTCGCCTAATGTACAACTTGTGCATTTAATAACAAAAAAGGGTGGTATGTCAAGCGTTCTCTACCCCACGGCAGCCAGCTCCAGCTTCGCCTGCCACTTCACTTGTATAATCTCCCTGAGAGGACGGTGCTCCTCCCTGCTGAGTTGCGGATCATGGTCAATGAGGGTGAAGGCCTCCTGGCGGGCCTGCTGGAGGAGGCGAACATCCCTGATGAGGTTGGCCACCCTGAAGTCGGGCAGCCCCCACTGTCTTACCCCCAAAAACTCCCCCGGTCCCCTGATGGCCAAGTCTTCCTCAGCAATCCGAAATCCGTCTGTGGTCTCCTCCATGACCTTGAGGCGGCGCCATGCCTCTGTGCCGACCCTCCCCGGGGCCAGCAAAAGGCATACGGACGGGTGGGAACTCCTCCCGATCCTTCCCCGCAACTGGTGCAGCTGAGACAGGCCAAACCGTTCGGCGTGCTCCACCATCATGACCGTGGCATTAGGGTAGTCTATCCCTACTTCGATGACCGTGGTAGCAACAAGGATCTGAATCTCTCTCTCCCGAAAGGCCCGCATGGTCCGTTCCTTTTCCTCACCCTTCATCCTGCCGTGGATAAGTCCGACTCGGTAGCGGGGGAAGACCTCATCCTGGAGGCGCCGGGCACCCTGGGTGGCGTCTTGCAGATCCATCCGCTCAGACTCCTCCACCAGGGGGTAGACTACGTAGGCCTGCCTCCCCTTCGCCAGTTCCTCCTCCACCCTGCGGTAGACCTTTTCCCGCTCCTTTTCTCTATAGACCGTAGTGACGATGGGAGCCCTCCCCGGAGGGAGCTCATCCAAGACCGATACCTCCATGTCGCCGTAGAGAGTCATAGCCAAAGTCCGGGGGATTGGGGTGGCGGTCATCACCAAGAGGTCCGGTACCATCCCCTTGCGCTTCAGGCGGGCCCGCTGCATCACCCCAAAGCGGTGCTGCTCATCCACCACCCCCAGGCCCAGCCTCTTAAAGGCAAGCCCCTCTTGGATAAGGGCATGGGTCCCCACCACGAGCTGGGCGTCACCCTCAGCGATGGCCGTATAGAGCTCATTCCGCTCCTTCCCCTTGATCCTCCCGGTCAACAGGACGGGCTTGATATCCAGCCCCGCTAACCACTCTCTGAGGTTCAAGTAATGCTGCTCCGCCAGGATCTCGGTGGGAGCCATCACTGCTGCCTGGTAGCCGTTGTCAATAGCGATGAGCGAGGCGACCAGCGCCACTGCTGTCTTGCCGCTCCCCACATCCCCCTGCAACAGGCGGTTCATGGGGTGGGGCTCGGTCATATCCCCTTTGATCTCCTCGACTACTCGCTCCTGGGCCTTCGTAAGGGTGAAGGGAAGTCTTTTCAGAAGCTGATCAGCCGAGGGGGTCCTCTCTACACCGAAGGAGATACCCTCCTCCTGGGCGATACCCCTGCGCCGCAGCGCCATGCCCAACTCAAGGAAGAAAAACTCCTCAAAGGCCAACCGTTGATGCGGGCGGGACGTCTTGAGGTTGAGCCGCTCGATGTCGAGATACCCCTGCGGGAAGTGGACCTCGCACAGGGCCTCGGAGAGGGGCATCAAGTTGCATCGTGCGCTCATCTGGGGGGGGAGGGGGCTCGTGACCTTGCCGGCGGCATCCTGGACCACCTGGTGCATAATCCCCCTGATACGGCGCTGATAAAGCCCCTCGGTCTCAGAATAGACCGGGACGACGCGCCCGAAGTGCAGGGAATCTTCTTCCTTACCCTCCACCCACTCTAAATCCGGGTGGTGAATCTCCTTTTGTGCACGATACCCCCGCACATCCCCACAGAAGATGACCTGATCCCCCTTTTTCAGGCGTCCCTTGATGTACTTGATACCCTGGAACCACTTGGCAGTAATAAAGCCGCTGTCGTCCCCTAAGATGGCCTCATAGACCCTGCGGCGGCTCTTGGGGTAGACCACCTCCCCTGCCGCGATCACCTCAGCATACCCCACACAGCGATCACCCACCCTGAGATCAGCCACCCGCCTGATCTCCCGGCGGTCCTCATATCGGAGGGGGAGGTTATAGAGAGCGTCCTCTACGGTCTCTATCCCTTTCTTTTTGAGCAGCTGGGATATCTTCGGCCCGACCCCTTTGACGTATTGTATAGAGGTCCTCAGCAAGGGGGCTATTTCTTCCTGACGATAGGGTTTTTTGTCCGTGCCCCAGGATGCCAGCAATTCCCTGATCTCGACCAGCAACTGTTCCCCTTCCCGGATCCGCTCCTCTTTCGCACCATCCGTGGCCTCTTCAAAGCCGACGAAGCGCTCGTGCAGGGCCCTGAGCTTGGTTTGTATCGATGAATCCGGAGAGAGGGAAATGGCCTCCTGGGCCAGGCCGGTAATCAGGCCCTCCAGCCCCGTGATGTTTGGGAGCCGGGAGAAGTTGTCCTTGGAGGTGAGGGCCAAGGGGTTGGCGATAGCGTCTATGATCTCGAAGAGCCTATCTCTAGAAGTGTTCTGCATACTTGACTATGAGGATACACTGTTCTTGCGCAGGGTTCAATCCTCCTGCTCCTTGAATTTAAGTCTAAGGAAAACAGGATGTCGCAAAGCGACACAATATAGATTTACAGAATGCGGCCCCGCACCTCAATATGATTTTTGTGGACGACGGGGTCCCTGCCGCACTGCGGCATCCCCTCATCAAGAATCCAAAGGTTGGGGAGTAAAACGGGAGATGTGTCACCTTGTGACACCCCATCAACAAAAATATCCGAATGGTAGGGGGCGGCTAGAATCCTACAGGTCATATATTGTGAAGCTATTTTTCGCCTGGGCTGAAAGGGGCTTCTTGCAGTGGTTCCACGATCTTTATATACTCCCGTTGACAATGCTCACACCTGATCCGGTTCTCCCTAGGCTGAAGATCGCCATATTCCACCACCTCGTCACAGTAAGGGCAGCGGGTGGGAAAAGAATTAATGGTTATCTCCCTTTGCTCAGACATGACAATTTAATATAGAACCCCTTTTTGTAACCCCCTTAGGTTCTATTTGTTTTAAGATCCCTAGTATACAGATAACTGAATAGATAGAGTCCTGTTATTACCCCTTGGAATATCCACGTAGGAATCATCTTATCCGCAGGGATAAGGCCTGTTGCTACGGCATATATTCCCGATATGATTAAGCCGAACAAAACAGGAAATACAGTCAGGAGAAGGACTCCTCTGCGTTCAACGGGTCGTCTGTCCGCCCAAATTAACAGAGATGTCCAGCCTATCATTAACGAGGCACCCAGTCCCATGGCATATCGATATTCATACCCTGGGTTGAAATCTGATATGCCATACATGGATCCCCCCAACTTTGGGGACAACATAATGATTGCAGATAAGGCGTCAGCTACAGCTCCAATCCAGTAACAGACTCGCAACAAAAGAATCTTTTTACTCATCGCTTTCTCCTTGCTGAAATAAAACTATATGGCATTAATGATGGTGTGTCAATGCGGGAGCTGGGGCACGGTTCATGACATGATTTCACCAATGACCCATTTTTCAGGCAATTGCTGTCGAATATCGGCCCCACACGGACGTCTAAATCAGTGACATTCAATACCGTGTGCACACAGTACAGTAAAGG
>Ga0307419_10001292_pt1 | contig 12971 bp, 6 predicted proteins | sample SalMarWE160230MG_2_FD_202512 | JGI IMG/M metagenome (GOLD analysis project Ga0307419, IMG submission 202512) | Salt marsh sediment microbial communities from the Plum Island Ecosystem LTER, Massachusetts, United States - WE1602-30 | ecosystem: Environmental > Aquatic > Marine > Intertidal zone >... | reverse complement strand
GCAAAGAACTAGTACAAAAACTGAGAGAAAAACGCAGGAAGGGATTGCTCAATAGCGAAGTAAATATTGCCTATTACGAAGAGGAAAATGATGTAATAGTAAACTGTGACTGCGGTAGACTTAGAAGACCTTTGGCTGTTGTGGAAAAAGGTAAACTTCTGATTTCTAAGAAAGATATTAGTGATCTGAAAGAAGGAAAGAAAAAATGGATTGACATTACAAACGAAGGTATCGTAGAATACATAGACGCGGAAGAAGAGGAAAACACCTTAATTGCATTGAAAGAAAAAGATATCACGCCTGATCACACCCACATGGAACTAGATCCGATGTGCATTCTTGGCATAGGTTCATCCCTAGTTCCCTATCCCGAACATAACTCTTCACCCAGGATTACCATGGGCGCAGGTATGGGAAAACAATCCCTTGGTTTCGGTGCTTCAAACTATAGAATAAGGCCCGATACCAGAGGTCATTTACTGCATTATCCAGAGGCGCAACTTGTCCAAACTCACCCTGTTAAATACATGAAATTTACAAGAAGACCAGCGGGGCAGAATTTCATAGTCGCAGTAGCATCGTTCAAAGGTTATAACATGGAAGATGCGCTGGTGATGAGTAAAGCCGGCATAGAAAGAGGTCTTGCCAGAAGTACATTTTTCAGAACGTATAATAGCGAGGAAAAACGATATCCAGGCGGCCAAGAAGATCATTTTGAGATTCCGGACCCAGATTGTCGAGGCGTAAGAAGTGATGACACATATATGAATCTAGGCGAGGATGGTCTTATCTCACCAGAATGTTATGTTAAAGGCACAAATGTACTAGTGGGAAAAACTTCACCACCCAGATTCCTTGAGGAACCTACAGATTTTCTGACACCTCAAAAGAGAAGAGAAACTTCTGTAACTGTTCAGCATGGTGAAGGTGGAACCGTTGACAAAGTTATGCTCTCTGAATCAGTTAATGGTTCACGGATGGTTAAGATAAAGGTACGAGAACAACGCATACCTGAATATGGCGATAAATTTGCATCTAAACATGGTCAGAAGGGAGTTATCGGATTAATAGTTCCTCAGGAAAGCATGCCTTTTAATGAGCAGGGAATGTCCCCTGATTTGATTATCAATCCACATGCAATCCCTAGCAGAATGACGGTTGGTCACGTGCTCGAAATGATAGGGGGAAAAGTAGGAGCTTTAGAAGGAAGAATAGTGGATGGCACAGCTTTTAGCGGGGAAACAGAAGAATTGTTGAGAAAAGCATTAGTAGAAAACGGGTTTAAACACAACTGCAAGGAAATCCTATATAACGGAGAGACAGGAAAAACATTGGAATGTGACATATTTGTAGGATGTATCTACTACCAAAAACTTCATCACATGGTAGCAGGCAAGATACATGCAAGATCCAGAGGGCCAGTTCAAATACTAACCAGACAACCTACAGAAGGTAGAGCCAGAGAAGGAGGGCTTAGGTTTGGGGAAATGGAGAGAGACTGCCTTATAGGGCATGGAGCATCAATGGTTATAAAAGATAGGCTACTGGACGAATCAGATCTCACGATAAAATATGTATGTAGTACCTGTGGACATATAGCAATACACGATAGACATGGAGGATTACGATGTCCTATATGTGGAGACAAAGCAGATATATATCCAATTGAGATGAGCTATGCATTCAAACTTTTGATAGACGAATTAAAATCGTTGATTATTGCACCAAGACTAAAGTTAGAATCGTTAGTATAGAATACTATATTTGTGTAGGGTTAAACATGGAAAGGGTAAGAAGTATAACGAAAAAAATTGGAAAAATAGAATTTTCATTACTTTCACCAAATGAAATCAGAAAAATGAGCGCTACGAAAGTTATAACTGCTGACACATATGATGATGATGGATTCCCCATAGCAATGGGCCTGATGGACCCTCGTTTAGGGGTTATTGAACCAGGGTTGAGATGTAAAACATGTGGGCAAAGAGTAGGTAAAGACAAATGTCCCGGACATTTTGGCCATATAGATCTAGCTATGCCAGTTATACACGTAGGACTCATAAAAACCATAAGAAATTGTCTACGTTCAACATGTAGAGAGTGTGGACACCTATTATTAACAGATAAACAAAGGGATGAATATTTTAAAGAGCTAAAAAGATATAATCAAGAAGAAAGAAATACAACCTATCTCCTTAAACAAGTTATAAAAGATTGTGTAAAAGCTGAAAAATGTACTCGCTGTGGTAGAGAAGTAGGTAAAATAGAGCTGGATAAACCAACCTCTCTTAGAGAAAACGGTAAAAAACTTACGCCCTCTGAGGTAAGAGAATGGTTGGAGAAAATACCCGATGAGGCACTCCCACTGCTAGATATAAACAAGAAATCAGCACGACCCGAATGGATGATACTTACAGTTTTACCGGTACCCTCAGTCACAGTAAGACCTTCTGTGACATTACAATCAGGTGAACGATCAGAGGATGATCTCACCCATAAACTTGTAGATGTTATACGCATAAATCAACGATTACAGGAAAACAGAGATGCTGGTGCACCACAACTTATAGTCGAAGATCTTTGGGAGCTATTGCAATATCATATCACAACCTATCTTGATAACCAGACTTCAGGCATACCTCCTGCACGTCATCGTTCCGGCAGACCTTTAAAAACCTTGGCGCAACGATTGAAAGGTAAGGAAGGTAGATTCAGAAGCAATCTTTCCGGGAAACGTGTTAACTTTTCTGCTCGTACTGTCATCTCCCCTGATCCCAATCTGAGTATAAATGAACTTGGCGTTCCAATTATAATGGCCGAGGAGCTTACTGTCCCAGTCAGAGTCACCTCACACAACATCGACTGGTGTAAACAAATAATTAAACAAAAATACTTAGGTTCTGCCGATCATGATGAATACATTCCTGGTGTAAACTATGTTGTAAGAGAAACAGATGGGATGAAACGGCGTATCAAGGTTGCAGAAAAAAACGCTGAAGATGTTGCCGAAAAACTGGAACTTGGCTCAACGATTGAAAGGCAACTCATGAATGGAGATATTGCTCTCTTCAACCGTCAACCATCTCTTCATCGTATGTCCATGATGGCCCATCGAGTAAAAGTTGTACCAGATAAGACATTCAGATTCAATTTATGCGTATGCCCGCCATATAATGCAGATTTTGACGGGGATGAAATGAATCTCCATCTCATACAAGGCGAGGAAGCAAAAGCTGAAGCAGAAATCCTGATGAAAGTACAGGAAAACATTCTCTCCCCAAGGTTCGGTGGGGCAATTATTGGAGGAATACATGACCACATATCAGGATGTTTTCTATTAACACATAAAGATAGGAAAATACCGTTAGATGACGCATCCCATATTTTATCCTCAATCAATTATGATGGGAAAAACTTTAAAACCATCACAGAAAATGGGGAAAAGTACATTAGTGGGAAGGACGTGTTCAGCGCTTTACTTCCCAAGAGTCTTAATCTAGAGTACAAGGCTAAAGCCTGTTTTAATTGTGACACATGTCAAGCACCAAACTGCCCTCATAATGCATATGTGATCGTGAAAAATGGCGTACTGAAACAAGGAATAATAGATGAAAACGGTGTCGGTGCGTTTAAAGGAAAAATCTTGGACAGGATAATACGAGATCATGGGATGGATACAGGCAGAGAATTCATTGACAATTTTACAAAACTAGCTATAGCTTCTATAACACTTTTCGGTTTTACTACAGGCATAGATGATGAGGATATACCAGACGAGGCAAAAAAGCAGATTGCGGAAGGAATAGGTAAAGCCCTGAAGAAAATCAGTGGCCTGGTAAAGGCTTATGAAGCAGGAGAACTAGAGTCACTTCCAGGGCGAAGCCTGGAAGAAACCCTTGAAATGGAAATAATGAAGGTCACAGGTAAAACAAGAGACATGGCTGGTGAAATAGCAGGTAGCCACCTTGGAATGGACAATAGTGCTGTCATGATGGCTAAATCCGGTGCACGTGGATCCATGCTTAACCTTTCACAGATGTCCGGTTGTGTAGGACAGCAGGCAGTTAGGGGTGAAAGAATAAGCCGAGGTTATCAATATCGTACCCTCCCACATTTCAAGAGAGGTGATCTGGGAGCAAGTGCAAAAGGATTCGTAGCATCTTGCTATAAAAGTGGATTATCACCAACAGAATATTTCTTCCATTCAATGGGAGGTAGAGAAGGTTTAGTTGATACCGCAGTGCGTACATCAAGATCAGGATACATGCAAAGACGTTTGATTAACGCCTTAGAAGATGTTAAAGTAGAAAATGATGGTACTGTAAGACATGCTGGAGGGCAGATAATACAATTCATCTATGGAGAAGATGGAATAGATCCTACTAGGAGTATGGGTGGAAATGCAGTAGATATTGAGCGGATAGTAGCTGATGTGAAAGAGGGGGTCTAATCTTGCCTAAAAAGAATGTTTCAACTAAGGATAAAAAAGAAGAGAAAAAGACAAAAAAACAGGTTACGGAAAAACCTGATGAATCCCTCATCAAAAAAATTCCTAAGAGCAAAATAGAAAAAGAAGAAAAGAAGAAGTCCTCTAAAACTAGTAAAAAAACGGTTAAAAAATCAGTAAAGAAGAAAGTAAAAAAGAAAAGCACAGTGGAAGAAATTCCTGAGCAAAAAAGGGAAATCGTATTGCCCAAAAAGGCAGAGGAACCCAAGGAACGTAGGGAAATAAGATCAGATATAAACAAGATTTTAAAAGATAAATCTCTCTCCCCATACATAATAGATGATATTATTACCAGAGTAACAGAGGATAAAAAATTAAAGACGAAACTTAAGGATATAATATCTAAAACATTGACAGAATATGAAAAAAACTTCATTGATCCTGCTGAGGCTTGTGGTATAATAGCTGCACAGAGTATCGGTGAACCGGGAACCCAGATGACAATGAGAACATTCCACTATGCTGGTGTCGCTGAGATTAATGTTACTCTTGGATTACCTCGCCTTATAGAAATTGTAGACGCTAGATCTATCCCATCTACACCTATGATGAATATATATTTAAGGGACGAATACAGATTAAGCGCCGACCTTGCTAAAGATGTTGCTAATCAAATAGAGATTACTAAACTAAATGACGTGGCCGATATAGAGACAGATCTTACAAACCTGACTATTCACATCAAGCCCGATACAAAAACAATGAAAAGGAAGGGATCTGCAATTGATGATCTGCTGGAATCCATCAAAAAGATCAAAAAAATAGATGCAAAAATAGAGAAAAGGAAAATCAAGATAACCTTGGACGACCCTAGCTATAAAACACTCTTGAATGTCAATGAATCGCTAAAAGATCTCAAAGTTAAAGGAATCGATGGTATAAAACGTATCATTATTAGAAAGGAACCAGAAGAAGGTTACGTGATATATAGCGAGGGGAGCAACCTTGATAAGGTGTTAGAAATAGAAGGTGTTGACCCGTATAGGACTACAACTAATGACATACAGGCCGTTGGAAGAGTGCTTGGTATAGAGGCTGCAAGGAATATTATAATACAAGAGGCATACAATACTCTGATGGAACAGGGTCTGATTGTAGATAATAGACACATCATGCTTGTGTCAGATGTTATGACATCTAACGGTGCTATAAAAGCAATAGGCAGACATGGAGTAAGTGGTGAGAAAAGCTCAGTGTTATCCAGAGCCGCATTTGAAATAACAGTGAATCATCTATTGGATGCCAGCAGACGTGGTGAATCTGATACGCTTGGTGGTGTGGCCGAAAATATTATTGTTGGGCAGCCAGTTAATTTGGGAACTGGTGCGGTTGAACTTGTCATGAAAAGAAGTAAAAAGAAGGGAAAGTAAAATGGTTGATGTCGATAAGGTTTTAAAAGGCACAGTAAAAAAGGGAAAAGTGATGATAGGATCTAAACAGGTTAAAATGGTTATAAGTGATGGAACAGCAAAACTCATTGTCCTGGCTAAAAATTGCCCATATTCATCTGAGATTGATAAACTAGCCAAAAAGAAGAAAATTCCCGTCTACAACCACAACTCCAACTCCATAGATCTTGGTTATACATGTGGTAAAACCTTTGCAGTTTCTGTTTTTGCCGTGATGGACGATGGCGGATCCAATATATTGCAGCTTACCAAAAAAAGGTAGTATTTAAATGACCGAAATTGCGTTTTCTAACGAAATTATGCAATACATAAACATGGCCAGCAACATCCTGAAAATAGATGTTATTGACTGTATGGTTACAGAAGATAAATTAATATTTATCGTAAAAAAAGGTCAACTTGGTATAGCCATAGGTAGTAAAGCCAAGAACCTAGAAAAATTAAGAAGACTCTTTAAGAAGAACATAAAATTTGTCGAGTTTGATGAAAATAAAGAAAGATTTATTCTTAATCTCTGTAAACCATATAAAATAAACAATATCACCCTAGACGGTAGTGGAGATTCAATTGTCGCAAAAGTTGAGGTTGCCACAAGCGATAAATCAAAAATAATCGGGAGAGGTGGGAGAAATATAGACATCATCCGCAAGCTTGCGCATAGACATCATTCAATCAAGGATGTTCAGATTGCATAATCTCGCTGTTTTTGTATAATAGTTTTTAAATAGGGCTCTATATTCAGGAGTGGGGCATGCTTCTGAAAGCAAAAAAGAATCTTGGCAAACATTTTGATGCGGAATCCCTAATTGGTGGAAAAATCGGTGTTCTTAAGGGAATTGACAAAGAATACAAAATTGAGGTTAAAGGAATTCCGGAGTGTACTAAATCATGTCCTGCTGGTGTTAATGTAAAAGCATACATACATCTGATTGCAAATAGAAAATTTGAAGAGGCAGTAGAGACAATACGTCAAACCAACCCGTTTCCAGCTGTCTGTGGAAGAGTGTGTACAAAGCCCTGTGAAGAAAGTTGCGAACTGGGAGCCAATGGAGATTCTATATCCATTCGCGCATTGAAAAGATATGCTTCTGACTATGAGCTAGCTCGAAGGCCCCTTGTTGCAGAGCCATGTAAAATAATTTATGATGAACAAATAGCGATAATTGGTGCTGGCCCTGCAGGTTTAACAGCAGCAGTGGACTTAATAAATGTTGGATATCCTGTAACTGTTTTTGAAGAAAAAAAAGACACAGGTGGCATGCTTAGATATGGAATTCCATCATACCGCCTTCCAAAAAGAATATTAAAACGAGAAATTGATTGGATAAAAGGATTAGGCGTAGAAATCAAAACAGACGTTAAAATCAAAGATCCGGCTACTTTATTTAAAAAAGGTTTCTCGGCTGTTTTAATTGCAGGCGGTGCACCTAAATCTTTCCCTCTTGGACTTGAAGGAGAAAAAGCAGATGGAGTCCTTGATGCATTATTATTTCTAAGGGAAATTAATACCAATAATCCAAAAGATATCAAAGGAAATGTCGTGGTTGTTGGTGGTGGATCGACCGCTTTTGATGCTGCTAGATCTGCTGTTCGTCTTGGTGCAAAAAAAGTTACATTAGCATATCGCCGTGGAATAAGGGAAATGCCTGCTGAAACTGAGGAAATTGAAGCAGCTAAGGAAGAAAACGTGGAAATACTGACACTTGCAATACCCAAAAAGATTGTTGTTAAAGAAAGTAAAGTCATCGGCATTGAGTTTTTTAGGGCAGAGCTTGGTGAACCAGATGAATCTGGCAGAAGGAAGCCATTACCAATAAAAGATAGCGGGTTTATTGTCAAAGCTGATTTTATCATTTCTGCTGTTGGAGCAATGCCAGACGTTGGACCAATAGGTGGTGTAAAAGTTACAACACCAAAGGGCGTTATTGAGGTTTCTGAAAACGGTAAAACAGTTGTCGAGGGGGTTTTTGCCGCTGGCGACGTTGAAATGGGTCCTTCTTCGGTTGTAGATGCAATTGGTCGTGGTCATGAAGCTGCAAGAGGTGTTGATGCTTATTTGCGAGGAACTGTCATACCAAAGAAAGAAGAATTGATAAAAGGCATCCAAATTTATTTAGGATCACCAATAAGTCACTCTGTTCATAAACCATCAAGATTAACTCTAGGCGGTAAATCTACAACTTTTGATGAGGTTAGGTGTTCATATACAGATTTTGAAGCGGTTGAAGAAGCATCCAGATGTTTTACTTGCGGGCCATGCTATGCGTGTCCGGTATGCCTTCCAAACTGTAAAAACAAACAGTTAATAGCAGAGATAGGGGAAACCACATTTCTTGTGAAAGCACCTCCAAGTCTTTCACAGAAAATTACAGAAAAAGGACCTTCCACATTCAAACTGAAATCCCAGGATAATGTTGTAAGATCTTTAAAGCTATATGGTTTAACTTCATATGTAGATCCTGATCTTTGTATTGGATGTGGCCGTTGTGAAGAAGTCTGTGCATATAGAGCTATAAAAAATATTCTCATAAAAGGTAAAAGACCAATTTCACAGGTTGCCCATGATTCCTGTGCCTCATGTAGCGCATGTGTTTCAGAATGTCCTTCAGGTGCAATATCGCAGGGCTACATGTCTGATAATGAAATACTATTAAGGCTAGAAAAGAAAAAAACACCATATGATGGAATTAAAGCTCTGATGAGCTACTGGAGTACACCTTCACCAGTACTTGGGGCATATGAAGGCGTGGTTGAATTAATGTCCGGAAGAAAGCCTTCTCCGTCATTCTTGATTAGAGCCCTGGCACGTTCTGGTAGAGGGATTTTAGTTATTAAACCTGATGAAATTACTGGATCTCATTATTTACCATGGGAGGAGGAACCTCAAGAGGTTGTTCAAAGAACATGGGATCTTTTAAAATTGGTTGGTATTTCTCCAGATAGAATTCGATATATTTCTTTTCCCAAAGATGGAAAACCGTCTGTTCTTCTAAAGGATTTCTCACAATATCTTGATGAAAAAAGACTTGGTAAACTTATAGCTCCAATACCTACACTCATCAAAAGTCCCATAGGAGAAGCTATGATAATTCTAAGAATTCTTGGGGCTAATCCTGATGCTAAACCTTCAGAGGGAAATATTTCTACCCCACCTGTAAAACATGAAGGTCATGCATTTTTTGAAGGATGCTTACCAATGCTACATGCAATAGGTAAAGCACATAAGCTGTTTGATCTAGGCCCAACCCGTTTAGCAATACGTGAATTAATAGAAAAAACAAAGATTAATTGTGGATTCATTGAAGGGTTTTCTTGTCCTTCAAAAGGATTATTACATATAAAGGCAGATGGAATAAAGGAGATTGTATCTAAAATTGCATATAACAATATTAAGGCATTCAAAAGGACAAATCCAGACAAACTAATTCTTGGAACTCCTGAAGCATTTTTGACTTTTTCAAAGGAGAAACATTTTGGAAAAGTATCGTCATTTCCCGATGAATTGCTAAAATCAATAAAAGAATTGAAAAATCTCAATTCAATCAATAAAACTGTAGCAATACATCAGGCTTGTACTATAGAAAACGATCCATTTTATGAAACAATCAAAAAGCTTCTTGGACTCATTCCAAAGGTTAACATAGTCGAATTAGAGGGGGACTGCGGGCATAGTGGATTTGAAAATCTTAATGGAGATTCCAAGCAGTCTGCCATAAACCTTATGAACGAAGCAGCCGAAAAAGGTGCAGATATAATATTGTGCACTTCTCCATATTGTGAGTCGCATCTTCTGATGAGTCAAAGAGAGGGCTCATGGCATTCTTCAGACATCACAATAACAGACGTATACAGATTTCTTTTGTCTTCTATAAATGGTGATATGTAATGGGTGAATCAAGAATCAAAAAACATCCCATATTATCCATAGATGAAACATCGAAATATGTAACTTTTACTTTCAATGGACAGGAACTCAAAGCAAAGCCAGGAGAGATGATTTCTTCTGCATTATTTGCCCATGGGATACATATATTTGGTCACCACAACAAGGATGATTCTCCTCAAGGTATGTTTTGTGCGAATGGTCAATGCGCTCAGTGTTTGGTCATAGCTGATGGCATTCCAGTAAAATCATGTATAACTCCAGTAGCAGAAGGTATGAAGGTAAAATCCCTAGATGGGTTGCCTGAACTTCTTAAGGATGATGAAGTTGTGAAAAGTGGGGGCAATGTACCTATTGTTGACACACAGGTTCTTATTATTGGAGGTGGACCTGCAGGTATGTCTGCAGCAATTGAACTAGGAAAGATGGGTGTACAATGTATTATTTGTGATGATAAACAAGTTTTAGGTGGTAAACTTAGTCTTCAGACTCATAATTTCTTTGGTTCCATAAGAGATTGTTTTGCTGGTACTCGCGGTATGGATATCGGCGATAACTTATCAGTTCTTGTAGAAAATGAAAAAACTATAGATGTTTGGACCAACTCACCTGTAGCTGGAGTATTTGTCGATGGTTTGATTGGAGTTGTAAAAGATGGCAGATATACTCTCATAAAACCTGAGAGGACCCTTGTGACAACAGGCGCAAGAGAAAAAACACTGGCATTTCCAGGTTGCGACCTCCCTGGTGTTTATGGTGCAGGTGCTTTCCAGACGCTTGTTAATAGAGATCTTATTAAACCAACTGATAAGCTGTTCATTGTTGGAGGGGGAAATGTAGGTCTTATAGGGGCATATCATGCACTTCAAGCTGGAATAGATGTAATTGGAATAGTAGAGGCTCTTCCTCAATGTGGAGGATACAAGGTCCATCTTGATAAAATTAAACGTCTTGGAATTCCAATATATACATCTCACACAGTACTTAGAGTTGAAGGTAAAAATCATCTTGAACGAATAACGATTTCCAAAGTAGATAACAAATTTAGACCTATAGAAGGAACTGAAGCAGTTTTTGAAGCAGATACTCTCCTTATCGCAGTGGGTTTAACTCCTGTAGATGAATTAAGGAAACAGGCAGAGAAGTTTGGTCTTAAAACCTATGCTGCAGGAGATGCTGATATTATTGCAGAGGCTTCTGCTGCAATGATATCGGGGCGAATGGCAGCTAGAGAGATACTTTTGGATATGGGTTTTGAGGTTGAAGTACCCCCAGAGTGGGAGGAAATGGCAGATATACTCCGTAGTCGACCAGGACCTGTTAAAGGTCTTTACCCTATTCCCAAGGATAAAGAGATTTATCCTGTGATCCGCTGTGCTCAAGAAATACCATGTAATCCTTGTACAGAGGTATGTGTTCTACAGAGTATAAAAATAAAAGAACCTACTATAATGGGAAGACCCCAGTTTGAAGGAAATTGTCTCGGTTGTACACGATGTGTTTCTATTTGCCCAGGGCTTGCCATTACACTTGTGGACAAAAGATATGATGATACGAAAAAGACAGCTAGAGTGGTAATTCCATGGGAAATGCCAGAGGGCACCATTAGAACAGGTGAAGAAGTGACAACAACAGGAATGGAAGGGGAAGCAATTGGTAAAGCCAAAGTTATTGGTAAAAAAAAATCTAAATGGCAGAACAAACGTGTTTTAGTATCAATAGAAGTTCCATTTAAAGATGCAAATAATGTTGCAGGGATTAGGATAAAAGAACCCCCAGTTAAGAAAAATGTTACTGCTGTGAAAACAGCAGTTAATGATGATGTAATAATCTGTCGTTGTGAAAGAGTTACCAAAAAAGAAATTGTTGATTACATCAAAAAGACTGGTACAAAAGATATCAATGCTGTTAAAGCGGCTCTTCGTGTAGGAATGGGGCCTTGTGGTGGAAAGACTTGTACTGAGCTTGTCATGCGTATTTTTAGAGAATTAGGCATTGATCTTAAAGATGTAGAACCACCTGTTGATCGTCCATTTACGCAAGAGGTTCCACTCAAAGCTTTCCTAAGAGGAGACGATGCCCAGTGACAAAGAGATACGATGTTATTATCATAGGTGCAGGTTCTGTAGGAAACCCAACTGCTTATTTTCTATCTGAGTCAGGTTTCAAGGTTCTGGTAGTCGATGAACTTGCATCATCTGGCCAGGGTCAGAACAAATCAGCAATAGGGGGAGTTCGAGCTACTCATTCAGACCCGGCTAAAATACAAATTTGCTTGCAAAGTCTCGATATCTTTTCCAGTTGGATGGAAAAAACTGGTACTAATATTGGTTGGAAGAAAGGCGGTTATTGTTTTCCTGTATTTAGGGAGAAAGAAGAAAAAATTCTCAAATCTATTTTACCTATTCAAAAGAGACATGGACTTAAGATTGATTGGATTGGTTCAGATGGGATAAAAGAAGTTGTTCCAGGTATAAATGAGAAGGAACTTATTGGTGGCACATTTTCACCAAACGATGGGCAAGTTAGTCCCCTTCTTGCCGCAGAATCTTTTACTAATGAGGCAAAGAAACTTGGAGCTGAATACCAATATCATGAGAGTGTCATTGATCTCTTGATCGATGGAAATAAAGAGAGTTTATCAGTGAATGGCATCAAAACAACAAAAGGAGAATATAAGGCTGACGCCGTTGTTAACGTTGCTGGCGCCCATGCATCCAATATCTGTAAGACGGTTGGTTTAGATATGCCTGTAAATCCCGACAGTCATGAGGCAGGAATAACGGCCCCAATAGAACCATTTCTTGATCCGTTGGTTGTCGATATCCGTCCTGGTGCTGAAGGTAAAACTGCAAACTTCTATTTTGGTCAGAACTTAGAAGGACAAATAATTTTCTGTTATACGCCAATCAAAATATTTCCTGGAGAAGATAGACGACCCACGTCAGAGTTTATGCCAATAATGGCAAGAAGAATGGTAGAACTCATCCCGCGATTCAAAAATCTTACTATTAGAAGACTTTGGAGAGGATTATATCCAATGACGCCTGATGGTGTTGCAGTAGTTGGTAAACCATCCGGTATCGAGGGATTATACCTTGGAATTGGTACGTGCGGACAGGGTTTTATGATGGGTCCAGGGATTGGTTTGAACCTCGCCAGCCTTATAACT
>Ga0307419_10001291_pt1 | contig 12972 bp, 5 predicted proteins | sample SalMarWE160230MG_2_FD_202512 | JGI IMG/M metagenome (GOLD analysis project Ga0307419, IMG submission 202512) | Salt marsh sediment microbial communities from the Plum Island Ecosystem LTER, Massachusetts, United States - WE1602-30 | ecosystem: Environmental > Aquatic > Marine > Intertidal zone >... | reverse complement strand
CGTCCTTAAAGTTATTCACCTGGAATGCCTTTGCGGGACAGATACCTGCACAGATACCGCATCCCATACATTTGATCTCATTGTGTGATATGCGGCCGTCTTCGTCGATGTATGGGGAGCCGAATGTGCATATACGGAGACAGGTCAGGCAGGACATGCAGGTATCACGATTATGCTTGGCAACGGTCCCTGATACCGTAAGGGCGTCCTTTGAGAGCAGCACCGATGCCCGGCCCGCGGCCGCCAGCGCCTGGCTGATTCCCTCGTCAAGGTTCTTGGGGGCATGGGCCAGCCCGCAGAGGAAAATTCCTTCAGAGGGAAAATCCACAGGCCTGAGTTTTACATGCGCCTCCAGCAGGTAGCCGTCCGCATTAACGGTGAGCTTATAGATCTTGGCGATCTCCTCCGTGCTCGGGTGGGGTCGTAAGCCTGTACTAAGCACCACGAAATCGGCGGGGATCACGACATCACGGTTCAGCATGGGATCAAATGTCTTGACTTCCAACCTTTCCCCTCTGGATATTACCTCCGGTTTTCGATCCACGTCATAGCGAACGAAAATTACACCCAGGTCACGGGCCTTCTTGTAATAATCCTCTAAAAGCCCGTAAGTCCGTATATCGCGGTAAAGGATAAATACCTGGGCCGTCGGTGTCTTCTCCTTTATGGTGATGCTGTTTTTGATTGCGTCCTGGCAACATATCCTCGAACAATAATTGTTGGGTTCCTCGCGGGACCCGACGCACTGGATCATGGCATAGGTATCTTCAGGTTTGGGCGATTCTGCCTCGAGTTTTCTCTCCAGTTCCCTCTGGGTCAACACTCGTTCGTGTTGAGAATAGAGATATTCGGTGGGCCGGTATTCCTCCCCACCGGTTGCCACAATAACGGCCCCATGTCTGAATACCGTGCCGTCGGTGAGAGATGTCTTGAAATTCCCCACAAATCCGTCGGTGGCCTTCACACTCACCCCCGTGTGGACTGTTATGCCGGAATGGGAATGGATCTCGTTGATCCTGCTTTTCACAAATTGCCGGACATCGCTGTTATCGATTGTCCTAAATACCTTTGCAGCCAGGCCTCCCAGCTCACCTTCTTTTTCCACAAGATGCACACCAAACCCCTGGTCCGCCAGGGACAAAGCCGCCGTCATGCCCGCCACTCCGCCCCCGATCACAAGGGCGGCAGAGGTGACCGGCACCGATTCGGACTCAACCGGTTCAAGCCGCCTGGACTTGGCTATGCTCATTCGGATGATCTTTTTGGCCTTTTCCGTAGCCCGTTCCTTTTCGCCCATATGGCACCATGCGCACTGCTCCCGGATGTCGGCCAGATCGAACAGGTACTTGTTAAGACCTGCCTCCCGGATGGTCTCCTGAAACAGAGGTTCATGGGTCCTCGGTGTGCAACTTGCCACAACAACCCTATTCAACCCCTTTTCGCGTACCAACTCCTTGATCTTGTCCTGGCTGTCCTGAGAACAGGCATACAATAAATCTTCGACATGGGCCACGTTTGCGAGATCTTTTACATCTTCCAGTACAGAGGGGATTTCAACGGTCTGGGCGATATTGATCCCGCAGTGACACACGAACACGCCGATCTTTGGTGTTTCAGCGGAAACGTCCTTTTCCGGCGGCAACTCCCTCGTCACGGTCTCCGTGCCTCGGACACCGGCCAGAAGAGACATTGCCCTTCCCGCAACGGCGCTCCCCTGGGTGACGGTTTCCGGAATATCTTTGGGGCCTTGATATGTCCCTGTGACATATACTCCCGCCCGGCTCGTATCCACAGGACTAAAAGGGGACGTATCGGCAAAACCGTATGCGTTTTGTTCAATACCGAAGGTCGAGGCAAATTCCTTTGCGTCTTTATGGGGCTGAAGCCCGATAGAGAGCACAACCATATCGAAGGTCTCATCAACCAGGGTACCGTCTTCTTCGGCATACCGGAGGATCAGGTTTCCGGTATCCACCTCGTCCCGTACCGCTGAAATCATGGCCCGCTTGTACCTCACGTTATACTCTTTTTTGGCCTGATCCACGTAGCGATCGAATTCTTTACCATATGCCCGCATCTCCATGAAAAAGATGGTTGGTTTGATATTCGCGTCATGTTCCCGCGCGATAATGGCCTGCTTGGTCGCATACATACAGCACACGGAAGAACACCACGGGTTGGCATTATTGAAATCCCTGGAACCCACACACTGGATCCATGCCACCTTCTTCGGGTGCTTTTCGTCCCCGGGCCGCTTCACCTCCCCGGAGTAGGGGCCTGATGCCGAGAGAATTCGCTCAAACTGAATGGATGTGGTCACATTAGGCCATCGGCCAAAACCGAGTTCAGGCCGTATGACGGGATTATAGCGGTCCAGCCCGGGACCCAGGATAATGGCGCCCACCCGTATCTCGAAGTCTCTTTCCGTTTGTTCGAAATCAATTGCCCCGGCGGGACAAATCTTTTCACATGCACGGCACTTGTGCTTCTGAAAGAAAATGCAGTTTTCTTTGTCTATAAGACGGGTGTTTGGAAATGCCTGGGGAAATAGAGAATAGATGGCCTTGCGAATTCCCAGTCCCTGGTCATATTCGCTAACCACTTTCCGCGGACATTTCTCTTCACACAGGCCGCAGCCTGTACATTTTTCTGGATCGACATATCTCGGGTACTGTCTTATCCCGACCGTGAAATCCCCTGGTTCGCCCTTTACCGAAAACACCTCCGCCATGGTGTGGATGTCTATGTTCAGATGCCTTCCTACCTCGACCAGTTTAGGTGAAAGCATACACATGGCGCAGTCACCCGTGGGGAAGGTCTTGTCGAGCATGGCCATGGTTCCGCCGATGGAGGAGTCCTTCTGTACCATATGCACCCTGAAGCCGCTGTCGGCCATGTCCAGCGCGGCCTGCATGCCGCCGATGCCCGCGCCGACAATCAGGACCGATCCCGATGCAGTCTTCCCTTCTGAAGATATTTTCATCATAACAATGGAAGCTCCTTTAGACGGTCAACCGCACCAACAAAATGACGGTCGATTTGCAGTTCCTCCGGCGTTTTACCGAGGGCCAGTCCGACCAGTTCAGTGATAAAATAAACCGGCAGGCGCTTCCTGATCCCATACACCTCCCCGATCTTTTCCTGGTAGGTATCCAGGTTGAGCTGGCACATGGGACAGGAGGTCACAAAACAATCGGCGTCCTCCCTGGCCACCGCATCTTTCATAATCCTGCCCATCAGTTTCAGGGCCACATCGGGATCGTTTATGGAAGCGGAGGCACCGCAGCAGTCGGTTTTGTAACTCCAGTCAAGAGGCCTCGCCCCGATTGCTCTCAAGATCTTTTCCATGCCCTGGGGGTTTTCAACGTCATCGATTATCGGGACATCAATGGGGAAGCGCGTCTGCATGCATCCATAGTAACAGAGAGGCTTCATGCTTCTGAGATTCCTGTGGAGTTTTTTTCTGAACGGCTTGACCTTAAACAAGGGATACAGCAGGTCAAGGATGCTCACAATCCTGGTTTTTCCGGTGACTTTCTTTTTTAGTTCAGCGTTGATCTCGGTTTTGAGACGATTGTCTTCCATGAGTCGTTGTTGAGCCACCAGCATTCGACTGTAACACGCAGAGCAAGGGATCAGGAGCTGTTCCAGCCCCATCTCATCCGCAATGCCCAGGTTTCGGGCCGGCATGGCGACGGCCAGAAAGTCATCGGTCTTACTGGCGGACGTCGCACCGCAGCAGTTCCAGTCATCCAGTTCATGGAGGTGTATCCCAAGTGCCTCGCATATGATCCCCACCTGCACATCATAGATCTTGCTGGATGCGTGCAACGTGCATCCCGGGTAATAGGCTACATCCATTTCAACCTCTGGTTCTGGGTGATGATTTATGGGCGGATTTTTTATCTTTAGCCATCTTGAAAAACCGTTTGAGTTCCGAACGATCCTTGACCCGTTCAATGCCGAAATGCATCCGCTTTTTCCGGGTCATTTCCAGCCCCATTTTTGCCTGGTCTTTTAACTCATTGAAAATGCTTTTCAAATTGAAACGAAATAATTCATGGAAGGTGTTTTTCATCTCATAAAGTCCCATGAATTCCGATTCATTCACCCTGCCCATGTGTCTGGCCGCGGCACAAAAGGCACTGTGAAACTCTTTGACTTTCGGCGACAGGGGGGCGACATGTTCCTCTACTGCCATTTTCTTCAGGGTCTCAGTCACCCGGGCCGTATTAATTCCGTTGGGGCAGCGCGTGCCGCAGGTGTAGCAGGAGACGCACTGCCAGACCAGCCTGTTTTGCAATGCGGCATCGCGGTCTCCCAAAATGATCAGGCGAATAAGTCGATCAGGCGTGATGCCGGTCTCATCTCCCACAGGACAACCGGCCGCGCACCGCCGACACTGGTAGCAGGACATAATGTTCTGTCCTGATCGCCTGACAACCTCTTCAGCGAGTGAGCGCCCCTCAGAGCTGGAATAGACCAGGGGTAAGATTTTCATTCACAAGCTCCTTAATCAAATATAATTTTCCGAACGGATTTTGTTCTCCACAGCCCCGGCAACGACCATTTTACCACATAAAAAACCCCCCATTAAAAAAACAAGACATCCCCATCTCCCATTAATTGAGGGCGATACGGCCTTGCTGCTTAAACTGATTGAGGGTTCATCAGGCGGTTCGGAGATCCTTTAACAAAGTGTCTTATTTTTCTTACGCCTTGGGGACAAAGGAAAAGCACCGAACACTTTATGATATCCCATCCTCCATGCATCCGACAGGATCAGTTGAGGTGAGTTTCATTTATATCCCCTGCGTAAAAAAATCAAGTGTTAATTTACATTAAAATACAGGGGACCATTAAAATATGATTTTTCTCCCAATTAGTTGAGAGAAAGCCCACCTGCCGGACCTCTTGCAAAAGAATAGGCGGCCGCATTATTGATCTGAATGCAGGTCACAATCGCCTAGCCTCATTTTTGGTAGGTGTTATCTGTTAAATATACTGCCTGGCATATTTTCGCACATGATGGCCGTCTAAGACATGAAACTGTCTGATCTTCTTCAATGTAACCGGGGAAAAGGTGCCGATCGGCAGATAGATGATCTTTTTCCCTACCCGGTCCGCCATGCTCTGGCACCATCCTGAAGGACGGGTTGCGGCCACGTAAACCACATGCCTTTCAAGGCTGTAATCAAGCGCCGCCATAAGGAGTCTCTCCGGTTTATTTCTGGCCATATCAAAAAACGGATCCCTCCACACATCATAGACGCGCATGGGCGGATATGTGAGCATGAAACCTCCATACTGGCACCTTGAAATCCCCGGCCCGTCCATAACCTCTCCAGCGGGTGAACTATAAAAGGCCATGTCCGATTCCTGGTCATGCTCCCCGAGCCATGTGACACACCAGGGATAACTCTCCCTACCTTCCTTGTCAGGAAAATCACAGTCAAAGATCACCACCACCGAACCCACTTTGCCCGCAAGGGGCCGTTCCTCTTTTACATAGACCTTGCCGCTCATCCAATCCCTGATGGTCTCCCTGATATCCAGGCCTTCCTTAAGGGAACAGGTAAAAGGTTCGATCCTGCTGTTCTCTTCGGATTTGATCTCAAGGGCCTTTTTTTGAAGCTGTTTTCCGTATCCCTCAACAACCACATCCTCCGGAGGATAGGAACATATGGATAGACCCCTGAACGTCTTACGCCACTGTCCCGGATACTTTTCCCGCTTCCTTTTCCTGACCGGTACCGGTACGAGACGCCGCCTGAGGGTCTTCAGTCGCCTGTGAAACCGGATTCGCTTATGATCCAAGAAAAGATCCTCGCCCTTCAATCTCAGTATGGGTATACCCGGCTCCTCCGTCTGCCATGGATATTCGCTCCCCTTTTCCCAGACCTCATACGAGAAGTTGTCATCGGCCGCCCCCCGGGCCGCAACAATAAGCTGGTAGAAATCCGGGACTAGGTTTCCAGTGACCAGGGCATAATTTCTGGCGAATCTATTCAGAACTCTGATCTGGTTGCGCGAAAGCTCCTCCTTGCAGTTCTTCCAAAGGCCTTTTCTTGCCTTACGGACCAGCTCGCTGTTGATCTCAAGACGGTCCAAGCAATTCGCCCCTCCCTCGGATCTGGCACGCTCAAAGGCTGCTGCAAGATATGGCATTTCGGTCATGATTTCCCGGCTCGACTCCCGGTGGAGATGGGCCAACCCGACACCTTCCCGCTTTCTCCGCCCAATAACCTGAGTCTGAGGCTGGTTTAACATTTCCAGTATCCCTGGCAGATGCGACAATCCCCCCACGAACAAAATCCGCTCACCCTCTCTGCTCAGACGTTGCAGGTGAAAGGCCATATTCTTCTCCCGGAGGATATCCGCAGTAAAACTATCATGCTCGCGAACACGAAGATAGGCCTGGCATAAAATAAAATGTCCGATTTTTGTGATAGAATATGGGTCCGGCATGGGGGTGAAATCAAAAGGGTAACCTTCCGTATCCCGGTCAATGAAGTGAGCAGGTATATCTGCCGAGAGGGCCAATCGAACCGCCTCCACCAGACCGTCGGTCGGCTCAAGTAAAAGGTACGTAAAGACACCATCCGATTCCTCGTAGTATACAACCGACAAATAGGGCAGCCTTTTGATCCCCTGGCGGATCTTGGCCTCGAGGGTGTCCGGGTATTCTACAGCCACGTGATCCGGCCGAAACTCCTCAAACTGCCGCCTCACTTCACAAGCAAACTCCATCCGGTTATGCAGGATAGGAACTATACGGACGTTTTTCCACTGGATTCTATTCTTCGGAGTCGATTTCATCATCCACAACTTCAATAAAATATTCTGAGGCAGTTGTATCCAGGATCATGGTTGCAGCTTCCTTCAAGTACTCTGCTGTTTTCGTTTTTCGATCGGCCTGAGTAAGCCGTTCACCGCTTTCCACCAGCCTTTTTAAGGCATAGCGCGCAATATTGATCCCATCCCTTACCGAGTATCTCTCATCCGCCTCATGTGCGGCCTGTAGAAACTCGACCACATAATTAAGGATCTCGTCGTCGGCAAAGGGAAGGTTGCTTTTCAGAATCAACATCTCCTCGTCCCTTTCCGGAAAATCAATAAATATCTGTGGCTGAAGCCTGGAATGAATATACTCCGGAAGCTCAAACGTGCTGGCATCATCGTTCATGGTGGTACAGAGGCGGAAGTTAGGATGGGCACTGATCTTGATTCCAGCCACTATGGATTCAACATATCTCCTGCTATCCATGAGCGGGGCTAGCGAGGCCCAGCTCTTTTCGCTCATCCTGTTTCCTTCGTCTATTACTGCAGCACCTCCCTTGATCATGGCGGAGACCACGGGGCTGGCCATATACTTGATCTTCCCCTCCTCCGAGATAACAGGGGTTATGATAAGGTCCTCTGGCCGGGTATCCATAGTAGCCTGAAAAAGATAAACGGGCAGGTTAAGGCTCCTGCCGGCATGATAGGCCAGTGTTGTCTTCCCGACACCAGGTTTGCCCACCAGTCTGGGATGCAGAGGAAGGTCCTCGTCTCCCAGGACAAGCCATGCAGCCTGGACCTGTTTGACTAAATCCTCCTGGCCAACCCAGTTCATGGGCACTTCATCAGGCTCACTCAGGTGTACTTGCACTCCATCTATGATCACTTTTTCCATAACGTGGTAAATCTCCGTAAAATTATTATGAATGAGAGACTAATTTTCACATAGTTTTTTTTTACAGACAAGCGATTTTAAAGACCGGCCACATAGAGCTATCCATTTTATCACGCTTAAGATTTGATATGGTTTGGAAATGTTAAAAAGCAACGTGTTAATTTGTATTTCGGCGATGCCAGCTTCCTCAAGGCGTTATCTATTCCTTTTGGAGTGGGTGGCCAAATATATTCGCGGTTTCCCAACGAGCCTGCAAAATGCCATTAAGCCTGTGGCCTAAACCGCGTATATTTGGCCACGGCAAAGGTCTGTGGTATTCTTTTTGAGATAACGCCTTTCAGAAACTCCCATCGCCTCATTAACGGAGTGGAATCCGCTAACAATACCAATGTGTTATAACATGCTTAAACATTTTCCCTTATGCTGAATCCTGAACTGTGATATATATTTATGAAATCGCTACACGATTTCATGTAACGTCCCGCTTCGCAGTACTTTCAAAAAAACGAAGCCGAAATACCCCATGCTTTAAGACTGTGTCATAATACTGATTTTGGCTCTTTATGTCATTTCGACCGACCCGTCCTCCGCAGTAGCTTTGCTACGGAGGGTGGAAGGGAGAAATCTTTTAATAACAACCATTTGAGAATGTAAGATTCCTCAGCTATCGCCTCGGAATGACATTATGACACAGTCTCTTTGCGCAGGGGTAAATGGATAAAATTGTGTTTTCTTTTTGATGCCCCTCCTTGTAGGCGGGGCGGTTCACTTATGACATTGTTCCTGTTGTAAGTTTAAGAATTTTGTAATGTTTATAAGTGATGGCAAGACGGTTTCAACCACCTTTTCGGCGATGCAACTTTCCTCAAGCAATATGAAAAATTCAAGGTTGATGCAAAACTCGCGAACAATACTAAGAAGTTAAATCTTTAAAATGGAGTCGCCCTTGCCCGGCATGAGGCTTTACACCAGCAATAGACTCGAAAAACTGGCTGAAAACCTTGCAGATACCGTCACCGTCCCTCTTGCCTCTCCCCTTGATAAGGAAATCATTCTAGTCCAGAGCAGAGGCATGGAACGATGGGTTTCCATGGAACTCGCAAAACGCCATGGTATCAGTGCAAACACTCAGTTCCCATATCCCAACCATTTCGTCCAGGATACTTTTAGAAAAATCCTGTCTGATCTTCCGGAACGTTCACCATTCGAAACTGGAATAATGACATGGAAGATCATGAAACTACTTTCCACCTGTATCGCCAGGCCGGAATTTAAGAGTCTCAGGGACTATCTCGGGGATTCGGAGGTAAATCTTAAGCGCCTCCAGCTTTCAGAGCGCATCGCAGACATCTTTGATCAATATCTGCTTTTTCGACCTGAAATGATCTTCCGTTGGGAGAGGGGACAGGAGGGACACTGGCAGGCAGTGCTATGGAGAGAACTAATTAAAGAAACAGGAAAAGGGCATCGTGCGGAAGAGGGAAATGCCTTTTTTGAGGCTATTAAAAGGGTCCCTTCTAATGAACACGGCCTTCCGGAAAGGATTTCCATCTTTGGTATATCCGCTCTTCCCCGGTTTCATATACAGGTCCTTGCGGCTATATCCCGGTTTACACAGGTGAACCTGTTTCTTATGAACCCCTGCAGGGAATACTGGGGTGATATCCTCTCAGGCTGGGAGATGAAAAAAACAGCAGCCAAGCAGGGATCTTTGGAACTTACAACCCAAGATCTTTACATGGAAAAAGGAAACAGCCTGCTGGCCTCGATGGGGAAATTGGGAAGGGGCTTCTTTGCCCTGGTAAACGAATTTGAATGCGAGGAATTTGCATCATTTGAGGACCCCGGTGAGGGAACTCTCCTAAGCTATATACAATCCGACATACTGAACCTCAAGGAGAGAGATCAGGAAACGGAAGGGAAAAAGACGGTCGAGTCATTTGACACATCTATCCAGATCCATTCATGCCACAGCCCTATGCGTGAAATGGAGGTCCTTTACGACCGCCTTTTGAACATGTTTGAAAAAGACCCGAATCTCAAGCCTACAAATATTCTGGTCATGACACCTGACATTGAAACCTATGCCCCATATATCAGGGCCGTATTTGATATGCCGGTCGATGAATCAAAAGGCATTCCTTACAGCATTGCGGACCGAAGTATCAGGAAAGAAAACGAAATAATCGATACATTCCTGGATTTACTCGACCTCGAAGGCTCCAGGTATGGTGTCTCTCAGGTTCTTTCCATTCTTGAATCGGCATCCGTTCAGCGCAGATTCGGTTTGTCAGAGGCAGACCTTGAGCTTGTCCGAAAATGGACGGTTGACACGCGGATAAGGTGGGGAATCGACGGAAAAAGCCGCGGTAATATGGGTCTTCCGTCTTTTTCGGAAAACACATGGCGGGCAGGACTTGAAAGGCTCCTTTTGGGCTATGCCATGCCAGGCAATGACGAAAACATATTCCAAGGGGTCCTACCCTACGATCTCATGGAGGGAAATGATACCGCGATCCTGGGAAAATTCCTTGATTTCACGGAGCAGCTTTTTGAGCATACCACCTCCCTGGGTCGGCCCCGCACCCTGAAAGCGTGGCCTAAGACACTGACAGTTCTCCTTGATAGGTTTTTCATGCCTGACAAGGATTCGGAAAGGGCGGTGCAGGCAATAAGACACACGCTCAATAACCTGGGGGATATTCAAGAAAGATCGGTATTTGATGAAGAGATTGACATAAATGTGCTCAAGTGGCATCTGGCCCACTGTCTTGAAAGTGAAGGCTTCGGTTTCGGTTTCATTACAAGCGGGGTTACATTTTGCGCCATGCTGCCCATGCGGAGCATCCCTTTCAAGGTCATCTGCCTTGTGGGCATGAATGGGGATGCCTATCCAAGGGAGTCTAAGCCCCTGGGATTTGACCTCATGGCAAAACATCCTAAACCCGGTGACCGGTCACGACGGGAAGACGACAGATATCTTTTTCTGGAGGTCCTGCTCTCGGCCAGGGAACAATTGTATATCAGCTATGTTGGGCAAAGCATACAGGACAATACCCTTATCCCGCCATCGGTCCTTATAAGCGAACTCACGGACGCCATTGAACAGGGTTTTGAAATCCCGGGGATAAATATCCTGGACCACATAATTACCAGACATCGCCTCCAGGCCTTTAGTCCGGAATATTTTGGAAAAAACAAAAAGCTCTTCAGCTATTCCGAAGAAAACCTGCGGGCCGCCCGGTGCATGCTGGAAAAACGCAGGGCCTATGTGCCGTTTGTCTCAGGGAGACTAAGTGTCCCGGAGAAAGAATGGAAAACCGTTGATCTTGACGATCTGTGCAACTTTTTCAGTAACCCATCAAGGTATTTGATCCAAAAAAGGCTGGGAATTTATCTTGACCAAAAGGCCTTAATTCCGGATGAAAGAGAGCCCTTTGAGATTAAGGGCCTTGAAAAATATCTGCTCGAGAACCGCATGATGGAAAAGGGACTTTCCGGGCGTGACCTTAAGGACCTTTTTTTCCCGACAATTGCCAGGGGTTTGCTTCCCCACGGTACTGCGGGAGAGTGCCTGTTTGAGCGCCTGGGACAAGGAGTTGAGCGTTTTGTAGAAAAAACAGGCGCCTATTTACAAGGGGCAGCCCTTGATCCCCTTGAGGTGGATCTATCCATAGGGGATTTCAGGTTGACAGGAAAAATTAGCGGTATTTATCCGGAAAGATTGATGCATTACAGATATGCAAGAACAAGGGCGAAAGATCACCTGAAAACATGGTTTCATCACCTGGCGCTCAATAGCATCATGTCTGATAATCATCCCCTGACCAGCATGCTTGCAGGCCTTTCATCCAAAGGGCCGGAACCCGGCTGGTTCGCCTTTGAGTACATACCGGTACAAAACAGTGAAGAGATCCTTGGCTCGCTCCTTGAAAAATATTGGGAAGGATTAATAAAACCGATTCATTTCTTTTCGGAAACATCCTGGGAATATGCGCAAGCACTGCTCTCAAAAGGCAAACCACATGAGGATGCGCTTAATCGTGCCCGAAATACCTGGACCGGAAACGAATACAATCACGGTGAAAACTCAGATCCATACCATGAGCTCTTCTTCAGGAATATTGATCCCCTCGATTCGGAATTCCAGGATATCGCTGAAGAGGTATTCGGAACTTTAATAGACCATCAGGCAAAGATTAAAGATGACTGAATCCAGGCATTTCGATCTTCTTAAGAGCCCCCTTGAGGGAACCAACCTGATTGAGGCCAGTGCAGGTACAGGAAAAACATATACAATTGCCGGTCTCTTCCTCAGGCTGATCCTGGAAAAGAACCTGGCCGTAAACGAGATCCTCGTTGTCACCTTTACCGAAGCAGCTACCCAGGAATTGAAAGACCGTATCCGCACCAAGCTCAGGGAGGCCATAGGGGCCTTTGCCGGGGGCCACAGCGAAGATGACTTCCTGCGCAACCTTGTAAAAAGCAGCAAAAACACAAAAATTGCATTAGACAGTTTAAAAGAGGCTATCCGGGCCTTTGATCAGGCGGCAATATTTACCATACATGGATTTTGCAGGAGAATACTCCATGAAAACGCCTTTGAAAGCGGAAGCCTGTTTGATACCGAACTTATTACAGACCAAGAAAATCTTATAAGAGAAATCGTTGACGATTTTTGGCGCATGCATTTCTACGGGGAATCACCCCTTTTTATTAACTTTATCCTGGTGAACAAATTCAGCCCGGAGAGCCTCCTTTCTATTCTGGCAAACCGGGTTGCTCAACCCTATCTGAAGATCATTCCCTGTCTCGAAATCCCTGACAATTCTCTTGAGGAACAGGCGTTTAAGGAAGCATTTGAAAAGGCCGGCCAGGCTTGGCCTTCGGCAAGGCCTGGCGTCGCGGAAATTCTAGCCAACTACGAAGGCTTACATAAGGCCAAATACAAAAAGGCAAAGATACCCGCCTGGATTCAGGCCATGGATCATTACATGGCCTCAGGGGGCAGTAATCCGGGACTGTTCAGCGGCTTTGAGAAATTCACAACAGGAGAGATTAATGCATCCATTAAAAAGGACCATACTCCCCCTGAGCACCCGTTCTTTGATCTTTGTGAAACACTAAGACAAAATCAGATGGAACTTGAAAGGCTTTTTTCGCAGCGCCTTTTAGGTCTAAAAGCAGAATTATTTCATTACGTTCGTGATGAACTAAAGAGGAGAAAGGCTGATAAAAATATCCAGTCATTTGATGACCTCTTGCTAAAACTTCTAAATGGTCTGGAAAACAGGGGA
>Ga0307419_10001290_pt1 | contig 12981 bp, 9 predicted proteins | sample SalMarWE160230MG_2_FD_202512 | JGI IMG/M metagenome (GOLD analysis project Ga0307419, IMG submission 202512) | Salt marsh sediment microbial communities from the Plum Island Ecosystem LTER, Massachusetts, United States - WE1602-30 | ecosystem: Environmental > Aquatic > Marine > Intertidal zone >... | reverse complement strand
GAAGCAGAAAGGGGAGAGAAGCGCTGGCAGGACCTGGTGCTGTCCGCCGTGCTGCTGGGACTTGCGAACCTGACAAAGGGACCGGTATCCATCCTGCTGTTCGGGATGACCGTCGCCATATTCTGGGCCCTCCATAAGTTCAGGCTGAAGATCCGGTGGACGGAGATCCTGGCTTTCATGCTTGTGCTGGGTGTTGTAGGGGGACTCTGGTTCATCATCCAGATCGCCATCGGTAATTTCCACATCATTGCCGATTTCTTCCGATACCAGGTCCAGCTCCTGAAAACCCGGGACTCGGGACACGGGGGCTTTCTGCTCTATCACTTCATTGTCCTCCTGGTGGGGGTGTTCCCGGCCTCCGTGTTCGCACTGAAGGGATTCCGCAGAAGTTATTACGATTCCAATTTCCAGAAACGCTTCAAGTTCTGGATGATCCTGCTGTTCTGGGTGGTCCTGGCCGTTTTTACCATCGTGAAGACCAAGATCGTGCACTATTCCTCTCTCTGCTATTTTCCCCTGACCTTCCTTGGAGCTTACGTCATCTACAAGGTCATCCACAGCCGCATCAGGAACCACCGCTGGCTCGATGTTATCTATGCGGTCATGGGATTTCTCATCAGCCTGGCCTTTATGGTTGTCCCTGTACTTGCATCGCGGGTGGACTGGCTGATCGGCCTTGGATTTTTCAGCGATCCCTTCGCGCAGGCCAATGTAAAATCCAGCGTGCACTGGTCCGGGTACGAGGGACTCATAGGCTTTCTGTTCATGCTGGGCATTGCGGCCTCGCTCATCCTGCTCAGACGGAACAGGAAGCTTGCGTACATCCTGATGTTCCTGAATGTGACCGTTTTCCTGAATCTGGCGCTGTTTTTCACGGCCGGCAAGATTGAAGGCTATTCACAGCGTGCGCTGATTGAATTCTGCGAGGACCGGCAGGGCGAGTCATGCTACGTTTCCACACTCGGCATGAAAAGCTATGCCCACCTGTTCTACGCCCGGAAACCGGTCCCCGAAAATGAAAAATCCCAGGATTTGGATTGGCTGCTCAAGGGGGATCTGGACAAACCGGCCTATTTTATCCTGCGCAGCAAGACCCTGGCTTACTACCGGGGCTTGTACCCCGAACTTAAACTCCTGTACGAAAAGAACGGTTTCTCCTTTTGTTTAAGAGAACCACCCAAACCCCTAAAAGAATCTGAACAGTGATAAACGATAAAACCATCACCGTAGTGCTTCCCGCTTACAATGCGGAAAAAACCCTGGCACAGACCTTCGGGGAGATCCCCTTTGACATCGTCGACCATGTGATCCTGGTGGATGACAAAAGCAGTGATCAGACCCTGGAGGTGGCGGACAGCCTTGGTATCGAGCACATCGTCGTGCACGAGCGGAATCTCGGCTACGGCGGGAACCAGAAATCCTGTTACCGGAAGGCCCTTGAGATCAATTCCGACATCGTGGTGATGCTGCACCCGGACTACCAGTATGATCCCCGCCTGATCCCTTCCATGTGCTACCTGATCGCCAACGGGGTCTACCCCGTCGTCCTCGGTTCCCGGATACTGGGGAAGGGCGCCCGGAGGGGAGGCATGCCGCTCTACAAATACGTGGCAAACCGATTTCTGACCCTGTTCCAGAACCTCGTGATGAACCAGAAGCTTTCCGAATATCATTCCGGATACCGTGCTTTTTCTTCAAAGGTCCTGAAAAGCATTGATTTCGAGGCAAATTCTGATGATTTCGTATTCGATAACCAGATGCTGGCCCAGATCTTTTTTGCAGGATTCGACATCGCGGAGATCACCTGTCCCACCAAATACTTCAACGAGGCTTCATCGATCAACCTTTCACGAAGCATCAGATACGGGCTTGGTGTCCTGGGGGTATCGCTGGGTTATCTGCTGGCACGGACCGGGATACACAGAGGCAGGATATTCCGCAAAAAACCCGGGTAAGGATAATTTCGTAAATTTGAGTCAAACCAAAACCAATAACCATGCAAATAAAAATCTCAGCCTTCATCAGCCTGACCGCCCTGGCAGCCCTGCTTTCCTGCACCCCGCAGGACAAGGGTTCCTGGCAACCCCTTTTCAACGGCACGGATTTTTCGGAATTCGAACAACTTGGAGGGGATGCCCTTTACCGGGTGGAAAACGGGACCATCACCGGCACCACCGTGGCCAATACGGAGAACAGTTTTATGTGCACCCTGAAAACATACGGCGATTTCATCCTCGAATTCAAGGTCCTTGTGGATACTGCCCTGAATTCAGGTGTGCAGATACGAAGCCATGCCTACCTGAACGGGAGGGTACACGGATACCAGGTGGAAATTGACCCGGCTCCGAGGGCATACAGCGGGGGCATCTACGACGAGGCCAGGCGTGCCTGGATATTCGATCTCTCAGGCAATGAGGCGGGAAGGGCTGCATTCCGGAACGGGGAGTGGAACCAGTACCGGGTGGAAGCCATCGGCCATTCAATCAAGACCTGGGTGAACGGTGTGATGTGCGCCAATCTTATCGACGAGGCCGATTCGTCGGGGTTCATCGGGTTCCAGGTGCACAGCGTGGACCTCAGAAAGAAACCCTGGTCCGAAGGGGTCGAGGTCAGCTGGAAAGACATACGGATCATGACGCGTGACCTGGACCTATACCGTTTTCAGGGTGAAGATCCCGTGCCAGTTAAGGAAGTCCTGCTGACCAACCGCCTTACCGATACGGAAAAGAAGGAGGGATGGCAGCTCCTTTTCGACGGTGTGAGCATGGATAAATGGAGGGGGGCCCATAAGGATGCCTTCCCGGATTCGGGATGGGTGGTGGAGGATGGCGTGCTGGAACTCCACGCGGAAGGAGGCGGCCAGTCAAAACAGGCCGGCGATATCCTGACCCTCGAGGAGTATTCGGATTTTGATTTTTGCGTCGACTTCATGCTTACCCCGGGGGCCAACAGCGGGATCAAGTATTTTGTAACGGAAAAGGAAAAGACCGACGGTTCGGCGATCGGACTGGAATACCAGCTGTTGGATGATGCATTGAATGAAGATGCCATGAAGGGGAAGAACGGGAACCGGACACTCGCCTCATTATACGATCTCATTCCAGCTTCCAGCAGGAAATTCGTCAGGGCGCCCGGCCAGTGGAACATGGCAAGGATTGTCTCCAAAGGGCATCTTGTCCAGCACTGGCTCAACGGTCAGAAGGTCCTCGAATACACGAGGGGATCCGATGAATTCCGCAGGCTTGTGGCAGACAGCAAATACAAGGTCTGGAAAGATTTCGGGGAGGCTGAAGCCGGCCACATCCTGCTGCAGGAGCATGGAAGCAATGTGTCATTCAGGAATATCAAAATCAAAAACTAAAACTAATACTTAAACAAAGGATCATGCAAAAGAAATACTGGCTTACACGTAAAATAAAAATACGGGGCATCGCAGCCGCATCCCCGGGAATGGCCCTTGTTGCCGGGATGTTGTTAGCGACCGGAATATTGTTTTATTCCTGCAAACAGGGACAAAAACCGCCCGCGGAACAGGCAGGTCCCGCCGTTTCACTTAAAAAAGGCGTTATCCTGGTCGATTACCGGGAGCAGAAGAAAGTGGATGTTTACATTGACGGGGACCTCTTCACCTCTTACATCTATCCTTCGGATCTTGAAAAACCTATTCTTTACCCGGTCCGGACTGCAGAGGGTACGGTGGTTACCCGCGGTTTCCCACTGGAACCCAGGGAAGGGGAACGGATCGACCATCCCCACCAGGTCGGTGTCTGGTTCAATTTCGGGGATGTGAACGGATACGACTTCTGGAATAATTCCAGCGCCATACCGGAGGATCAGAAAGCCCGGTACGGGAGGATCCTTCACCGGGGCGTGAAGCGGGCCGAAAGCAGGGAAACAACGGGCATCCTGGAGATCGCGGCGGACTGGCAGGTACCTCTTGAAGACGGCAGCTGGCACACCATCCTGCAGGAGCTGACCATTTTTGAATTCAGCGGTGATGAATACACCCGCACCATAGACAGGACCACCCAGCTGACCGCCCAGGAAAAAGAGGTGGTTTTCAAGGATAACAAGGAGGGCCTGTTTGCCATCCGCGTGGCAAGGCAGCTCGAGCTCCCTTCCGATAAACCCCTTCTTTTCACGGATGCCCATGGCAATCCGATGGAGGTGGAGAAACTCGACAATGAGGGCGTTAACGGGAATTACCTCAATTCCGAGGGGCTGGAAGGGAACGAAGTCTGGGGAAAACGGGCCAGGTGGGTAAGCCTTTCCTCCAATATCGGGGAAGAAGGAATTATCCTGGCCATGTTTGACCATCCCCAGAATTACGGGTATCCTTCATACTGGCATGCCAGGGGCTACGGGCTGTTCTCAGTGAATAATCTCGGAGCAAGGGCCTACGACGAGAAAGCGGTTCCCGTCGAACTGAAACTCAAACCCGGGGAATCAATCCTTTTCAAACACCGGCTGTATATCAGCTCGGGGGATCATCCCGGTACCGCGAAACTTGAGGCATTGTCCAAAGCATTCGGGGAGAAATGATCCGTCCACCCGGGAAAGGGGTTAAAGCAGGATTTTCCTGCCTTTGCCGCTGCTTTCCCTTGCCGCTTCAATGATGCGGATCACCAGGTTGGCCTGTTCGGCCGTAACGCAGGGCTCCCTGTGCTCTTTCAGGGCCCTGTGAATGTCCTCGTAAAATTCGTTGTATCGGCCCGGCAGGGTTTCGTATTTTCCCCGGAAGGATTTTCCCCGTATGGATCTTCCCTGCAGGGATCTTACCCCGGCTTCAGTATGCAGCAGTCCCCAGTCCGTTTCGGGTTCCCTGCCCCAACCCGGTCCCCCCGGCAGCGCCCCGTTTTTCAGGGCCTCTTCCTGGGGATCGGTCCCGTACTTCAGGAAGGATCCCCCGATCCCGTGCAGCTGGTATCGCGGTCCCGCTTCCCGGACCAGGTAGCTGGCCTTCAGCGTGACCCTGGGTTCCGGGTATCCCAGGAGGAGGGTGAATGCATCATCGATCTTTCCCCCGCTCCGGTGCACCCGGATATCCGCATAGACATCTGTGGGTTTGCCGAACAGCACGATCGCCTGGTCGATCATGTGGGACCCGAGGTTGAAAAGGGTACCGGTTCCCGATGCAGGGTCTTCTTTCCAGGTATCCTGCTGGATGAAAGTCCGGTACCGGTCGAAATGTGCCTCGTATTCGACCAGCCTGCCCAGGAGTCCCTCTTCCATAATTTTCCGCACTGTAAGGAAATCCCCGTCCCAGCGCCGGTTCTGAAAGACACTCAGCAACAGGTTCCGTGATTTCGCAAGATCGATGAGTTCTTTTCCCTTTCTGCTGTCCTGCACGAAAGGTTTTTCCACGACCACATGTTTGCCGGCAAGAAGGGCATCACGCGCCATTTCATAATGCAGGAAATCGGGCGTGTTGACGATGACCAGTTCGATGCGGCTGTCTTCAAGCATTTCCCTGTACGTACGGACGATCTTTGCATCCGGGTAACGTTCACGCGACCGCTCCTTCGTTCGTTCAAGTATGGAAATGATCTCAAAACCCGGGTGGATGTGCACCAGAGGGGCATGGAATATTTCTCCGGACATCCCGTACGAAGCGATACCGACGCCTGTTTTACCCATATCGGTCAATTTTTCGTGGCAAAATACAATTTATGCCCGTATAACCGGTCAATAATCCTGAAAAATTCAGGGGACGGATTCGTCCCGGCAGGTAAAGTCATCAGCGGCCGGCATGGAAATCTCGGATGCTTTTATTAGTTTTGAGTCCTTTTTCAAAGGAAACATCAATGAAACAAGTAAACAGTTTTAGAAGGACCCTGGTCAGGGTATTCCCGTTTTGTGGTTATACGGTCTTACTCCTGTTGCTGCTGGGTGGGTGTACACCCGGGGTGAAACAGGTTGAAAAGCCCAGGAACATCATTCTGATGATCGGGGACGGGATGGGGACGAACCATATCTATGCCGGCATGGTGGCAAACGGGATGGATCTGAACCTGGCCGCATGCAATTACGTCGGGTTTCAGAAGACGTATTCATTCAATTCCGACATCACGGATTCGGGTGCGAGTGCGACCGCCATGGCCACCGGTAAGAAGACAAGGAACGGTGTTATATCGGTCGGTCCGGACGGAAAGCCCCTGAAGACAATTGTCGAACTCGCCGAAGAGAGGGGACTGTCCACCGGCCTGATTGCGACCTCCACCATCACCCATGCCACCCCGGCTGCCTTTGCCGCACACGATACCAGCAGGGGAAATTATGAGCAAATAGCGGAAGACCTCTGCAGGTCCGGTGTAGACGTGATTATCGGGGGAGGCAGGTATCATTTCATGAGGAGGGAAGACGGGCTCAACCTTCTCGATACGCTTATGGCAAAAGGATATTTTATCGGAGAGCGGATCGAGGATATTCCGGGGTCGTACGGGGGACCCGTGGCCATATTCACCGATACGATGGCAATGCCGTCCGCCCTTGAAGGAAGGGGTGATGTACTGGCAGCGTCTTCCGCAATTGCGGTGAACAGGCTTTCGAAGAACCCGGAAGGCTTCTTCATGATGATCGAAGGTTCCCAGATCGACTGGGCAGCCCATGCGAACAATACAGAGGGACTGGTCTCCGAGGTGCTCGACTTTGACCGGGCCATAGGGAAAGTCCTGGACTTTGCCAGGAAAGACGGCCACACACTGGTGATCGTGACCGCTGATCATGAAACCGGTGGTTTTACCCTGCTGAAAGGGGGACCGTCGGATCCCGTGCCGGAAGGTGCATTTTCGAGCGATGGGCATACGGGTGTCATGGTCCCCGTTTTTGCATTCGGACCGGGTGCAAAAGAATTTTCCGGGATTTACGAAAACACAGGGATTTTCGACAGAATGAGAAAACTGCTTGAACTCTGATGAAACCAGGCCTGCAACCCGGAATTATCCAACCGGTCCACCTCCTGCTGCTCTGTCTTACCGCCTTCAGCCTGTTTCCGGGCTGCGGGATCCGTAATGGGAGACGGGGAAATCCGCCCGCCGGGGAAACGGCGGGGATCCTTGAATATGTTGAAGAACTTGACGGAAGGCTCGGGGAAAGCTCGGGATTGATCCGTTTCAGGGGGAAGTCGTGGACGATAAACGACAGCGGGGGGAATCCTGTTCTCTACGGGTTTGACAACAGGGGCGGGAAACCCCTGCAGGAGATCTCTATCCTGGATGCGGAAAACGCGGACTGGGAATCCCTTGCACAGGACGGGGATTACATCTACATCTGCGATGTGGGCAATAATTTCGGACGCAGGGATGAATTGCAGGTTTACAGGGTGGCAAAGGATTCCATCCCCCGTTCGGGCAATGCCCGGGTGGGTGCGGAAATCATCCGTTACCGCTATGCCGGAAGGGATAAGAATGAAAATCCGGTGAGACGAAGCAGGTACGACTGCGAGGCGGCATTCGTCTGGGGGGACAGTCTTTTCCTGTTCACAAAAGACTGGGAAACGGATTCCACTACTCTATATACCTGTCCCACAAAGCCCGGAAGCTATGAACTTAAGCCAAGGATGACCTACCCGGTCGACGGCCTGGTGACCGGGGCGGATGCCATTCCCTGTAAGAGTCTGGTGGTACTTTGCGGATACCGGGATTACGTGCCGTTCGTATGGATCCTGGAGGATTTTAATCCCTCGGATTATTCCCACGGCACGGCACACCGGCTTGATTTTCCGGCTCTCACCGGCCTTCAGACCGAGGGCATCGCCCTTGTTTCCCCCGAAAGGGCATTCCTTTCCTGCGAAAAATCCGAATTTCCGGCTTCCCTTTACAGGCTTGACCTTAACCCTTAGGTGAAATGATTCAGGATTTTATACATTTGTTATCAGGCCGTACTGAAAATGGTATGGTTTGTGCAACACCGAAAGCATGAGGAGATTTTTAACAGGCATCCTTATTGTTCTGTCCCTGGCCGCACAGGCACAGGAGGAGTACAGCATCTCCAACAGGCGCGTTACAACCAAATTTGAAATGGCCAAACGGTATTATGTGCTCAGGGATTTTGAAAATGCCACAAGGGAGCTGAAGGAAGCCGTTGAGACCGAACCCGAATTCATTGAAGCCTGGCTGCTGCTGGGCCAGGTGCAGACAGACGCAGGGAAGCTGGAGGAATCCATCGATGCTTATAACCATGCCCTTGAGATCGACCCCCTGTTTTTTCCGAACGCGATCTTTTTCCTGGCTGAAAATGAGATGGCGGTGGGAAAATACTACGATGCCAGGGTGCACTACGAGTGGTTCCTTGCCCTGGGCAATACCAGTCCCGAGATAAGGGACGCTGCCCTGAAATCACGTGCTTCCTGCAGCCTGGCGATCCATTCCTGGGAGAACCCTGTACCGTTCGAACCCGTTAACCTGGGTCCCAGTATAAATACCCAGTACGACGAATACTGGCCCAGCCTTTCAGCCGATGAGTCCATGCTGGTCTATACCATGCTCCTGCCCATCGATCCGAAAAATCCGGCCTTCCAGGGGAACCGGCAGGAGGACCTGTATTACAGCCGTTATGAGAACGGGCACTGGATGCCTGCACAGGATGTGGGTTCTCCGCCGAACACTTCCGACAACGAAGGGGCCCAATCCATATCGGGCAATGGAATGTTCATGGTATTTACCGGATGCATGAGGGACGATGGCTACGGTCTCTGTGACCTTTACTTTTCGGAGAACCGGAACGGTACGTGGACCGTGCCGAAGAACATCGGTCCCCCTATAAGCACAAGATACAGCGAAAAGCAGCCTGCACTTTCATCCGACGGAAGGATCCTCTATTTCAGTTCCAACCGCCCGGGGGGATACGGGCAGTACGACCTCTGGATGTCGGTCCGCGGTGATGACGGTGCCTGGAGCCGGCCGGTCAACATGGGAAAAAGCATCAACACCGAAGGTTATGACCAGTCCCCCTTCATGCACCCCGACAACAAGACCCTCTACTTCAGCTCCACGGGCTGGCCCGGCATGGGCGGATACGACATCTTTCTTTCCCGGAAAACATCGGACAGCACCTGGTCCGAGCCGATGAACCTTGGCTACCCGATCAATACCTTCCATGATGAACAGGGACTGATCGTCAATTCAAGGGCGAACATGGCCTATTTTTCCTCCAACCGCCTCAGCGAAAAGGGACTGGATATTTTTTCCTTCGAACTTTATTTCGATGCACGTCCGAACCGGGTCTCCTACATGAAAGGAAAGGTTTATGATTCCGAGACCCTGCTTCCCCTTGAGGCCAAATTTGAGCTGATCGATCTGGCAAGCTCCAAAACCGTCATCAGTTCCAGTTCGGATCCGGGCAACGGGGAATTCCTGGTCGTGATCCCGGTCGGCGCGGACTATGCCCTGAACGTTTCCCGTCCCTCTTATCTTTTCCATTCAGAGAATTTCTCCTTTGATAAAGTTTACGGGAGTACCGAACCCTTTTACATGGACATTGCCCTGAAACCCATCATGGTGGGCGAAAGCATCACGCTCAGGAACGTGTTCTATAAAACCGATTCCTTCGCCCTGGATTCAAGGTCAAAGGTCGAGCTCGGGAAGGTCGTCAGCCTCCTGGAAGCCAACGGCACGCTGGCGATTGAGATCGGGGGACATACCGACAATGTCGGGACGGCAGCCTACAACATAAACCTCTCGGGGCGAAGGGCAGAAGAAGTCGTGAAATACCTGGTTTCCAAAGGCATTGCCCGCGAACGGATCCAATCCAGGGGGTACGGCATGAATGTGCCTGTGGCGACCAATGACACGGACGAGGGCAGGGCTCAAAACCGGCGGACCGAACTTAAAATCCTTGCCAAGTAATCCTCAGATCGGTTTTTTTTATGTAAATTCATTTTCATGAATCCTCCCGGTTTACACAGACGCTTCCGAACGTATTACCCGGTCATCCCCTTCCTGTGCAGTCTCCTGCTGCTGCAGTCCTGCAGCAGGGAACATGGTCCCGGCAGGCTTGACCTGGACAAGCTGGACGGGTACATGGAAAAATCACGCCGTGAATGGCATGTACCTGGACTTGCCATCGCCATTGTCAAGGATGACAGCGTCGTGTTTGCAAGGGGATATGGTGTCCAGGAGTACGGCAAGCCCGGGAGGGTGGACGAGCACACCCTGTTCAGCATCGCCTCCATCACCAAGGGATTCACATCTTCCGCACTGGCCATGCTGGAGGATGAAGGAAAAATCAGCTGGGATGAGCAGGTGCAGCACTACCTGCCGGATTTCAGACTTTACGATCCATGCGTGAGCAGTGAGATCCGGGTGAGGGACCTGCTCTGCCACAGGAGCGGATTTAAAACCTTCAGCGGTGACCTCGTCTGGTATGAGACGGCTTATTCACCGGACGAAGTGCTCCGCAGGGTCCGGTACCTCAAGCCGGCCTACGGATTCCGTTACAGGTACGGCTACTCGAACCTCATGTACCTGGCTGCAGGGGAGATCGTTCCGTCGGTGACGGGAATGAGCTGGGAAGCCTTTGTCACCGGCAGGATATTGCAGCCGCTTGGAATGGAACGGACCTTCCTGCGGACCCTGGATTTCATGGGAGATCCCGACGTGGCTATGCCTCACCAGGTTGACCTGCTGGATACAACCACCCTCGTGCTGCCCTTTATGAACTGGGACAATTGTGCTCCAGCAGGTGCGATGTTCTCGAGCGTCGCGGACCTAGGCCGGTGGATACGTTTCCAGCTGGCCATGGGAAACTGGAACGGGCAACAGCTCATCAGCGGTGAAAATCTCTGGGAAACGCGGGAACTGCACACCGTCCGGCCGCTTGACATGGGAAGCCTGAATGCATGGCCGCCCATACATTTTTCCGGGTACGGTCTCGGTTGGGAACTTTACGATTATCACGGATGGAAAGTAATCGGGCACGAAGGTGGCACGGACGGCATGCTGAGCCGTCTCGTCATGGTGCCTGAGGAAAATTTCGGTTTCGTTATCCTGAGCAACAGCATCAGCGGGATCACCACGGCTCTTGAATATTATATCCTGGACCAGTATGAGCAGGGGAAAAGCTACGACTGGTCCAAGCTGTTCCTTAAAGATTTTATTGCCTATCAGGAGGATACAAGGAGGGAGTGGGTGGAATACCTTGAATCGGCTGACCGGTCCGTTAAACCCAGCCTGGAACTTCCGGGTTACGAGGGAATTTACGGCTGTGATCTCTATGGCAATGTTGAGGTGCGCAGTGAGGGAGGGGGACTTGTACTGGATTTTCTTCCTTCGGACAGGATGGAGGGGGACCTTGAACATTTTTCGGGGGACACCTTCCTGATCCGTTTGAGAAATATGCCGTCCCTGCCGCAGGGGACCGTAAAATTTTACCTGGATGCGGGGGGAAAAGCCTCTCAGATCAGGGTGGAGATACCGAGCCCGGACTTTGATTTCACCGAACTGGAGCTCAAAAAAATGATCGATAAGAAAAACTGAACGCTCAGGGAAACTGAATAAACCACAGGATTCGCAATGGAATGTAAACAGGAAAGAAACAGCCAGAATTGCAACTGCACTTATCCATGCAGCAGGCACGCGGTTTGCTGCGATTGCCTTCATTACCACCGGAAAAGCGGCGAACTTCCCGCCTGCTATTTTCCGGCCTCCGCAGAAAAGACCTACGACCGGTCGATCGACTATTTCATCAGCCTCTGGGAAAGGGACAGGGGCTCCTGGCTTACCTGCCGCTTTTATCCGGAGCCGGAGGGATAGGAGGTGGCGGCTTGTACTGGTCAAGCTGGCTCATGATCACCTCGATGGCCTTGTTAAGCTGCTCATCCACCCCGGCATACTCTTTAGACGGATCATTGTCAATGTTAATGTCGGGGTCAACCCCGTGACCTTCGATGATCCACTTGCTTTCCGTTGCCGAATAGTGGGCAAATTCGGGACGCATGAGGCTTCCTCCATCAATGAAGGGCAGTGTTCCCCGGATACCGACCACCCCTCCCCAGGTCCGGGTCCCGATTACGGTCCCCAGTTTCCGCTCTTTGAACTGGTAAGGGAAAAGGTCACCGTCGGAAGCCGATGCATAGTTGATCAGCAGCACCTTGGGTCCCAATACCATCTGTTCGGGCACCGGAAATCCTTTATCAATCCCTCTCATCGTGCTGGCAAGCGCCATCTGCCGGGCCAGCCGTTCGATGATCATGGGGGATACATTGCCCCCGCCGTTGCCGCGGTCGTCGATGATCAGGCCTTTTTTATTAATGAGCTGGGGATAGAAATATTTGGCAAACTCATTCAGTCCTTCTCTCCCCATATCCGGGATATGGATGTAACCGATCTGGCCATTCGTGGCCTCGTTTACTTTCCGGATATTATCCTGTACCCATTTGAAATAATACAATTGCTGCTCAGTTTCAATGGGTTTCACCAGTACCTTGCGGGCACCCTGTTCGGAAGGAGTGGAATTAACGGTGAGTTCAACCGTTGTGCCCGCCTGGTTCAGCAGGGATTCGTAAATGTCCCTCATATCCTTCGTAGAGGCTCCGTTGACCGCCACGATGTACTCTCCCTCTTTTACATTCAGTCCAACTTCGGTCAGGGGAGACTGCAGGCTTTCGTCCCAGTTGGCACCTTTCAGGATCTCGTCGATCCTGTAATAGCCTGAAGCGTCCCTTGAAAGCCTGGCTCCCAGGTGTCCGGTCTGAATTCTTTCCGGTCCCGCAAGATCGTCCGGCGAATTGACATAGGCATGTCCCACGCTCAGTTCCGCCATCATTTCCCCGATGATGTAGGTGAGGTCGTGGCGGTGGTTTACATAGGGCAGCAGGACTGCGTATTTATCGTGCATGGCTTTCCAGTCCAGCCCGTGCATGTTCTCCACGTAGAAGAAGTCCCGCATCTGCCTCCAGCTCTCATCGAAGATCTGCCTCCATTCGCTCGGGTAATCCGCCATGACCTTCATTCCTGACAGGTCAATGGTTTCGCTGAGCGTTAC
>Ga0307419_10001287_pt1 | contig 13000 bp, 13 predicted proteins | sample SalMarWE160230MG_2_FD_202512 | JGI IMG/M metagenome (GOLD analysis project Ga0307419, IMG submission 202512) | Salt marsh sediment microbial communities from the Plum Island Ecosystem LTER, Massachusetts, United States - WE1602-30 | ecosystem: Environmental > Aquatic > Marine > Intertidal zone... | reverse complement strand
TGGGATATAGTCTTTAGTCAAAACACATATCACTTATCACCTACCACATATCACATACCACCAACATACTCTGCTTCTAATCCTATTGTTCTCTTTGTTCCTTCGGGGCTATTGCTCATTGCGGATTCTTTTTAATTTACTATAATTCTCATATGATAAAAGAAACAAATTTGCTGAAATTATCCAATATAAAAATGAAATCTTCGAGATTGAGAAGAATCATCGTTGACAATAAAAATATTCTTGAGGATAAAGATTGTATAGAAACATTAATAGATAAAAAGGAAATAAAAAAAGAAGAGATTTTAAAAGGCAATATCTATTCCCGGCTGGAGAAACAGCTTCGTATATTGCACCAGGGGAATATTAGTATGCTTACAATACTCGATAAAGATTATCCGAAAAATTTAATCGACTTAGAAGATTCTCCGCCTATTTTATATTGCAGGGGACAAATACGAACCATAGACTCGAACGCCGTTGCAATCGTCGGAACGAGAAGGGCGACGGAATATGGTAAAATCGCGGCAAGAACACTCGGAAAAAAACTTTCCGAACTCGGAATAACAATAGTAAGCGGTATGGCAATGGGAATCGATACACAGGCTCATATCGGCGCTCTTAAGGGGAACGGAAGAACTCTCGCTGTAATGGGAACCGGAATAGATTTAATTTATCCGGCTTCCAATAGAAATCTCGCATCCGAAATAGCAGAAAACGGATGTTTAATAACGGAGCTGCCTCCCCTTTCCAAGGCACTTCCCTACCATTTCCCGGCGAGAAACAGAATTATAAGTGGTCTTTCTAAGGCAGTTATTGCCGTAGAAGCAGCCCAGAGGAGCGGAGTTTTTTCGACTGTCAGATGGGCTCTGGAATACGGAAGAGATGTTTATGCCTTACCCGGAGATATAAACAGAAAAGTATCGGAAGGGACAAATAAACTGATAAAAAACGGGGCAATTCCTCTGACGAGTTATAAAGACGTATTAGAAAATACCAAACTCCAAATTGAGGAAAAGAAAGAAAAAAACATAGAAAAAATCCCCGACTTAAGCGAAAAAGAAAAGATGGTTTATCTGGCGCTGGAAGTAACTCCAAAAAGCACAGACAGTTTGGCGGGAGAAACAGGATTAAAGCCTCAGGTTATCATGACTGCCATGGCCTTACTCGAACTGAAAGGACTTTCAAGAGAAGTTTCGGGTAAACGATTTATTAGAGAGCAATAATGATTGGAATATTAGATATAGGAAACTCAACATACCATTGCGGGATTTTCGAAAACAAATCCCTCAAAAAAGATATAAGGACGGTTGAAATCACTGATGTAAGAGACTTCTTTTCTGATATAGAAAGAATTCTATGTATCTCTGTCGTTCCGGATAAGAAAAAATCGGTAGAAAAAGTTGTTGATTCCGATGTAATTTCTTTTCCTTCAAATCTTGTCCAGTTGGACTACAAATCAAAGCCCGGGGAAGACCGCTTGGCTAATGGGCTTGGGGCAAAGCAGGAAATCGGACTTCCTGCTGTTGTAGTAGATTGCGGAAGTACTATAACCATTGATTTATTCAGTCAATCAACCGATTCTAATTTCCTTGTAAAATTTGAGGGCGGAGCAATAATGTCGGGTATAAAAACATATTTTACTTCTGTATCGAACACGGGAAAACAACTCCCGATCATTTCACCCGAACTTCAGAATAAATTGGGAAAAAATACAGAAGAATGTATTAAATTAGGAGCTTTTGGAAGCCTTGTCGGAGGTATAAGAGAAATTTTACGAATATTGGATTATAAAAACAAAAATTTAATATTCACAGGCGGAGACGGAGAAGTTTTTTCAGAATATTTTAAAGCTCGATATGATTCCGCGCTTACTCTCAAAGGAGGCCTCGTTGCCCATAACGAAATCTCCTGAAGAAACGAAAAATTTAGCGGAAGACCTAATAAGAAAAATAGATTCTCCAGTATGTATAACGTTGTTCGGCGATCTAGGCGCGGGAAAAACGGTTTTTGTAAAAGGCCTGGCAAAAGGACTTGATATAGATGACATTATAAAAAGTCCTACTTATGTCCTCTTGCGCTCGTATTCGGGCCGAATGAAACTGAATCACATCGACCTTTATAGGATAGCAACGTGCGATGAGTTTCTTCCTTTTGAAGAAACTTTATTAGACGAAGGAATTACAGCGATAGAATGGGCAGAAAGAGCGGAAATGTTTCTACCGGATGAAAGAATAGAAGTAAAGCTTAAAATACTTTCCCGGAACAGCAGGGAAATTATTATAAATGATTTTAGGAATCGACGCGAGCAGTAAAGAAGGCGGATTAGCCACTTCCGAAGAAAAATTTTATCCACTCGAATGGGTAGAGGATATTACTTTAAAGTTAAAAGAATTAAATATCGATGCCAGCCAGATAGAAAAAATATTAATAACTTATGGCCCAGGTTCTTTCACTTCCCTCAGGGTCGGTCTTGTAACAGCCCAGGGTCTGGCTTTACCCCGAAATATTCCAATCCTGGCATATTCAACTTTTCTCGCTATGGTAGAGAACGCACCGGATGGAGACCTTATACCTCTCGTTTCGGCAAGGAATAAAGTTGTTTACGCTGCCTATTATAAAAAAACGGATAACAACTTAGAGGAAATCTTTAAAGACAGGATTTTTAAAATAGAAAATTTGACAGATTACCTCGAAACTAATTTTAAAGAATTAAAGCCTATAATTTTCGGTAAAGGAGCAGAAATCAACAAAGAACTTTTAGAGGATAAAGGCTTTTCCGTTTCTTCCTTTTCCAATGTTCCTCTGGCATGTAATTTATTTTCTCTTTATCAAAATAACGCCGATTATGTGACAAACCCAACTGTTCCATTATACATCGCGAGTTCCGCGGCTATAAGAAAAAGAACGGAAGCGGAGATTGAAATAAGAGAAATGAAAGAAGAGGATCTGGGTAAAATTGTAGAAATCGAACAAGATGTATTTCCCGATCCCTGGCCTTATGAATTTTTTCTTCCTCATATTTTGTCCAACACATGCGTCAAACTGGTGGCGGAACTTTTCGGTGAAATTGTCGGATACCTGATAGGCTGCGAAGAAAATAGCAGTTTCCATTTAAGCAATGTTGCAATTTCAAATACGCACAGGAGAAAGGGTTTCGGAACAAAACTTCTATCGTATTTGTTAGAAAGACTCGCGGAAGATTCGAAAATCAAATCGTGTTATCTTGAGCATCGACTTAATAATAAAGGTGCTTTTGAACTATATAAATCTCTGGGTTTTACTTTCAAGGAAATAAAGAAAAATTACTACAAAGAAGTCGAAGACGCGGTAGTTATGGAAATTAAATGTTAATAAGACAGCAAAGACAATGAATATAATAAACAAATTCCGCTTATTTCTATTTTTATATTTATTTTCTTTATATATAATTACGATTCAAGGAATCCAATCGGGAGATAATGTTTTTCATTATGAGAGAACTCAAAATATTCTTAAAAACCATTCGTTCTCAATGCCTGAAGGAAAATATGATTTCAATAAGCAACCTTGGCTTCGATGCTGGATGAAAGAAGGAAAAAACGGTAGAATCTATCTTATACTTCCCGATGGTCTCTCCATAGCCTCTGTTCCATTCACTTTTTTCGGGAACTTAATAGAAAAAGCTGGAAATTATACTATGTATGAAGAGAAAATGAATGAAGCCTGGGCTAACGGTAATCCTACCAAAATGATTTACTATTTAAATATATTACCGTCCGCTTTTTTCTCGATTATCGCGAATTCTTTCCTTATAGCATTGACGGTATTAATCTTCTTTAACTTCTGTTATTTATTGACAAACTCCCTCAAGAAATCTTTTATTTCCTCCATCCTTTTAGGTAATGCCACGATTCTATGGGTTTACTCAAGCGGTTTCTGGACTCAGCCCATTGTCACATTCTTTATGTTTACAGCTTTCTATTTTCTTTTCAGGTTTCACAAAGAAGATAATATAAAGTATTTATTGTTAGCCGGATTTTTTGCGGGCTATTCTTATATAAGCAGATACGCCAGCCTTTTATCTCTACCTTTCTTTATCCTTTATTTGATTTGGTCCCGATGGAAAGAAAAAAAACTAATTGTTAAACCACTCGCGGTTTTTTCTATCCCTCTTTTCATCATACTTCTTATTCAAATGTACTGGAATTTCTATCGTTTCGGTTCTCCTTTTGACTTAGGATTTAATAAACTATTCTTTTCAAGCAAATTTTTAGTTCCATATTTAACTTCTTTTCTTTTCAGCCCAAGCAGAAGCATATTCGTTTTCTCTCCACCTTTAATATTAGGTCTACTCGGATTAAAGAAATTTTTTAAAGAGCACAAATTTGAATTTATAAGTATTGCTGGTATCTCACTAGTTTTTCTTCTCTTCTACAGCTTATTTGGTTTTGGGATTAGTATCACAGGAACCGCCTGGGGTCCCAGATATCTGATTACGATAACTCCTTTCCTATTGCTACCTTCCTGTCTTTTTATTGATGGAAGTTATTGGAAAAGAATAATAACTCATGTTACCTTAATTGTCGGTTTCTTTATACAACTCATAATGGCTTTACAACCTCTCCAAGGGGAAGAGATAAATAAATATTATGGGGATTTAAAAGGCGCAATAGGAACTCCCCTTTTTAAAACAGAAATAATACCACAGGTAAAGATGCTGTTTAAAGGAGGTTTTCATCTCTGGATGTTCGATAGCACTCCCAAACTAATTGTGGGTCTTATTCTTTTAGGCATAAGCCTTTATACTTTACGGTATTGTATCTCTGAAGTCAGGAAATTTGGAGAAGAACAAACAATCTCTACTTAATCAAAAACAGCTTACTCTTCTTCTCAGGTTAAGCGAAAAATCGAATGGTGCATTTTTTTAATTCATCTTTGAATTTTGATTTGTAATTTTGCTTTTTAATATTTGATTTTTACATTTTAGCGGCTTTGCCACGTTAAGGTAGATGTTGAAATTCTAGATTGAGATTTAAAATTTATAATTCTGAAATTTTTTAGAATGGATGGCCGAAGTTAAGATAGATTTTTCCTTTATCGTCGGGAGAAATTTCCCGCATCGCTCTCGCGTAATCCAGTCTTATAACTCCAATTGGCAAAGAATAGCCAATACCAAAACCCACCCCGGTATTGAAGTCTCTCAAAGAAATATCTGAGTAATCCATCCAAAGTGAACCGAAATCAGCAAAAATTATCGAGTAGAAGTTGCCGTAAACCGGCATCCTGAGTTCGAGATTAAATAATAATTCATCAAGTCCACTCATTCGATCCGGTCTGATATCCGGAAAACCTATGGAAGCTTCTTTATAACCTCTAAGGGATCCATATCCACCCATCTCTAAACGGACATCGGGACTAATATTTTCCGGATCTTCTCTTGGAAAAGTAACAACGGCTCTGGACCTCTGAGCAACTATAAGATGAAAAGGTAAAAGATAATAAGAAGCAATATCTAAACTTAATCTATCAAAATGATTATCCCCTCCAACAAATCTTCCGGCGTAATCATACTGTAACAGCAACCTTAAACCTCTATATGGATTTAGAATGTTCCTTCTTTTATCAAATAAATATCTCGCTGAGACTCTGTTTGTGATATTGATTGTATCAGGTTGTATGGACGCTCTTCTAAACTCAACAATCGGAAAAGAAAACACAGAATAAGGACCGACTTCTCTCTCGAGGACGAATTCCATAGATAAATCGGACTCAAATTCCCTTCTCTCAAGCGCAGGGGACATGATAAGATTGAATCCGGTTCCAAGAAAATAGGGCTCTCTATAGGTAACCCTGTAATTTTGTTCCCATTCTTCGAAAACCAAACCATCTACTTCCGACCCTATTCTCGGAGCTCCTTTGAATGACAAATCAATAATCAAACGTTGAAGATTTCCGAAAAGATCTAAATCTCCCCATTTAAAATCAAATATTGCTTTACGGGGAGACTCATATCCAAAACCAGTTTGGAAAAAACGAGATTTTTCTTCTTTAAGAATAAACGTTATAGATACCAAGCTATCTTGAACTTTCTCTTCATGTACTTTGACATCAGAAAACATCTCTGTTTTGTAAAGATTACTCTGTGAAAGATAAACTTTTGAAGGTCTATAAACATCTCCTTCTTTTATTCTAAGTTCCCTTCTGGCAACCTTATACCTAACTTCCTTCAATCCTTTAATTTTAACATTCCTAACTTTCATCCGTTTCCCTTCGTCGATAGTTATTTTTAGGTAAATGCTGCCTTTCTTTTCATTTCCGTTTAGAAAAATTCTCTCTGTCAATATTGAAGCATCGGCATAGCCTTTTTCCGCGTAATCGCCTGCAAGAACATACTTGCCGGCATCCAGAACGGCTTCATCGTAAAACATCCCTACTTTAACCGATAATTTGTTTTTAATATAACGAGTTGAAAAAAGTTCATTTCCAACAATCTCAATGCTATCCACTTTACTCTGCAATCCTTCAAAAAGGTGATAGGTGATTATAAAACCATTTTTCTCTTCGACAAACTCACCTTCTCTTTTTATAACACGCATATTGAAAAATCCTCTGCTTCTGTAGTAATCAACGATTTTCTCAGGGCCTTCCCTGGCGAATTGCTCTATATATTGATCCCCTTCTTTTACCGGGAGAACATCCTTTAATTTTTGGTCATCAACAAACCGGTTTCCTTCAAATTTTATTTTAAAGACTCTAACTACGTCGTTTTTTTTAACCTGGCTTGTACAACCACAAATAAAAAAAAGAAGTGATACAAAGAAAGAAAATGCCTTAATAATAAAAGAACATCTGTTTAAAAATTTTAATGTTGTTTTTACGATTCCTATAATTAAATCAACCACCGATTATTCTCTCATTAAACAATATTTGATTTAGGGAAAAACGCAAGACTCTTAGAAAGACGCGAAAGATTAAAACTTCAAACAGAACAATTTTTATATTTTATCGGTTACCAGCATTTCGTTCAACTCTTCAGGATTAGGCGAAATACTTACCGCCTCTTTACGACTAACAATTTTTTCTTCTATAAGTTTAACCAGCGATTTGTTTAGGGTCTGCATCCCCTCTTTTGTTCGAGTCTGCATAATGGAATACAATTGATGAGTTTTTCCCTCTCTTATCAATTTTCTAACAGCCGCTATCGAAACAAGTGTCTCAGTAACCGCAATCAGTCCCCCATCTTTCCTGTTTTTTACCAAATCCTGAGATATTATCCCAAGCAAATTCGCAGAAAGCTGAAGCGTTATCTGTCGTCTCTGATGAGGAGGAAATATATTTATAATCCTATTGATAGTCTGAATAGCACTTTTTGTATGCAAGGTCGAAAGAACCAGATGCCCAGTTTCCGCTGCCGTTATCGTTATCTGTATCGATTCTCTGTCACGCATTTCTCCGACAACTATAACATCAGGATCCTGGCGCAAAGCAAACTTCACAGCGGAAGTAAAAGAATGCGTATCATAACCAACAGCCCTCTGGTCTATAACTGCTTTTTTATCCTCGTATATAAACTCGATTGGATCCTCTACTGTTATTATATGGGTTGTTTTTCTCTCATTTATATATTGAATTATAGAAGCAATCGTTGTTGATTTTCCGCAACCGGAAGGACCAGTGATGAGCAGTAGACCTCTTGGTTTCATTGCAAAATCTTCCAAAACTGAGGGTAACTGCAAACTACCAAGCTCCGGTATCTCAGACGGGATGAGCCGAAAAACTATTCCGGGACGTTTTCTTTGCATAAAAACATTTACCCTGAATCTGGAAAGCCCCGGGACATTAACAGCAAGATCCATTTCTTTATCATGCTCAAACTGTTCTAATTGCTTACGTGACATGACACTTGCTGCTATATCTCTTATATCTTCCTCTTTTACAGAACCATAATCCTCCAACTTGATAAGCTCTCTATCTTTTCTCATTATAGGGACAGAATCAACCTTTAAAATAAGATCGGAAACTTCGTCTTTTTTCATTTTATTGAGAAGATCTCCAATATTAACCGACATTTTAACCTCTAGCTAAAGACGATTCAAACATTTTTGGGTTGGAAGCCTTAGACAAAGCTTCTTCATAATCAACCTGTCCTCTCAGATAAAGCTCTTTCAAATAATCATCCAGTAACTTCATCCCAAACTGCCCGCCGGATTTTATTATATTATAAATTTGTTCGATCTTACCTTCTCTGATAGCATTGGAAACACCTTTTGTCCCAATAAGAATTTCATACGCCCCGATCCTTCCTTTTTCGTCAGATTTTCTAAGTAAAGTTTGAGCTATTACGGCTTGAATTGTCGATGCAAATTGTACCCGAATTTGATGTTGATGCTCAGGAGGGAAAACATCTACTACTCTATCAACTGTTTGAGGCGCATCGGGAGTATGAAGTGTCGCAAAAACAAGACAACCCATTTCCGCGGCGTTAAGCGCTTTTTCTATTGTTTCTTTATCTCTCATTTCTCCGATCATTATAACATCAGGATTCTGCCTCATCACCCTCTTAAGCGCGTCTTCAAAAGAATTAGTGTCTACCCCTATAGCTCTTTGCTCAATTACACTTTTCTTATCTTCAAAGACATACTCTATAGGATCTTCGATTGTAATTATATGTTTTTTTTCTGTTAAATTTATCTGCTCTATCATAGCGGCGAGTGTGGTCGATTTACCCGCGCCGGTTGGTCCGGTTACAAGTACAAAACCGTGTGATGAGAGAGCAATTTTCTTTAATATATCCGGAAGTTTCCATTCATCTATTGTTTTAACCTTTATAGGAATAACTCTGACAGAGATACCGACTTTCCCTCTTTGAAGAAAAACATTCATCCTGAACCTTGCCTTCTTTGGAAGTTCATAAGCAACATCGAGTTCCCATTCTTTTTTAAAACGTTCTTTTTGCTCGTCGGTCATTATTTCGAAAACGATATTTTGAATTTCTTCAGAGGAAAAGGGATTATAACCCTCAATTCTTTGCAAATTTCCCTGCACTCTTACTATAGGGGGTTCATCCGCTTTAATGTGAAGATCTGAACCTTCAAGCTCGATGACTTTGCTCAAAAACTCTTCTATTTTAGCACCCATGATATTTCTTGAAAACTACTTACACCCGAAAGGATTCGAACCTTCAACCTTCCCGGCCGGAGCGGGACGCTCTATCCATTGAGCTACGGGTGTTAATCTTCGGGAAAATATTTTTTCTCAACTTCTCTCTTTATAACCTTTGAAGGTTTAAAAGTAGGCATCCATCTGCCGGGTATTTTTACTTCTTCATTGGTTCTGGGATTTCTTCCTATTCTTCCTTTTCGAAATTTATTTCCAAAAACGCCAAAGCCTCTGAGCTCAATTCTATTATTAGAATAATAAACCTCTTTAACTTCTTCAAGAAAAGCTTCGATTACTGACCTAACTTCTTTTACCGGGATTCCCGTTCCTTTTGAAATATTTGCGACAACATCTGCACGTGTCTTTGTCATAAAATTACCTCCTTACTATTGCTAATTCGTTTAAACACATTTACTTATAATATTTATATACACACAATCAGCCTCGATGTCAAGGGCTTTTTCTCAAATTGTAATTACTATAAAATCCCTTGACATTATATTAAAAATTCTCTATAATTTAAAAAATTAACAGGAGGTTTTTTATTATGGGAAAAAGAATTACAATTGCTACGATCTTTGGTTTAATCTGTGGAATTATTTGTTGGTTGCTTGCATCATCGAACGGACAGATGCCCTGGGTTATCTCTTTTTCAATTGTAACTGGTAGAACGTTAATTGGGGTTGCAATTGGTATTAGTGCTTTGAAAATGAAATGGTGGCTTCATGGTCCAATTATGGGACTTATTTTTAGTATACCTATGGGTTTTTCCAGCATGCTTGCAGCAGGCGGGCAATTTACGCCTAATATGCTTTTCATAATGACTGTGGTAATGGGCATTATTTACGGGTTTATAATCGAACTCTTCACCACAGTAGTCTTCAAAGCCAAAGCTTAATATAGAATAGGGCTATTTTTTTATAAAAACAAAAGGAGACCAAATGAAAAAGTTCGCAATTTTACTTTTTGTAATTTTTATAGTAATTGGTTGTTCTTCTTCAAACGTTACATATACAAAAATCGATGAATCATACGTAGAAACTTCGAAACCCGCCAATGCCGATATTGTACTTATAAGCAATAAAATCAAAAGACCTCATCGTGTTATCGGGGTAATCGAAGCTCATTTAGGCAAAAACGCGCGAAGAGTCGAATTAAATGCTTTGATGATTAAAAAAGCTCGCGAAATTGGGGCAGATGGGATTATGCTTGTCGAATATGATGTTGACCCTACGGTATATGTATCTAAGCATCATGGCGTTGTCGGTAAAGGCCCATGGAAACATCATGTGGTAAGAAAAACAAAACACGTTAAAATTGATAAAACCGCCAACGGCGTCGCGGTTGTTTTTAAGTAGAATTTACATTAAGCTTTTTGCCTTTAGCATTTAGCTATTAGCTTTAGACAGTTAGAAATTTTTAATTTATATTTTTGAAAACTCGGCTAGCCAAAAGCCAATGGCTAAAAGCGAAGAGCTTAGTTTTTATCCTATATACTTTTTAAGTTCTGCTACGACCCTAATCGCAACTGCTTTGTTTTTCGCCAGAGCAAAAATAGTATCGTCTCCCGCGAGAGTTCCGACAATCCCGTCTACTCTCGCGTGGTCTATAGCCGTACAAACAGCCTGGGCATTTCCTGTTTTTGTTCTTATTACAATAATGTTATTCACGTAAGACAACTCCACCAACCCTAATCTAAAAAGAAGATCGAGTCGCTCCTCTCCCCCCTCGACTTTGATTATCCTATATGTGCCATCTCCTATGGGTGCTCTTATATAACCGAGTTCCTTCAAGTCACGAGAAAGAGTAGACTGAGAAATATTCATTCTGTTTTCCTCCAGTCTTTCCTTTAATTCGACCTGGGAATGTATTTTATTCTCATTTAATATACTTCTCACTATTTCTAAACGCTTATTCTTACTTTTAGACATTTTCACATCCTCGCTTGATTAAAGTTTGGACATAGAACTTTTTATAATCCCGGTTGCTTTTTTTATTTGCCCCTTAACGGATTTTCCCGCTGTTCCACCCATCAGATTACGCCGTGCGACAGCCTTTTCAAAATTGAGATAGCTATAAATATCTTCATCGAAAAAAGAAGAGAATTCTTTCAATTTTTTTAAAGACACTTTATCTAAAGGAATACTATTTTCTTCAGCCCACTTTACAATCTCTCCGGTAATTTCATGTGCTTTTCTAAAAGGAGTACCTTTTCCTGTTAAATAATCCGCTATTTCTGTAGCAAGAAGCGTGGAAGAAAGTTTGGTCGCAATAGTTTCTTTTTTTATTGCTAAAGTTTTTAAAACTCCGGCGAAAATCTCGAGCGACCCTTTCGCTATTTCAACAATCTCAAAAATATGTTTTTTATCTTCCTGCAAATCCCGGTTATAAGAATGAGGAAGTCCATGGCATATAGTTAGAAGCGCGGTAAGATGCCCTATCGCGGAAGCCGCTTTGCCTCTTATGAGTTCGAGACTGTCAGGATTTTTTTTCTGGGGCATAATGCTGCTGCCTGTGGCATACTTATCATCTATTTCAACAAACCCAAATTCTTGGCTCGACCATAATATCAAATCCGACGCATAACGGCTCAAATGTAACGTTATCAATGTCAGAGAAAAACTAATAGACGTAGGGATATCACGATGAGCTGTTACATCCAGACTATTTTGCCCGGGCCCCTCGAAACCTAAATCCCGCGCAATCGATTGCAAATCGACGGGAAAACCTGTACCTGATAAGGCGGCCGAACCCAAGGGCATAAATCCGCAATGCTTTAAGCCTAACAATAAAGATTCTTTATCTCTTTGGATTAACCAGAAAAGAGAGAGCAGATAATGCGAGAAAAGAATGGGTTGAGCCTGCTGAAGGTGGGTATAACCGGGCATTATTAAATCGATGTTCTCTTTCGCGACATCGACAATAACTTTTTCGAGTTCTATTATTTGTTTAAGAACTAACGAAACAGTTTTTTTCAGATAAAGAAGCACGTCCGTCATTACCTGATCATTACGGCTGCGTCCCGTATGAATTTTTTTACCTGCCTCTCCCACGATTTCTGTTAATCTGCGTTCTATTGCACTGTGTATATCTTCATCACCCGGTTGTATAAGAAAATTATCGCTTTCGAATTCTTTTTTTATAACTTCGAGCGCGGCTAAAATTTCCTTGGTTTCTTTATTTGATAAAATTCCGATTTTATTTAACGCTTTAGCCCATGCTTTATTCACGGCAATATCTTCCGCGTACAGAAGTTTATCTGTCTTAATCGAATGACTGAATTTTTCCATTTCCGGTGCAGTCCCTTTAGTAAAACGCCCTTTCCAGATTTTTTCCTTCCCCATTTTTTCTTCCTAAAGTTTATCTTCCTTTTTAAGCTTCTGTAAACCTCGTATTGTTAATTGCAAACCGAAAAGATTAATAAAACCTTCCGCGTCTTTCTGGTTATAAATTTTGTCTTCTCCAAAAGTAGCGAAATCCTCTCGATAAGTTGAAAACTTAGACTTTCGTCCCAACGTAATCACGTTCCCTTTGTAAAGTTTAATACGGACAACTCCGCTTACTTTTTCCTGCGTTTTATCTATAAAAGCGTCGAGCGCTTCCTTTAATTCAGAAAACCATAATCCGTTGTAAACCAATCGCGCGTAAAGATTCGCGACATCCATTTTATGATGCAGCGTATTAGCGTCGAGGACTATACTTTCCAATTGCTTATGAGCTTCGTAAAGTATAGTTCCTCCGGGGGTTTCATAAACTCCCCGCGATTTAATACCCACAAGGCGATTTTCAACCATGTCCACCATACCGATACCGTGTTTCTTACCTATTTTGTTTAGCTGAACAAGCAAATCCACAGGCT
>Ga0307419_10001286_pt1 | contig 13010 bp, 7 predicted proteins | sample SalMarWE160230MG_2_FD_202512 | JGI IMG/M metagenome (GOLD analysis project Ga0307419, IMG submission 202512) | Salt marsh sediment microbial communities from the Plum Island Ecosystem LTER, Massachusetts, United States - WE1602-30 | ecosystem: Environmental > Aquatic > Marine > Intertidal zone >... | reverse complement strand
ACACAGAGAAAAAAGATATGTTGTTTAAAAAACCCATTCCACCCTCAACTAAAAGATTAACCACAGAGGACACAGAGGAAAAACAAAAAACACAGAGAACACAGAGAGGAAAAAAATATATTTTGTTGTTTAAAACCCAATCCAACAAACCCAATAAACTCCACGAACTCAATAAACTAAATTTCACACAAAGCACACAGAGAGCACAAAGTACGCAGAGATTTTTTTCGTTTGTTCTTTTTACTAATTAACTAATATACTATTTTACAAATTAACTGATTCAAAGAATCCGGTACCCGGTATCTGGGACCTAAATTCATGGTTCGAGTAATTCAAATGCGGTTTCTTTATCGAATTTACGTGTAGCCTTTGTATCTGTAAGTTCAACCAGGACGATTTCCAGAATATGCCAGACTTTCAAACCCTTTCGAACACAACCGGTTTTAGTAGTATCTTTCCTTCCGCTCGCCACATGCATATGGAGTTTAGGTTTCCCTTCCTCATTCATAAAAACAGTTCCGGTACCTGTTATCTCATGAACTTCGTCTAATATATATTCTATGGGATTAATCGACTTTGCTCTCCCCTCTTGGGGACCGACCACAAGCTTGCTTCCCTTATCCGCCCCTCCAACCGCGATTAAAAACCCGGCTTTAACATCATTTTCCCTGGCAAACTTTTCTATACACTCGTGCAGGATATCTCCGTCCTCGAGCCGAATAACAAAAACTCTGCCATATTTAGCTTCCGAATATCTCATTTATCCCCCTAACAAAAAAAGGAGACAGTTTTTTTAACTGCCTCCTATAATTCTATTCTATATTTGTACTGAATAAATCAAAACTATTACTTATTATGATATTTCTATTTAAAAATTAAACTTTTGAGAAAGATCATAAATTCCGAGCGGCGCCTGCCAGTAATTTCCCTGAACAGAATTCACTATTCCCATAATACCAATAACTAAAAGTGTGATAGCTCCCAGGATCCAAATTATCTGCCCAAGTATCGGAATTATAGCTATTATAGAAAGACCAATCCAGAAAAGTAACATAACAAGTCCTTGTTTCGCGTGATGTTTGCAAAATAAATTATCCGGTTTCACAAGTAATGGAATTAAAAGTAAAAGACCAAAATATGAAAGCCAGGCTAAACTCTTACCTTCTTCTGCCGCCTGCTTGTCTTCAACGATCACTTCTTTATCTTCTCCGTTTGACATAAAAACCTCCTTTTATTTATAGCTATTTTAACATAAAAATATATTTTGTCAACAAGTCTATATCGTACCACCCCCGTATTTTTTTTACCACAGAGAACACAGAGGCTTTTAAGTTGTTGGTCTGTGGGTCGGTTAGCCCGTTGGTCTGTTTTTTTCACTCACCAACACACCCACCTAACACACTAACTTTAGTTGTTTTCTTGACTCATAACACAAGACACATGACTCACGACTCAGTTAACCGATTCGGAGAATCCATAAAGCCCAAAGCCCAAAACCCAAAACTATCTTTTAGCAAAGAGCCGATTTAAAAAAATAGAGGAAAGTTTCCTTTCCTCTATTTTTTACCGATTCAAAAAAACCTAAGAATCTTCTTTTTTAAAACGAAAATCCGGCAGAGACCCTATTGATCATATCAAATCCATTTAAATCAAACTTACTGTAAGAATAATCAACTTTAACTCCTGCCACATTAATACCGACACCTCCGCTTAAACCTTCTGCAAAACATTTGAATTTATATCCGCCCCGCAAAAAAATCATATTTTTGTATGACAATTCTGCTCCCAAGTTATACTGCTCATCCCAATCGCGAGGATGTAATCCCTCCAGTCCAACGTTAAGAGAATAATCAGGGTATTCTCCAAAAAGGTCCAGTACATCCATACCAACACCAAGGGCAAAGGTCAAAGGCAGTTCAAAACCAATTCGTTCATAAGTTACACGGGGCGAGAAATTCCGCACAGACATACCAAATGCGAAACTTTTAAAACCGGGGTAAAAAAGCAATCCGAAGTCGTAAGCCATAGTCGAAATCTCATTGTCTTCCATATAATACCCCCCTGCACTATCTCCCATTTCATTCTCTCCCAGAAGCTGGGAAACATATTTGACCTGACCACCGACCGTAAACTTATCAGTAAATTCTCTGGCATAAGCAACACCCACACAAAATGCCGACACATCAAAGAGACCAGTATTCTCGTAGCCTGCTCCGCCTTCAGTAACTATGGTACCATAAAAATCACCATAATCGGGAGCTATAATACTAAAACCGAAACTCCCCAATACATCAGCGTTGTAAACTCCGGCCACATATAGATATTGGATATCGGCTATCCACTGCGTTCCACCAACAGATAGATCAAATTTAGCATCAATTTCTCCGATACCTGAAGGGTTATAGAAGAGAGCGGTAGCATCCTGTCCTAATACAGTAAAAACTTCTCCCATTCCGCAAGCGCGAGCGCCCGCGGCAACATCTAAAAACCCGCATCCTGTCTGGGCAACCTTAGTAGCCGCGTTAGAACTGATCGAAAAAACAAATGTTAATAAAGATATAAAAGCAATAAATTTCTTCATCTTTCCCCCCTTATCTAACTATTGCAAACTTACGAGCAACGTATTCGCCATCAGGAGTTTCAATATGAGCAATATAGATACCACTCGCAGGGTGCTGATCTGAGTCCGTAAGAAGAGGTTGACCACGAGCCTCCCATATTTCCGTTCCGCTTCCGTTAATATGATTAATGGTTGTCACCAGATTTCCCGATTCTGTCAAAATAGTAATTGTGCACACAGGAGGCAACTCGACAAAGGCCAGTTTTAGTCCGTATCCTTCAGGGTACCTCGTACGTGCCGAAGAATTAACATTCAAAGGATTTGGGACGACTCTGACCATTTCGAGACTGTCTCCCGGATAACTTTGTAAATTTGCCGCTTCCAAGGTCATTGTCAAAAACATTCCGCTTTCAACTCCCGAAGTGCTTACGGCTGTAATAGCGTAATAATAATCATAAGCACTAACAACATCCGTATCTTCATACGAATCTGCATCCCCATCAACAGAGTCGATCAATTGCCAATCACCTATAACTATCTCCCCTTGCTTCTCGTATATATAGTCACCTTGCGCTCTGTAGATCTTAAAGAACGCAAGATTCGAAGGTTCATATCCATCTTGATAACTCCATGCTAACCTTATCATATCTGAGCCTGAAGTAACCTCAAAAATGGAAGGAGGGGCAGGGGATTCGGGTATTTCATAATTCTGATTAAAGTTTCTCTGCGCATTCATACCATTGTTGAAAAGAGAATCTTTACCAGTAGCAACCAAAAGGTCTTTTGCTATATCATTAAGAGAAAGTGCATTATTAAAACCTCCGATATCATAATAAACATCGAATATAGGGTCCCTACTTCTCAATTCATCTACCATTTGAGCCGAATCTAAACCTGCCAGCCAGTCATAAGAAGTTGCATTCCCATTATTCCAGGCTTCTCCGGCAAGATATGAAGTCTTCCTGTTTATGGCGCCACCCACATAGGCAAATACATACCTCAGGGTATCACCGAATTCCATCTGGTAAGGTCCTATAGAACAATGACACTCCTGGTCCCACCTTCTATAGTCGGAGCCCTCAGGAATATCTGTCATATAGACCCATCCCCTGGATGGGTCTAACTCCCCCCATCTATCCAGAGGTTGTTCATAATAAGTAGGTGCACCGCTGGCGGTAGTATCGTAAACATCATAAACATTATCCATAGGATAAGCATCTTGATAATACCGCATTGTCGTGTCAATACCAAATACCCCTTTCTCCATAATTTCATAAGCATCAACGAATTCCGAGGCTGTCATTGTGTTAAAATCAGCCAATACTCCATTGTGCAATAACATCCAGCTGGGCTCCGCCAGCATACTTGTATGCATTGACGGCTGAGCCGGGTCATTACTCGCGGCAATGTTCGCAATGGGATAGTTCTGCGGAACATCGCATGTTTTAGGAGCAAACAAAACCGCCGAACCCCCAAAACGTGCTCCTGTCAGAATATTCCAAATACCAGCATCAACTTTGAAACCATAACTATCATCCGATGATGAACCCGCTCTAAGGGGAGTAACATAATCAATCCGAAGGGAATCATCATCCTGAGGATAGGAAAGTCTATTATCGTGATCTTCTGTCGTTCCCGCATAGGTAGGCATCACTTTATTGTCTCCCGTACCGTTTATCAAACCCTCGGTAATCCTGGCAATATAAACGTCCTCTAATGTTTGTCCCGGAAGTTCGATTTCCGGGTCCCTATCTACATTACCCGTATTCACAAATGTCCAATCCCAAATGATATAATCATCATGTCCGGGCTGACTCCAGGCTAATACTCTCTGCTTGGCATCCAGGCCCATACTCAACCTGACATCGGACTCGACCATTATATCGGCAGTTCCCCATACTTTTTCGGGCGCCACCTCATCTCCAGATGAACCCCATGATGGTTCGCAATGCACTCCATCAACTATAATTTGCGGTGGAGGATAAGCAAAAATTCTTCTTATTGGAAGCCCCTCTTCATCCGGAACAGCAAACTGATAAATATCATTGTCATTATCACGTAAACGAGCGCAATGCCCCGTGACCATAGCATCCCAGGTATGTCCGTTTGTATCCACCCAGTTTCGAGCACCGAAAAGCAATCCGGCTTCGGCAATAAGCTGTATCGGAGAACCGCTATTCTCTTCAGACTTGGAAACGTAACTGCCTCTAAAGTACTTAACCATACCCCGCTCATAAACGTCAGCGCTTTGACAGCCATGGTCATATACCCTGGCTTCAACTTTTCCCACTTTGACCAATTTAACAATCTGGGCATGAACACCGCTCACCAGGAAAAAGGTCAGCAGAAAAATCAATATTAATAACTTCCTCTGTTTCATTTTCAATAACCTCCTTTCCCTCTAAAAAGAGAACCTTATTCCAAACTGCACGTATCTGGGGTCAAGGTAATATAGATATTCTTTGTTTGGATTATTTATATATGGTTTATCTTCACTTCGTAAATCTCCAACGTGATCCGGTTCAACTCCGAGTTCCTCAGGACCGTGTACATCATCATCCCCCACAAAAGGTTCCTCATCATAAATCTCAAGATGAAGGGATTTAAAATATTCATCATGGTCTATATTATTCTCCGGATCGAAGCACTGAGAATTCAGAGTCCCCCAGTTAAAAATATTGTGCACAGCCATAAACAGATTAGCTGTAACACCGGCAACTGTAAGATTCTTGTTTATACTCATATCCATAATACGAGTAGCCGGCCATTGTATATTATTTTGCAACACATCTCCCCAGAGCTCTTCATCCTTACCGGCACCAAACGTTTCATAGTAACCCGCTCTCCATTGATACAAAAATGAAAGATTATAACCTCCCAAAAACATTCCCCAATCCAGAGGCGTCTTTAATGTAAGTTGAGCCCTGAAAGCTGGTTGCGGAATGGGGTTATCCACCTCGGGGTCTACCTCTGCTTCTCTTGACTCTAGCCTCGGCACCTCATAATGTTGCGTTAGTCCGATTCTTCCTGATGTTCTAACCATGTAATCATAATTCACCCATCCGGTAAAGAACCTTCCCTGGTCTTTCCTGAATTCAAATTCAAAACCCCTTGTATCACCATAGCCGGTATTTTCGACCGTCCAATAATCAACAAATTCTCCCTCTTCACCATAATACTTAACCTGATCAATCTCATTATCTATATCCTTATAGTAACCTGAAATCCTTGCCATATAAGTATTAGCTATACTGTTTTCAAGGCCCACTTCATAAGAAACTGTTCTTTCCATCTCAAGACGCGGATTTCCCAGGAAATGAATTTTATCACCATCGCGACCCCAGTCAATTTTATATCTATTCTCGCTGTTCGGCAGGGTGTAAAAATGTCCGTAATTGAAGAACAACTTGCTTTTCTCCAATACCGGGAATGAAATTCCGAGTCTAGGACTTATCTGATAGATAGGAGCTACGTCTTCCACAGGCCCCTGAGTAAACAAAGAATCCTTAAAGTATTGAGAAAAGAAAGGCGAATATGGATCGTCCTGCAACGGCCATTCGGTATTCGGGTCCGCGTAATCAAACCTCAAACCGAAATTGGCAAACATTCCTTCGAATTCGATCTTATCCTGAATATATGCGCCCACAAGGATTGGATACTCGTCATAGTTAACATAATAACAATCTACAGTGTAATCTTCGGTTGGGTCTACGCCGGGTTCCGGCCAAAACCATCCCTCATTGGTAATATAATATTCATGCAGTTTATCATATTGAAATGATAAACCGAATTTTAACAGATTGTACTTATTTAACTGTGAACTTATACTGAAAGCCGCGTTGTAGCTCTCTGACCAGGAAATATTATAGGTTCCACATTGATGGGCAAAACCATATGCTACCTCGCCACTAATATCAGTCATATAGTTCTCTTCATATCGAGGGTCAGCCCATCCAAACGGGACGTTGTCTATTGCCCATTCACTTTCCCCTACACTATCTGAAAACCATAACACAACTGTATCTCCCATCATACGAGTTGGCACATCATAATTGAATGTAGCATCATTATCTCTGCGTATATAAGTCAAATGCACATCATAAAAAGTATTCTCACTCAAAGCATGCTGCAGCGTGAACCCGTACATTTTGGAATTAATATCGAATGGGGTTAACGCATTTACTCTGTACAGTTGATCCTCATTCAATTTATTACTGCCGTGCCATATTCCATCATACTCAGCAATGGAGTATAGCATATCCGAACCGCCTCGGAGGTAGCCCTGTCCTATCTGCGCACTTTGATTTTCCCCTTGCCACATGTGACCTTCACCGTACGGAGAAAGGGAATTAATAATTGAGTAGGCACCCTTCAAATTTACTTTAAAATTACCAAAACGAGAAGTCAGCTTTAAACTCGTCATTCGTTCTCTGTAATAATCCCTGCTATCCGGAATAGCAAACATTTCATTATGGTCCCTGTAAGAAGTATAAAATGTCATATCACCTAAATAACTGCCAATAACGGGAATGGGCCCACCAAAGCCAGCGTCCAGGGTAAAATCCGGCTTATTGCCGTATTCGCCAATCCTATCTTGATCACTAAAATCATAAGGAACCTTTTCATATCCTATCAATAAAGTATCACCTTCATAAATCGGAGCATAAATGGAATCACCACCGTTATAGATTAATAATAGAGAATCTGTTCTGGGTATATTAATACGGCGCATCCATAGAAATCTATCACGCTGCATTTCAGGAGTAGTAATATTCGTGTCTCCTCCTACATCTTTTATCCATCCAGTAAAGTCCCCATATTTTTCATATTTAACTGTATCGTAAAACGGGCTGGTTTCATACGCCCATACGGCCCTAGAGCCTTTCCAACAAACGCTGTCATATTTAATAACCGTATCACAACCAACAGTATCTTCTTCCACTATATTCCATACGTAACCAGTATCCAGCTTATTCCATAAATACACCGCGTTATGATAATTATCAGGGTCAAAGATAGATTTACCGCTGTGCTTTTGATAACCCGGAGTATATCTTAACTCGAATGAACCTTCATAACTATCCGGAGAGCCTTCTCTGGTTACAACATTTATAACTCCCGACCGAACATTCGCGTATTCTGCGTTAAACCCTCCTTTCATCACACTAACTTCTTTTATCTCGCTCAGGTTGGGCATCATGATAGGTTCGTTTGCTCTTTGGTCGACAAGAAGTAAACCATCAGCCAGCAATTTGGTCTCACCTTGACTGCCACCCCTAACACTCCAGCCTGCTATCCCGGATTGTAAGTTGAAATATTGTTTCACATCTGAGATAAGAGGAACAGCTTCTATTTCACTTTTATCCGCAGAGAAAGAACTGGAAGAAAGGTCCATCTTGACAACTTCTCTCTCAGCCTGGACGGTTATACCTTCACCCGGAACAATCGACGATTCTAATTCAAAATTAACCGGGGTAGTATGCTCGGAGATAACCCTAACACCCGTCTGCGTAACATTTGCATAGCCCATCATTCTCGCCTGAACACTATAAGTCCCCGGCTCTAATCTTATTATGTAAAAATAACCATCCGCATCACAGGCAGCCCCCAAATCGGTGCCCTGAACAACAACATTAGCTCCCAGGAGAGGCTCTCCTGTTTGGGCATTTCTTACCACACCAGCAATTTTTCCGGTAACCGCCGCTTTCGCATCTTGAGTAACCATAAAAAACGCAATAAACACAAGCAAGCCATATAAAATCCACTTATATAACAACTTTCTTCCCCTTACTGCTTCTTCCATTAAAACCTCCTTTCCTTAGAGTTTTTAAAATAAGTTATACTGGATGAATAAAACGAAAAAACATCAACATTCATTCTTCCTTTATATACCTCCTTAATTTAATATTATGATTCAATTTAATGAAAACCTCCGTAAGAAACCTTGACAAAAAACAAACAAAACAGAATAAACAAAAATATAGATAACAACCGAACTCCACCAAGTACAATTTTTATAGCACCCTCCTTAATTACAATAAACCTAATTAAAAATTTCAAACTTCATAAATTACTTAATTCTACTAATAAAATATATAACTTTTACACTATTTCTAAATCGGGCTATGGATGACATCAAATTTTTAAACAAAATATTTCTTATGCATTTGCTTTTTAAAATTCAGTGCCCTTATAAAATTTATCTTAATGTATTTGACCGTATTTGTCAAGGTATTTTTTTGCCTTGACTAAAGAAAAATTTCCTACTATAATACCGATATGGGATTATTCTCGGCTCGTAGTAATTCTAATTTTGAAATTACGAATTTTTCTATGGAAAAACACGATGAATATTACCAGAAAGGTTTTGCTTGTATTGACCCCTATGTGCAATTACATGGAAGACCAAGCCGAAGACCAAATATAGATAAAATCAAAGAAGGAATAAATTATCTCGATGCAGTAACGAAGATCAATCCTGATAACTGGGCTGCCTTCTGGCTAAAAGGTAAAGCACATCAAGCTCTTGGTTATTCCGGGTCTGCATACATTGAGTTCAAAAAGGCTTTTGATATCGAAAAAGAAAATGCCGATGTTGCAAGAGAACTGATGATAGAGGCTCTAAATCTTGGGAAGGGAGAAGAAGGCGTAGAAATAGGAAAACATGCATTATCACTAAATCCAAACAATCCGGGTCTTATGGGAAATCTTGGACTTGCCTACCTGGTAAACGGTGAGATAGATAATGCAGAGAATATTGTCGAGGAAGCCATCTCCATTGACCCACAGGATGCAATTAACAAACAAATATTAAATATCATAAGAGAAGTAAAATCAGGAAAAAGACCACAACCTAAGAAATATTCGGATTTGATGAATTAAACCAAGAAACACACGAAAAACACAAAAAAACATTTACCACAGAGTGCACAGAGAAAAAAAGAACACACAGAGAACACAGAGATAAAAAAAGTATATTTTTTTTATCTAAATCCTAACCCCCAAATCCCAAATCCTAAAGTTGACTCAAGACGCATGAATCACGACACACGACTAATGAAGTTTCTTAAACTTCTGTTCGACCAGCATCAATCTCTCGCCATAATTGGGGATGCTTTCCAGATGAATGTGCTTTATTTTATTTGCAGAACTCTCTGCGAGATTTCTCATCTCCTTACATAACAACATCTCATTTGCTCCCAGAGCTGCAGCATTCCCGACCTGTATTATCTTATCACTTGAGATATCCGGAACAAGACCGATTATTTTTGCGTTTTCCTTGTCGATATAAGTGCCGAAAGAACCCGCGAGATAAACCTTATCCAAATCATCCGTAGCTAAATTTACTTCTTCCAATAACGCTTTTATTCCAAGGGATATGGCAGCCTTACTCCACAGGAGCCCGCTCTCTCCTTTTATATCCGATTGAGTCAGCTTAATATTGTCTGTTATTACAAAATCTTCCTTATCCTTAAGATACCCGTCCTCATCCATTAAATTGTTTTTAATTAATTCACCCAAAATATCTATTATACCCGAACCGCAAATGCCTATAGGCTTGGCATTGCCTATAGTCTCGAAGCGGTTTTTTTTATTATCAATACTAAACCTGCTAATCGTACCTGCTACTGCTGACATAGGCTCTAAAGCGGAACCCGCCGCGCAGGAAGTCGCCATAATCCTTCTATCTGATTTAAGAATCACCTCACCATTAGTACCTATATCTATACACATTATATTTTCTTTCGCATTGTCAAAAACCCCGCATGAAAGACTAACAGCGAGCGCATCGGCTCCAACATGAGAACCAATCAAAGGAGGACCGTAAACCTCGGCTTTTTTGTTTATGTCGAGATTAAGCCGGGATGCTTTTGTGATTATAGGCTTTGCTCCGTTTTCCTTTTCCGTTGCAGATTTAAAAGGACTGATTCCGAGACTCTGAACGTCGAGTCCGAAAAATAAATCTCTCATTGTACTGTTGCCCACAACAACAAAATCATAAATACTATTTTTCTCAACCGTCATTCTCTTTATTTCCGCGTTTATTTTAGATATCAAAGATAAGGTTAGTTTTCCGGGTTCTTTTTTATCGAAAAGAATTCTACTTATAACATTGTTGCCGCCTATTTTCATTTGAGGGTTTTCAAAAGCGGAAGTATGTACAATATTACCTTTCTCTAAATTAATTAAATGCAATACAACTGTAGTAGTTCCAATATCAGCCGCGATGCCAAATATACCACCACTATAATCATCTATTTCTTCTTCACCTAAAAAAACTTTATTTCCTTTCTTTTTTATTAAAGGACTTAAGGAAATTTCTTTTCTTTGTTTACCGTAGGTAAGAATATTAGTTATAAAACCTGCTTGTACGACATTTACATAAACATCATAACCATCATTCTCGATTACTGCCTGGCAAGCTAATCTTTCATTTTTATCCAAAGATTCTTCTGCTTTGGTTCTAGCGTTCAGAGCCTGTGTCCCTTTTTCTATTTTAATTCTGCACGCTTTACATATACCTAAACCTCCGCAACCAGCGTTTATCGGAACACCTAGCTCCCAGGCATAACTAAGAATAGTCTTGCCGGATTTTAAAACTTTATCTTTATTAAACCCGGGAAAATAAATTCGATTTTTCATTTTTCTTTTTTAATATTAATTAAAAGAATTCTAAGTGCAACCAGCAAAAAAACTGATAGGTTTAAAACCTACCGGTCTTAAACCTATCATATCTTTACTAATGTAAGCTATACAGTTTACTTCATCAAGTCTTTTATAAAAGACTGCAAATCCTTAGAGCTTAATTTAATCTTACCCTTTTTCTGCTGAAGTTCCTTAATATACTGCATCACTATTTGAGTAACTACCGCGCCCGGTCTTGGGTAAGCGGCAACAATATAATGAGGAGTCGGTTTTGTCTCACCTGCTTCTATTTCCAATTCAGCCCGCAGGTTATCAGGAGATATTAATGAATTCGCGTAGTCGAAAATAACCTTATCCATTGCCTTATATACTTCTTTACTTTCTTTGACAAGACCGTAATAGTCAAGAAGTTCGGCAAAGACATAATTGGAAGTCGTATAAACGTCCTGACCCTGCTCGGACTCTACCTTTCCCCCATTTTTCGTCCGGCACATAGCCCAACCCATGAAAGTTCTGTTATTGTTATAAATCGTCTTAAGGATCTTTTTAGCTCGATCGGGTGGTATAAAAGGCTCCTCTCCGATTGCGATTAACGCCCATATCGCATCCAGCTGATTGAGCCAGGTATCTGTGTTTTCTTCACCTGTATCTTGATCATAACAGGTAAGATAATATTCCAATTTCTTACCCTTGCTGTTTTTCTTTTCTCTCCATAATTTCTCAAATTCTGAGGCAGCTTTTTTAAATGCCTCTTCATATTCTTTCTTTGCAGAGGCGTCTTTCATCATGTCCGCCATTATAATCATGGCTCTACAACCAGCCATAAAAATAGTAGCGTCATAAGCATCTACGCCAAAGAGAGTCAAATTATCAAAGGTATTTTTAACCTCACCGGGATTCCCCTCGGGTATACCGTCTCCGTCATGGTCATGTGTTCTAAGGTGCTTAAATCCGTATTTCATCGTCTTCCAGTTCTTCTTCAAGAAATCCGTATCACCAGTGAATTTGACGTTTCTAAGCACTCTTGTTGCCAGCTTCGGGAAGAGATCTATCCAATAGTTATCATTGTACCAGGCGTACTCGCTGATATTACGAAGAGGATGACCTTTCGGTAGGGCACCTACATCATGCGATACAGCACCTTTGATTTTAATTTGATCATATATTTGGGTCAGTGATTGATCTTCGTATTCTTCCGGATAATCCTCGAAATGCTGCTGGGCCTCAACAAAAGACGCGTGCAAATGATAATACTTCTTTCCCTTATTTTCTCTATTGATCGAGTTAATAAAACTCTGACAGAGCTCCTTTTCTATATCCGGAAAGAAGATCAAGAGCACCATGGAATACCAGTCCACATCCGAAGGATCGATATAAGCATAATCAAAACATTCAAGGAATCTAGCTCTCTGGGTTCCATCCTTATCCTCTACCCATACCGCGCCATTCGACAAAGGGAAACTAAATTCATTGCAAATCAGTCTGGTAAGTCGGAGAGCCCCTTTCTTATCGCCTTTATAAGACGGACTATTCTTTATCATATTATATATCCTACTCTGAATAGTCATTGTCCGGTTAAACCATTTTTTATAATTATCAAGAGCGATTTTTGCCATATCCTTGGCTCTTGTCTTCTCATTCTTAAAACTCTTCAAGTATTTACGATCAAATTCTTTCCCGTCCATATATCTCTGTTTAGGAAAGTCCAAAGCAATAGCAACAGGTACTTTCATAGTCGCTTTAGGTTTTAATGTAAATGTCAAACTTATTGCAGCGCCATAATCCTGACTTAAAAGAGGGTCCC
>Ga0307419_10001285_pt1 | contig 13011 bp, 10 predicted proteins | sample SalMarWE160230MG_2_FD_202512 | JGI IMG/M metagenome (GOLD analysis project Ga0307419, IMG submission 202512) | Salt marsh sediment microbial communities from the Plum Island Ecosystem LTER, Massachusetts, United States - WE1602-30 | ecosystem: Environmental > Aquatic > Marine > Intertidal zone... | reverse complement strand
CCACCAGATTCCAAGCCGACAAGGACCTGTACACTTATCCAGATTCTCCGGGATCAAGCTTGGACCCCAGCTCCGAACCTGGAGAAGACAGAAGAAAAACATGCAAAGCAGGATTCGACTGCACAATCCCACTATCCAAAGACAGAAAGGATTTCGAGAAAGTGCTGTGAGAAACCCGCTGTGCATTAACGAATATTACTCAATGTGGAGACAACACCCGAGACTATCCCGCAAACTCCCCTTTTTTGTTTTGAAATAGTTTCTGCATGTGCATTCAAATTTTCTTCAGGTAAACATTCTATTTGTTTTCTAGAAAGCATAACATCCAGTTATATTATAAGAGAAAATAGTGTTCCAATCATGTAGGTTATTACTGCAGCGGAGGCTCCTATAACCATCATTTCCAGCCCGCTTCGAAACCAACTTTTTCTCGAAAAAATAGTTTTCATAGCACCTACTCCGAAGAGAGTGATCAAAGTGCCTACTATGGAGGCTACCAGAGCGTCCCAATTACTTAGGGAAAAGACGAATGGGAATATCGGCACCAAGGCTGCGAGGCCGAAGGATACCCCACACAAAACACCGGCCTTAACTGGACTCCCAAGTTCTTCAGGCGCGAGACCCAACTCTTCGAGGGCATCTATCTGTTTATGCGCCTCCTTTTTTTCGGCGATCCTATCAACGATTGCCTCAGCCTCTCCTCTCTTGAAACCTTCTGTCTGATAGAACTTTATCAGCTCCGCCCTCTCCTCTTCGGCTGTCATCCCCTTCTTGACTTTTTTCCTTTGGCTCTCCCTCTCCAGCACCTCCAGCTCAGACTTGCTTGATTGGTATGAACCAACAGCCATTGATATTGTTCCAGCGAAGAGTTCAGCAATTCCAGTTAATAGAACAATGTGCGAGTCTGTGAAGGCTCCGAATGCTCCAACCACAAAGGCTAATGTTGAGACCAAGCCGTCGTTGGCTCCAAAGATCATGTCCCGCACCCCTCCCCCGCCCCTTATCTCCCAGACATCCATACCCAAAACTTGGGTCTTGAGCCTTTCCAGATGTAATCTTTCGTCAGAAGCTGTTCTACTCCATGCCTCCGAAATTGCCTTATCCGTAACGTTTTCTGCCTGAACAGCTAAATCTCGGATGCCTTCCTCCTCGCCAACTACGGTCCACTCCAAGAAGCCCTTTGTGCCTAAGATACGCATCATGAAGCCCACCTTCCAATCTCTGAGAAAAGTCTTGGATGCTCCTTCAGGTTTTCCTCCTAATTCCTTGATTGTTTCAAACCAGAATTCAGTGTGACTTGTCTCGTCGGCGTTGATCCGTAGTAGGAGATGCTTAATCTTTTCATCTTTAGCCTTTCTGGCGAGAATTCCAAACCCTTTTGTTTGCATGAGTTTGTGTGCATAAATTTTCTTCGTTGCATCGAGAAGCTTTTTCCTTTCAACCTTTGTTAGTTCATTCGTTGACATCTTTTTTGTTTGCTCCTCTAAACAGCTTTCTAAAATGTTAAGTGTTAATTATACATAAGATTATAGGATGATTCAAAAAGGTGTTTGAAATGGTGGATGATTACGTTCCAACAGGCATTCCTGGCGTGGACAAAATTCTTGTGGGGAAGGGAATCCCGAGGGGGAATACGATTCTGGTAAGCGGTGGACCTGGAAGTGGAAAAACAACATTCGCAATACAGTTCCTATATACAGGGGCGACTCAACACGACGAAGCAGGTGTGTATGTTACGCTTGATGAAGAGCCTGATGACATAAAGAAAAACATGTTGAAGTATGGCTGGGATCTGAAGAAGCTTGAAGATGAGAAGAAGCTTGTTTTCATCAACATTTCTCCGGTTCGTGTTGCGCCTTCGGAGAGTACTGGTCTGATTCAGATTGGGATGAAGGAGTTCAGGCTGATAAAGTTGCTTGAGGCGATTAGGCAGGGTGTCGAGAAGGTGAATGCCAAGCGAGTGATCGTGGATCCTTTGACTATCTTTACTCTCCAGTATCCGGATGAGATTGAGCGCATATATGCCATGAGAGACCTGATGAGGGACCTGAAAAAGACGGGGTGCACAAACCTGTTGATCTCTGAGTTGAGGGGCACTGGGGTAGAGCGGGAGCACCAGTTTGAGGAGTATCTTGCCCAAGGGGTTATCTTGCTCCGCACCTTTCTTAAAAGCAGTCGGTTAGTTCGGGTTTTTCAGGTGTCGAAGATGCGCGGGTTGGCCATAGACAATCAGCCTAGACCTTACGAAATCTCAGCTAATGGCATAGAGGTATATCCTGGTGCAACAGTTTACAAGTGAAACTCGACTCTAGGATTGTTGGAAAACTACCGATAATCTAAAGAAGCTTTCACATAGGCATGTAATAGGGATCATCTTTGTCTCTAGCCCAGATACAAGAAGTACCGCCGAAAAACTTGATACTATTGGTTGGTCCTCCAGGCTCGGGAAAGTCAACATTTTGTCATCGAGCGGTTCTGAACAATATCACCTTGAGGCCAGTCATCTATGTGACCACCGAATGTGGTCCATCTAATGTTGCGGATTCCCTTAGGGAGATGGGTCTAGGTCAAACATTGCCACACCCCCTTGACTTCGTCGATGCCTTCCACGAGACCGTGGGGCTTCCGACTACGCCTAGGCAAGACGCGGTCGGCGCTTCATGTACGGACTTGACTAGTCTAAACATCGCCATTTCCAAGCTTCAGGAGAGGATGCATGAAAACATTCTGCTCGTCCTAGACTCCTTGACTTCGCCTTACCTTTTGAGCGGACCAGAGGTTGTGCGGTTCATGAGGATGACGCTGTCAAGATTCGCTGCTGAGGGAAACAGTGTTTTAGCGTGTATGGACGAGGGCTGCGGCAAGCAGGAGGACCTCGGGGCAATGATGAGTATCTCAAACGGGGTCATACAGATGGGGACGAAGGAAGGCAAGCAGTTCCTGAACGTCGTGAAGCACCCAAAGCTGAAGCCGACAAGAATTGAAGCATCCCTAGAACCCGAACCGATAGGATTGGAAGAGCGTGTCTTCAACCCTGAGACGCTGACAGCCTACCTTCGGGGAGATCAAGCAGTAATGAGGGCAACGGTGGGGGATTTCGTAAACATCTTCTGGCCTAACTTCGCCCATTGGAGCGGCATGCTCTGGGATCCCAAACGGTTCCCAATGATGGTGTACGAGATGAACAAGGAGGACGGTCCCTCAATGTTCAAGCTCATGAAGAAGAATGAAAAGGTCAAGCGTGCCATGTTTCCTCGGCACACGAGACTCCTCCTCAAGTTCATGCCCAAGAACTTCAGCAAGCCTAAAGATATGAAGAAACTGCTGAAAGCGATTGCAAGATCGGCTGGTGGCCCGAAACAGGAACGCAGCGGCATCGTGGAATACCTAGAGGACATCTCGAAGACGGATGAACACTACTTGAGGATGTACGAAAGCTCTGAATGCTGGGGATTCGAGAACATCAATGCGACGATGGGATTCTATACACCTCCTGTTGTAACAGGCATGGTGCAAGCGTTCGAGAGTTGGAATGGACTCGAGAGGGAATGGAACGCTGTCGAGACGAAGTGCATCGGGTTAGGGGATCCCTACTGCGAAATCAAATTAATGCCCGGAAAAATTGATGAGCTGAAGGATTCTTTAGAGAAAGATGTCTCGACCATCGAAAAGATTCATCAAAGATTGATGCATCACTTAATCGAATTTCTGCTGAAAGGACAGCCCCTCTTAGAGCGGCCTACGTTGGGAAGTATGGTGAACATTCACCGAGTCTGTCACGCCATGGTTTTTCCCGCTCTAGCCGGTGAGAGGTACCGAATGGTGTTGGGGATGGGGGGAGCCAAGGCAGGAAAGCAGGTCGGGGAACGGCTTCTGGAAGCTGGGTTAAGTGAGGATGAGGCTGTGAAACGTGTTCTAGATTTCCTAAACAAAACCAAGGTTGGAAAAGTTAGGGTAGATGAGACCATAAGAATAGTGGAAAACTGCGAGAGCTCCCAGACGAAGCTGTTCACAACGAAGATCAAAGGTCCTTCTTGCTACTTCACCACGGGCTTCCTGAATGGCTTCTTCTCAGCTGTTAAGAACCAGCATGTCAAAGAAACTAAGTGCATCGCGATGGGTGATCCTTACTGTGAGTGGGAGTTCAGGTAGATGGGTTACAATATGAAGTAGGAACTCTTTGCAGCCTTCACATCTCCATAATTCAAGCATAATGTTCGCTCGAATCCAGCCGCTTGTTCAAGCTATTGTGTCGTCTAGCCGTTTTTTCAGAATCTCGTTGACTAACTGGGCTTTCACTCGTCCCCTAGCCTTCTTCATGACGATTCCCATTAAGGGTCCGAAGGCGCCCTTTCCCCGCAGCTCGACAAACTCCGAGTTCTTCTCTATCACATCGTCAACCAAATCCTCCAGCTCCTTCCGCGACATCATCCCAAGCCCCAGACTCTTAAGAGCCTCCTTGGCACCAGCCTCTTCGTGACCTGCAAGCCAAGTTAAAACCTCGGGAATACTTTCCTTCGCCGTCTTTCCCTCGCCGATCAGCCTAAACATCCCCATGAACTGCCCATCAGTAACGGCTTCAACGTTTATTCCATCCCGCCTCAGCGCCTTCAACGTCTCCGTCAAAGCAACCGCAATAACGGTCGCAGAAACCTTGGTCTCCCCTGCCAAAGACTCGAACAGCTCAAGATATTCGGAATCCAAAATCTGCTTGGCAAGCTTCTGGTTCAGTTTATATTCCTTCATCAGCCGCTTCATCAGCTGTTCAGGCAATTCGGGAAGACGGCTGCTCAACTCGTCAAGATACCCCTTGGTCACCTGAATTGGGGGAACATCGGTTTCAGGATACATGCGAGCCGCTCCGGGTCTAGGGCGCATGTACTTTGTTGTTCCGTCAGGATTCGCTGCCCGAGTCTCCTGGGGGACACCATTCAATGCTACTCTAGCCCGCTCAGTCACTGCCTTCAGGGCGTCGGTTGCGTTTTCTGGCTTGTCCGCCACGAAGACCACAGCGTCCATCGGTTCCTTCTTCAGAAGTTTCCCTAGCTGGTTCAGTTCTTCAGCGGTTATGCCGTAGGCTGGCATCTCGTCTGTGTGGAATATGCCTCCAACTCTTCCCCAGAAACGTGCAATCCCCGCCAACTCGGACCCAAGCCTCATGCCCTCTGCAAGCTCTTTTTTGAGGAGCCCAGCGAAGCCACGTAACCTAACGGCTAAGACAGGGTTGTTCTGTTTAATCGCCTTCGCGATGACTTTACATTTTGTATTCTTGAAAACTGGGGTGACGTCAACAAACTCTTCGGCTAAATCAGCCTCCTTTACTCCCCGTTTCTTCAGTTCCTCTCTAAGTTCTAGGAGGCTCAGTTGACGTTTAACCTCATTTTCGATCACTTTGGAGACTAACTCCAGTTCCTGAACGCCCTTAATCTCGATCAATGCCCCGTCACGTATGGAAACGTTCACGTCCTGACGAATGGTTCCCAAGCCCCGCCTAACCATGCGGGTTGCCCGCAAAATTCTGCCAATAGCAAAAGCAGTCGCCTCCGCCTCCTCTGGAGAATATATGACCGGGGCAGTGGTAACTTCTATGAGCGGTATTCCGAGACGGTCAATGCGGTAACGGATCAACTGACCATCCTTTCCCGTTTTTCTAGCCGCATCCTCTTCAAGGCTCACCTGCTGAATACCCACTTTCTTTCCTTTGATGTCGATTTCGCCGTTTAACGCTACAACACATGTTCGCTGGAAGCCCGTTGTGTTTGAGCCGTCTATGACTGTCTTGCGCATAACATGAATCTCATCCACCGGCTCAGCCTTCATCATAAGAGATGCTATGAGACAGATTTCCACCGCTTCCCTGTTCAGGTCGTGGGGAGGCTCTTCATCCATCTCCACCAGACAAACCGATTCATTGTTCGCCTCATACAGAATCCGCGTTTCCTTATGAAACTCGAAAAGAGCCGCTGAATCAACCTGACCCAACTCGCTCTGGGTTGGTCTTAATCTTCTTAGAAAAGTGAACTCGGGCTCTCCCTTGAACAGCTTGGGTTCGCAGGAACAGAAAAGCTTCTCTCTGGTGTCTAGCTGCTGATGAATCTCAAGTCCAGCCTTCAAACCAATCTTCGAATATTTGTTGCTCATGCCGTTTTCCTCAGTATCCTGTTTCCTCATAGAGTGTTCGGGATGAATATTCGTTGGCTATATTCTCCTTGAGAAGCTTCTTCGCCTCTTCAGTTTTGGCTGTTTGACCCAGAGCCCACCTGAGCTTAACATACGCTGTCTCAGGAAGCATATCATCGAGGGAGAGAACTCCCATGGCTAACAGGTCTCTGCCCTGATCGTAAACATTCATGTTTAACCTTCCCCAGAGGCACTGGGAAGTCATGCAGACAACCACACCCTTTCCGATGGCGTTTCGGATGGCAGAAAACAGGTAATCTCCCACATGACCCAGCCCCGTTCCCTCAAGGACGATCCCCCTGTAGCCTTTCTCAACATACCAATCAATCACCTCTGGGTTCAGGTCGGGATGAGCCTTCACCAGAGCCACCTTCTCCTCAAAGTCTGGATTCAGCTTCAGTTTCCGCGAAACACTCCGTTTCCTGTAACTTTTGGTCAACATTCTAATCTTATCGTCTTCCAGTCTAGCCAGAGGCGAAGCGTTTATGGACTTGAATGTGTCTCTGCGGCTCGTGTGACACTTTCTCGCCTTGGTTCCACGATGAAAAACTATGGATGTGTCCGAAACCGTTTCGTGCATAGCAATCACAACCTCCGCGAAAGGGGCAGCGGCAGCCGCTTCTACGGCACCAACCAAGTTAGTGGCAGCGTCTGAACTGGGGCGATCCGCCGACCTCTGGGAAGCCACCATCACCACAGGCACTGGCAGGTCTTGGAGAGCAAAACTTAGGGCTGCGGCAGTGTATCCTAATGTGTCGGTTCCGTGAGCCACCACAACGCCTGCTACGCCGTTTCTGATGTGTTTGGCAACGGTTTTCGCGGTTTCGATCCAGTGTTTGGCGGTGATGTTTTCGCTGAAGATGCTGAACAGAATCTCAGTGTCTATCACGGCTATGTCTGAGAGTTCGGGAACCACACTGTAGAGGTCGCTGGCAGAAAGAGCTGAGCGTACGCCTCCGGTTCTGTAGTCAACTCGGCTGGCTATGGTGCCTCCAGTGCTCACAATAGCTACCTTCGGCAATCCTTTCTTATGTTTTGGAAGCGGCGGCGGAGTGAAGGCTGGTTTAGCTCCCTCCCCCACCTTCTTTACCTGCGCTGTGGAATCAACGCGGACTCCCACGTTGTAGCCGCTCTTCAACTTCAGTATGATGTGCTCTTCGTCCCCAAACTCTGACCGGGGAATGAGAATGCCCTCCCAGCTTTCCCCGTTTTTGGTTATGCGGATAACATCGCCGATTTCGGCTTCCGCCTTCTTCAAAAACTTTAATGCTTGCCCCCTGTAACCCGGAAACTCGTCACTCAAACCCGTCTTCTCCTCTGTTTATCCCTTCAGGTACGCTTACTGAAAACATCTTCTCTTTAGTTGAACCCAGTTTATTAAAAGCTTTAGCTGAGTTGCTTTGAAACGTATGGTCCATCATAGTCGTAGCCGAACCGTTTGTAGTACTCTTTCGTTCCCAGGGCACTTGTGACCACAATCTTTGTCCGATTGTAGTCTTCCTTGGCATTTCGTTCAGCCTCAGACAAAAGAACACGTCCATAGCCTTTGTGCTGCCACGCCCCAGCATAATGTTTTCCAACCGGAACCAAGGGACCGTAAACCCTGAGTTCGCGAATTATCGCCGTGTTTTCATGGGCTATTTCAGGTCTGCTTGCCATTGCTGAGGGAACCCGCAAACGGACATAACCGACCAGAACATCGTTAACTGGGTCCTCAGCAGAAATAAACAGTTCAGTTCCGCCCGAAGCCTCTTCAGTAACTGTTCTGACTTCAATCTTGTCTGGGTCAGGCTTCACCTTGTCCTTCAGCCATCTGTGCCCCACTTCCCGGCATCTTATGCATCGGCATCTGCCTCCTTCCGCCTTCAGTTTCTCTAAAGCGATTTGCCTGAGGTTGCTCAGTTTCACTCCCGCCTCAATCAACTTGGCTGGTATGTCCCGCTGAACCCTCATGATTCTGACCCAAGGAGGAACAAACTTCTTCACTTCCGCGATTAGCTGAGCCGCCTCATCTGTAGTGTAAGGGTTATACTCTCCCTTCTTCCACCAATCATAAACTTTTGTTCCCTTAATAACCAGACAGGGATAAAGTTTGATCATATCCGGCTTAAACTGAGAGTTAGTAAAGATTTCCCTGAAGCCCTCTAGGTCACGTTCGAAGCTTGACCCGGGCAAACCGGGCATAAGATGATAAACCACCTTCAACCCCGCATCCTTCATTATGCGCGTGGCTTCCACGACATCCTCTACGCGGTGACCCCTGTTAACCGCCACGTAAATGTCATCGTAAACGTTCTGGACCCCCACCTCCACCCGGGTTACACCCATAGAAAGCATCCTGTCAACATGCTCCTCTTTAGCCCAGTCAGGTCTAGTCTCCACGGTGATTCCGACGTTGCGGATTAGGCTGGTCTCCGCCACCTTTTTCGCCTCATCCAAAGAACTGGTCTTGGTTTCTGTTATGGCGTCCAAGCATTGTTTAACAAAATCTTCCTGATATTCTGGGGGCGTGCTGGGGAAGGTTCCGCCCATAATGATGAGCTCCACCTTGTCAACCTTGTGTCCTATAGCCTTCAGTTGCTCGATGCGGGTTCTAACCTGCGCATATGGGCTGTAACTGTTTTGTGCCCCTCTTAGGGCAGCGGGTTCGTGACCAGTGTAGCTTTGCGGAACGCCTTCGGTTGGTCCGCCGGGACAGTAGGCGCAGGGCTCCTCTTTTGGGCAAGGCGAGGGCTTCGTCATCACTGCCACTACGGTTACCCCGGAGATGGTGCGAACGGTCTTTCTTCGGAGGATTGGGAGCAGTTTGGCGGTTTCTTCTGGTTTAAGGTGCTGTATTATCTCCGAGTTGGAGGGGACCTTTCCTAAGCCGTGTTTTCTGGCAGCCTTCATCTTAAGCGAGTCTAAGTCCCTTTTTGTGGGGTTAGGCATCTCCATTAGCTGCTGGATGATGTCTCTGTAGGCGTCTCTGCTCATCAGTTTCATCTACAATATGTGTGTAAAACGTTTTAGATAAAAGGGTAGTTAATCGGCAAAAAATGCTTTTTGAAATGTTTCTCTTCAGCTCTAACGAAACAGAAAAACCTCAGCAAACCATTGGAGATTCAAGTAGAACGGTTACGCTGAACCCACTAATCTTGAACCACACTTGGGGCAGGTCATACTGGCGCATGGTGTTCCACGAGTATGCGCAACAGTGTATCCGCACTTTGGACAACTACAAGAAGATGGTCCGCCGATGCCCTGTCTTTGTCCGCCTCTTCCTCTTCCAAATCCTCTTCCTCTACCACTCATTTTCCAGTCTCCTTTTCATCTAATTTACTAATTTGGTTACTCTGTGGGTGGTTTTTAGGTTTTTGGGTACAATCACACATAACTGATTGTTAACTTCTGTTTCTTTAAACATGCCCGTTTCTGTTCATGATTTTGTGGTACCATTCAGGCATGGAATACTGTTTTGCCTCATAATCGGGTTGATATGCTTTGATGTCGATGACTGGCGTGCCGTCAAACAGGTCGATTCCGGTGACTGAAAGATTTCTGTGGTCTATTTTGTGCAGGCGTACAAGGGTGAGTCCTATGGGGTTCGGGCGGGTGGGGGAATCTAAAGCAAAAACTCCGAGGGTGGGAAGCTCTTCTAGCCTGAAGCCTCTTCGTGTGGCTCGTTTAGGTTTAACTTTCAGAAATCCGATCTGGTCAGGTCGCAGCTTGTGCAGGTAAGATATGATGAACAGGTGAGAGTAACCATCCAGACCTTCCAGCGCCTCTTCAAACTCGGGAAATATCTCCACAACTGCTTCAACTTCTCCGTTTTCCGCTTTTATCTGACTGTCAGAAGCGTCTGTGTGAATAACACCAATAGGCTTCAGAACAACTTTTTCTGCCAAATCAACCATTCCCACTCATCTCTAAATTGAGTTTGGTTAGCCTTCATATAACAGTAATTGATGGCGCAGCACATGTGAAAGATACATTAAATTGCTGTTCCATGTAGTATCAGAAGGAGCTGCAAACAATGAAGCTGAACCTTGACTGTATTCCGTGCTTCCAGAAGCAGGCGCTGCAGGCTGTGCGTTTCATAAGCGATGATGAGAAACTTCATGAGAGGGTGCTAAGGGAAGTTGCGAAAAAGCTTTTGGAGTCAAATTGGGACTCAACTCCGCCCGAGTTAGCTCATCAAGTTCACAGCATAGTGAAGAGGATTACAAACGAAAAAGACCCATATAAAGAAGTTAAGAGGGAAAGCAACGATTCAGTTTTGAAACTCTATCCTGAACTCAAAGAGAAGGTTAACCAGAGCAGGGACCCACTTAGAACAGCTGTTAGGCTTGCAATAGCAGGAAACATCATAGACTTTGGGGTGCCACAACAATTTAACCTAGAAGAGACAATCAGAGAAGTCCTGAAAAAACGGTTTGCCATCGACGATTATGAGAAGCTCAAGGAGAAACTGGAAGACGCAGAGACGCTCCTCTTTTTCGTTGACAACGCTGGAGAGATAGGGTTAGATAAGCTCCTTGTAGAAACCTTTCTTGAAACGAAGAAGCTTGAAAAAATAGATTTTGTGGTAAAGGGAGGACCAATCATAAATGATGCAACATTGGAGGACGCAGTTTACATGGGTCTCGACAAGTTACCGAACAGTGAATTCTTGACTATGAGCAACGGTGAGGCGGGAACGGGTCCAGCGAGAAGCTCCCAAACGGTGAAGAAGTGGATAAGGGAGCATGACCTTGTCGTTTCTAAGGGTCAGGGAAACTACGAGGGCTTAAGCGAACATAACGGATTATTCTTCATGCTTATGGTTAAATGTCCCATCATCGCGTCAGACATAGGGGTCAACGTGGGAGACATCATCTTAGAATACAAACAATAAGTGATTGCAAACCGTTAGAGTGTTTTGTTCCCGTTTTTCTGTTGATTAATCGAAAAAGACCCGATTTTACACATCTTGTTCGGCGTTTGTGCACACTGCAATATGCCCTTTCAGCTGCTGATTTGCCTCCAAAACTGAAACTTTCAGCCGTGCCGCCTTGAGAAGATTGATGAAGCCTTCTTGCGTGAACTTCTTTTTCAGCCCAGTTACAGCAAATATGGCTTGGGGTTTGCCTATTCGCTTCATTTCTGAGATGGTTTTCAGTGGGTCCGGCATGTTTTGCAGCAGAGTTATGGCGAAGACTCTGTCAAAGGTGCAGTCAGGGAAGGGCGTGTTGTCCGCGTCTGCGCGAACTAGAGCTATATTGGGCAGGTTTTTGGTGCGCTTCTTTGCTTCTTGAAGAACATTTGAGGAGATGTCTAAGCCCACGAGGAGCCTGATTGTTTTGTTGATGTGCTGGAAAAGAAACCCTGTTCCGCATCCTAGGTCTAGAACAGCCTCGTTTGGCTTGAGTTCTGTGATGCTGAGGGCGTCTTCTATTTTGGCGTTCTGTTCACCCAAATATTGTACATCGTAAATTGCTGCCTGTTGGTCGTAGTGCCGCATGGCTCCACGTTTTTCTTTCCATTCCCGCATGCTTCTCAGAACTTTTATTTGTGTTCGCTCTTCTAATGGTTTCTGTAAGTAGTAACTATAGAAATTATCGGATTAATCCTGGGCGTCAGTTATGGTTTTGTGGCAGTTGCCAAAAATTCAAAAAACCCCAAAAATGAGTTGCTTTTGCATCTGTTATTAGCGAAGAAAATAACAAATTTTAAATATTCTTACAGAGAAGAATCTTTGCTGAAAAGCCTCTATTAGGTGGGAGTATTTTGAGAAAATCGTCAAACAAAACCAAAATGATTGCTGTTGCCTCTTTAACGCTCTTGATTGCCCTAGCTATACCGATGATAAACGCGCAAACTGCAGCCATAACGTTTGATCCAACAAATGCCACGCAAGGCGATTCCGTCACAGTTGAGGGCACGGGTTTTGCGGCAACAAAGGCAGTGGGCATAGGGTTCGGTGCAGAGGTAACTGTTACTGACGAAGCCCACGACATTCCTGAACCCTCTGGTAATGGTCCGTTCACAGCTATACTAAATCATTACCCGATTAAACCAGGTTCCTTTAGCTTTCACTGTGATGTTAGTGATGTAACATCCGATTATTACGATGATTATGGCAATGGAACGCTGAACACCTCAAGCACCTACGCTCTCGACCCCTTTGTAAATTATGTAACAGGCGAATTTGGTCGTTCTACCAATAGTCCATGGGATGGCTATATTGTAGTGTTTTACGCCAACTATACTTACTACGAGTATGGCGTGACCCCCGCTGCAGGCGTAACCACAGACGGCGCAGGCGTTTTCACAGCCTCAGTTACCGTGCCCAATGTATTAGGAAACTACACCTTCACTGCAGTAGATGACCAAGGAAACTTTGCAACTAGTACCCAAACCATTGAAGTCATTCCAGAGGGTCTAACTTTCGGGGTAATGGTGTTACTGTCGTCTGTCGCAGTGCTAGTTGGTTCCCAGTATCTCTGGAATCGGTCAAGGAAACGAGAGAAATAAGTTACGCTCGATGATGCTTAGGAGATTTGCACTCCAATCTCCCCTTTTTTTATTTTTAGGACTATTCTTTGATTAGCATTAAGATTGGCAGCGATTTTTCTCAAAAAAGGGGGAAGTTTGCGGGTAACGTCTCTAATGTTCACTTGAATTGACTTTTGAACGAATGCACGCTATGGCGTAATTTTTATCGTTAGCATAATTGTTTTATAGTTCAGCCTTTGGTCTTCAAACAAGGTAAATTATCCGTTGCTTTAAATCAATATGGAAGGATGATGTTTATGAGTAGTCAACACAAAAACATTAACACGAAAACGTTAATAATCATGTTAAATGATC
>Ga0307419_10001284_pt1 | contig 13012 bp, 11 predicted proteins | sample SalMarWE160230MG_2_FD_202512 | JGI IMG/M metagenome (GOLD analysis project Ga0307419, IMG submission 202512) | Salt marsh sediment microbial communities from the Plum Island Ecosystem LTER, Massachusetts, United States - WE1602-30 | ecosystem: Environmental > Aquatic > Marine > Intertidal zone... | reverse complement strand
TACTTGACAAGATTGAAATATAAAAGTATTATTTTAGATGAATTTACATAAGTTGTTCGCGGGTTTATTTTTCTTGGGATATTTATTACTTCTTATCTTCCCTTTGGATTTACCCATTTGGATTGCGGCTTTGGCGCTTTCTGTTTTATATTTTATAATAATAGACAATAAAGATATATCTTATTATTTTGCTTTGACGGGTATTGCTTTTGCCCTGCAACTGGCGGGAGGTATGTCGTCTCCTCTGTTTATAGCATATATTCCTGTTCTTTTTATATTAAATAAAAGAGGTTTACAGCTTAAACCCTGGTGGCTGATTTTGCCTTTGCTGTCGCTGTTTCACACCCAACCTCTAATATCGTATTTGTTTTTTTATGGTGTTGTGATTTTTTTATATTTTATGAAACCTAAATTAATCAGCAAAAACATTTTTAGGCCAGCTACGCGATCTAATCCAGAGCAAGTGAACAACAATGTTAGAATCCTTCCTGAACAAGAAATACCTGTTACTATACCAGCTAAGTTTGATGACTCTTTGTCCGCGAATTTAGATATTTTAGTGAGGATGTTTGATCCTTTTAGTGTTGTGCTTTTAATAAAAAAGGATCAAACAGATAGTATGCAGGTTCACATCGCCGAAAGCGGTGGAGAGATAAAGAAGAAAGTTTCAATCGGCACAGGTCCATTATCCTGGTTTCTAAACAATTCCGGTATTTTGGTGAATAACGATTTTATTCATTCATCGAGTCATTTAGGTTATTATAAAAATGAAGAACATATACAATGCTTTATGGCTGGTTCGATTGAGTTCCTGGATGAAGTTATAGGAATTATTGTTATAGACAGAAAGCAAAAGGAGCCTTTTAGCGAAAGAGATAAGGAGATGTTATCAAGTGTTGCTAAAGGTTTGTCAACGTTATTTTCCTTTTACAGGCATATGAACGCTTCAATGCTTGAAGTTTTTAGGTTGCGTTCACTCTTAACTCTTACAGAGAGAGTGGCTGGAGAAATTAAGTTAGAAGAAGTAAGAAAGAGTATATTCGAGGCTATCAAAAGTAGTTTCCAGGATGTTTGGGCGATTTTTCTACTGAAAGAAGGGAAGGAGTATTATATAACAGAAGAAGACGATAGGAGATATTACCAGAGTTTAAGGCACAGCATCGCCGCGGCAGCTCTCGAAAAAAATATTTCCCTTTGTAAAGCAGATCTTTCCGCGGAGACAAAAAGGCCTATTTTATTTCCGGAAGAAAGAAATTTTGAAGCGAAATCTTTATTGTTTTCACCTTTTAGAGGCGACGTAAAAGGAGGAATTCTGCTGCTTTCAAAAAATAAGGACTGTTTTGACCGGAACCAGGATTTGATGATTTTAAATCTTATGGCCGATATAGCTGCCTCCTCTGTAGAAAAAGCATTTTTATATCATCTTGAAGAAGAAAAAGCCATGAGAGATGGTTTAACTGAGGCATACAATCACCGCTTTTTTCAGGAAATATTAGATAATAAAATTGCGGAAGCTGAGCGTAGTGAAGAACCGATCACCTTACTTATGATAGATTTAGATAATTTTAAGATGATAAACGATCAGTTTGGACATCAGAACGGAGATATGATTTTAAAGAGTGTTGGTGGTTTAATGAAAGATAGAATTAGATCCTCTGATATACTGGCGAGATATGGAGGAGAAGAATTTGCCATTATTTTGCCAAAAACTGGGTCTTTAGAAGGTTATAAACTTGCAGAAAACTTGCGTAATTCTGTAGAAAGTAAAGAGTTTATTTCTCAGGATGATCTCAAATTTAATGTTACGATTTCAATCGGGGTTTCCGAGTTGTTGAAACACGCGCATAATAAACGAGATCTTATAGCGGCTGCGGATAGAGCTCTTTACCTCGCGAAAAAAGAAGGGAAGAACTGTACTTGTGTTGCTGAAAGCTGAATGCATAGATTCTTCGAATCAGCAATTAGTGAATCTGTAAATCAGTAAATTTGTAAATCAGTAAGAAAACAATAAAAATCTCGAGATAATCTTGTGTAATCTGTGGTTCCTTTTTGAGAAAAGCGACTCTTGACTTAGATTTCGTTTTTATTATATTCTAATTTACCTATGTTTAGTTTTGGAGATCAATCAAATCTAATTGATAAAGCCCGAAGGGTAACTTCAAAAGGAGATTATCTTAAAGCTGTTCAAATTTTACAGAGTGCTTTAAGGAATCAAAATTCTGATCTTCCTCTTATTCTTGAAATCATGCACACTTATCATTCCGTCGATAAGTTAAACGAAGTTATAATTTGGGCGGAGAAAGGTGCCGCTCTTTCTGCTCAAGCTCAAAAAAAGGTAATCGGAGAAGTAGAAGATTTATTTTATGGTAGAGGGAAGCCGGATCGACTCGCCGAATACCTTATGGAAAAATGGGCTACAAAAGGAGATTTCGAAGGAGTATACGATCTTTTCAGAGAGATTAGCGAAGAGAGTAAGCAAACTTTTATTAAAAGGGAAGAACAGGTTGTTAAAAATATCCTTACTAATAAAGAAGATTTTAGCCCTAGAGATTTCACACACTTATATTTATATGCGCTAATGAATGAAGGCAGAAATAGCAAAGAAACATTGAGACTATTCAAAATAATATTGGAGAAGAAACCCAAGGATAGAGATAGCATAACGCTTGAATTAAGAAGAGCGGAGAGAGAGAATTACGGAGACGCTTATCTAAAATTAGGATTGGGAGAATATCTACTGAAAGATAAACACTATTCAGAAGGGGTTTCAAAATTACGTGAAGCTGTAAACGCGGAGCCCAAATTTCAGGAAGAGGTCGTTCAAATTCTTTCTCCTTATGGGAAAGAAACTAAAGAAACAATCGATTATTTGAGTGAATTATTAATTGAATCGGGAAAAGAAGACAAGGCGCTGGATCTAATCGACGACTTTGAGGTAGATGATGCAATCAAAAAATACCAACAAATGGTGAAAAAAGATACTGAAAACCCAATCATTCACAAACAGTTGGCTGGGGCATATGTAAAGAAGGAAAGATACGCTGAAGCGGTAAAAGAATTTCTTTCTGCTGTTTCAATTGTAGCCGATGAAGAAATAGGCAACAGGGTTAAGGAATTGGAAGATAAAGTCCCCGCTGAAATAGACAATCAGCTTAATATTGCAAAAATTTATAGTATTCTAGATTGGAAAGGGGAAGTTGTTTCCCTTTTGGAAAAAACCTTTGAGCGGTCTCCTTCTACTTCAAGTATAATTCTTGAGAATTTAAACCAGATATTCGAAGGCAAAGAGTTGCCTTCGAAAGCTTTAATTTTGAAAGCAAGATTGCTATCGAGAGAAGGAGATACGGAAGCAGCACTTCAAATATACAAGGAAATGTCTCTGGATTCGGACAAAACAGAACAAATAAAAGTAGAGCTTCAAAAATTCCAAAAAGAGAATCCTGTGAGTACAGAGGGAGAAATCGTTTCTTTAATGCTGCAAATACCCGATAAACCCGAAGAAATCGCTGAAAAAGTCAATCTAATAATTTCCGAGTCGGCAGATTATATCCCTGTTATGCTTACTGAGTTCGATAAAAGAGTAAAAACTAAGCTCGAATACACGGAGCAATTTCTGGCTTTTTATAAAAATCTGGATAGACAGGAGTTTCCTCCTTTTACGTATCCATTTGCACTGGCTGAATTGTATCGTTTGTCGGAGGAGTACGATAAAGCTGAGATTAGTTTTAAAGAAGCTATCGACGAAGACCCTGAGAGGTTTAAATTTATCGTTACGTATCTACAGGGTTATAAAGATGAACCCAGGATTAGAAAAATGATCGCTTCTTTATACTTTCATAAAGGTGAGTTTAAAAAAGGTTGCAAAGAAATTGAAAACGCGGCCCGAGAATTTAAAGATTATGTAGGAGAAATAACTACGTTTTTGATAAATGAAGTCAAAAAGCGAAAGGATAACGAAGCAATTTCCAGAGTATTGACAAAGATTTTCATTCAAAATGATTATTATGAAGAAGCCATTAAATGGGGTTCCCAGGTATTAGATTCTTTAGATTTAGAAAATCAGCCCGACTTAATGCTATCTCTGGCTAAAGCAAACGCAAAAATCGGGAAATTATCAAAAGCAGCTGCTCTGATTAGAAGAGCGATTGGCTTAGACGCGTCTCTTTCGGAAAAAGCGATAGAGGTATTAGAAGAAATTAAATCCGAAAAGGATACCGATTATGAGACGCTTATGACTCTTTACAGATTGTATAAGGAAGCGGGAAATATTGGTAAAGCAGTTCGTTGTTTGGAGGAAACCCTTGCTAAAAAACCTGCAATGGTCGATGCTATGCTTGAGGAAAGCAAAAAACTCATTGAACTTGCTCCGATTCACGCGGCATTAAGGATATTTTACGGCAGAGTAAAACTGTTAAAGGGAGACTTATCCGGTGTAGAAGAAATAGAAAAAGGGATCAGGTTCGATCCTAAACTTAAAAGTTCTGCTGTAGCCGCAATGGAAAATTTTGAAGATCCTGATGTTGAAAAGAGTATAGTTTTCTTAAGAGCGGGCATCGAGAAAGATTTAGGGCATGTAGATAAGGCTTTAGAATATTTTATTAAAACCTATTGGGAAAATGAGGATAAAAGAGATATCGCTCTTAAAGAAATAAATACTGCGTTACCAAAGGTAGATTTAACAGAAGATTTAGCAGGAAAATTATTGAAAATTTACGCGAATGAAGAACGTAATTCACCATTTCTTGCCATAGTAAATGATTTTTTCGATGGGTCTAAGGAAAAAGGGCAATATTTATTGACTCAAACCAAGAATTTGTTTAAAGGAACAATTCCTTTACCTATCAGAGTCACTCTTGCGGAGATAAGATACCAGGTGGGAGATAAGGAAAAAAGCAAGGAGGAAATGGAAGTTTTGCTCGACGAATTTCCCGAGGTTGCCGAAAGACTTAAGGACTTTATTTCTCCCGATGATGAAGAAATGATTTCTCTGCTTGTAAGAATTAGTCTCGGATTATCTGATTGGGATGCTGCGATATCGTATATAAAAAATTTAAAGATAAAAGAGCAAGTTCCCTTTTATAGTCAATTACTGGAGAAATATTCAGATAACGAAGAAATAGTCCGAGAGGGAGCGTATCTTTACTTTGTCGCGCGGGACATGGAAAAAGCAGATTTATATTTAAACAAGATTAAACATCCGAATAACAAGGAAAAAGTTCTTTTATGGTTTAGAGGAAAAAAAGTTAAAGTTAGTATAAAAGAAATTAAAGAGGTTAGAAGACAAGTTCTGCTTGATAGGTTAAAGATGGCGGATTTGCTTGAAGAAAGAGTTCTTTTATACCTGAAATTGGAAGAATTTGAGAAAGCATTTCAAGAAATAAAGGAGATAGAGGGAGAAACAAAGGAGATCCTTTTAAGTAAAATAGAGGCTGAAATCGGGGATTATTGGGGTGCATACAGGCGTTTGTCTAACTTGGAAAATAAAAAGAATTTTCTGGAAAAAAGAGCTCTTCTTGCTTTTTACAGTGGCAAACCTGAATTAGCATTAAGTCTCCTTTCGAAAACCGAAATGAACCCTATAAAAAAACAGGCATATGCTTCTACAATCTTGAGAGAAGCAACCGATTCACACAAAACAATAATGCCTCTTATAAGGAGGTGAGGTTTTATGAAAGAAGAAAAAAAGTCGAATAAAGACGCAAAGCAAACAGAAAAGAAGAAAAACGAAAGCAAGTCATCTGAAAAAGAACAGGACAAAAATATTGATAAATCTAAGCAAAAAAATCAACAAAAAATCAAAAATTCTGCTGAAATAGAGCAAAGAAGACAAGAACTTAGAGACATATTAAGAACTATCAACAAAAATCAACACAATGACCATTACGAATTGAGAGCTTTACTCGACGCAAAACTCGATCCTTTATCTATTCTTGGTGAGAAGCTCGAACATCTTTCTTCTCTCGATAAGAAACTCGAAAGTCTTTCTTCACTCGATAATAAACTTGAACAGCTGTCTTCGCTCGACGCACAACTCGAGAAGCTTTCTTCTATCGATGAAAAACTTACTTATCTTTCTTCTCTTGATGAGAGGCTCGAAAGTCTTTCTTCACTCGATAAGAAGCTTGAACAACTGTCGTCTCTCGACGCAAAACTTAAAAAGCTATCTTCCATTGATGAAAAGCTTACTTATCTTTCTTCTCTCGATGAAAGGCTTGAAAGTTTGTCTTCTATCGATGAGAAACTTGAACACTTGACTTCTCTTGATGAAAAGTTAGGGCGGCTGCCTTCTCTCGATGAGAAACTGGGAGAGCTTTCTTCTATTGTCAAAAATTTTGCAAATAATTTAGATAGTAAACTTGAAGAAGAATTTGTTTCTTTGACAAGTACTGTTCAATCCGGCATGGAGAATGTTTCCGATAGCGTAAAGAGCAGTCCTGATAAATTGGTAGAAAAAACAGATGAGCTGCAGAAATTATTGTCAGATAAAATTGATGAGTCCTTGGATGTTTCAAGCGAAGGATTATCTCATCTTGGTGAAGTTTTTGAAAAGCTTGAAGGTTCTTTTAAAGAGGAGATTAGTGCTTTAAGAGAGACTTTACAGAAAGTTTTTGAGGAAATGTATATGCAGTTCAAGGATTCTTCAAAAGGATTGGTACAGCTTGCGATTTTAATGGAACAATACGTTGGAGATTTTAAAAAAGAAAGAGAAAAATTTGATAGTAAAATGAAGAAAGAAGAAGCTCGACGGTTAAACGATATAGCTGTTAGAAATTACTATGGAGGAAAAGTAGATGCCGCTATAAGGCAACTTAAGGAAGCTGTTCTTCTGGATGAGGAAGCCCCGGAAACATTGACAAATCTCGCTGTCGCGCTTTCTAAAAAAGGTATGCAAAAGGAAGCCAGGAAAATATTCGAGAGGGTATTGAAAATCAATCCTGATATGATCGAGGCTAAAGTTGGTTTGGGGATGATTATGTTCGATAGAGGGAACGTAGACGAGGCTATTGAAATATTTAAAGAAGCAAGTAAAAGGAGTGAACCAGAAGCTTTCGTTTATGCGGACCTTGGATACGCTTATGAGCAGAAAGAAATGATAGATAAAGCTGTTTCAAATTGGGAGATAGCTCTTGAGCTTGACCCTACATTGAAGGATGTGGGAGAGAAATTAAAATTATACAAAGATAAGGAGGCTTGATGGAACAGAATAAATCTCCTTTTGAAGAAATTTTTAAAAGGGAAAAGAAGAAGAAACCAGAAGAAAAAAAAGAAGGGATATTAGATGCCCTTGACAATGAGGAAAAAAGTCTTTTTGGGGAATCTTCTGGTGGAGACACTGTTGCGCTGGAGGTTGAAGGAGAGAGAGAGGGCAGTGTTTCTGTAGAGGTTAGATACAGGAATCTTTTAAATAGTCTTGTTAAAAAGAGATTTTTTGAAGAAGCTATGAAGATTATCGGTGAGATGAAAGAGGAGTTTGGGAAATAGCTTAAACAAAAACAAATATAAGTAACGGCTCAACAATTTATTCTCGAAAGAATACTGATATATGTAGGATACACGATGGTTTTTTTAACTTTCAAACAATCAAAAAATTTGTTCGGGGGAAGAATTTTTTTTATTATTAAAAAATGTTGAAAATAGAAAAAAGCAGCAAAATATTCATATTGGCGGATACTCATTTTCAAGATTGGTCGAGCAGAGGCGAAATAGAATCTTTTGTTCTTTTCCTTAAAAAAGTAAGAGAGACAGGGACTGTATTATTTTTGCTCGGTGATATTTTCGATTTTTATTTTGAATACAGGTCTTTTCTTCCCAAGAGTTTTTTTAGTATATTTTTTGAGCTTAAGAAGACGGTAGAAAAGGGAATCGATATTCATTATTGGATGGGTAATCATGATTTCTGGGCAGGAAAATTCTTTGAAGAAATTGGGATTGTTAAACATTTTAACCCGGAAATAATTGAAATTGGGGAAAAGAAAATATTGATTCAACATGGGGATGAAATGGATGCCAATTTTATGATAAAAACCTGTTTGACTAATAGGGTATCGAGAGCTCTTTTTTCTTTAATTCACCCCGAACTTGGATTGAAGATAGCTAAACTCGTATCAAAGCGTTCTCAGGCGAAATCCAACGGGATGAAGTTAAATCATGAAAACCTAAACTCATTCGCGGAAAGTAGGTTTTCGGAAGGCATAAATGATATTGTGATGGGACACTTCCATAAACCTTTTTGTTACAAGAAAGGCAACAAAACTTTATCGGTTATCGGGGATTGGAAGAATAACCGGTCCTACGGGTTGATCGTGAATGGCAATATATCCGTTATGCGTTTTACCCAGTCTCCTAAGTGATAAATGCTGTATTTCAAAATAAGTTCAAGAATTTCTTTTTTATCTTTTTCCTCTATTCCTTTCCACGTTTGCAGTCTTCCTTTTTTTAGATCTTTTAAAGTTGTTGCTAAAGGATTGAAAGGAAATACTTGTGTTGTGACGCATTTTTTGCATCTGGCTCCCCCGGTTTCTATATCAAAATAATACAATTCTTTTGAACCGCAGGAAACACATTTGTCCATTTGAGGCGGAATTCCCTGAAGAGTAAAAAGAGAAAGGAAGAAATATACTAAGACCTCTTCTTTAAATCCTCTGTCGAGAAAGCTTAATGCCCTTTTTTCCAGGCCGAAAAGACCATCCATCGGGGACGGAATTTTCTTTCCAATCCAGATTAAACTCCAGCCAATATTTAACCTGTGTAGATCTTTTTTTAAAGAGGGGTGTGATTCTATGAGGGTAGCTTCTTTTAAAGTTCCTAAACTTTTACCTGGTTTTATGTAATATACAAGCTGGGTTAAATTGAGGGGTTCTATATTGCCGGCGAATTGTGATTTTGTGCGTCTGGCTCCTTTCGCGACGAGAGAAAGGCGTTCGGAATCCGATGATAATATATGAATGATTTTACTTGTATCTTTAAAATCGTAACTTTTTAAAATAATGGCGTCTTGCCTTTTTAGCATTTTATTCTCTTAGCAAATGCGTGGTAACTGGTCTCCTGTCAGCCGATCGATAATTCTTTTACCTCCTATTATAGTTTCAAGTACGACTCTACCTTTATTTTTCTTTGTTATTTCTCCTATTATAGAGGCTTCTTTCCCTAAGGGGTTTGTTTTCATTCTAGCGAGAATAGAGGAAGCTTTATCTTTTGCGACAATCGCGATGACTTTTCCTTCATTTGCGATGTAAAGAGGATCGAGCCCGAGGATTTCCGAAAAGGAAGAAACATTATCATGTATGGGCAGGGTTTCTTCTTTTATCTGGATGCCAAAACCAGACTGCTCCGCTATTTCACATAAAACGGTAGCAACCCCGCCTCTTGTCGGGTCTCGCATAAATTTTATGCCGCCCGCGGATAACATAGTTTCTATTAACCCCCACAAAGAAGCGCAGTCGCTTTTTATATTTGTTTTAAAATTTTCTCTTTTACTCATTACGGCTAAACCGTGAGCTCCGATTTCGCCGTTTATAATAATTTTATCGCCGTTTTTTATTCTCTTTGTGGATAGAATAGTGTTTTTTTGTATAATTCCGATTCCGGCGGTATTTATAAATATTTTATCCGCGCTTCCCCTTTCAACAACTTTTGTGTCCCCTGTTACTATTTGTACATTTGCTTTTTTACTTGTTTTTTCCATAGAGGTTGTGATTTTATCCAGTATATCCATCTCGAGCCCTTCTTCTATTATCAAGGAGCATGAAATGTAAAGAGGTTTCGCGCCCATTACCGAGAGATCGTTTACTGTTCCGTTTACAGCAAGACTTCCTATATCTCCGCCCGGGAAAAAAATAGGATTTATGACGTAAGAATCCGTAGTAAAGCATAATTGTTTATTTCCCGAAGGAGGTAGCACCGCGGAGTCGGTAAGTCGCCGGAGAGTTGGATTGTCGAATTTGTCTATCATCATTTCTTTTATTAGAGAACTCATAGCAGCGCCGCCGCTGCCGTGCGAAAGCAATATTTTCTTATTTTCCGCGTTTTTCTTTTTCATTATTTTTTAAATTTGTAATACGCCGCGCAGGTGCCTTCTGATGATACCATGCAGGGTCCTATTGGATGTTCCGGAGAGCACAATTTTGAGTACAATTTGCAATCATATGGTTTTTTTGTTCCCATTAGCACTTTTCCGCATATACATTCAGGGTGTTGTTTTGTTTTTTCTGTTTCGCACCGTATATTTTTCTCCGCGTCGAACTTTGAATAAGCTTTTTTTATGGATAATCCGGATTTCGGGAGTACTCCGAGACCTCTCCAGGACGAATCTGTCACATCGAAAACTTTTTTTATCAGTGCAAGCGCTTTTTCATTACCCTCCTTACGTACGACTCTTTTATATTGGTTTTCTACAGAGGGTTTTTTCTTATCGGTTATTTGTTTTATTAACATTTCGATTCCTTCTAAAAGGTCGATGGGTTCAAAGCCTATTATAACAGAAGGAATACCGTATTTTTTTACTATCGGTCGATAAGGTTCTTCTCCTATGATGGCACTTACATGTCCGGGACAGATAAATCCGTCTATTTTTATTTCTTTGCTTTTAAGCAGCGCGTCCATTGCGGGAGGAATTAGTTTATGTCCGGCAAGAACGAAAAAATTCTTTAGATTTTCATCTTTCGCGGAGAGGATTGTCGAGGCGACCAATGGTGCTGTAGTTTCAAAGCCGATGCCAAGAAAAACAATTTTTTTGTCCGGGTTATTTTTCGCGATTTCTAAACTTTCGAGAGGAGAATAAAGTATTTTCACGTTACCCCCGGAAGCTTTTTCTTTTTCTAATGAGGAGGTCGAACCCGGCACTTTAATCATGTCTCCGAAAGTTGTTATTATCATGTTGGGCAGGCGACTATAAGCTATTGCCGTATCGATATATTGGTTCGGGGTAACGCATACAGGACAACCCGGACCCGAAAGATGTTCTATTTTATCTGAAAGAAGACTCATAATACCGGAACGGAAAATAGAATGCGTATGTGTTCCGCAAACTTCCATAAGTGAGATTTTTCCTTTATATCCTTTTAGTAAATTATTTGTTCTATTCGCTATTTTATGGGACACATTTTTATTTCTGTATTCTGTTATATATTTCATTGTTTTTGAAGGTTTGCCATTTCTTCCCAGATTGCGAGAGTCTTTTTTGCTTCTTCTTCGTTTAGTTTTTCTATGGCAAAACCGGCATGTATGATTAGATAATCTCCGATTTCAACTTCCCTCAGGAGCTTTAAACTAACTTCTTTTTTTACTCCGGAAAGTTCTACTTCGCCTTTATCTCCTTCGATTTTTATGAGCTTCATTGGTATTGCCAGACACATTAATTTTCTCCTTTTAGAAGTAAGGTAACTTTAATTATTTGAAAATCAACCCACCCCACTCCAAGTTTTTACCACAGAGTGCACAGAGAAAAACAAAACACACAGAGAACACAGAGCCGCACCCGACCCATCTTATTATTGTGTTTATAAAATTTCCCATCCCACAATACTAAAGAACATACCCAAAGATATTAAGATAGCAAAAAGGAGAGTTAGTTAATTGGGGAATTGGTAAAAAAAGGACTTATTTTTTTGCGTATACGTTTATTCTTCTGAATGTTTCGAAGTATCTTCCGTCTTCGAGTTTCGTTTCTTTTATCATTTCACTTATTACTTCATTTGTAAATTTTTTCTTTAGTTCTTGATCGGTAATATATTTCAAAAAAGGAACCAGTGAAGGTTGCTCTATCCATTTTATCATTTCTTTCTCATCGTGGAAATATCTGTCCGCGTTTTCTCCCCAAATCTTAAAATCAGAAAATAACCCTGTATCGAATAATTTTTCATACTCTTTTATATCAGGCATGTACCAGGGCCCCTCGAAGTTTCTGAAGCAGTTGGCATAATCGTTTTGGTTGATTTTTGTTTTGACTACATCGATAAAGTTCGAACAATTTCCTTCTCCCGCAAAATTGAACCTGAGTATTCCGTCTTTTTTTAGGGCTTTATGACAGTTTCGCAGCAATTTCGCATGGTCTTTTACCCAGTGCAGGGCGGCGTTCGATATAATAATAGTAAATTTATCCTCAAAATCTATATCGTTTATGTCTAATTGTTTGAACTCTAAATTTTCTGTTTGAAATTCTTTCGCTTTTGAAATCATCCCGGTGGACGCGTCTACTCCCAATACATACCCGCTTTTAACGATGTCTTTAATCCTTTTGGTTAAAAGTCCGTCACCGCAGCCTAAATCGAGAACGATATCGTTCTCTTTGGGACGAATCTCTTCTATTAGTTTTCTCCCCCATTCTTTTTGATGCTTTGAGGCTTTTAAATATTTCTCGCCGTCGAATTCGTATTTTGCCATATTTTTCCTAATATTCCTCGAGTTTTTTCATGTTTTCGATGGCTTCATAAAACCCGTGTTTCTTAAGATTCTTTTCCCATATTTCTACAGGGGTAAAACTCATAGTAACGGTTGTGCTTTTTACAACCAATAATCTATCTCCGGGTTTCAAATAAAACGCCTTTAAAACATCCTCAGTTAAACGAGTTACTCCATTATCGATTTTCAGCATAACATAAGCTCTATCGCCCGGCCTGAGTATTTCTTTGCAGCTGTTTATTTCTTTTACAAATTTGTTAAATACCGATTTTAAAGCAGTGTCTTTTTTTATCATACCGAAGCCGCTTTCCCCTTTGTGTCCGGTTGCGAGAATAACATAATCGTTTTCGGAAAGGTTATAATGGGAAATCGCCTTTGGCGGAACTCTTAAAGTTAAATTGTCCTTTATTCTGGATATGCCGAAAGCTTCTTTTGTTCCCGGCATTCCCGGCATGAGACTCGGCATTTTATGCTATTTTTTTAGTAATATATCGCTGACATTTAACATTATGACGCCCGCTACGATTATACAAATAGAAATAATTTTCAAAATACTGTATGGTTCTTTAAAATACAAAATTCCGATAATCGAAACGCCCATAATACCGAGTCC
>Ga0307419_10001283_pt1 | contig 13013 bp, 9 predicted proteins | sample SalMarWE160230MG_2_FD_202512 | JGI IMG/M metagenome (GOLD analysis project Ga0307419, IMG submission 202512) | Salt marsh sediment microbial communities from the Plum Island Ecosystem LTER, Massachusetts, United States - WE1602-30 | ecosystem: Environmental > Aquatic > Marine > Intertidal zone >... | reverse complement strand
TTATATAGAGGGCTTTGAATAACCAAGTTTCATTTTCCGTATATCGCTTTTTGCGTGATTTCACGCAAAATCCATGTATTATGTTGTCATTTTCACCATTTGACTCTTGGTTTTTACCATTTTTTTCCTTATTTTTGAATTGTTGACCTAGCTTTCGCTAATCCGTTTCCGTTCTAAGGTGACTAACTGATAAAGATCATAAGCAAAGCATTTGAACATCTCTTTAACGCGAACACGATGGAGTGTTTTCACGTATGTTCTATCACCATTAAATGTTCGTTTGATAACACTAAATGGCCGTTCACCTGGAGCACGTTTCTTTGATATTCGTTTGTTCCGTAGTTTCTGCCAGATTGTAAGATTCCCTCGTTTCATGCTACCATTTCCTTTTGCCTTTGTCTCTTTTCCTGTGTACCCTCTATCACGATATACTACCTCATCAGGTTTAGATAAATCCACTTTACTATCATGAACACTTGCAGTTGTAACTTCAACATCACGGATGAGATGATGATTTACATCCAGTTTGATATGGGATTTATACCCATAGTGAACCTGACCATGTTTCACACTGAAACTTCCATCCTTATCCATATGTCGTTTCTGCTTATCTGTGTACTCAATCGTTTCACCTTTTTTCCTGGCTTTCTTTTCCTTCCTGTATCTTTTCTTCCCAAGATCCGCTTCAATGAACGCTGCATCCTGAATTGTTCCTTTTTCTACTTTGAATCCTTTGCTATCCAACTGATGTTGTAGCTCAGCCCAAATTAATGTATCCACCCCATCTGTCTCCAGTCGATCACGAATCCTCCAGATAGTACTGAAATCAGGAATCTTTTCTGGGAACCCAAGGAAATTCCGAAAACTCAATCGGTCATGACATTGAAACTCCAGCTCTGGATCTGATAGGTTATACCATGCCTGTAAGAGCATGGACCGCACTACTACGAGTTCATTTGTATGAGGGCGTCCACCCTGTTTTTTATCATCATAGAAAACACTTTTCACCAGAGGGATAAATGGTTTCCAATCTATCTGCTGTTTCATTAATGCAAGACGATCTCCAAGACCTTTCACTTTTTTATACTGTTCTTCTAAAATAAAACGATTAAAACTCATCCATCTCACTCCTTATACAACAGGTATGATTTATGGACATAAAGAGGTTTCTATTAGGGGGGTTTTTCAAAGTCCTCTATATTATATTTTATTAGAGGAATGAATCCAATGGTAGAAAATATATCAAAATCAAGTGATGAAATCCTTGATAAATTCATAATAAGTATTACAAGCAAATACCAGCCCAATACTGTAAATAACTACAGGAGTCTTCTGACAATATTTTCAAAAGCAGTAGAAAAACCCTTCGATAAGATCAATCGTGAGCCCGTCAAAATTACGGTTAAATTTACGTGCGTCACAGTCGTCGATGGGGACGGTACGTAATATGCAACGAACAACGCACACGTAATTCACGCACGTGAAATAACCACGGACGCATAAAGCAACGTGTAAGATTGTTACCATTGCTTCATCGACTTAATCAAAATTTGAATACTGTCATCCGCCCGCATTATTAGAATCCAGTCCTCCCTGTTCCGTCTATGAGCTACAACGGGTATAACCACCCCGCAGTCACTAACTGCCTGTTTAAGAGCTTTATATGGGTTCATTGATTCCTTTCTCTTTACTTTAAAATGAACATCATCGATACTGGATGCGACATAGGGACTATCAGGTGTACCTTTATACTGGCCACCTCTAAGTGCATCCACACCGTGCTCCTTGAGGAAACGAACCCATTCCAACTCACTTATTTTCCTTTTCTAAATATAATCATCTACAATAATTTTCTTCTTTTAGCATTTATCATATAAGCAAAATCTTAATAGGCTTACCATTTTAACGAAAAAACCCTGTTCAAAAAACCTCTAAAAATTTTCTAACAAGAACAACACTCTTAAATCTCTGTACTATAAATCATTCGATTTTCTAACAGAGACTTGCTGATTATGATGTTAAAAATCTTTACTAATACAATAAATATTTCTTAAAACTTGAATAATACACTCTTCTTCATGTCAATAAAAATGAGCAAGTTCCTCAGCATTTTTAATGATATTAACCCATTAATCCTGCTGAATGTTTTTGTTTTAATGACTTATTTAACTTTGATTTAATCAATATCACAACAATCCAATCAAAGAGCTCTATAAGAGGTATCATGTTTTATAATAAAAAAAGGCGATTAACATTTCATCACTATGATTAAAAAAGATGTAAATTATCCAGTTTCTCATCAATATATTAATAAAGGAGAAAAAGATGCACCGAAACGGTGACAGAAATGGCTGAAAAAGGATTTAACGCCTTTAAAATGGCTCAAGAACAGTTTGATAAAGTAGCAGACCAATTAGATCTAGAAGAACCTGTACGAAAACTTCTCAGAGAGCCAATGAGGGAGTATCATTTTCTAATCCCTATTCGTATGGACGATGGTAGATATCGTGTATTCAAAGGGTTCCGTATTCAACATAATGATGCTCGTGGACCATGCAAAGGAGGCATACGTTTTCATCCCCAGGAAACAGCAGATACCGTACGTGCACTTTCGATGTGGATGACATGGAAATGTGCTGTAGCAGATATACCGTTAGGGGGTAGCAAAGGTGGAGTTATTTGTGACCCGCATGATCTTTCTGAGAGAGAACAGGAGGCATTATGTAGAGGTTGGGTGAGACAAATAGCTAGAGATATCGGCCCAGTACGTGATGTACCTGCCCCTGATGTTATGACAAATAGCCAGCATATGCTTTGGATGATGGATGAATATCAAGCAATTTATGGCGAACAGTTTCCAGGAGTAATAACAGGGAAACCTGTTGAACTCGGTGGATCTTTAGGACGTACAGAAGCAACAGGTTATGGATTAGTATTTATGCTGCGGGAATTGCTCAAGGAGATGGAGATTGATATAACCAATACAACTGCTTCAATTGAAGGTTTTGGAAATGTTGCTCGTTATGCTGCAGAGTTATTCATTGAATATGGGGGAACAGTTGTTTCAGTTTCATGCTGGGACCAAAAGGATGGTTGTGCATATAGCTATTACCGAGAAAAAGGAATTAATGTTAATGAGCTCATGAAAATCACTGATCGATTTGGGACTATTGATAAGAAAAAAGCTGAACAACTAGACTATACATGCCGCCCAGGTAAAGACTGGCTTACACATAAAGCTGATATCCTCATGCCTAATGCACTAGAAAACTCAATAACAGGAGAAAATGCAGATGATGTTAACTCTAGCGTTAAATTAATCATATGTGGAGCTAATGGACCAATAACTCCAAAAGCTGATGAAATACTTGAAAAAAAAGGAATTGTAGTTATACCAGATTTTTTAGCTAATGCAGGCGGTGTTGTATGCAGTTATTTTGAACAGGTTCAAAGCAATCAAAATTATTACTGGAGTAAAGAAGAAGTCCTTGGTAAGCTTGATAACAAGATGACCGATGCGTTCCATAAAGTATGGGAACTATCAAAAAGAAAAAAAGTAAACATAAGGGATGCCGCATATATGATAGCTATATCAAGAGTTGCAGATGCTTGTAAGTTAAGAGGTTGGATTTAGAATCAGATTAGAGTTATGAATATCAACGATAAAGAAAAAAAAATAATATCTACTATTGAAGAAATCACAGGCATTAAAATTGATCATCAAGATTCTTTCAATATCACAAACAAAGATGAAAATAAAAAATCTATTCTAATTATATTAGATGAAAAATATAAAGAAATCGCTATAGTTAAAAATCTAAAAGATTTTGAAAATATCTTGTTCTCTTTAGACAATAAAATTATTTTAGACTATTCTAAAAAATGTAAATTTTCTAAATGGTTAAAAGAAATTGAAAAAACTGATCTAGCCGATAAGTTTGTTTTAATTGAACAAGAATTTGATGATGGCGAACAAATACGAAAAAAAATGATAGACACAATGGAGGAACATAGGTACGTTCTCAACCATAATGCTGTAACAAGTTTCCAAAGAACCAGAAGGAGAAATCATATACAATTAAGCCATATAGGATCAGGATATTTCGGTGGGAAAGCACGAGGCATTGCATTTTTAGTTGACATTTTATCTAAATATGCAACTGAAGACATGTTCCCAGGTTTACGAATTACCATTCCAAGAAGTATTGTATTATCAACGGATGTTTTTGATTCTTTTATAAAACATAATGATCTATCAAACTTAGATTTCACTCACTTATCTGATGAACGAATTGCATCAAAATTTATGGATGGAAGTATGCCTGCAACAGTTGTCGGTGATCTTCGTTCATTTATTAAGAATACCCGAAAGCCATTGATCGTTCGATCTTCTAGTTTGCTTGAGGACTCACTTTTACAACCCTTTGCGGGTATTTATGCCTCAATGTTGCTTTCTAATGAATCCTGGGAAACAGAACTCAGATTCAAAGAGGTGTGTAATTCGATAAAATATGTATTTGCTTCAACGTATTTTGAAAAAGCAAGAACGTATATCAAATCTAAACAAAAAAACATTGATGATGAAAAAATGGCTGTACTACTTCAAGAGGTTGTTGGAAATAAACATGATGCCTATTTTTATCCAACAATCTCAGGTGTAGCAAAATCATATAATTATTATCCATCTGGACCATGCAAACCCGAGGATGGAATAGCATATTTGGCTCTTGGCTTAGGTAAGGCAATAGTCGATGGAGGAAGTAGTTATTGTTTTTGTCCTAAACGACCAAAAGCTCCGTTGTTTGGCACGCCAAAAGATTTCATGAAATATTCACAGAACATATTCTATGCGCTGAAGCTTGCTTCAATGTATACTATTGCAAATAAAAATGAGGATACCACATTAGAAAAACTTGATATTGATATAGCAAAAAAACATGGCGTGTTAGATAATGTCGCATCAACCTATTTTTATAGAGATGATCGAATCTATCCAGGATTATATGATGACGGTGATCTCGTCGTAGATTTTTCCCCAATCATCATTGATGAAGTAATACCTCTTGCTAAAGCATTACAACTTCTCCTTAGAGTTGGTGAACTTACCCTTGGATATCCTGTGGAAATTGAGTTTGCTATTAAATTTAGTAAAGATAAGTCAGAACCAGCAGAACTTGTCATATTACAGATTCGAAGTATGATCCCACCTGATAAATACAAAGATGTAAATATTGTAAATGTTGATATTTCAAAAGTTATCTGTTATAGCGAAAATGCGTTAGGAAATGGAATAATCACTGGCATAAAAGATATTGTATATATCAAATCAGAATTGTTCCACATGTCAAACTCAACAAGAGCAGTGAATCAAATAAGGAAAATAAATACGAAACTGATGGATGCAGGTAAAACATATATCCTAATTGGACCAGGTAGATGGGGATCAGCCGATTCCTGGCTGGGTATCCCTGTCATCTGGAGTGATATAGCAGGGGTGAAAGTAATAGTAGAAACACCTTATTCAGAGAGACCAATTGATCCATCCCAAGGTTCTCATTTTTTCCATGATATGATATCTTCACAAGTAGGGTATATCGTTACAAAAAAAGACAGGGGAAACATTGATTGGAAATGGCTTGATAATCTAAAAGTAATTGAAGAAACAAAAGATGTAAAACATGTAATAATATCTTCAGAGATAGAAATTCATATAGACGGGAAACATGGTAAAGCAGTTATAAAAGAAAAAGATTGAAAAAAATAAAATAATTATCGGAAGAATAAAAATGGTTAACAGATCTAAGCAAAAAAGGAATGGGAAGAATATACCCCTTTATAGAGCGGATGAACTAGATGAGCGAGTTAAAGAATTAAATTGTCTCTATGGATTAACTGATATTGTAAAAAATACAAATCTACCTACAGATGAAGCACTAAATAAAATATTAAAACTTATTTCTAAAGCATGGCAATATCCTGATATTACCTGCGTGAGAATAACGATAGATGATAAAGAATATAAAACTAAAAATTACAAAGTAACAAAATGGAGTCAAGTAAGTAACATTATATTAGATGATAAAAAAATTGGGTTATTAGAAGTATATTATTTAGAAAAAAAACCACAGATGGACGAGGGGCCTTTTTTAATTGAAGAACGAAGATTAATCGATGCTATATCTGACTTATTGGGAAAATATATTGGGGAAAAAAGAATTAAAGAAGCATTTTTAGAATCGAAAACATCAGAAAAAAAACAGGACTGGGAAGTCATCATTGATCTACTCATTAAAACAGATCCAAGAACACTCTTACGGATGACTAGAAAGATGACTTATTATTTGTATAGGTATGAAAATGAAAAAATAACCGCTTTATTGGGAAAGGTATGTCCTGTTGACAAAAGCTCATCAAGTCAATGGTGCGGTATAAACATGCCAAATCCTCGACAGGATCTGGATTCTTTAACAAATATCCAAAAGCAAATCTTTGAAATCGCAAAAGAATCTATTCCCCCAGAAGATATCTCAGATATGTTCCAATACTGGATGAAACAAGATAAAGCACGTCCGTTACTTTTATCATCTCAAAAAGAAGGTATTTCACTATTAGAAATAACTGATGAACTCAACAGATTTTTTAGGCAAGGTAAAGAAGATTCCACGTTAGCACCCGAAGATACTATCAGTATCAAAACAGCATTGATCCGGCGCTTTTTTACAAATCGACTTGAATATGTCAACATAGCAAAAACATTTATTGAACCAGAAGACTTTGTTACATTGTTAGAGCACACCGTAGGAACAAGTCATGGCTCAGGAAAATTTGGAGGTAAGACATCAGGTGTCTTTTTAGCAGAAAAAATCCTCAAAGAAGCCATGATAAAAAATGAACTACTGAAAAATATCTCGTTTCCAAAGAGTTGGTATATAACATCAGACACCATTTTTAACTTCATCCATTATAACGACCTTGATGAAACATTTCAAATTAAATACTTGCATCCAGATCAGATAAGACAAGAACAACCATTCCTAGAGCAAGTATTTAAAAACGCTACCTTCCCTCATGAAATTGTCGAAGGATTTCGACGAATTATTCGAGATTTGGAAGGAAAACCTATCATTGTTCGATCATCCAGTCTCCTTGAAGACAGCTTTGGAGCTGCATTCTCAGGTAAATACAAAAGCCTTTTTGTCGCAAACACCGGAAGTGAGGAGGAAAGACTTAATTCCCTGATGGATGCAATAGCTGAAGTTTATGCATCAACATTTGGTCCAGATCCCATAGAATATAGACGAGAACGAGGTCTTCTTGATTTCAGTGAAGAAATGGGCATTCTCATCCAAGAAGTTGTTGGAATAACATTAGGAAAGTATTATATGCCAGTTTTTGGAGGTGTCGCCTTCAGTAGGAATGAATTCCAATGGTCACCACGCATACAGCGAGAAGACGGAATGATACGGTTAGTACCTGGATTAGGTACAAGAGCAGTTGATAGAATTGGAGACGATTATCCGATTCTTATTTCACCAAGAAAACCTAAACTACAAGTAAATGCATTAGTGAGTGAACAAATACAGTATTCGCCAAGATATATGGATGTCATCAATCTACAGTCAGGAGCAATTGAAACTGTCGATGCTATTAATTTATTAAAAGAACATGCTGATACATTTCCCAACCTTAATCAAATCATATCTGTTCATAAAGACGGATACCTGGTAAATCCTTCAAGTATTCTATTAGATCCTGAAGAATCAGATATGGTAATTACTTTCTCAAATCTTTTTGAAAAAAGTGATTTTTTAGAAAAAATGAAACAAATTTTGCAAATACTTGAAGAAAAAATCGGTAACCCTGTTGATGTAGAATTTGCATCAGATGGAAAAACACTTTATATTCTTCAATGCCGCCCTCAGAGTCAATCTAGAGGAATGGAACGAAAACCAATTCCTAAAAATATTTCACAGGATAAAAAAGTGTTCTCTACAAATAAATATGTCACAACAGGCCAAGTAGAAAACATCGAGTACATCGTCTATGTCGTTCCAGAGGAATATAACAATTTGGGAACAAGAGAAGAGATGCAAAAAATAGCTTTCATTATCAATAAAATAAATAATACTTTACCAAAACGAAAGTTTATCTTAATGGGTCCAGGAAGATGGGGTAGTCGAGGAGATATCAAACTTGGAGTACCTGTCAAATATGGCGATATTAATAACACCTCACTTCTCGTAGAAATCGCTAAAGAAAATGGAGAGTATACACCTGAACTTTCATTTGGAACACATTTCTTCCAAGACCTAGTAGAAGCAGAAATAAAATATCTCCCACTGTATCCTAATAACTCAAAAAACACATTTAATGAAAGCATTCTACTCTATCAAAATAATCAATTAACTCATCTACTAAAAAATTATAAAAACTATGAACATGTCGTTCGAGTCATCAAAACATCAGATATCTTCTCTGGAGAAACGCTCTCAGTAATCATGGATGGAGAAACTGGTGAGGCATTGGCCTATTTAAAATCACCAGATCACTGGAGTTGGCGTATGCAAAAAGTAGAGGATATTGCTGAAACACTTGATTCAGAATTATACGGTGTTGAATCATTATACCTCATCGGAAGTACAAAAGAAGGAACAGCTGGCCCAGCAAGCGATATTGATTTATTAGTTCATTTCAAAGGCACTGAAGAACAAAAAGATAAACTTTTAGCATGGTTTAATAAATATGGAAAAAAACTAGATGAAGAAAACAAAGAGAGAACAGGTCTGAAAACACATAATCTATTAGATATTCATATCATCACAGATGAAGATATTAGAAAAAAAGATACATGGTCAACACATATAACCTCACCATATATGAGTGTAAAAAAAATACCTTTAAAAAAAGAAAATAATTAGATAATTTAAATAAGAACTCTCGTTGCATTTCCTAAATCATCAGTATTAAATCCTACTATCGCAAGTTCTGATCCATCATGAGCTGCATTAAATGAATATGTTTTACCAAATTTTTCTTTCCAATGACCTGTAATCCTTGCTGATTCATGTACATGCCCATGCAGAGTAAGCAATGGTTGTTTTTTCTTAATAAAACGTTGAATAGCAATACTGCCTACATGGATATCTACAGACGCATGATCAACCATTTTATCATCTAAGTCAGCTCTATCTAAATTAGAATTATATGGGGGCGAGTGAAAAAGAAAAATAGTTTTTCCCACCGGAGCTTTTTCAGAGAGTTTCTTTAAATCATCGGCAATTGTTGAATAACGTTCTTCATCTTCAGAAACATTTATTGTTCTAACGCCATTTTCAGGAGAAATAGCGCCTACGTCTACATATTGTGAAACATCATATTTTTCCCAATCTTTAAGTAGAAATGGAGTTGGAGGAACATATGAGTAACCTGTGATGAAAAGATTACCAAATGAGACAGTGCGATTGTGGACATATTCAATTAAATTATCCTTTTCTGCATCCTTTAATATACTCTCATATATTCGTGGATCATCGTTACCCAATATTGTAAAAAACCTAGTTGTAATACCCGACTGTTTCAATCTTAACACCTTTGATAGAAACACATCTTGTATGAATTTATCAATATCTATATTAATTCCAAATCCACCTGGAAGAAGATCACCCCCTAAAAATACGCCATTTGGTTTCTCTTTTTCAATAATTTTAAATAACGTATTGTAACGTCTTTTCCTACCGTGAAGGTCGGATACAAATATACATTGCAAAACTGTTCACCTATGTATTTGGATAGTAAGAGTAAATTATTACAGTATTTATTAATTTTCAATAATTCCAATTACATTTTTTATATTGTACAATGATTCAATTAATCAACTATTATAACCATAGCAGTGCTGAAATATGCTAAAGTCGTTATCTATGAAATTATCTGAAAAAAGGTTAAAACCTAACTAATTCAGGTATTTACAAGTTAAAAAATTATGTAGTTTGTAACTAAAAAATAAGAGAAAAAGAAGTTATGCATAACTTCTTTAAACAATTCCGTGATCCAGCATTGCGTCAGCGACTTTCACAAAACCTGCAATGTTGGCACCATTGACATAGTTGATATGGTCGCCTTCTTTACCATATTTAACACAGGATTGATGTATGTTTTGCATGATCCACTGTAGCTTCTTATCAACTTCCTCTCTAGTCCAGGCTAATCTTTGACTGTTCTGTGTCATTTCTAGTGCGCTTGTTGCCACACCGCCAGCGTTTGCAGCTTTTCCGGGACCATATAAGATAGCTGCATCTAAAAATACTTCTATTCCCTCTGCTATGGTTGGCATGTTTGCTCCTTCAGCTACGCATATTACTCCATTATCTATGAGTTTCTGAGCATCATTTTTGCTTATTTCATTTTGTGTAGCAGATGGAAATGCTAAATCACATTTGATTTCCCATGGACGTTTTCCTGTATAATAATCACAATTGTATTGTTCTGCATATTCGTTTATACGCCCACGTTTCACGTTCTTGAGATCCATAACATATGCTAGTTTTTTATCATCAATACCATCAGGATCATAAATCATACCAGAAGAGTCTGAGAGTGTTACTACTTTTCCTCCAAGCTGATTTAGTTTCTCAACGGTGTATTGCGCGACGTTGCCTGAACCTGACACGGTACAAATTTTACCTTTACATGACTCTTTTTTGGTTTTTAACATCTCCTCGGCAAAATAGACACAGCCATAACCTGTTGCTTCTGGCCGGATGAGGCTTCCACCCCAGTTAAGTGCTTTACCAGTGAGTATTCCTGAAAATTCGTTACGAAGTCTTTTGTATTGCCCAAATAAATATCCAATTTCTCGACCGCCAACACCGATATCTCCAGCAGGAACATCAGTATTTGGCCCAATGTGTCGAGATAGCTCCGTCATGAAGCTCTGACAGAATTTCATTACTTCATTATCTGTTTTTCCCTTAGGATCAAAATTGGAACCTCCTTTTCCGCCCCCGATTGGAAGTGTGGTCAAGCTGTTCTTAAACACTTGTTCAAAAGCCAAAAACTTCAAAATGCTTAGATTAACACTCGGGTGAAGACGAAGTCCACCTTTGTATGGGCCTATCGCGCTATTCATTTGAATGCGATATCCTCTGTTTATCTGGATTTCTCCACTATCATCAAGCCATGGGACTCGAAACATAATTACTCTCTCTGGCTCGGCAATTCTTTCCAATATCTTAGCTTTTTTATACTTAGGATGTTTCTCAATAAAAGGCATCAAACTTTCTGCAACTTCTTGTACTGCCTGATGAAACTCCCTTTCACCTGGATCTTTTCTAATAATTTCATCCATGAATGCTTCAACATTTTTATCCATAATATTCCTCCAAATCTTAAGTGGTCATCGTATAAATAACTCCTATTAAAACTTTATTGATACTTCTGCTCCAAACAAAGTAATTTAAGAGAGTAATTTAAAATCAAAAAAGACCAGTTATGTCTGGCCCACAATGTTTTAAAATATGTGATTTTATTAGATTATTCCAGTACGTGAATGTTTTTCTTCTTGCATATTTCTTTGAGAGTTTTCGGTCATACAGTGACGCTGCATTCTCAGAGATGCGCCTTCTTCAGTAACAGCGAGTGGCTTTGTACAATAATCCGTGCTAATGTTTAAACTGCACAATAAAAAATAATCTTAATATGGCGGACCTTTAGATAATTCAGATGATTCTACTTTTTTATTTAGTTCATATTTTTTTACAACAGATTTGACTAAATCTATAAACCAATCTGGAACATTTGGAGAAACAACTATTTTATCGATTAAGACATTTAAATCCGTCTTAACATGGATTCCAAACCATTTCGGATCTACATACAAAACATGCTTTTCAATTGTTTCCTCATGTGGGGCAAACTTCACAATAACTGCTCTCAGCTCTCTTTCATGCACGAATGCTTTGCGTTTATATAGAAATGGATTGAATATATTTCCTTTAGGTATACTGTCCTTTTTATAATCAATGTATTTCACTTTACCGATATGAATCTCGTCTTCTTTATGAGGAGCGAAACTATCTTTCAATCGTTTAAAGGTTGATTGTATGGCAACACCTTCATTGCTTTGGAGGCATATTTCCCACATGGCCGCTGATTCAGTTTCATTCATATGCCAACTACTCAAATTAACGATTTTTCTAAACTCATCGTATATTTCTGTTTGTTTCATTTTTATCTTAGGTTTCAATATTTCCTTCCAAAGTTTTACATCTACCTCGGTATATTTCCCTTCATATCTGTCAAATAATTTATCGCTTCGAACAAAAAATAATGCATTTTTATCCAAGTAAGATATGAACTTTGTGAAATCTACATATCGCCAAATTATTGTCCTATCACCAGGCTCTTCAAATTCATGGTGTTCTTTATACATTTTTCCTCCCCCGTTTTCAAATATTAATTCTTTAAACTTTCTTCAAACACTCCTGTTTCTTTGTTTTTTCTAACATTATGCCAGTAAAAATATTTACCATTCATAGAAATATATACTCCACGTGGTAGAGATTGGGCAAAGGCTAAAGCACTTCCCAAATTAAAGAGACCATCAGAACTGCCAAATGCATAGGGTATCATAGCACCTGTTAGAATTATTGTCTTATCTTTGATATTCTGCCCTAAAAATTTCGCAGTTTCTGCCATTGTATCTGTACCGTGTGTAATTATTATTTCATCCTCTTTGGCGTTTCGGCACTTTTCTAATATAATCTTTCTATGATTGTCAGTCATTTCTAAACTGTCAATCAACATCAATGTCCTTATTTTTACATCAATCTTTGCCCTTCCTAACTCTAGCATATTAGATACATGTGTGTTTCTAAAAAATAACTCACCAGTTAGCTCTCTATATTCCTTATCAAATGTTCCGCCAGTTATTAAAATTTTGATTGTCATTATTTATCAGTTATGAATTAGTGTTAATAAATAATTTGTTAATTGACTATAGATTTTGTGTAATA
>Ga0307419_10001280_pt1 | contig 13032 bp, 6 predicted proteins | sample SalMarWE160230MG_2_FD_202512 | JGI IMG/M metagenome (GOLD analysis project Ga0307419, IMG submission 202512) | Salt marsh sediment microbial communities from the Plum Island Ecosystem LTER, Massachusetts, United States - WE1602-30 | ecosystem: Environmental > Aquatic > Marine > Intertidal zone >... | reverse complement strand
AAGAGCGTGCCACCAAATTCGCGTACAAGCACACGGCGGGCTTCCTGCAGGTTATCGATATAGGAGTAATTACCATTACCTTTATCAGCAATTATCTCCATCTTATCATCTTTATAATTACCCATTCCAAAACCAAGGACGGTAATGAATACACCCAGTTCACGCTTTTCCTCAACAAGCCTCTCCATACCGCCATTGCTTGATTCGCCTATATTAAAATCACCGTCAGTGGCAAGAATGATCCTGTTATTTCCTCCCTTAACAAAATTCTTTTCTGTCTCCTTATATGCAAGTCTCAGCCCTGCGCCTCCTGCAGTTGATCCTCCTGCTTCAAGGTTATCTATAGCGCTCATTATCACCTCTTTTCTGTTACCGGGAGTCGATTCAAGAACCAGGCCGGCAGCACCTGCATAGACAACTATAGCAACATGATCCTGTGGACGCAGCTCATTTACCAGCAGTCCGAATGCCGATTTTAGCAGCGGAAGCTTGTTGGGTGAATTCATCGAGCCTGAAACATCAATAAGGAAAACAAGGTTTGAAGGGGGCAGCGAGGATTTATCGATACTCTTTCCTCGCAAACCGACCTGCAGCAACTGGTGTTTCTGATTCCAGGGACAAACTGCAACTTCGGTATAAACTGAGAAGGGGTGCTCTCCTTCATGTTCAGGATAATTATACCTGAAGTAATTTATCATTTCCTCTATTCTTACCGCATCAGCCGGAGGCATGCTGCCGTTGTTGATAAACCTGCGGATATTCGAATAGGATGCATTGTCCACATCAATTGAAAAAGTGGATAGGGGGTTGTTCTTTGCATTTCTATAACCATTCTCATTTATGGGAGCATAACCCTCAGTATTGAAATCAGGGTTATACCTGGGAAATTGAGATTCAGTCCGGTAAGCCACACCTGTAACCATTGGTGCTGCTCCTGCATACATATCCTTCTTTGAAAGCTGGCTTTTTACCTCTAAATCTTCTAAAACCAGTATTTCGGGCCTCATAGTTATATTTATCACACTCCTGCCTCTAATTTTCTGTTCAACAGTAATATAGCCCGGAAATGTGAAAATAAGAATCCCGTTATTAATCACTGCATTAATGCTGTAATTACCATTATGATCTGTAATGGTTGACGTGCGGGTTCCCTTTAAGGATATATTAACTCCCTGAAGTGGATTCCCCTGATCATCTCTCACCTTACCAGTAATGACTCCTGCATCTATAAAGGAGATCATTATTGCTGATAGGGTCACTATTGCGAAAATTCTTAAACTGTTTTTCATGACTATTAAATTTTGTTTGGACTTTTTCCATATGATGCGGCAGTTATCCAATTTCCATAAACGAGTTAAGAATTTTATATTTTAAAGTATATTTAAGGATGATTTAGGAATAAATGGTTTCTATGTTCAATGTAAACAGTCAATCCAATAAGACCGATGAGGAACTGATTTCAGAATTCAGTTCTTCAGGTAATCTTGAAGTACTGGGCGAACTATTTTCAGGATATATGTACCTGGTATATGGTGTTAGTCTTAAGTACTTAAAAAACAGAGAAGAAGCCATGGATGCCGTTATGCAAATCTTTGAGAAACTCATCAACGATATTCCTAAACAGGACATATTAAATTTCGGCAGCTGGTTGCACGTTGTTACAAGAAATTATTGCCTGATGCATTTAAGGTCAGCAAAATCACAGAAAGAAAGACTTGAGGAATGGTCAGCAGATCAGCATAATTTTATGGAATACTCACCTGAAATGCATCCAATAGATAGAGATGAACCAAATATTGAGGAAGCATTAAAAGAGTGTATTGAAAGACTCAAAGACGAGCAAAAACAATGTATAAAGGAATTCTATTACGAAAATAAATGTTACAGGGAAATAGCTGCCAGTCTTGGCATTAGTGAAAAAAAAGTGAAGAGTCATCTTCAAAATGGAAAAAGAAATCTGAAACTTTGTCTTGAAGAGAAAAATGAAAAGAAAAAGTAATAATAAGGGTAGTCTCCCTGATTTTATACGATATATCAGGGGTGAAATGACAAAAAGAGAGGAGAATGTCTTCCAGAGGCAACTTCAGAAGGATCCTTTTGCAGAAGAGGCTGCAGAGGGTCTCTCAGAAATTTTACCCGAAGAGGCTGTTTCTGATCTGGATAAACTCGGAAGTAAATTGAAGACCAGAATACACAGTAGGCAAAGGTTCATCTATTACCGTATTGCAGCTTCTGTAGCTGTATTAATGATAGTATCTTCTGTCTTCATCATCGTTAATAAAAATAAAACTGGTGAAGAGCCGCTTGAGACTACCTTAAAAAAGGTTACCCTGGAAATACCTGAATCAAAAGGTATTGAAGCAACAGAAGAAATAAAATCAACGAATATCATTGCTGAACCTGAACCAAAAGCAGAAGAACCTGTTGAACTGATTGAACCGGTTAAATCGGTTGCAGCGGATATTGCACCCGAAATCCCCATAGAAATTGCTGAGGAAAAACAAGAGACAGTGATTCCGGAAAAATCCGAAAATCTTATTCAGACAGGCGCAAAAGAAGCTGAGAGGCTGGTTTCTGAAGACCGTCATATTCAACCTACAGTTGCTCTTCCAGGTAAAGCAGCTCCTGCTGCTGTTGGAGGTGCCATGAAGAAATCAGAATATAAAGAGATAAATTATTCACCCCCGGAACCGTCGGATGGCATGGAGCGCTTTGACCTTTACGTTGAAGAAAATATCCGTAAACCGTTAACACTGCCTGATGGACAAAGAGCTGTGGTTGAATTAAATCTCCTTGTAGAATCTACAGGTGCAATTGATAGCATACAAGTTACCAGCAGTCCCGGAATCGAATTTTCCGAAGAGGCGATCAGACTTATTAGAGAGGGTCCGGAATGGAAACCTGCAATTGAGAACGGCAGGGCTATAAATAATGAGGTGGAAATCAAAATCGTTTTTTATAAAAATAATGACGATAAGAATCTGCCTGAATGAGTTTCATGCAGATGGATTATTATTAAAAGGAAGAATAAATTTAAAAATACTTCCTTTATCCGGTTCACTTTCAACCCATATCTTTCCACCGTGTTTTTCGATAAACTCTTTACACAGCAACAACCCAAGCCCGGTACTAGGTTCTCCTTCTGTTCCTATCCGCCTGGCCTTTTCATTCAAAAGAAACAGTTTGTTTTTCAATTCAGGGGTCATACCAATCCCGGAATCACTGATTTTTATCTCAATAAAATGATCATCTTTGCTATCAGCTGTCACGCTTACTTTCCCACCGGCAGGGGTAAATTTTATTGCATTGGAAACCAGGTTCCTGATAACGCTATCAAACATATGGTCATCAGCAAAAACCTCTAATTCATCAGGGATAACAATTGCTATTTCAATTCTCTTTTTTCCTGCATATTCAGACATAACATCAATACAGGCTCCAATTTTTTCCTTAAGGTTAAACTTTACAGGAACGAAATCCATTTGGCCCTGCATCAGTCGTGACCATTCAAGAAGGTTTTCCAGAAGATTGTAGATATTTGTGGCTGATGTCTTCATACTCACTGAAATATCCATAATCTCTTCCTTACCCATTGTCTCGATATCTTCAGTAAGTATCTGGGTAGCGCCAACAAATGAACTTAACGGGCCTCTTAAGTCATGTGCTATAATAGAGAAGAATTTATCTTTTGCAGCATTGAGCTCAGATAATTCAGCAGTTTTTATTGCTACTGATTTTTCAAGTAATAATTTCTGATTTTTCAATTGCCGGATACGCGAAAGAAAAATGTAAACAACTATTAAGATTATTAAAAAAATAAAAATAAGTTTGACCCACCATGTCTTCCACCATGGAGGCAAAATGATTATTTGTAAGGAAACTCCCTTGTCATTCCATACTTCATCATTGTTTGAGGCTTTTACCATGAAAGAATATTCACCAGGGTCCAGATTAGTATAGGTGACATATCGTCTGGAGGCATTAGTATGATTCCACTCCTTTTCAAAACCTTCCATTTTATATGCGTATTGATTTTTCCCCGGATAGGTATAATTGATGGCGTTAAATGAAAATGAAAAGACTGACTGGCGCCAGGTCAATGTAATTTCTTTTGCTTCACTGATATATGTTGGAAATTGACCTTCTTGTGATCCATAAACTACTGGTTTATTGAATATCTGGAAATCAGTTATATAAACGGGTGGAACGAAGTCATTATCTTTCAGGCTGTCGGGAAAGAAGGAGTTGAAACCATTATATCCGCCAAAGTACATTTCTCCTTTACGCGTTTTAAGAAATGATTGTTGATAAAACTGGTCATCCTGTAAACCATCCTCTTTCGAATAATTCCTGATATACTGAATTTCTGTATTTATCCTGCTTAGACCATAGTTGCTGGAAATCCAGATGCCTCCTTCATTATCTTGAGTGATTGCATGAATTCTATTGCTTGGCAAAACATTAGTTATATCATACGTTTTAAGTATGGTACCATTCTGATGACACATAAATAATCCTTTTGTATTGCTTCCTACCCAAAGATATCCCGCCTTATCTATATAAACTGCTCCGATATCATTATCGGGAAAATGATACACCTTAAATGAATTCGTTATACTGTCAAAAAGATCGAGCCCATTCTGTGTACAAACCCACATCTTTTTATTAAGGTCTTCAAAAAAGAACCAGCTATTATTACCACTAAGCGAAGCAGGATTATCCGGATCAGGCCTGAATCGCCTGGTAACTCCCTTTCCAATTTTAAACAAATCAATGCCGATGTCATATAAACTCAACCATAAGGTATTGTTATGATCTATAAAAAGATTCCAGATTATGTTATTTGATATGCTTAAAGGATCATTATTATCAGGCATATATCGAAAAAACCTTCCTGTTTTTCTATCATACCGGTTAAGCCCTGCTCCCCAGGTACCAATCCATATATCATGATCTTTATCTTCGGCAATACCTCGTATAACATTCCCGCTTATGCTATAAGGATTGGAAGGTTCGTGTATATATACCTTAAAATTACCTGTTTCTGGATCGTAGACATTGACCCCACCGCCATCGGTACCGATCCAAATTAAACCCTTATGATCTTCGAAAAAACAACCGGTAAAACTATACGATAATGATTTAGGACTATTACTATTATGGGTAAATAATTTAAATCTTCCTTTTTTAGGATTTAAATAATTGATCCCTCCACCTGAGGTACCTATCCATAAAATCCCTTCTCTGTCTCTATGCAAGCACCAGATTCCATTGTTATTAAGTCCTTCAACATTTGTTTGATCATACACGATATATTCAAATGTTTTAAATACTTTGTCAAACCGGTTTATCCCTCCCTGATCAACCGCAAGCAATAAATAACGATCGTCTTCCGGAAGAATATCAAGAATGATATTCTGATTGGTACCTTTTCCGTCACCTTTTGATCCGAATTGTTCAAATTTTCCAGATGCCGGATCAAAAGAAAAGAATCCGCTGCCATCTGTTGCAATCCATATTTTATCCTGATTATCAATGTATATACTTTTTGAGCAATTATATCCGAAATCAATTGAAGGGTCGTCATATTCTGTGAATTTTCCGGATTCAGGATCAAAACGATGAATTCCCCGGCTAAATGAAACTATCCACAGGTATCCTTTTGAATCAAACGCTATCGTTTTTGATGGACGCGGATTTAATTCATTCTTCGCGATATCAAACTGATACCGGATAAAACTTTGAGTTTCGGGAACCCACCTGTTCAAACAATTTCTATCAGTTACAATCCAAATGATTCCGTCCTTATCTTCAATAATACTGTTGATACAATTGCTGTTAATACTGTTTTTATCGGCAGGATTGTTTTTATATACTATAAAATTATCTTTAGCAGGATCATACAAATTCAAGCCATTAAAAGTACCAATCCATAGTTTTCCCCCCCGGTCTTCATAAATACTATTTATAATATCACTACTGATTGTTCCAGGCTGTTTTTCAACATATCGGTATTTCTTAAACTCATAGCTATCGTATTTATCAAGGCCTACATCGGTGCCAATCCACAGATAATCTTTGCTGTCTCTGTAAATACACCGTACACGGTTACTTGACAAACCATCAATAACGGTGAGGTGATCAAATCTTGAATATCGCTGCTGTGCCTGCAAATGAATAATTGCCACAATACACAAGAAGCAAATCACCAAAAACCGTCTGAGAGAATGATTTCCGAAAGATTTAAGACTGAAAGAAACATACATTACTTTTTATAATAATAAGAATAGTATTATTCAAAAAATGCCTGAGGTTTTAAAGATAAAACTTTTTTAGAAACAATATGCCGATGAGCCATTGCCTATATAAGTTTCATACAGAAGAATAATCCAAGTCCGGTCGCCTTTGCAATACCGTGTTTATTTTCAATTTGTGAAATTGTAACTAAAAGTACTTATTTTTAAACAATTAATTAACCTTATACGGAAAACCGTGAAAAGAATTCCGATAACGGATTTCATAATGCTTCTTGCAATTGTTATCAGTCCTGATGTATATAGTCAGATAATTGACAGTACATCATTTAAGATGAATTCCAGATTGAGTTTCTATTCATTTGAAAATGAAGCAGAGATGATTCTTGAAATTCCAGCCTCACTGCGTTCATCGGAGATGAGTATGAAACTTACTCTGGATGGAACGATTGTTAATGAATTGACTTACCTACGCGGGAAGAGATTACTAAGGATCCCTTTTAAGATAACAGTTCCTGCAGGCAGATATCTTGCTAAAGCAAATATTATAATTAAAGGAAGAGAAGACAATTCAAATTATTCAGCTTCAGCAGCATTTATCAAACTCGACTACAAACCAAATGAGGTAAAGGTGGACAGGCTTACTGGCGGTATGGTAGTAAACAGAAGATCATTCTTCCCGTTCGGATTTTACTGTTATTCACCTGTCTCACCGACGCTGCCTGAGGAAGAGGTTGTTAAAGGTTTTAATCTCATCTCACCTTATCAGAGAATAGTGCCGGAGACGTTGAATGAAAGAAAAGCATACATGGATCGTTGCGCACAATTAGGTATGAAGGTGAATTATAACCTTTTATCTGTATCAGGCGGCGGCGGTGTAAATTCATACATTAATGGTCCCGGTGAAGATCAGAAAAAAGAATTGCTTATAAATGAAATCATGGCATTCCGCGACCACCCGGCTTTACTGGCATGGTATATTGCCGATGAACCGAATGGACATGGTGTCTCCCCTGAAGCACTGGAAAATGCCTATCAGATAATAAAGGAATATGATCCCTGGCACCCGGTAACCATCGTTTTCATGGCTCCACACGCGTCAGCAAAACAATATTCAAATGCCCTTGACATTGTTATGGCTGATTCATATCCTGTTCCCGATCTCCCGATAACAATATTCGGAAATATTGCGGGTCAGCTCTCCCGGGAATTTATGGGCCGTAAACCAGTCTGGATGGTCCCACAGGCATTCGGCGGTGGGGAAATATGGAGCCGCGAACCTACACTGCAGGAGATAAGGTCAATGACTTACCAGGCAATAATAAATGGTGCCAGAGGCATACAATACTTTATAAGACAGGGACTTAATTTCTTTCCAAAATCAACAGCCACATGGAGTGAATGCGGCCGCATGGCCTCTGAAATTGCGGAATTGACTCCCTGGCTCCTGTCGGACGAAGAGACAATACCAGTAAGGTCAGGCTCAAAAGATATTCTGGTTACTTCAGCATTGCACAGAGGAGAACTTTTGATTATGGCAGTGAATAAAACAAATTCACCACAGAAGGTTCAATTTATAATTTCCGGGAAAATTTCAGGCAAAGCCAGTGTCCTGTTTGAAAACCGTTCAATATCAGTAACTTCCGGATATATTACCGACCAGCTTTCCTCTTTTGGTTCACAGGCCTATCTGATAGAAATGGAGCCACGTATGGATTCCCTGAAACCTTTTCCGGACAACCTGTTGCCAGATCCGGGATTTGAGGATACATCAAGCCCCGGTGTGCCGGCTTCATGCTATGCCCGTAACGGTGGCGACAGGGGGGCAACATATTTTCTTGATTCACGGGAACATATTGAAGGAAGCCATTCTATAAGAATCATTACTCCAAGAGAGAATGGGAGTATAAAACTCAGATTCTTTCCGGTAACGGTTATGCCCGATCAAAAATACCTGATTTCAATAAGAGCAAAGGCTGATCCGGAGCAGAGATTTCCTGCCAGTGAAATTAAGAAGCCTCAGTATTTTGAGCTTTCACTGAGTGGATATGGGAGTAAGAGGTTTAAAATGAGTGAAAAGTGGGAGGAATTTGTGACAATTATCACAATTCCCTATTTTGACGATCAGCTGTCGAAAGCCAATATTATACTGCAAATGCCCTCTGCAGGGGTTGCATGGTTCGATATGCTGCAGGTAATCGAATGCGCTGATATTAAACAAAGCATCAACCCCAAATTACAATTAAATGAGTTATAAAAACTATAAATATTAAATAAGACTTCATCTTCAAATCATGAAAAAAATAGTAATAACACTCATTTCAATAATTATCATCCTTGCTGCAGGATGTACAAACAAAAAAGAAAATATGAACTATAACGGAAATCCTGTGCCATTATCGCAGAATGCATATATAAGGCTGCCTCTTGGTTCAATAAAGCCGGAAGGCTGGCTGAAATCGCAACTTGAAGCTCAGGCCGCAGGACTAACAGGAAATATCGATGATTTCTGGCCTGACCTTGTCAACTCCTGCTGGCGTGGAGGTGATGGTGAAGCATGGGAACGAAGCCCCTATTTTCTTGACGGACTTGTCCCTCTTGCTTATCTGCTTGATGATGAATCCCTTAAAAACAAAGTGAAAGCATGGATTGAACCGATCCTGTCGAGCTCAAGCGACACCGGATGGTATGGTCCGGCAAAAAACAAAGACCGCTGGCCCCTTGCCGTAGCCAATAAGGTTCTGATGCAGTACTATGAAGCAACCGGTGATATGAGGGCAATGGAGGTTCTTGAAAAATATTTCAGCTACCTGCATGATACTCCTCCCGACTGGCCCGATAAGGAGTGGCGGGGAGTCAGGGCAATGGAAAATGCAGTAACCGGATACTGGTTATACCGGCAAACCGGGGAACCATGGATCCTTGAAACTATTAAGTCGATACATCAAAACAGTTCAGACTGGACTACATATTATGAAGAATTTCCATGGGATTCAGCTGCCTCAGCAGACAAAAAAATCCCGCTGAACTGGGGTCCCGAGGGATTAACTGCCCATGTTGTAAATAACGCAATGGCAATTAAATATCCCGGATTATGGTTTCAGCAATCAGCTGATGAGAGATTTAAAAATGCTGTCTTTGCCGGAATTGAAAAATATGACCTCAACCATGGACAGGCAGGGGGTAGATTCTCAGGAGATGAACACCTCTCCGGAAAAAGCCCCGACCGTGGCACAGAATTATGTGCAGTTGTAGAATATATGTTTTCGCTTGGGGAGCTTTTTACAATATTCGGAGACAACTCTCTAGCCGACAGACTGGAGTTACTGACATTCAATGCACTACCTGGAACAACAACTCCTGATATGTGGGCGCATCAGTATGACCAGCAGTCAAACCAGGTACTTGTGACGGGTGAGAAAAGGAACTGGAGTACTAACGGCGATTATTCCAACATCTATGGATTGATGCCAAATTTCGCGTGCTGCCTGGCAAATATGCACCAGGGGTGGCCTAAATTTACACAGAACCTCTGGATGGCAACAAATAACAATGGACTGATTGCTGCAGCATACAGCCCGTCAGTGGTAAAAGCAAAAGTAGGCAATGGCACTGAAGTCACCATCCTCGAGGAAACAGATTACCCGTTTAAAGGCGACATAAAATTCAAGATCAGCACCGGCAGTTCCGTAAGGTTCCCCATTTACCTCAGGATTCCGGGCTGGACAGATTCTGTCACAGTAAACTTTAAAGGCAAATCCGTAACCGGTAAAACGGGCTCAAGTATAAAACTAAACGAAAAATGGGATGACGGTGATGTCATCAATATGGCGATCCCCATGAGAATCAGGACCGAAAAAAGGTATAATGGTGCAATGTCATTGCTTCGAGGACCCCTCTATTTTTCATTGAGAATTGAGAAGGAATATAAAAGCGTCAGGATAAACTATGATAACTTTGGTTATCAAGGGAGCGTTGACTGGGAGATCTATCCAATGAGTCCCTGGAACTATGGCTTAATGATTGATCCCATAAAACAGCAAAGAGGATTTAAGATTACTGAAAACTCCTTAACAAGTTACCCCTTTGCCGACAGGGGAGATATGATCTGGAATACCGATTCGGGTAAATATGTTCCCTGGACTGAAGATGCTGCGGTTATTATTACAGCAAGAGGACTGAAGGTTCCCAAATGGACAGTGAAAGATAATTCAGCAGATATCCCGCCTTTAAATCCAATAAATCCTGAAGGTACACCTGAAATCATTGAGCTTGTGCCATACGGTTGTGCAAAACTGAGGATCACTGAATTCCCGGTATTTGATGTAACTAATATGGAGGATGTTATAAGATAGGTGGTTCTTACACATAATTTATAGCTCTGAAGTTTTTTCCTTAAGCCACAGTTTTTCCTCATCCGTCATATGAGGACTTAACTTTTCATAGACCTCAGCGTGATAGGAATTGAGCCAATCTATCTCTTTTTGTTCAAGTAATGATTTGTCAATAAGTGATTTATCGATAAAGCATAAAGAGACTGTATCAAATCGCAGGAACTGCCCGAAGTCAGTTTCCTCATCCTCATAGCAGAGGACGAGATTCTCGGTTCTGAGTCCATATTCGCCTTCGCGGTATAATGCCGGTTCATTTGAGATAAGCATTCCTGCCTCAATGAGGATTTTGTTTCCGGAAGGGCTTATATTCTGGGGACCTTCGTGAACATTCAGGCAGTACCCTACCCCGTGCCCGGTTCCATGTCCGTAGTTTAATCCCTGTTCCCAGAGATATTTTCTCGCCAGCATATCAAGCTGGTATCCTCTGGTTCCAAATGGGAATTTGGCAAGTGCAAGGTTTATATGTCCTTTGAGAACAAGCGTAAAGTCTGTTTTTTGCTGAAGAGAAGGGATCCCTATCGATATTGTCCGGGTTATATCAGTGGTACCGCCGTAATACTGACCACCGGAATCGACGAGCAGGATGCCATTTTCCTCAATAACAGTATCTGTTTCCGTTTTTGCAGAATAATGCGGTAGTGCTGCATGTTGATTGAAAGCTATAATCGGAGCAAATGAAGGTCCCAGGAAATCTTCGTTTTGTGATCTTAACTTCAATAATCTTCCAGCCAGGGAAAGCTCGCTCATTGGTATCTGACCTAAGTTGTGTTCTATCCAGAAAAAGAATTTTGTAAGGGCAACACCATCCTTAATCATTACCCTGCCTATATTCTCAATCTCTACCCTGTTTTTAACCGCCTTCATCCGTGAAGGTATGCTTATATCCTCAAAGATATTCACGCTCTCCGGAATGGAAAAATAGAGGGCAGCAGATGTTGTGCGCGGTGAAATGAGCAATGAGGAGCCTTCGGGAAGGGATGATAAGACGCCGGCGACCTCCTCATATGGTAAAATGACTATTCCCGGTTTTTCAAATTCCTGTGCCAGCTTCCCGGGTATCCTGTTTTCTCCTGTAAATAGCAGTATCTGTTCCTCGCCTATTATTGCAAAGGAAAATAGTAAAGGTGTATATGGCACATCACTGCCCCTGATATTAAGCATCCACATTATATCATCAACCGAAGTAAGCAGATGGTAATTTACCTTCAGGCTTCTCATCTGTTCTCTTACTTCCGTGATCTTCACTGATCGCTCCTTGCCTGAAAATTCTACCGGATGATCAAAAGCAGGTGTTGAGGGCAATGGGGGGCGGCTGGTCCATATATCACTTATCAAATCACAGTCAGCTTTTAAAATCACCCCTTTGCTCAACAGTTTAGTTTCAAGCCTCCTGTAGTGACTTATTGATAAGATCCTGTTGTCGAAGGCTATCCTGCTCCCCTCCCCTGTATTCCGGACAAGCCAGTCAATATAGCTCTCTTCCGGAACAGGTCCGGGTCTCATATGTTTAAATCCGGAGCCCTCAAGTTGTTTTTCGGCCTGGATAAAATATCTTGAGTCGGTCCATAGTCCTGCAAATGAGTCAGTTACAACTACCATAGCTGCTGATCCGTCAAAACCTGTCAGCCAGGCAATTACCTGCCAGTGATCAGGGATGTTTTCACCCAGATGTGGATCAGACACAGGTATAATATATACATCAATGTTTTTCTGCTTTAATGCATCGCGCAGTAGTGCAAGATTTTCTGATGAAGAATTCACAGGTCCTTTACCTCGTTTACCAGGTTTTGCAGAGTGGTTTTGGCATCACCGAAAAGCATTCTTGTCTTGTCGTTAAAGAAGAGCATGTTTTCAATAGCTGCATATCCTTTCCCCATTCCGCGTTTCATCACAATTATGTTTTTCGCATCACGTGCTTTAACAATCGGCATACCGTAAATAGGACTTGAAGGATCATCCTCTGCAGCAGGATTAACAACGTCATTTGCACCGATAACAACAAGTACATCTGTATTTGGCAGATCAGGATTGATCTCATCGCTTTCAATAAGCTGTTCATAAGGAACATCGGCCTCTGCAAGCAGCACATTCATGTGGCCCGGCATACGGCCCGCCACAGGATGAATTGCATATTTCACCTCCACACCTTTTTCATCGAGAAGCTTGTCGAGCTCATGACATATATGCTGAGCCTGTGCTACTGCCAGTCCATAACCCGGTACAATCACAACCTTTTTTGAATAGCTGAGAAGTACGGCAGCGTCTGACAATGTTATTTCCTTAACAGTACCCCCTTCCGAATCAGCTGCCTGTCCACCCCCTCCAAATACACCGACAATCACGTTCAGCAGCGATCTGTTCATGGCCCGGCACATTAATACAGT
>Ga0307419_10001279_pt1 | contig 13038 bp, 12 predicted proteins | sample SalMarWE160230MG_2_FD_202512 | JGI IMG/M metagenome (GOLD analysis project Ga0307419, IMG submission 202512) | Salt marsh sediment microbial communities from the Plum Island Ecosystem LTER, Massachusetts, United States - WE1602-30 | ecosystem: Environmental > Aquatic > Marine > Intertidal zone... | reverse complement strand
GCGGGGAAAACGCATTAGGGCCTCCTTTGGAAGTATTCGACAATGGCCTCGACCAGGCTCGGAATGGTATATTCCCGGGGGGTGATATGGGGTTCCACCCCATAGTTTCTGGCTGTCTCCGCGGTTATCGGTCCGATCACCGCCACCTTAACGCCGTTGAGAGCACTTTTATCAGATACAAGCTCCATAAAGTTGCGGACCGTAGATGAGCTGGTGAAGGCCACCACATCGATCCCCTTTTTGAGGATCGATGCAAGGGATTCATTGAATTTGGACGGTTTGACCGCTTGATAGACCTCCACCTCATCCACCACTGCGCCAGCCTCTCGCAAGGCCTCAGGGAGGATGCTGCGGGCACCCCTTGCCCTGGGGAGGAGGATCTTTTGTCCCTTGATCCCCCTGTCCTTTAGCCCTTCGATCACCCCTTCTGCCCGATACTCTTGAGGGATGAACGATACCGTAAGCCCCATGCCTTCCAATTCCCCTTGGGTCCGGGGGCCAATGGCACAGATCTTCTTCCCTACCAAAGTATCCACACGTCTCCCTTTATCCTTTAGCCTTTGCGTGAAAGACCTCACACCGTTCACGCTGGTGAAGATGACCCAGTCATAGATGTCTAGTTTTTCGATGGCATCATCCAGGGGGTACCAATCCCCTGGCGGAGCTATCTCGATGGTAGGGAAGGCAATCACCTCAGCCCCGTAGCTTTGGAGGAGGCGTGAGAACTCCTCAGCCTGCTCCCGGGCCCTGGTAATCAAGATCCGCCTGCCTGCGAGAGGGAATGTGTTTGATGTTTTATTGTCAATACCCTTGGACATAATATTGCGTTCATAATGGAGTAATGAACTCAATATATCGCATGAATTGACCAAAGACAAGATCGGAATCAATGGACAAAAAAGTACGTAAGGTAGCTAAAAGGTCTGATTGACAATTTTTTCAAAAAAATGTAAAACTTTATATTATGACGAAAAGAACAATTAATTTGCTACTTTTAACCCTGTTGGCAAGAGGTTTTGTAGAAAATTTCTACGCGGGAACGGATTTTGCACATATTTAATTAAAGCTCAAGAACGACTACGGGGGCAGATAGAGAGCGAGCCAAAAAATTTTTCCCGATTTTCATTAGAGCTGTAACAAACCCCGCGATCGTCTGCAAACCCTTAGTTAGTTGCTTGCGGGGATCATTGCAGATAGAAAACTGTCAAAGATGAATATATTGTACCCAGAGCGGCATTACAATCAAAGAAATGCAATAAACAGGTTCTTCAATTTACTGTGGGCTCTGGTAATCAGGGAGATTAAAGGGCAGTATCGGCGATCCTTTTTGGGTCCTGTCTGGGCCTTGCTTCAACCCCTTTTCTACATGGTTATTTTTACTTTCATCAGAGGTGTCCTTAAGATCTCCAGCGAGGGTATTCCTTATGTCTTGTTTACCTATAGTGCATTAGTCCCCTGGACATTTTTCTCTAATGCTGTTACTCGCTGTGGACCAAGTGTTATGCAAAATGCCGGAATAGTGAAAAAGATGGCCCTTCCACGTGTGGTGTTCCCTACAGCAGCGGTAATCACCTCTTTATTTGATCTTTTCATGTCCGGTATAATACTTATAGGAATGATGTTCTGGTTTCACGTTCCTATTGGATGGTTCTTTTTATGGTTGCCTGTATTGGTTTTTCTCACAGCCCTTCTTGCATTAGGGATAGGTATATTTATAGCAGCTGTGGGTACTTACAAGCGGGATATTGTCTTTGCTACCCCATTTCTCATGCAGTTTTGGCTCTTGGCTACCCCCATTATGTATCCATTAAGCAGCGTCCCCGGTCGTTGGCAACGAATCTATATGGCAAATCCTATGGTTGGACTCATCGAAGGCTTTCATAGCGTTCTCATAAAGGGTTCTGCACCTGATTTGAATCTTCTTGCTGTGAGTATAATCGGGATAGGGGTAATTTGGATTATTGCTTGGCCGCTTTTTCGTGTTGTGTCTCAATACTTTGCGGATGTATTATAGTTATGAGTGATGATGTAATAATTAAAGTTGAAGGCCTCTGGAAACGGTACGGACTGCCATTAGTGCCAGCCGTGAGAGGTCTTGTTACTCGTCTGAGAAATAGCAAAAGTTCTACTTTGAATGAAAGAGGTCCCTGGGCCTTGCGTGATATCTCCTTTGAGGTCAAACGAGGTGAGACTCTTGGTATCATAGGACGCAATGGGGCGGGCAAGAGCACGCTGCTTAAGATACTGGCTGGTGTTACTCCACCTACCCGAGGTCAAATAGAGGTGCGTGGTCGGGTGTTTCCAATGATTGAACTCAATGCAGGCATACACCCTGAACTAACCGGCCGAGAAAACGTCCGACTGCTGGGAGCCATCATGGGGCTTTCCAGATTAGAAATTGAGGAAAAGATGCCGGAGATCGAGGAATTCACGGAATTGGAGGAGTGGTTCAATCAGCCGGTGAGGAAGTATTCGAGCGGGATGTTGGCTAGGCTAGGGTTTGGTGTCGCGATGAATGTAGAGGCTGATATTCTATTGGTTGATGAGGTGCTAGCTGTTGGTGACGTTGGATTTCAGAATCGCTGCCTAGGAAGAATGAAAGAGTATCGTGAAGCTGGCAAGACAATTTTGTTTGTTTCACACGCACTTGAAATGGTTCAGTATTTGTGCCAACAAGTGATGCTTCTTGATAAAGGTGAAGCAATAGTTGAAGGAAAACCAGAGGGGGTGATTACTCAATATGAGAATATACAATATCATGAGGACGCTAACTATCGTGCTCGTCAACACTCCTTGAAAGAAAAGTTTGTTTTTTCCACAGAAGATTTCTTGCTATTTAAAGTGCGTGTTCTGAATGTCTATGAGCAAGAAAATCGCCAGATTAGGGCTAAGGATGGTTTTCTTGTTATCTTCGAATGTGAGTCAGGAATTCCTATTGAAAGATTACTCTTTACTTTCGACTTATTGAACCAAAAGCGTGAGCCATGTTTGTGGGATGTAATTGAGGGACAATCTCTTGGTGTTTCAAATGTTGGGAGATTTAACCTGATTATAGCAGTTCCTCCACTCCCGCTCAGTGGAGGGTCTTACGTTATTGACTTTGCTGTTAGAGTCAGAGATTCGTTTGTAACTCTTGCAAAATTCAAGGGCATCGCTCAGCTTGTTATTGAAGCACAACAACGCGAACGTGGGATGCTCTCTGTGCCCCTTAGATGGTCAGTAACAGAGGAACAGCATAATTGAGAGAGAAGGCGTACATTTGTAAAACGAAAATTGTAAGCTCCATTTGTCGATATATTCATTATATTATGGCACATATTCGTCATCTAGTTTTACTTCCCATACAGCCAATACGTGTTCATCTTGAAAGAAAAGTGGGTAAATACCGTGTGCACCAGGAGATCCAACGACTTGCTACAAATCAGCGAACCCTCGACCTAGGTTGTGGGCAATCACCATTGTCGAATGCCTTTTCTAATCGAGTTGGTGTAGATATAATGCCAGCAGCAGGTGTGCATGTTATCGCCGATGCTCATCGTCTTCCGTTTGCGTCTGGCAGCTTTGAGCAAATTATATGTTCAGAAGTACTTGAACATCTCGCTGATGCGAGACTGGCAGTTCAGGAGATGGCGCGTGTTTTAGGCGATGGCGGACGGGTGATCTTGACGGCGCCATTCGTCTATCCGATCCATGAAGCACCTAATGATTACCAACGCTTTACCGAGTACGGTCTACGCCGATTATTCTATTCTTGTTTCGAAATCCAAGAAATTAAGGAACTGTACACGGAAGAGCAAACATTGGCCATTTTGCTGCAGCGAATTGCCTGGCAGCGTCGGGATTACCCAGCGTGGCACTATCTCTATCTGCTATTGGCCCATTTGATATTTCGATTCTACCCTACGACGAATGCCCCACGCTATCAGGATATTTCCCGCCGAATTGCTGGCCCATTTTTGACAGCAGGGTATCTGTTAGTGGCTCATAAAAGAAAAATGGATGGATGAAACCAAGACCAAGTTGAGTCGAAACAAGTATAAGCTTCCCTATCACTGGATTCGGGATCCTTTTCACAGGGATAGCCTGCTGTATTTTGGATATGTTCAAGTTGTACTTAACGAACTCCCAGCGCCACTGTCTACTGTCTTGGATGCTGGCTGTGGAGATGGGCGCATTTCGGCAGAGTTGGTTTGTCGAGGGTATGCTGTAACAGGTATTGACTACTTGGAGCTTTCAATTCTCTATGCCAAGGCCCTGGTGCCAAAGGGCGCGTTTATTGTCGCAGACCTGCGGAAGGATCTGGTTGCGAACTACGGGCTGGACAAAGGACAGTTCGACGCTGTGGTGATGGTAGAAGTCTACGAACATATCCCACCTGAAGATTGTCCGGCTGTGCTGGCCAATGTGTATGACGTTTTGCAACCGGGAGGCATCTTGATTATCAGTGTACCGTCCAGACTGTTGCCACCAAGCAAGCTACATTATCGTCACTTTGATCGGGGTGAATTTGAGCAGGAACTCGAAGCGGCCGGCTTCCAGATCCGGAAGATGATCCACCAACATCGCAGGGACCGTTTGACCGGCTGGCTCTTGAGTGACCAGGTTGAGAGATTTCTAAACAATCAATGGCTTCAGCCTGTCTTTCTAAAACGATTGCGTCGCCGTTTTTACATGAAATATGCAAATACCATCAATGATGAGCTGCATTGCGGTCGTTTCATTGCTGTCGCAAAACGGTAGGTTTTGGTGAGAGGTATTAATGCGCATTGTAGTAGCCAGTGCCTTTGAAGCTTCTTCCCAATGGGCTCACGCCATCAACACCGTGAAGATGGCCCAAGGCTTTGCCCGGTTAGGACACCAGGTGACGCTGATCTGTCGCCAGTCGCCCACAGGCAAAACACCGCCGGAGAAACTGGCGCAGATGTACGGGTTGAGAGAGCCATTACGCTGGGTCCAACTGCCCCGGCAGGTAGTACGTTACACTGTTGATGAGCATTGGCGATTTGCGTTGCTGAGTCTCCCTATAACCCTTTTAATGCGGCCAGATCTCATTTTTGCGCGAAACTATATCTTCCCCTGGTTGAGTAGCAAATGCAGAATTCCAACCGTAGCCGAGAGTCACGCCCACCCAGACAATAACACGGCTCCATTCTTGCGTTTGGTAGATGCAACGCATCATCAGGCCTTTCGACTTTGGATTACGATTTCTGATTATTTGGCAGCTTACTATCGTTCCATCGGAGTTCCGGAAGAAAAGCTGGTCGTATTGCCAACAGGAGTAGATTTTCGAGTATTTAGACGTCCAACTAAAATGCCGAAAAATCCTTATACCCTGGGAGCGCCAGTTGCTACGTATATTGGCCACCTCTATGACTATAAAGGTATACCTACGATTATGGAAGCTGCGTCATTACTGCCTGATGTACAATTTCATCTGATCGGAGGATGGACTGAGGATATTGAGCGACAACAAATGCTTATTCAGAAGAAAGGCTTGCGTAACGTAACGTTACATGGCTCAACGCCGCAGAATAACATACCTCCCTTACTCTGGCATGCTGATGTTTTATTGCTGCCGCCGTCTGCAAAGCACCCCAGTTCTCAATGGACAAGTCCGGTCAAGCTAGGCGAATATTTAGCTTCCGGTACTCCAACGATTGCAACCTCAATTCCTGCATTGCGACAATGGCTAACTGATGAAGAGGTTGAATTTGTCCCTCCAGATAATTCAGTATCCTTAGCACAAGGAATACAAAGGATATTAGGTGATGGTAAACGTACCCGTTTACTTAGTAAAACTGCGCCTCGAAAAGCGCGGCAGTGGTCTTATGAGAAGAGAGCAAAAAAAATTTTGGAAATGGCAAAATTATATTAGGTTTTTTGCATAATCGAAGTCTTATAATAAAAATATAGCTATATGATGATTGCAACTACGCTATTCTATGATGAGTAATCAGAAATGTATCAGACTGGTTCTCTTTTTGACCCGCGGGGTCTCCCTGCAAACCTGGGATAAAATAGGCATGTTTGAACGAGAGGTGGCAATTTATCGGCGTCTTCAGGAACACGGTGTGCAGGTCACCTTTGTTACTTACGGTGATGCTAGTGACCTGAAATACGCTGATCGTATTCCCAGTATTCGCATACTCTGCAACCGTTGGGGACTGTCACCGCAACGTTACGAGAGATGGCTTCCGGTCTTGCACGGCTGGTATCTGCTGCGTGCTGATATTTACAAAACCAATCAGACCAGCGGTGCAGACGTGGCGCTCCGCGCTGCACGAATATACCACAAGCCACTGATTGCCCGCTGTGGGTATATGTGGTCATACTTTGTTTCACGTGAGCAGGGAGATGATTCGGAGGCGGCACGGCTTGCTCGGAAGCAAGAGAAACAAGTTTTCACTGCCGCCGATAGAGTAGTTGTTACTACTGAGCGGATGCAGAACTACGTTGTGGATCAATACAACCTTAAAAATAGTAAGATGAAGGTTATTCCGAATTATGTGCTCACTGATTTTTTTCGACCCAATAAAAATGGTACTTACAAATCAGGCCGTATTTTTTTTGTCGGTCGTCTGGATGATCAAAAGAACCTTTTTGCTTTACTTGAAGCTATCCAAGGGCTCAATGTCGAATTGGATATTATTGGAGATGGATCACAACGGAAAGCTCTTGAAAAATCGGCACGTGAAAATAAAGTTAATGTCCACTTCCTAGGTAACCGACCACACACAGAACTACCGCAGTATTTTAACAAGGCAGAAATCTTTGTTCTACCCTCGTTGTATGAAGGCCATCCCAAGACCCTGCTGGAGGCAATGAGCTGTGGTTTGCCCGTTATCGGCACAGATGTGTCCGGCATCCGAGAACTAATTAGCCATCGGAAAACAGGCTATCTGTGTGGGACATCACCGCATCAGATACGAGGTGCCATTCAAAACGTACTTGCAAATAAGATACTGCGAACAACAATGGGTAAAAACGCCCGCCAGTTTGTGGTTGAAAACTTTTCACTAGAACGCGTCTTGAAAATGGAACTGTCATTACTCGAAGAGTTGACATATTGGAAGGAGACCTAGGAATGCTTGCTTTTTTGAGAAGCAGAGTCTCCAAATTGTTACTGACAGTTATGAATCGGCTTTCGACCACCCAATTCGAGGATATTGTTGGAAAAGCCATTGACCGTCGGGCTAATACTTTGCCGCCAGATCAAGCATTACGTTTCCTTTTTCGCTTGGATAGTCAATTGTATGCTTTGGAAGGAACCAAGGCTACAGAATACGGAGATGGCGTTCATACAAAGCATCGGCATACCCGTTATCACGAATTTTTTGTTGCCAGAGTGCGCCCTGGCGAGCGGGTATTGGATGTCGGTTGTGGGAATGGGACCGTTGCTTACGACCTTGTCAAAAAGACCGGAGCAGAAGTTGTGGGGATAGACTGCTCAACAGAGAATATCACCCAAGCGCAGAACCGTTATCAACATCAAAAGCTGCAATTCATGGTTGGCGATGTCCTTAAGGACCTTCCCAATGAGCACTTTGATGTGATAATTTTATCCAATGTACTTGAGCATTTGGAGGCTCGCCTTCCTTTTCTACGGCGGGTTCAAGATAAGGTAAATCCATCCCGGGTACTCATTCGGGTGCCTCTCTACGATCGTGACTGGAGAGTACCGCTTAAACAGGAACTGGGTGTAGAGTGGCGATTAGACTCTACTCACGAGATTGAATATACTTTAGAGTCTTTTGCTCAAGAAATGAACGAAGCTAGATTAAAGATCATCCATCAAGAGGTTCGTTGGGGAGAAATTTGGGCAGAAGCGGTGCCAAATGTTTAAGCCAAAGGTTAGTGTCGTAATGTCTGTTTACAATGCCGAGCGCTACTTGCGTAAGGCAATTGAGAGCATGCTGAATCAAACTTTTCGGGATTTTGAGTTTTTGATTATCAACGACGGATCCACTGACAGTTCAGTGGAAATATTAAAAAGTTATAGAGATCCCAGAATAAAAATAATAAATAATAAGAAAAATATTGGGTTGGCAAAATCATTGAATAAAGGTTTGCAAGTAGCCCGCGGGGAATATATTGCACGGCATGATAGTGATGACATTTCTTTGCCCAAACGATTCGAAAAACAAGTAGAATTTTTGGATAGTAACTCTCAAACGGCACTCGTCGGTAGCTGGGCGGAAGTTATTGATGAATTTGAAGAACCTAAGGAAGTATGGCATAGTTTATCGCAACCTCACCTGCTCAGATGGAAATTACTTTTTAAAAATCAATTTGCCCATTGCGCAGCCATGTTTAGAAAAAGTGCTGTTATGCAGATGGGGGGCTATAGCGAGGAACTGAGCAGCGCACAGGACTATGACCTATGGTCAAGGATAAGTTTTTCTTGGGAAGTAGCAAATATTCCTGAAGTACTTGTCAAATGGAGAAAATGGGGAAAAAATATATCCACAATACGGCGGCATAAACAGCTTGAGATCGCCAGACAGATATCAAGAAGAAATTTGGAATATATATTTGAAGAAGCTATAGATGATCTTGCTTTTGAAAGTTGTAGGCTGTTTTATTACTTATCAAATGAGACATTGGTATTTGAACATCTAAGGATCCTTACTTTTTATTTGGAAAAATTAATATATAAATTTCTGGAAAAATATGATTATTCTAATAGAAAAATTATATGCGATTTAAAAAAAGAAGTGTCATCACAATTACTTCTTTTATTGGAAGATAATGTGTATGAGATCGGATATAAAACTATTTTCCCGCTTCTATGGTTAACAAAGTTAGACCCTCATGTACCCAAAAAACAAGCGTTACGAATACTGGTTAAATCGTTACTCGGGAGAAAAATATTCGGTGCGTTAGCAAACTAATGTAATTGCAAAAGTTTAAATAATATCTCGATATGAAACACAAAAATACCTTAATTATAGGCTATGACTTTAGTTTGCGTAGCAAAATCCCCTGGGGCAAATTAGCAGGCAACTTTAACAACATTATTTTGCGATCGACTGGTTTTGATGTTGAGGGCAACCTATCTTTCCCTAAAAACTCCCAGCTTAAGATAGTGAATAAAGTTAAGTTTATTTTTGAACTCATTCGGTCACGGAAAAAGAAGTATGACCGGATAGTCCTCTTAGAACCCTATCCACATTTAAAGGCTTATGCACTGTTAGTTCGTGCTCACGAAAAGATATATTTCAACAATAATTTTGAACTTACTAAGTTTAATCTTAAAGAGGTAATAGTAGAAGAACTAAAGATATTGTTCAAAAATATTTCAGATCACATTGCGTTATTAAGATACGGGATAAAGATAAGCGGTATTTCTGGCACTGAGAATGATTACAGCGTTATAGAAAGAGGATTGAAAAAACAAAGGATAAATCCCACTTTAAAAACAAGTATTATAATTCCTGTATATAATCGAAAAGCGATGCTAGACAAAACGTTATCTGCCTTAACTCACCAAACCTATCCCCTTAATCTCATTGAGGTCATTATTGCTGATGACGGAAGCTCAGATAATGTCAAAGAATTGATAGAAAAATACAGCAATTATTTTGATATTAAAATTGTTTCTCAAAAAGATAAAGGATATAGACTAGCGGCCATTAGAAATAAGGCTATTAAGGTTTCTCAAAGTGAAGTGATTATTTCTCTTGATTGTGATGTTATCCCCGTCCCCTGGTTAGTGGAAGAATATATGAAATGGTTTCACGTAACAGAAAAAAATATAGTAGTCATTGGAATTCTGAAGCATGTTGATCCAAAAAATATAAGTGCAGAAGACATCTTAAATGATCAAAATGTCTTATTACAATTAGATGCGATAATGCCGCATCCAGAACGGAGAGACCTAAAGCATCCAACCCGCGATTGGCGTATTTCAATTTATAAAAAAACAGATTTTTTAAAAAAATATCCTCATCCTTATATTGTAGCTGGCGGTGGGAATATGGCTTTCTGGCGTAAATGGGCCTTGGCTGCAGGTGGCTTTGATGAAGACTTTACAATGTGGGGAGGAGAGGACGATGTTTTTAACTACAATCAGTATAAAAGAGGGGCTTATTTCATTCCAGAGCCTAACGCTATCGGTTTACACCAAAAACATGATAACGGTGCATTGTATCGCAGCGAGGGCAGAACAGTTACAAGAAGATTGTTAGGGAAAAAGATACCTATGTACAGGCATTTTCTTTCTCCCCCGGATGATTGGGAAGAACCTCAAGTCTCGATTTTTATACGTTCATATAATTGTGAGAAATATATTAAAGCTGCTATAGAGAGTGCCCTTAATCAGACATACCAGGATTTGGAGGTATGCATTGTTGACGATGGATCAACAGACAAAACATTACAAATCATAAAAAACAATTATAACGATAACAAGCGAGTGAGATGGATAACTCAGGAGCATAAAGGGCCGGCTGCAGCAATGAATGCAGCTATTGATCTTTGTCGGGGTGAGTATATTGGACAGCTGGATGGTGATGATTTATTGTACCCAACAGCAGTAGAAGAATTGGTTAAATTCCTCGATAAACATAATGAGTACGGAGTTGTATATTCGGATTACGAGATCATTGATGAAAACGGAGAATTTATCAGAAAGGAAAGAAGTTATAGAAACTATAATAGAAATTTGTTGATGCAAAAAATGATCGTGGGTCATTTAAGAATGTTTAAATTAAAGTATTGGTATAGAATAGAAAACATAGATGAGGACCTTTTTGCTGCTGTCGATTATGACCTTTTTGTAAAGCTTAGTGCAGTTTGCAATTTTGATCATTTCAGAAAGGTCTTGTACAAATACAGAAAACATAATGTTAATATAACAAACGATCCTCAAAAAATGGAATACTATACTGACTTAGTTCGCAAAAGAGCTAAATTAAGATCAAAAAAGTAACACCACATTAGCTATTGTTGCAAGTTTTGTTATGCGGGCAAATAGTGATTCAACAAGGAAGCTAGTTATAATGATATTTCAAAAAGCCAGCAATTTTCCCTTTGAAACTGATATAGTTATAATATGCTCTCGCCGGATTCCATAATAGGTAGATTAGTAGATTGATCATATTTTTAAATAAGTCGTATATACAAATAAACACAATGTATTTGTTTCCAAAGATTTTCATATGTTTTTTGACAAGTGCACCAAAACCTCTATTATATCTGTATGCTCTATTGGCAGTATTCACATCATACACCTTGACAGGATTTTTATGGATTACAAATGTGCCAGTATAGAAGTATCCCTCGTACCCCTTATACAGAGTTCTTAGGACAAAATCGAGATCTTCAGAAGATTCGAATATACCACCCAAGCCGAAATGAGTATCAAAAGACTTAATATCTGCGACAATCTGTTTTTTGTATAGGATACTTGTTGCAGTTGTAAGTATTCTCGCGTTTTTTACAGTGATTTTCTTATATTGATCTCTATTAAATTTTGACAATTCATAATCTTTTTCTAATACGGGAACACTTATAAAATCAATTTGGGGGACTTTTTTTAATTGCTCCACAATTTTTGAGAAGAAGTCATAGGGAATTATAGAATCATCATCTGGGAAAAAATATATATCTCCAATAGCGCTTTTAATTCCTCTGGTCCGTGCTTCACTTAGATTATTTCTCTGTTGCTTTATGACTTTTAACTTTTTGGGAGAAATTTCAATTTTGTGAATGATCTTGCTGACTCTGTTATCACTATTTTGATCTATGATGATAACTTCAAATTCTTTGTAATTTTGGCTTATTAGTGAGGTTAAGAGATTCTTTAATTCAATATTTCTGCCATAGGTTGCGATGATAACCGATATCGTCATTTATAGCTTGCCCTCATGTCTTTTCCAGGTTAACATCAAAGAATATATTAATAAAATCTATGGACTGATTGAATAATATCACATAAAAAGGAAGACTCAAAGCTTCAATGCAAAAGATTGTACTATTCGAAGCAGGCTGGGTTGGGGATACAATTGTTACCATTCCTGCCACAAAAAGTATAAGGCAGAAATTTCCCAAGGCCCAGATCATCAGGATATGTTCTCCTGTAGCAGGGCCTATTCTGAAAAATTGTCCCTCTATAGATCAGCTATTGATTTATGACAGGGATGGCGCACATCGAGGGATAAAGGGTAGATTGAAGCTTCTAAAGAGTATAAGAAAAATAGAGCCAGATATTTTTATTAATTTACATGTCCCTGATATTAATAGAGGGTTCCTGATTTATTTACGTGATAATTTTTTTTCTTTTTTAACTTCTGCAAAATTGAGAGTAGGTTATTATTGCACGTTAACGGGTTTATTCTTGACCCATGGCATAAAGACTTCTCATAATCACCTGTCACAATTCATAGTTACCCTTATCAATGATCTTGCAGTTCAGATAGGCTGTAATCCTAAGTGTGAGCTTGAGCTTTTGGTTAATAGCAATGATCGCAAGACGGCGAAAGATTTTTTAAGAGACCACGGTGTGAGAAATACTGATCGAATCATTGCGATAAATCCTGGGGCAAAAAGAAAATCCAAAAGATGGCCTCTTCAGAGATTCATAGAGATCGCAAAATGTTTAGCCAAGGAAGCCAAAATAGTAGTGACCGGAAGCAAAGATGAAATGGATCTAACTAATCAAATGGCTGCTGCTGTTCCTTACATAATTACAGCCTCTGGGATTTTACCTTTGATGCCAACAGCAGCTCTTCTTGAGAGATGCAAACTTATTATAACTAACGATACCGGCATTATGCATGTAGCTTCAGCATTAAAAGTTCCTACGGTAGCACTCTTTGGACCTGGAAATGTAAGCAGATGGGTTTCTCCTAATGCGAACTGGCTAAAGGTTATCCATCATCCCGTCTCCTGTAGTCCCTGTGATAGATGGGAATGTGAAGATTTAAGTTGTATGCAAGCGATTACTGTGGATGAGGTAAAAGAGGCTGTTTTGGAATTGATCAGATGAAGCTCCTCTATCTCTCCAAAACCTCCTTCATCGGTCCTAGCAGCAGATAT
>Ga0307419_10001277_pt1 | contig 13043 bp, 8 predicted proteins | sample SalMarWE160230MG_2_FD_202512 | JGI IMG/M metagenome (GOLD analysis project Ga0307419, IMG submission 202512) | Salt marsh sediment microbial communities from the Plum Island Ecosystem LTER, Massachusetts, United States - WE1602-30 | ecosystem: Environmental > Aquatic > Marine > Intertidal zone >... | reverse complement strand
GTGGTAATCCTGTTCCTGAAGTTCAGGCTGAAAGGCAAAGCCAGGGTGCTTTATTATTCCTGCCTGGCTTCCGTACTGCTTAATTTTTACCTGAATCTGGTCTTTTACCCCCGCCTGCTTTACTACCAGTCCGGCAGCCGCGCGGCTGAATTCGCCAACGAAAACTACCCCGGCAAGCCCATCCGGAGCCTCGGCGTACTTTCCTTTACCCTTCATTTTAACGCTTATGCCGAAGTAAGGGAGCGGAAACTGAAAGACCTGGCAGGGGAGCCTGAAGGTGGAGATTTTCTCGTTTTCACCAGCCGGGAATACCTTGACAGCCTCAGCCTGATGCAGGTTGATTACCGGGTGCTTGCAGCATTTGACCATTACCACACAACCATGGTCACGGGTAAATTTCTGAACCATAATACCAGGACTGAGGCACTCAGGAAACACTACCTCCTTGAAATTATAAAGCCATCCGATCATGAAAAAATCATTCAACCGCAGGGCGTTCATTAAAAACACCTCGCTGGGCGCCCTGGCCGCTCCCCTCCTGCTGCCCGGAAAGCACCTGCCGGGAAATGCCGGAAAGCACCTGCCGGGCAATGCCGGCGAGGACCAGCAGGGAAATGCCGGAAATGACGACCCGGATGCCGGTGGACAACTGGTAAAATCTTATAAGACATTGGGCCGGACAGGATTCCGGGTATCCGATATCGGCATCGGTGCCCCGCCCAGTGAAGCCGTGCTGAAGGCCGCCCTTACCGCCGGGATGAATTACATCGATACCGCCGAACAATACGGGAACGGGAACAATGAAGCCATGATCGGAAAAGTGATCAGGGATTTTGACCGGAAAAAGATATTCATAAGTACAAAGATCTTTGAGGAAGGTCCCTATAAAAGCCGGCAGGATGTTGTCGGGAGGGTCAGGAAAGCAGTGGAGAGGTTGCAGTCGGATTACGTCGATTGCGTGATGCTGCACGGGGCCGATAATACAAGGATCCTCAAGGATGAAGCCTTTCACGGGGCAATGGACCAGCTGAAGGCTGAGGGAAGGGTCCGGTATGTCGGGGTTTCCTGCCACGGCTCGGCCTGGTACCTTCCCCCCGAGGAGGACCTGGATGCGGTCCTGCTTGCGGCTGTGGATGACGGCCGTTTCGACGTTTTCCTGATGACCTATAATTTCGTCAACCGGGAAAAAGCCGAGCGGGTGCTGCGGGCATGTGCCGAAAAGAAAGTGGGAACCAGCATCATGAAATCCAATCCCATGATCACCTTCAGAGCCATCGAGGGATACGTACAGAGGATGGAGGAAAGCAACCAGCGGGTGGATGATACCATGAGGGACTGGCACAGCAGGCTGATGGAGGAAAATAACCTTGCCCGGGAACTGTTCGGAAAATACGGTTACGGGGATGGGGACGAGGAAATGCTTGGGGCGGCTATTCGTTTTGTGATCGGCAACCCGGATGCCCATACGGTCTGCCTGCCATTCAAGAGCATCAACGACGTGGAAAAATGGGGTTCCAATTCCGGAAGGCAGCTCACAGGGGAACAGGCCTCACTGCTGGATTTTTACCGCCGGAAGTTTGGCTACCTGAACTGCCGCATCGGATGTCGTGAATGCGCACCGGCATGTCCCCATAACGTGCAGGTCAGCACCATTATGCGGTATAACTATTATTTCCAGAACAAGGGCCAGGAAAAATACGCTATGGAGAAATATACGGCCCTCGAAGGCAGCAAGGCGGATGTATGCCGGGATTGTCCGGGGTACTGCCAGGATGCCTGCCCGTACGGGGTACTTGCCCGCCCCATGCTTGGCATGGCCCACTTAAACCTTGCACTGAACCTGGCCTGAACCGGGACCTGTCAATCATTCTCCTGCTGACATCACCGCCCTGGCCTCCTGCTCCGACCAGGTGCAGATGGCTTCAATCTCGTGCGGCCCGAGTCCTGCGGATCGATGGATCAACAGGTAACTTTTCAGCGGCATATCCCCCCCGGAACATTCTTCGCAAATTTTGTCAAGCCTGGAGATTTTCTGGGCTTTATCCATTATTCCCCAGGACGAAAAATTAAGATGGGCCTTCCCCTCCCTGATGTGCCTTCCCATGATCCATGATGCAGGGGCAATATTCCCGTACCAGGGATACCGGGTGTTGTTGGAATGACAATCATAACAGGAATTCAGAAAAATCCGGGCTAGGGTATCCGGGACCCCTGAAGCCTGCAGGAAATCCTCCTGGGTCTCGATCTCCCCGAGATTCTTTTCCGGCCGTATAAACTGCATGAGCAGGACGACTGCCAGGATAAGGCCAAGGATAAGGTAAGTCCTGCGCATTATTCCATTAGTTTTGCCGATGCTTTTTTCGTCCATTCAATTAAGGTCTCCCTGTCTTCTGCGGAAAGAGCCTTATCGGGATTCCTGCTGAGGTATTTTGCAGGGGGCATTTCCCCCTTTTCAGCAACCTCCTTAATGTCATTCAGAATCCCTATTTTCTTCACATCGTTATATTCATCCCACTTCTTAAAATCCACTTTCTTCAATGCATCTTCCGATCTTGCCCCGGTGGTATGGCAGGTGTAGCAATGTGTGCTGAGGATCGTTAAAACATCCTCAGGGATTTCCGATCCTTTCTGAATGTCTCTCCAGGATAGAAAAGCGGCGGCCAGGATAATCATGGCCACCGGCAGAATACTCCAAAATCGAATTTTCATGGTAACAGTAAAAATTAATAATTACAGATCGTAATATAATTAAAATATTTATTTGATAGTGTTCATTCCTTCACGTGGCGTTCGGCATGGTAGGAAGAGCGGACAAGGGGACTGCTCTCGACGAAGCGGAAACCCATTTCCAGGCCGGTTTTCTTGTATTCCCTGAATTTATCGGGGGTTATGTATTCCTTTACCGGCAGGTTCAGGAGGGTGGGTTGAAGGTACTGTCCGATGGTCAGAACCCTGCAGCCGGCCTTCAGGAGGGCCTCCATGGTTTCGAGGACCTCCGCTTCGGTCTCTCCCAGTCCCAGCATGATACCGGATTTTGAAACGACATTTTTCGACGATATATAACGTACCACCTCAAGACTCGTGTCGTATCGGTTAAGGCTCCGGATGCGGGGAGTGAGCCTGCGAACGGTTTCCAGGTTGTGTGAAATTACTTCGGGCCCGGCATCAATGACCTTCCGGACATCGTCCATATTGCCGCGGAAATCGGGTATCAGGGTTTCCATGGTGATCCCCGGATTCACTTCCTTCACCTTGCGTACCGTTGCTGCCCAGAATCCCGCACCCCCGTCCTCCAGGTCATCCCGGTCCACCGACGTAAGCACACAATGCCGTAGGCCCATGATGCGGATCGATTCCGCCAGCCTTGCCGGCTCATCCCAGTCCACCGCCAGCGGATTTCCGGTCTTGACCGAACAGAACTTGCAGGCCCGTGTGCATATGTCCCCCAGGATCATGAAGGTTGCCGTCCCGGCATTCCAGCATTCCCCGATGTTCGGGCAATTGCCGCTTTTACATATGGTGTGCAGGTTGTTTTTTATCGAAAGGTTCTTTAACCTGCTGTATTGTATCCCTTCGGGTCGTTCCATCCGGAACCATTCGGGCAGCCTCCCTGCTCGCTGCTTTTCTTTCATTTCCTCCGGCTTGTTTCTCATTTCCTTCTGTTCATCTTTTATGTCCATGCGGATCCCCGATACAAAATTACCTAATTATTTTGAATCATTCTAATTAATAGAGGAAGCCGGTGCCCGGCTGTTCAAGATGGGTTTTTCTTGCTAAATTTCATTCGGCTCCATCGATCCGGTTACGGGGAACCTTGTTTTATCTCTCACTGAATTAAATCACATGATACTGGGAATTGATATCGGGTCCATGGCGATCTCGGCGGTTCTTCTCGACCGGGGGGGACATATCAGGGGGACTTTCTATGAATCTCACGAGGGCCAGATCGGGAGGGGACTTCAGAATCTGGCCGGCAAATTTGAAGTGGGAACAAATGTGGAACCCGGGACGGAACCCGGGACGGAAACCGGTGCGGAAACCGGCGCGGGTACCGGCGCGAAAGGCGGACCCTCCATCGCATTGACTTCTTCAACCCACCTGAACATCAATGGATTTAACAGCCTTGATATCCAGACCGCACTGATCCGGGCCAGCCATTTCCCGGGAATGAACCACCAGTACATCCTTCATGTCGGGGCGGAGAAATTTTACCTGATCAAAAGGGGACCGGATGGCAGGTACGAATCCTCCCGGACAAGCACATCCTGTGCGGCCGGAACCGGAAGTTTCCTGGACCAGCAGTCCGGCCGACTGAATATTCCATCGATCGGGGAGTTTTGCAGGATGGCTGAAAGGAACCAGGGCAAAGTGCCGGAAATAGCCTCCCGTTGCTCGGTTTTCGCCAAGACCGACCTGATCCATGCACAGCAGGAAGGGTATTCACCCGAGGCGATCTGTGATGGGCTCTGCAAGGGACTCGCCAGGAACCTGGCGGATACGCTGTTTCATGATTTTGCCACCGGGGAGGAAATTCTTTTCACAGGCGGGGTTTCCATGAACCAGGTTGTGGTCAGGTACCTGGAGGATATGCTGTCGGCCCGGATCACGGTTCACCCCCTGTCCCACCTGTTCGGCGCTCTTGGAGCGGGATTGCGCAAACTGGACAGCAATGAGGACCGCACAAAGGACCACATCGAGAACCGCAGCGTTGACCGTAGCATCGGGATAGGGGACCTGATCGAACATTATGCAAGGCCGCTGGATCAGCGCAGGTATTTTTACCCGCCCCTCAAGCCGGCCATGCACAGCCACCCGGATTTCAGCACGGCCGGTTTCCGGCTGCAGGCTCCCCTGGTAAAGGTATTCCCGGGCGAACTGCAGGTGGAAATTTTCAGTGACGTGCCGAGAACCAGGCCGGATGGAATATACATCGGGATCGACATCGGATCGACCAGTACAAAAACCCTCATCACTTCGCCTGATAACAGTCCCCTTATCGGATACTATACCTACACATCGGGGAAACCCATTGAAGCGGTGTTCAGCATACTTGGCGCACTGGACCAGTATATGCATGAGAACCGCTGGGAACCTTTGGTCCTCGGTGTGGGCACAACCGGGTCCGGCCGGAAACTGGCAGGCAGGATACTCAATGCAGACCTGATCCTCGACGAGATCACAGCGCATGCCCAGGCTGCCGTTCATCTTCAGCCCGATGTTGACACGATCATCGAGATCGGGGGACAGGATGCCAAGTTTACGGTACTCAACCGGGGCGAAGTGGTGTTCTCCCAGATGAATGCGGTCTGTGCAGCCGGAACGGGGAGCTTTATCGAGGAGCAGGCGAGGAAGCTGGGAGTGCCCCTGGGTGAGTATGCCGAAAGGGTCATCAACCAGCCATCCCCCCTGACCAGCGACCGCTGTACGGTTTTTATGGAGCGGGACCTGAATTACCTGATCAACCAGGGATATACGGTTGAGGAATTGCTTGCCGCAGTGCTGTATTCCGTCAGGGAGAACTACTTTAAAAAAGTGGCGATCGAAGGCATGATCGGCAGGAAGGTTTGTTTTCAGGGCGCCACCGCCAAGAACAGGGCACTGGTTAACGTATTTGAACAGAGGCTGGGCCAGGAGATCTACGTCTCGAGGTTCTGCCACCTGACCGGGGCTCTGGGAGTAACGCTTACCATGAAAAACGATGGGATCTGCTCAAGCCGGTTCCGGGGGATATCCATCCACAGGGAAAAGGTGCCCGTCAGAACGGAAATTTGTGAGCTGTGCAACAACAACTGCAAGCTGACCATCGCCAGGGTCCAGGATGAAGAGGTGGCGTTTGGATTTCTCTGCGGGAGGGATTATGAAACGCCCAGGTACAAGGCCAGGGAAGGCAGCGGGTTCGATCTGATCAAAGAACGGAAAAAAGCCTTTCAGATTCCATTCAGTAAAAAAGAAATGGGGGGCCCCATACTTGGCATACCCGCAGTCCTGCATATGTATGAGGAAAGCAGGTTCTGGCAGTACATCCTTACGCAACTGGGGATCCGGACCATACTTAGCAACCCGGGCAAAACAAGGATAAGGGATGGGAAACACCTGGCCGGGGCGGAATTCTGTGCTCCCATTGAATCCATGTACGGGCATGTGAAGGACCTGGAGGAAAAGGCAGACTATATTTTCTTCCCGGTATTGCTTGAATCAAGGGAACGGTATGGAACAGGGGAAAAGCCTGCAAAAGGAGAGCGGAATTACTGTTACTACACCCAGTTCAGTCCCTCTATTGTTTCACAAATGGAAGATGGAAGGCTGATGGACCGGTTCATTATTCCCGAGCTGGACTTCAGCCGCTCTCCCCGGACATATAAAAAAGCCCTGCATCAGGCACTTGAAAAAGTATTTGCGGATAAAATCAGCTACGAGGAGATAAGCAGGGCCTGGGACGATACTGAAAATCGTTTCAACAAAGCCTTCCAGAACTGGAGAGACCGCTTCCGTGATGAATTCCGGCCGCATGATGAGTTCCGGCCCGGTAAAGAGCTATCTGTGGTGTTGCTTGGAAGGCCGTATGTGATCCTTTCCCCGGAACTGAACAAAAGCATCCCGGAAAATTTCTCCCAGCGGGGAATCAATTGTTTCTTCCAGGATATGCTGCCAAGCAGTATACGAAGGGACAGGGTGGCAGAAGAGATCCTTAAGAAGGTCCCCTGGCACTTTGCGGCAGGGATCCTCGGAGCAGCGGAATACATTGCCCGTACACCCGGACTTTATCCGGTCCTGGTGACGGCATTCAAATGTGCCCCGGATTCGTTCAACATTGAATTTTTCAAAAAGATCCTGGATGCCCGGAAAAAACCCTACCTGATCCTTCAGATAGATGAGCACGACTCCAGCGTCGGCTACGAAACCAGGATCGAAGCCGCCCTCCGGTCTTTCAGGAACCATGCCGCCGGAGCCGCGCATCATGAAGAAACCGAAATTCCACGAATCTTTCCCGTACTGGAAAATAAGGTTAACGGGAAAACCCTGCTGGTCCCCAACTGGGACGCGTATTCAAACCGCCTGCTGGTTGTCCTGCTGCAAAGGCACGGCATCGATGCCCGTTCACTTGAACCCGATGAAACATCCATGCGTAAAAGCATGGCCCATAACAAGGGCCAGTGCACCCCTATCAACATCATAGCCCAGGATTATATGGATTACGTGGAAAAACATAACCTGGACCCGGGCAAAACCCTGCTCTGGATGTCGGAATCCAAACTTACCTGTAATTTCAGGATGTACCCCGAATACCTGAAGCATCTTCTCGAAAGCCAGGGGAATGGTTTTGAAAAGGCCGGGGTTTACCTCGGCCACATAGCCAATCTTGATCTCTCGGTGGTGGTGGCTGCACAGTCTTATTTTGTCTATATGCTCGGGGGACTCATACGCAAGATGGGGTGCATGATCAGGCCATATGAACTGAAGGCCGGCGAAACAGATCGTGTCATAGAGGATTCACTAAAAATCCTGGAAAGCGCTTTCGGGGGGAAAAGGGACCTGGAATCAGCCGTGAAGGAAATGGCCGCATGGTTCAATGGGATCGCCCGGTCTGAGGGCGGGACCAAACCTGAAGTGGCCATTTTCGGGGATTTCTATGTCCGCGACCATGATATCGTGAACCAGGGCCTTATACGGTTCATAGAAAATGCCGGTGGAGTCGTTGTGACCACACCATACCATGATTACGTTAAAATCAGCTCCGAAAATGTGATCCGGAGGGCCAATAAAAGGGGCCATTACCAGACAGCCGTTCTGACACGGGTGCTGCTTTCCCTTCTCGACGAACTTGACAAGAAGTATTACCGATACCTGGAAAGCACCCTGGGCATGAAAGAAAAGATCAATCCACGGAGCCTTGAGAAGCACCTGGAAACATTCAACGTCAAACCATACCACAGCGGGGAGTCCCACGACAACCTCCTGAAGATCTTCCATATCCTGGAGCACCACCCGGAACTCTCACTCTTTGTCCAGGCCAATCCGGCCTTCTGTTGCCCTGCACTGATCACCGAAGCCATGACCCGGAAGATCAAATCGGTGACCGGAGTGCCCGTTGTAACCGTCACCTACGATGGAACAAGCGAGAGCAAGAACGAGGTCATCCTGCCCTACCTGGTAGCGGCCACTGAAGGTGCGGGGTATGTCACTAAAAATCCTTAACTTTAAAGTACCTGTAAAAACTCAACTTCCATGACGGGATTAAAACTCGACGTTTCCAATGTATATTCCTTTGTATCGGAGAAAAATATTCTCGGTTTCCGGGATGGGGCCGGAGCCAGTCTTCGTAAACTGTATGATAAAACCGGGGCAGGATCGGATTTTCTCGGATGGCTGGATCTGCCTTCACGGATCTCCGATGCAGAAATCCGTGACATTGAAGAGACTGCGGCTCTGCTCCGCTCCCACGCCGAGGTGATCGTAGTGGTGGGGATCGGAGGTTCCTACCTGGGTGCCAGGGCCATCATATCTGCCCTGGGCAGTAATTTCGAGGCCTTCGACGAGAAGCTGCCCAGGCTGATCTTCGCGGGACAGAACATCGGCGAGGATTACCTGCATGAGCTGCTGGGGATACTGGACCGCAAAAGCTATGCGATCATTGTCATTTCGAAGTCCGGCACGACAACCGAACCGGCCATTGCTTTCCGGCTGTTGAAGAATCACCTGGAAGCAAAGATCGGCCCCGAAGAAGCCGGCAGGCTTATCGTAGCCATTACGGACCGTCAGAAGGGAGCCCTGAGAAAGCTGGCGGACCAGAGCGGTTACAAAACCTTCGTCATCCCGGATGACACCGGTGGCCGGTATTCTGTCCTTACACCCGTCGGGTTGCTCCCCATTGCCTGTGCCGGATGCGATATCCGCCGGTTCATCAGTGGGGCAAAGTCCCTCCAGGAAGCCACCGGCGCGGGGATCCGGTTCGAAGATAATCCCTCAGCCCTATATGCGGCCACCAGGAATGCCCTCTACCAAAAAGGAAAGACCACGGAGATCCTGGCCAATTACGATTCAAGGTTAAACTATTTTTCCGAATGGTGGAAGCAGCTATACGGGGAAAGCGAGGGAAAGGAGAACAGGGGCATATTCCCGGCCAGTGTTAATTTCACGGCCGATCTTCATTCCATGGGACAGTACATTCAGGAAGGCGAAAGGAGGCTATTCGAGACCATCCTTTCGGTCGAAAACCCCCACAGTACCCTGAAGATCCCTGAAGACGCAGGGAATCTCGACGGATTGAATTTCCTTGCCGGGAAACGGATCAGCGAAGTGAATAAAATGGCCGAGTTGGGAACGCTCCTGGCCCATGTGGACGGGGGAGTGCCCAATATCCGGGTTGGGATCCCTGAAATCAGCGAATACCACCTCGGCGAACTGGTCTATTTCTTTGAAAAAGCCTGCGGGATCAGCGGATACCTGCTGGGGGTCAATCCTTTTGACCAGCCCGGCGTGGAAGCCTACAAGAAAAACATGTTCGCCCTGCTGGAAAAACCGGGCTACGAGGAAGAAACAAAAGCGATCCGGAAATATCTGAAAAAGTAGCCCGGCCGATTTAGTGTCAGGTCAATCGATCCAGAGGCACACCATGCAGCCATCCCTAAAAATTCATATTAAGGGCAAAGGCTTCCGTGAAGCCTTCATGGCCGGAGAGTTCGATGTAGCGGGTCCGTGCCAGCACATCCCCGATGGCCTCGTCAAACCGGGTTGACCTGAGTGCCAGCATGGCGCCGGTGCCCGAGGTATTGCCCAGCGGCACGATTTTTCCGGCCAGTCCGGGTGAGATCAGCCCGATTTTCATGGCACTTTCAGGATTGATGTAATTCCCGAACCCTCCCGCGAGGAAAACCCTGTCGATGGCTCCGAACCGCAGCCCGGCATTGTCCAGCAGGATTTCAACACCCGCTGCGATGGCGGATTTGGCCAGCTGCACCTCCCGTATGTCCTGCTGGGTGACGGATATATCAGTGCCGGTTTCCGTTTCATTCCCCTCAGCCACGATGAAATCCTCCTTCAGCAGCCCGTCATTGCCGATCATCCCTTTTTCCAGGAGGCAGGCAACAACATCGATGAGTCCCGATCCGCAGATCCCGGCCGGAGGCACATCCCCGAGGACCGTATATCCACTTGGACCGAAGGCCGAAATGGCTCCCTCTAACCCCCCCATGCCGCAGGAGATCCGGGCTCCCTCGAAAGCGGGACCGGCAGCCGTGGAACAGCAGAGAATACCACCGGGAGTAACCAGGGCCAGTTCCCCGTTCGTGCCGATGTCCATGAACAGATAGTTTTCCCTTCCTTCTTCGGATTTTATTGATGCCAGTCCCCCCACAATATCCGCCCCCACGTATGCCGAAATCGATGGCAGCAGCCTGACTTCCCCGTCAGGGTGGAAGTGAAGCGCCAGGTCCCTGCCGCGAAGGATCTGCGCATCCGTAAATTTCGGGGTGAAGGGCGCCAGGGCAATGGGCAGTGGATCCACTCCAAGCAAAAGATGCAGCATGGTCGTATTGCCCGATACGGTTATTTTTACAATATCCTCCGCCGATATCCCGGTCAGCTGTGCAAAGTGATCCAGCTGCCCGTTGATCGTGGCCAGGATCACCGACTGGAGTTCCTGAAGTCCCCCCTCCTTTTGCGCGGAATAATTGATCCGGGTGATCACGTCACCGCCGAAGCGGGACTGAGGATTCAGCACGGCCCTGGTTTCAACCAGGGCACCTGTAACCAGGTTCACGAGGTAAAACGCCAGGGTTGTGGTGCCTAGATCCAGTGCGATCCCGTGGGGATAGTTTGAAAGGTTTACCGATGGCCCGGGCAGGAAAGGTACGGTCAGGGTATGCGAATGTTGTTCAACCAGGATCCTGGCCTCCTTCCTGTCCGGGAGCAGGATCTCAACGGGTTCGGTCACGGTATAACCACAGGCGGCAACGGCCCCTTCCCCCTTGAGCCAGACCCTGCATTTCCCGCAGGTGCCATTCCCTCCGCAGGGAGAATAGATCTCATATCCGTGTTCCCTTAAAACCTGCAGCAGGAAAGTGTATTTTTCCGCCCTGATGGTATCAACCCTGCCGTCGCAGTGGACTTTCAGCTCAACCGTATGTCCCTTCTTTTCATGCATTCCCGGGGAAGGGAAACTTATCCCATATCCATTTTTTCCAGGAAGTCCCCCAGCACATCTTCAAGGTTCGGGTTGCCAATCTCCTGCAGGTCATAGAACACCCTGGTACTCGGCTTGTTGATCCGGATGATCCTGGTCAGGTCAATGGGGGTCCCGATCACGACCGAATCGCAGTCCGTTTGATTGATGGTCGTTTCAAGGTCCGTCAGCTGTTCGCTGCCATAGCCCATGGCCGGCAGGAGGATGCCGATGTCGGGGTAGATCTCGAAGGTATGTGCCAGTTTTCCCACGACATAAGGCCTGGGATCGACAAGGCTGGCGGCTCCGAACTTCCTTGCAGCCACAACGCCGGCCCCGATTTTCATTTCTCCATGGGTAAGGGTCGGTCCGTCCTCGATCACAAGCACCCGCTTTCCCCGGATCACCTCCTGATTTTCCACATGGATCGGAGAGGCGGCATCAATCACCACGGCTGCAGGATTAACGAGTTCAATATTCTGCCTGACGATGTTGATCCCTTCCGGACCTGCAGTGTCAATTTTATTAATTACAACAACGTCCGCCAGCCTCAGGGTCACTTCACCCGGATAATATTTCAGTTCATGCCCGGGCCGGTGGGGATCCACCACGGTCACCATCAGGTCAGGCCTGTAGAACGGAAAATCGTTGTTGCCACCGTCCCACAGGATGATATCGCAGCCGTCCGGATCGTTTTCAGCCTCCCTCAGGATGGCTTCATAATCGACCCCTGCATAAATGACATTGCCCCTGACCACATGGGGTTCGTATTCCTCCATTTCCTCCACGGTACATTTATTCTTTTCCAGGTCCTTCAGCGTTGCAAACCGCTGCACCCTCTGGGCTACCAGGTCCCCGTACGGCATCGGGTGCCGTATCGCGACGACTTTGAGTCCCTCCCTCATAAGAATTTCTATGATCCGCCGGGAAGTCTGGCTTTTACCGCAGCCCGTGCGGACCGCGCCGACAGCTATAACCGGTTTTGAGCTTTTCAGCATGGTTTCCTTTCCCCCGAGCAGGATGAAATCAGCGCCTGCCGCATTTACCACGGCACTCACCGCCATGACCCTGGAGTAGGGGACATCGCTGTAGGAGAAAACACAATCCTGGATGTCCATTTCCCCGATAAGCCGGGGCAGTTCTTCCTCGGAATGGATCGGGATCCCTTCCGGGTACAGGTCCCCCGCCAGTTCCGGGGGATATTTGCGATCGTCAATATCAGGGATCTGTGCGGCCGTAAAGGCTTTGACCCTGTAATTCTCATTGTTCCGGAAGCGGGTATTGAAATTGTGAAAGTCCCGCCCGGCTGCCCCGATGATGATAACGTTCCTGGCCATAGCTGAAAGGATTATGATGAAACATGTTTTAGAAGTATCACAAATGTACATTAAACATCAGATCTTATTCATGATTTTTATTAGGATGTGTTGCAGATCATGAGTATCTTTAAATTCCTTCCACAGCTGATGAATTTTCTAGCACACATATACCTTTCAGGGGATTCCAGGGAACTCCTTATCGGAAATTTCATCGGAGATTATGTAAAGGGAAAGGATTATGAGAAATATCCCCCGGCCATCCAGGAGGGGATTTTCCTTCACCGCAAGATCGATTGGTTTACGGATAATCATCCCATTACACGGAATGCCAAGGGATTTGTCCGCGAGAAGTATGGCCTCTATGCAGGGATCGTGGTCGACATTTTTTACGATCATTTCCTTTCGGCGAACTGGGATCTGTACTGTGACATGCCGCTGAAAACCTATGTCCGTAACCGCTACAGGATCCTGGATTCAGGTTTTTCCATTTTCCCGGCAGGGGTAAAGGCATGGTTCCCCTATTTCATCAAAAGCAACTGGCTCGAGGCCTATACCACATTCCA
>Ga0307419_10001275_pt1 | contig 13049 bp, 12 predicted proteins | sample SalMarWE160230MG_2_FD_202512 | JGI IMG/M metagenome (GOLD analysis project Ga0307419, IMG submission 202512) | Salt marsh sediment microbial communities from the Plum Island Ecosystem LTER, Massachusetts, United States - WE1602-30 | ecosystem: Environmental > Aquatic > Marine > Intertidal zone... | reverse complement strand
CTCCGCGTCCGGGGCGGTGGTGATCCGGGAAATGGTGATCCGTCGGATCCCATTATAAAATAGGACTTGTCTGTTCCTTTAGATCCTGTAATTCATTAAGCCTGTGCAAAATGGAAACGAACATTCCATATTGCGGTGAGCTGCACATCGATGCAGGTACCACGAAACTTATACTGGATCTGCTGGAAAGTATCCGGTCAGCGGTTCCGGTGGCAGGTCCACCGGAACCGGATGGCCCGGTACATATGCATGAAAAGACAAACCTGGACCAGCTGCGGAATGTCCTGGTAATGGCAAGACAGCATTCGGCGGAGCTGGAAGGCATTTTCAATCCCGACGAACTGCTTCGCTATACGAAATACGCTGCAGATTACGAGGATATCCTGGCACGGCTGGAACAAATCATCGGGGAGATCAGGAACTGCAGGGATGTGGCATTTAAATTCGCAGACGGCCTGGCCGAAATGGTTGTGGGGCATCTGCGGATGACCGGCGCTCTGTCTGGATTCTATGAAACCGACGGGCCCGGGGATACCATTCCCATCCGGAACGACGGAATTAAACTGAAGGTAGTATGAAAACCCGAATTGTACGAATTTATGAGAAATGTAACCCTGAGAACAAACAATCCCATGGACTTATCGCAGGACTGGTCAGGTAAAATCATACTTGTAGCCGAGGATGTGGCTGCCAATTACCTGCTGATTGAAGCGGTCCTCGGGATGACCAGGGCAACGGTGATCTGGGCCCAGAACGGAAGGGAGGCAGTCGAGGCCTGCATAGAGAATGAACGCATCGATCTGGTTTTAATGGACATACGGATGCCCGAGATGAACGGGATAGACGCCACACGGGCCATCAAACGGTTCAGGCGTAACCTGCCGATAATAGCCCAGACTGCCTTCAGTTACAATAACGAGGATGAAAAGATCCTTGAAGCCGGCTGCAGCAAAGTTATCACCAAACCCATGAGTCCCCAGGTACTGATCAGCAGCATCATGGAATACATCTGATCATCGATTATTATTCCTATCTTGGTGGTTGTTACTGCAAGCACCACCAGGATGGATACCACTGCCTTTTCTGACATTTTCCTGCCAATCACGCTTGCGGTTATCACCTTCGGCCTTGGATTATCCATCACTTTTCAGGACATCCGGAACATCGTTTTACTCCCCAGGAACATCATCGTAGGTTTGTTGAGCCAGATGCTTGCGCTGCCCATCATTGCCTTTGGAATTGCCTTTGTAAGCGGGATTGAGGGGGCGGTGGCAGTGGGACTAATACTGATCTCCATCTGCCCGGGCGGAGCGACCTCCAACCTGGTCAATTTCATGGTCAGGGCCAATGTGGCCCTGTCCCTTTCCATTACCGTTGTCAACAGCCTGATCACCATCTTTACCATTCCACTGATCGCACAGCTTGCCCTGAATGTATTCATGAAGCAGGAAGCGCATATCCAGCTATCTTTCACAGAAGCTGTATGGAACATCTTCAGAGTGACGATCCTGCCTGCCACCGCCGGGATACTGGTTAGACACTTCAGGGAGAAACTGGCATCCCGGCTGGAGGACCCCCTCCGGTACATCCTGCCCATTCTCCTGCTGCTAGTCTATTCGGGTGTACTGTTCCTCGAAAAGGGAGGGGGACAGCAGATCACCATCGGAGATTTCCTTCGCATCCTTCCCTACACACTCATCCTGAATGTCCTGGCGATGTTAGCGGGATTATACCTGCCCCGGCTGGCCGGACTGAAAAGGATAAACCGGGTAACCATCGCCGTCGAAGTGGGACTCCAGAATTCGACCCTGGCCATTTACGTGGCAGGAAGCCTGATCGGCAACTATACCATAGCTACGGTGGCGGTTGTATACGGTTCCTTTTCATTCTTTACCGCCTGGGCGTTCGGCTACCTGTCGAAAAAATACCTGTAGAGATTATAAAAGGACAATCATCGCCGGCAATATAAACACCGCGTCCGCCAGCCTGCCGAACCGGTCGTTCCTGCCGAAATAGCCTGGGAAAATATGGATGATGCCGAGCAGAATAGACATCACAAGCAGGATCCCTGCGGCCTTTAAGCGGACCGTATCCGAAATGATCATACAGACAAGGACAAGGATCACCGCCATAATAAGAAAGCCCCGGATAAGGTTCCTGCAAAACCGGTTACCGTATCGAACTGCCAGGGTGGGCAAATTCTCCTGCCTGTCAAGGGGCATTTCAAAGAGTGAATAACTCAGCACATTGACCATGACCAGGCAGAAAAATGCGGCCAGTATCAGGATGACAGCCGGATCGGCCCGTACGCCCCGGAAAAGGATGGGCAGTCCCCATACCCCCAGGGTATAAATCCCTCCCACCCAGAGCTCCTTGAAAAAATACCGGCCCCTGCTAATGGGGAGGGATTGGAACAGTCCGTATAACAGCAGGAAACCTGATCCGGCAAGACCTGCATAAAGGACCTTCACCGGCAGGTACAGGAAACTCAACAGGAAGGCAGATGCAGCCAGCACGGTGGAAAAGACCAGCAGAATGCGGCGTCTCTTCCAGTGCCATATATAGACCGGCTTGAGGGCCCTTTTACCCAGAAAATAAGCATCCGAGAGGTGGTCAAGGGTATAGATCAGCCATACGGCAATGCAAAGGATCAGGGGGACGAGTACGGGAAGGTCGCTTTTCAGCAAAACCCTGGCAAACAGGTAGGAACTGGATACCCCGAGCAGGATATCGATGCTGAGCAACCTGCATGTATCCGGGATCCTGGCAAAAATCCTCCAGGATCTAGAAATGATGTTCCAGGCTTTCTCCGAGATAGGGGTGATTTTGGGGTATCAGGGGGGCGCGGGACAGGAAATAGCCGGTGACCAGTGCAAAGAGGCCGCAGTATCCAAGGAAAGTCCCCAGCTCAATAAACCCGAACTGAAGGCTCCCGGTTGTCCCGGGCATGATCTGCACGTACAGGTCGACGTAATGCCCGGCAATCAGCAGGATAAGCATGGCCAGGATAACCGGTTTACTCCGGCTTGTCCGGGTGGGCAGGAGCACGGCAAAGGGGATGAACCAGTTGATCAGGATCTCCACGAAGAACAGGGTTTTCCACCCCGGTTCCCAGCGTGCGACATAATACACCGTCTCCTCGGGAATGTTCCCGTACCATATGAGCATGAACTGGGAAAACCAGAAATATCCCCAGACAATGGCGAGCATGAATATGTACCGGGCAAAATCATGCAGGTGACAGGCGTTCAGGAATTCAAAATAACCACGGCTGTGCAGGATGAAAACGACCAGTATGAGAATGGCCGTGCCGTGGTAAAAGGCGGCTACAAAATTTTTCAGGGCAAACAGGGCGCTGAACCAGTGCACATCGATCGACATCACCCAGTCAAATGCCGACAGGGAAACGGTCAGGGCCATGATGAAAATAAAGATCTTCGAAAGGTGCCCGGTCCGCCTGAACCAGTGCATGCCGCCTTCGAGATCCTCCATGAGTGAGGCCTTCCGGATCATCCATACCATAAGGGTCCAGAGCGCAAAGAACAGGATCAGCCGGATATAGAAAAAAGGCAGGTTTAGGTAGGGCGACTTGTGGGCAATCAGTGCATCGTGTGAGGCGGCATCCGGGTGCGACCATTCATACAGGCTGTGCGTCCCGAAGATGATCAGGAGGAAAAAGAACGCGGCAACCGGGATGTATCCGCTCATGGCCTCTCCGACCCTTCGAAAGGCGGCGGACCAGCCCGCCTGGGATATGTTCTGCAGGGCGATGAAAAAGGCGGCACCCAGGGCAAGCATCAGAAAATAATAATTATTAAGCAGGTAATTCGCCCAGGCACGGCCGGGATCCTGGATGAACCCGGCAATGAATGCAGCCAGTCCCACTGCAATGAGTATCCCCGCGGTGATCTTAAATGGGACTGAAAGATTGACTTGATCCTTCATTTTTCAGCTGTTTTCAGTGTTTATTTATTGTCGGCCCTGGCCTGCAGGTCATCTCGAATGTACAGGATGATCTTCCACCGGTCCTCCGGGCGGATCATGAACCCGTGGGCGCCCATGACCCCGAATCCAAGCGTGATCGTATGGAAGATCTCCCCGTCCGGACGTTTTTTCATTTCACCGGATACCAGGGTCCTTACCGGGTATTTTTAAACCCCTGAAAGGACCAGGTGTCCTTTCCCGTCACCATTCTCCCCGTGGCACTGTGCACAGAACACACCGTATGCCTCCCCGCCCCTGGCGAGGTTTTCAGCGGTGTTTTCCAGGGGATTGACAAGCTCCCTGCCGGCCCGTGTCCTCTCCCCGGTGGAAGTCCCGTATGAAAAAGGAAGCGCATCCCTTGAAACGGTTCCCTCAACAGGGGCCTGGAGGGTTTTTCCGTCCCTGAAATTGGTATTGGGGGAATAGGTCTCATAGGCATTGGAATAGACCATATCCGGGAAATAATCCCATCCGGGAGTCTTCCGGTTCCGGTCACAGGCAGCGATAAACAGGAATACAGATCCCAGAAGCATTATGAATGCCCGTTTCCCCGGATTCTGTATGATCATTCCATACCTATTCATCTTCCGGTTCCTCCTTTCTTATTTCAAGGGCTCCGTTCCCCTTCATGATGCTTTCCGCGGTGGCCAGTCCCTCTGCTCCCGCTTCTGATTCGTTCAATACGATGACAAATTTATCGTCGGTGGCCCTGGCATCGTACATCCTGTGCTTTTTGCCGGGCCAGAGGCGAGCCCTTCCCGAGAAGGTTGCCAGGCTTCCAATCGTTACGACAAGAATGGTAAGGATAATGGTGATGATGATGAAGGAAGGAAACGAGTTGAACGGCTTGCCCCCGTAATTAATTGGCCAGCTTATGACCGATGTCCAGTAAAGGAATGCCAGTACCGCCAGGGCCCCGAACAGGCCGTAGAAATAGGCAACGATCTGAAGCCTGGATCTTTTACCCATGGCATGTATGACTTCTTGCACGGGGTAGGGCGTGTAGACTTCTTCTATAATGATCTTTTTTCCCCTGATCTCCTCAACGGCCCTGACCAGGTTGAATTCGTCATCAAATACGCCGATGATATGTTTACTTCTCATCATGAAGGTTTTGCTTGGCGTTCATTAATCGTATTTCCTTTTACCGATATCCCGTACGCTCTTGACCTCCGAAACCGCTATTATCGGTATATACCTGAAAAATAACAGAATCCCGGAAACGAAGATCCCGAGGGTGCCTACATAGGTTCCCACCTCCACCCAGGTCGGGGCATAGCTTGTCCAGGCCGAAGGCAGGTAATCCTTGCTGAGGGAAGTGATCACGATGATGTACCGCTCCAACCACATGCCCAGGTTTATGCATAGCGAGATGATGAACATCAGGGGCAGGTTCCTGCGTATTTTCCTGAACCAGAACAATTGCGGGATCAGTGCATTGCAGATGATCATTCCCCAGAACTGCAGCGCATGTTCCCCTGTGACCCGGTTCCTGAAGAAGGTGAATATCTCGTATTCGCTTCCGGAATACCAGGCCATAAAGACCTCTGTCGCATATGCCGTTCCCATGATCAGGCTGATAAAGACCAGGATGCGGGCAATGGCATCCAGGTGCCCGTCGGTTACATAATCCTTAAGTTTGTAAATCCCCCGGATGATGATCATAAGGGTCATCACCATGGCGAATCCCGAGAAAATCGCGCCTACCACAAAAAAGGGCGGGAACAGGGTGGAATGCCATCCGGGTTCGACGGCTACGGCGAAGTCAGTCGAAACGATGGAGTGGACCGAAACCACGAGCACGGCGGCGATCCCGCCCAGTATGAAGGCAAGGGATTCGAAACGCAGCCACTGCCTTGAGGACCCCACCCATCCCATGCTGAAAAACCCGTACAGGACCTTTCTCAGCCTGGATCTGCTGCGATCGCGTATGGTGGCAAAATCGGGCAGCATGCCCAGGTACCAGAACGAAAACGAGATCAGCAGGTAGGCGGAGATCGCGATGAAGTCCCAGAACAGTGGCGAGTTAAAATTGACCCAGAGGGGACCACGGGTGTTCGGGTACGGGATGATGAAAAAAGCCAGCCAGACCCGTCCCATGTGCAGTGCCGGGAAAATCGCTGCACAGCCGACGGCAAATACGGTCATGGCTTCGGCGGCACGGTTGATGGAGGTCCGCCATTTCTGTCGGAGTATGAGCAGGAAGATCGAAAAAGCGGTCCCCGCATGCCCGATCCCGATCCACCAGACAAAATTAATGATGGCCCAGCCCCATCCGACCGTATTGTTCACCCCCCATGTGCCGATCCCCCTGGATACGGTGATGTAAATGGAATAGATCCCCCAGGCACTGGCAAGGGTGGCCAGGGTCATCATTGCGAACCACCACTTCCCGGGTTTCTTTTCAGCAGGAGCCAGGATCTCAGTGGAGATCTGCCCGAAGGTTTTCTCTCCGATGATCAGGGGGCCTCTTACATCTCTGTTATACATAGGTGATCAGTCTTTTGTATTTCTTACCTTGACCAGGTAGCCCACCGATGGCAGCGTGTGCAATTCCTCCAGGAGGTGATAGTTCCGTTCATTCGCGAACATCTTGGATACCCTGCTTTCGGGATCGTTCAGGTCGCCGAATACCAGGGCATCGGCGGGACAGGCCTGTACGCATGCTGTTTTGATCTCCCCGTCAACGAGTTTCCGGTCCTCCAGCTTGGCCTGCAGTTTCTTTTCCTGTATGCGCTGCACGCAGAAGGAGCATTTTTCGACCACCCCCCTTTCTCTGACCACCACATCCGGGTTCAGGACCATCTTGCCGAGGGCTGAATTCTGGTGGAAATCAAACTCCCGGTTATTGACGTATGCGAACCAGTTGAACCTGCGCACCCGGTAGGGACAGTTATTGATGCAGTACTTGGTACCGATGCAACGGTTGTAAGACATCTGGTTGAGTCCCTCGTTGCTGTGGTTCGTGGCTGAAACGGGACAAACGTTTTCACAGGGTGCATTGTCGCAGTGCTGGCACATGACCGGCTGGTGGTAGACTTTCGGATCGTCCGGCGTTTCGGAATAATAACGGTCAATCCTGATCCAGTGCATGATCCTGCGGCGGCGCACTTCATCCCTGCCCACCACGGCGATGTTGTTCTCGCTCTGGCATGCAATGGCACAGGCCGAACAGCCGATGCATTTATTCAGGTCTACGGCAAGTCCCCAGTGATGCCCGTCAAACAACGGTTTTTCATAGAGGGTGGTATGCTGGCTTTCCATATGTTCGTGCAGTTCGTTCCCGGCCTGCCGGTTTTCCTTGTATTCGTTAAGGGATGTCTCACGTACGATCTCCCTGCCTTCCATGGTGTGATGTTCCTGCGTGAGGGCCGGTTCAACGATTTCGCCTGTTTTTTCAAGCGTTACCTTCTTCCTGAAATGAAGGAGTTCCCCATCCTGCACAGTTCTCAAAGGAACTGCATTGGCGCCCACCCCGGTGGCCACTTTCCCGCTCCTGGTGCGGCCGTACCCGGCAGCCACTGAAACGGTATAGTCTGCCTGCCCGGGCTGGATCAGGACGGGCAGCTCGATCACGCCGCTGACCGACACCCTGTCACCCTGGTTGAGTCCCATTCTCCCTGCGAGTGCCGGCGACACGCAGGCGGCATTTTCCCATGTCAGCTTGGTCACGGGATCCGGCAATTCCATCAGCCAGGGATTGTTTGCATCCCGGCCGGTGCCCAGGGCCACGCTTTCATAAACCAGCAGCTCGATGTCCTCCGGTTCCCCGCTTTTCCCGGTGGCATCCATGACCGCTTTCATCCCTTTGTGGCGGATGGAGGGCTGCCTGCCGGATCGCTCGGGGGCCTCGTAAACACCGTCCTGCAGGGAATGGTTCCAGAAATCGTCAAAGTTCCTGTACATGGACTGCCGTTTGAAAAGGTTCTCCTTCCAGTGGTTTCGCATGAATGCATGAAAATCATCCTGTTTCCCGCACCACTTCAGAAGGCTGTCCTGGACCTGCCTGGTATCGAACAGGGACTGTATGACCGGCTGCTGCAGGCTGTAGAAGCCCGTCCCCGGAGCGGCGTCACCCCAGGACTCCAGGTAGTGGCTGTCGGGGCAAATGTAGTCCATCCGTTCTGCCGTTTCATCCGGAAGGCAGGCAAAGGAAACTTTCAGTCCCACTTTACCCAGTCCTTCTTCAAAACGCCCGGAAAGCGGGAAATCATAGACAGGGTTCACATTGATGCAGAAAAGCGCATCCACTCCGCCCTGGTTCATGTCATCGACAAGGTTCAGCATTTCGGCACTGATCCCCCTTCGAGTGTTCAGTGTCCGGGTGAAATCGATTGTTTCCCCGTAGTTGCCGAGCAGGTAATTGATCTCGTTCACGATCTGCTGTACCCCCGGGTCATTGGACCCTGAAACCACCAGTGAGCTGCCCTTATGGGACAGCAGCTCCCCTGCAAGCTCGTCAATGGGCAACGGTGATGCAGGGGCGGCATAAATGGTCGACCCGGTCTGCCTGGCAAGGGTGTTGTAAAGGCCGGCCAGGATGAGCCGCTCCTGTGAAGGCTTGATCCGTATCCGCACATCGGCATTGCTCCCCGTGACCGACATCCCGGTTTCAAACTGGTAATGTTTTGACATGGAGGGATTTTCGGGATCGAGCTCCCTGCGGGAAACATACTGTGCCGTGTATTCTGCGGGGGACAGCCAGGTGCCGAGAAAATCCGCCCCGAAGCTGACGATCAGATCAGCCTTTTCAAAATGATAGGCAGGAAGGGCGGCTTTGCCGAAAGAATCCCGGTTGGCCTGTAGCATACCCGATGCGGAAGACGCATCGTACCAGACCAGCCCGGTCCCCGGAAACTTTTCCCGGAACTGCCCGAACACGGCAAGGGTGGAGGGACTGATCACCGTGGAGCTGAGCAGGACGATCTTTCCACCCTTCTTGCGGATCTTCCCCAGGGCGGCAAGGATCTCCCCGTCGGCTTCTTCCCAGGAAATCTTTTCATTTCCCTTCAGAGGGTGCTTATAGCGGGAATCATCGTAAAGTCCCAGTACCGATGCCTGCACACGTGCCGTTGTACCACGTGCGCCGAAGCCTGAACGATCATTGGGCTCGATCTTGATCGGCCGCCCGTCCCTCGTCTTAACCAGTATGCTTGCGTATTCCTGTCCGTCGAAAAAGGTGGAGGCATAATATTTTGCCATCCCGGGCGTCATTTCTTCCGGCCTGAATAAAAAGGGAATGGCCTTCTGCACCGGCCTCTCGCAGCTTGCGGCCAGGGCAGCTGCACCCAGGCTGTAGCCCCATAACTTCAAAAAATCCCTCCTGGAAGCCTGATGCCCAACCGTATTGCTGTCAAGCAGGTCGAGTATGGCATTCTTATGCTTATGCTCCCCCGCCTCCTTTGCAGTGCGACCGCGGTTCTCTCTCTCTTCCAGGCTCTTCCAATATTTTATCATAAAAATCCTGTTATTCCTAATAATGACACTTCATGCAATCCGTGCCGCCGATATCCTCAACGCTTACCTTATCACGCACGCCTGTCTTCATCTCGGCATGGAGCTTCTCATAGTTATCATAAAAGGCATTATCAAAGAACTGAACCTCCGTATCGCGGTGGCAGTCCACGCACCATCCCATCGAAAGTTCATTGAACTGTTGCAGGATGTCCATTTCCTCCACCTTACCATGGCAGGTGGCACACATGACCTTTCCGGCATTCACATGCTGGGCATGGCTGAAAAAGACATGGTCGGGCAGGGCATAAACACGGTTCCAGACAATGGGTTCCCCCCTGTCGGCCGCCCGTTTGATCTTGTTGATCTCGAAGCTTCCCGAGCGGCTACCTTCCTTGACCACCAGGCCGTGGCAGTTCAGGCAGAGTCCCGCTGAAGGGATCCCCGCAGATTTGCTGTACTCTGCGGTATTATGGCAATAAAGGCAATCGATCTGGTTCTGGCCTGCATGGATCTTATGGGAAAACTTGATCGGCTGGTCGGGCGCATAGCCGGGTGAGCGCCCGACTGCAATGGCCTCCCTGACGGTAACATTCACCACATAGGCCAGGGTTGCCAGGATCACGATCGCGTGAGCGATCCTGAAGCGGAATTTTTTTATCACCGCCAGGTCAGCCAGGGCAAGAAAGAAAAGCAGGATGGCCAGCAGGTACAGGAAACGTTTGATGACGGCAGGTTTCCTGACGGTAAGACCCTCTTCCCTGACCACTTCGAGGTAGGCCTTGATGAGCTTCAGGTCCTCTTCCGTGATATCATAGTTGCGGTGTACCTGTGACATCTTCTGGCCCACCGGCGTGAGCACCAGGGAGACGAATTCCTCCAGCGATTTTTCATGGCTGGTTACGGCAATGTCATAGGCGGAAGGGTTCCAGTTCAGGGTGTCCAGTTCCATGGTATTGTGGCAGTCCGTGCACGATGCGGCATCTTCCCCCAGGGGGACCAGCCCGTAAAAAAGTACTTCGCCCCTTTTGATCTGGTCATGGCTGAACTCCCCGTGGTCTTCCAGGGTAGCCTGGTTTTGGGGCTGTTCATCAGCACAGAAGGTCATGCCGGGAAGGGTAAGCAGAAGGATGAAAACGGGGATTATCTTAAGCGTGGACAGTCGATCATTCATCGCTCAGGTCATTGTGTCTCAAATAAATTCAACGGTACAATTCTACAAAACCCTTTTTCTCAAACTGCCCGGATCCACCCGCCGGGCGAATAATGTAATAGTAAGTCCCGGGCAGGAGCTGCTGTCCGGACAGGTTCCTTCCGTCCCAGATCAGGATGGGGGCTTCCGCCCTGTAAACCAGCACGCCGCTCCTGCTGAAGATCCGCATGCTGTAAACCGTCACGCCGTTCGAGGTAACGATGAAGTAGTCATTGATCCCGTCTTCGTTCGGGGTAAATACGTTGGGACAGTCAAGGGAGTCTTTTACCGTGACCAGGTCCGTCCAGGAGCTCCGGCATCCTTCCGGGTGTGTGACCTGCAGGGCGGCCCTGTAATCCCCTGCTGCCGGGAAACGGTGAATCAGGGTCCGGGTATCTCCCGCGCCCCCGTCCTCAAATGTCCAGCGATATTCATACGAAACCGTGTCAACCGGCTGGGACAGGGATATAAAAAGCACCGTATAGGAACCCAGTTCAAGGGAATCAGACCAGAAAAAACCTGCCCGTGGGGTGGAATGCACCTTGATATAGCTTTCCCTTGTTATGGTTGTGTTCCCGTTGATCAGTATGCTCACGCTGAAGGCCCCGGCCGTATCGTACAGAACCGTCTGAGGATCCTTCCCCGTCCCCGTCTGCCCGTTGCCGAAATCCCACTCCACAGTCAGAACCGTATCGACGAAATCCGTATTCCTGTAAGTAAAAATAACTTCGAGTGAATCGCATCCGGAAGTAGTATCTGCAAAGAAGGTGATCTGGGCCAGACCGGGGAATCCCGCACAGGATAGTGTCATCAGGATGATATACCTCAAAATCTTCACTTGCAGCTTATTGAATCAAATATATTAAAATTGCCTGCAAGGCGGCTATATATTCCTTGTTAATTTTTTAACAACCCTGACCTGGCTCAGGAACTCCTTGGCAAAGACCCTGATCACCGTGTACGTCGGGATGCCGAGGATCATTCCCGGGATCCCGGCCAGCGTACCGGCGATCATTATGACCAGGAAGATTTCCAGCGGATGGGCCCTGACACTTTTGCTGTAAATCAGGGGCTGGAACAGGAAATTATCGATCAGCTGCACGCAGAGGATGACAGCCAGCATCGAGGCCACCATGGGCAGGAGTTCGGCAGAAAAATCCATATGAATATTATTTGCCACGCCCAGAAGTATCCCGATGGAACCGCCAAGGTATGGTCCCAGGTAAGGGATCACATTGATCACCCCCACGATAAGCCCGATTGTCAGGGCGAGTCCAATTTCAATCCCCACGATCCTCATCCCGATGGATGTCAGTATGATCACCCCGCTTGCCTGTCCCAGCAGTCCCACAAAATACCTCATCAGAAGATGCCTGACCGAATCCATTGCCTTACGGATGGCCTTTTCATCCTTCGGGGGGACAATAAGCACGATGAAATCGGTCATCAGTGATTTTTCCTTAAGCATGAAAAAAGTTATGAAGGAGATCGAAAAGACGGCAATGATAAGGTTTCCCATCAGTCCCACTAAAGAACTGAAAAGACTGCTGACCACCGAGAGATTCAGTATGCTTTTCAGCTTTTCACTGATGAAGTCCTCCAGGCTGGGAACGTTCTCCCTTCCTGCATTGTACTGGTCATAAAGTTCCTCAACCCGGTGGATGGGTTTATCAAGTTTCTGGACCAGAAGGTCCGAATCTATCTGTGAAAGCTGGTGTGCCTCGCTGGCAACCAGGGGGACGAATAACCTGAAGAAACCGAATACCAGCATCCAGATCAGTACGAGGACCAGCATGGCGGAGAGCCCTTCCGGCAGCCTGAAATTGCGGATCCTGAACCGGCCCATAAGTGCCACAAGGGGACGGAAGATGAGCGAAAGCACCGCGGCTACAAGAATGTAGAAAACAATGGACGAGAAATACCAGAGCAGGAAACCAAGGACAGCCAGGCCGATAGCAAGCAGAATATATCTGAGCGTCGGATTCATGATCACAAATGTAGTGATTTGCACCGGATTCCCTCCCCGGTAAAACTTATCAAAAACTTTTCAATGTCCTGTTTTCGATATCCTGTGCTTTTAAGTATTTTAGTGGCCCGGTACTTCAAAAAACGCAGTTCATGCAGCAGTATTTAGACCTACTTTCCCACGTACTCCATAGCGGCACTGAAAAAAAGGACAGGACCGGCACGGGGACCATCTCCGTGTTCGGTTACCAGATGCGGTTCAACATGAACGAGGGATTCCCACTGCTTACCACCAAGAAACTGCACCTCCGCTCAATCATCCATGAGCTCCTCTGGTTCCTCAAGGGGGAAACCAACATCGAATACCTTCGCCAGAACAAGGTCAGCATCTGGGATGAATGGGCCGACCAGGATGGTAACCTGGGACCCATATACGGCTACCAGTGGAGAAAAT
>Ga0307419_10001274_pt1 | contig 13051 bp, 10 predicted proteins | sample SalMarWE160230MG_2_FD_202512 | JGI IMG/M metagenome (GOLD analysis project Ga0307419, IMG submission 202512) | Salt marsh sediment microbial communities from the Plum Island Ecosystem LTER, Massachusetts, United States - WE1602-30 | ecosystem: Environmental > Aquatic > Marine > Intertidal zone... | reverse complement strand
AATTATGAGGTTTTTGGGGTACCCACCCGGGCGAAGCGAATGGCCCGCCCTAGCGGGCAAATCGCAAGCTGTTTGAGGCCGTTAGGCCGAGTTCTTGCGATTAGTGAGCGAGCCCTCAGATGGGTCAAAAACCTCATATCAAAAAGCGAGGCAAGGTTATTCAAAGGTCTCCGTGTATGAGGCCGGAACGCTTCAGACCACCACTCAAAACGAAGGGCTCCAAAAACTCCCTCAGATGGCCGCGAACACGCCGGCGGCAACAGCAATCTGGAAGATGATCTGGGTAATATCTCGGAATTCCTTCACCCAGTGGATCTTGACCAGCTTTCTGGGTACCAGAAGACTATCTCCCGGATAAAGCCTTGCAGACTTGAAGCCCCCATAAGTCCATCGATTGTTGTCAGGATCCCAGCTAAACAGCTTACCGCTTGCAGCCTTGCTCTGAACGGAACCATCGGCGCGAATGATGTACATTTCACCCTTTTCCGCATTCACGGTCGGGCCACCTGCCCGCTTCAGGTAATAGTCCACCTTCTTCCCCTTTTCGTACATAAAAGAGGTCGCATTGTATACCTCGCCCAACACGTTCACAGACTGCGGCGTCTTCGGGATCTGGAGCCGATCTTGGTCCTCAAGTCTCAGGTCAAATTTTGAATCCTTGAACCGGTCCAGCCGGTCCAATTTCACCACCATCCGTCCTTCAACCTTTGCCTCCCTGAGTTTTTGGAGCAGGCCCTTTTTTGCTTCCATGGCGACCCGATTGGCTTCCACATCCTCCTTGGACAGCGCCCCCGTCATTTCTGTTGCTTCTCCGGCCGCAAGATCCTGCTCCATCTTAAGGATGAGATCATTCAGCCTCTGGCGCTGGATTTGCCGAGCTCTTTCTCGAGTAAAAAAAGCCCCTCGCAAATAGGCGTCCCGGGTAAAACCTCCGGCCCTTTCAATGACAGAGCTCAGCTGTTCCCCGTCTCGGACGAAATACTCGCCCGGATATCTGACCTCCCCCTCAACGGTGACCTTGATTTCCTCCAGCCAGTCTGGAATCCTCTTGATAAAGACCTGGTCGTATTCCTCCAGCCCGTAATTATCCTGCGGCGCCCCGGACAACGCCTTGTTTACGTTAAAGGCCACAACCTCTGTTTTCATGAGGTCTCCATCAACCAGCTTGAAGCGCACCAACTCTGCCTCTCCCTTGTGAGCTTCCTGGCGCAGGTTTCCGGCTGCCATGATGAGGTCTTTGATGGTCATACCCACGGCCAAAGGATATTCTCCCGGGTTGTTCACCATGCCATAGATCTTGACAAACTCCTTGGGCTTGTACTCCCTGATGCTGTGGATCACCACTTCGTCCTGATCCTGGAGCAGCAGGTTGTCCCCTGGAACCTCCTCAAGGGCGTTCTCCAGATTAAAAGTCATAAGGGCCACATCAAAGGTCCTGGGATCTGTCCGGTAGAGGTGGCCCAGAGGCAGGTAGGCATCTCGCGTGAGCCCGCCTGCCTTGTAGATCAGGTCCTTTATCTTCATCCTATCAATTGAGTAACGCCCTGGTTTCCTAACCTCGCCTTTAATATCAACCTCTGGTTTGTACTCAAGGACCGACTTGTTGAACACATAGACTTCGTCCAATGGTTGGAGCGTGAGATTCTCAACGACATCGCCGGAAATAAGCAGCTTTCCAAGATTAAACGGAACAAGTTCCGCCCTCATTTCTTCAGGCTTATAACGTTTGATCAGCGCGTAGGGCAGGTAGGCATCCAACCGCAGAGTCTCCAGGTCCGGCAGTACGTCCAGAACTCGCATACCCGGCTTGTAGGCGTACTTCCCCGGCCTTAACACATTGCCGTAAAGGTAGACAGCATTGACGCTCCCCTCCAGGATGGGAAATATACGGACCAGGTCTCCGTCCTTGAGAGGAACGACCTTTTTTGTCTCCAGATGCTCATAGGGTATATCCAAGACAATCCTCATTTGATTTTCGAAAGCCCGATCGATCTGAATCCGCTGGTTGTACGCCTGGGGGGCCAGACCGCCTGCCAGGTTTAGGGCCCTCCGCAGGGTCCGGTCCTCTTTGAGCTCGTAGATGGCCGGCCGTCTGACATTGCCTGCCACAGTCACCATGGGCCCGACCTGGGGCACAAAGATCACGTCGCCCGGCATGAGACGGGCGTCAGCAGAGGTGTCTCCTCTGAGTAGAAAGTCGTAAAAGTCCACTGTAGTCATCACCCGGCCGCGGCGTTTCAGTTGCACCCTGCGTAGCGAACCAAGAGAGGTGGGACCGCCGGATGCCAACAGAGCATTGCTCATGGTAGCCAGGGAACTCACCGTATACACCCCAGGGCTCTTCACCTCACCAAGCAGAAACACCTGAATGGTACGCAGCTTTCCCATAGAGATGTCGACGTTGACTCCCGTGATCGATTCTGCCCTTCGCTTGATCAGCGCTTTGAGCTCCTTGTAGGTGAGACCGGCCACTGCAAGCGGCCCCACCTTGGGAAACTGAATCACGCCCTCCCTGTCCACTACAAGGGAGTACTCGGCGTCAATCCGCCCCCACATGAGCACCTTGATCTCATCCCCGGGGCCGATCACGTAACTGTCAGAAACGGGTAACTGGGAAATCGGGGCAAAGGTGCTGGATGGTCTGGAAAAGAGCTCATGGCCGAAAATCTTCAGCCCTGACCCGGTCATCTCCTTTGCTTCCGGGCGAGTCTCCTTTTCAGCCTCTGCTGTCCCCCCTTTTTCTCCTTCGAGGAGGGCGGGTTCTTTCTCACGCTCTTCCAGAAGCCTTTTTCCAGCCTTGATCTCTTCCAAAGTCAGCGTGCCCGGCCCCTCCTTTTCCTTTAACCTTTGAAGATCAGCTGGGCTTACCGCCCCTCGCTCCACGGCCTGGCGAGCCAGCCCCAGCTGTTCTCTTGAAATCTTCCCCTGCTCAACCAACTCCTGCCCTTTTTGCAGAAGTTCGGGTGTAACATGGCTTTTTTCCTCAGCTTGCTGAGCAAAACTCAGTGAAGCGGCAAGGAGAAATGAGATGGTAAAACAGCAGGCTATGCTTCGGATTTGAAACCATGAAACGCGCCTGTTCTTCAGCAAAGCTGTAATCATGACTCCTCCCATTTCAGCGTAAGTTTGGAGAACACTCTCATGTCTCGTTCTAGCACGGATGGACGTGCTCTAAATACCCTTCATAGGTCTGTTTAATGCCATCCCTTAATGATATCCTTGGCGACCACCCCAGGGCTTTCACGGTAGATATGTCAAGCAACTTCTGCGGCGTCCCATCAGGCTTGGTGACGTCAAACGACATGTCACCTTCGAACCCGACGATTTCCTTGATAAGCAGGGCCAGTTCCTTGATGGTTATGTCTTTGCCGCAACCAATATTTACGATAGAGTTTGGCAAATCTCTTGGTTGCAGGCCTGAGGCGGAGAGATTATCCATCAGAAACAGGCAAGCACCCGCGAGGTCGTCCACGTGGAGGAACTCCCGACGCGGGCTGCCACTTCCCCACAGGACAACCTGAGGCGAACGGGGGGGCAGCTGTGAAATATCAGCAGTAAGGCCAAGGGCGGCGCGGATATCGTCGGGGATACGGCCGAACCGGGATTCGTTCTTCTTGATGGCTTCCCAATTCCCCTGAGCGGCCAGTTTGGCGAGATGGAATTTGCGGATGAGAGCAGGCAGCACGTGACTGGTTTCCAGGTCGAAGTTGTCATTGAGTCCGTAAAGATTGGTGGGCATGACCGCCATGAAATTCGTGCCATACTGGCGATTATAGAACTCGCACATCTTGACGCCTGCAATCTTGGCCACGGCATAGGGCTCATTGGTCACCTCCAAAGGACCCGTAAGAAGATATTCTTCCTTCATGGGTTGGGGGCATTCCCTGGGATAGATGCAGGAGGAGCCCAGAAACAGCAGACCCTTTACTTCCGTTTTCCAGGCGGCATGTATCACGTTCGTTTGCATAGCCAGATTCCTGTATATGAAATCTGCCGGATATGAGTGATTAGCCCAGATCCCACCCACCTTGGCGGCAGCCAAAAAGACGTATTCTGGCCGCTCATTCTCAAAAAAAGTCTCCACTTCGACCTGGCGCATGAGATCCAGGTCAACATGGGTCCGGGTAATCAGGTTGGTATAGCCCTCAGCCTGAAGTTTTCGGTGCAGGGCAGAACCGACGAGGCCGGTGTGGCCGGCAATGTATATTCGCGCGTTTCGGTTCATAGGGTTCATGGGCTCGTAAAAAGTCTTTTGTGACCGACATTGAGCATTTTGGGGGGAAAGCACTTGAGGGGTTCAGCGTCAAAGAATGCTAACTGTTTGAGGGCGTTAGCCCGAGTTTTAGCATTCTAGCTGAAGACTGCAAGTGCGCCCAAAATGCTCACGGGGGGAGCAAAATTGACTTTTTACGAGCCCATCAGGGTTAACGCATAACCATTCTATGGCTTACTGTTGTTGTTCATGATCTGCCGGATGACGTCCCGACATTGCTGGACCTCTTCAAGGGCCTTTATGTCCGACGCAACCATGATCTGCACCAATTCCTTAAAGCTCACCTTGGGTTGCCACCCCAACCTCTCTCTGGCTCTGGAGGGGTCTGCGAGGAGGAATTCCACTTCAGTAGGCCGGAAGTAGCGGGGATCTATGGCAACGACTTCGTCACCGGTCTGCACTGCACGTACCGTTGCTCTTGACGCTGTCGGACAGGCACCAACAGAACCTTGCGATTCAGGTTGGGGGCATGGGCTGTCCAGGGAGAGGGATCGGATGACACCAACCTCGTCCGTGCCGGAGCCGTGCCATTCCAGCTCGATGCCGCCCGCGCGGAAGGCAAGCTCGCAGAATTCTCGAACCGAGTGGGATTCACCATTGCCGATAACCAAATCCTCAGGCTTGTCCTGCTGAAGCATGAGCCACATGGCCTCAACATACTCCGGGGCATAGCCCCAGTCCCTCCTCGCTTCCAGGTTGCCGAGGTAGAGCTTTTCCTGCAGCCCGAGCCTGATGCGTGCCACGGCACGGGTGATCTTGCGGGTGACGAAAGTCTCCCCACGGCGGGGGGATTCGTGATTGAAGAGAATGCCGTTGCTTGCAAAGAGATGATAGCCTTCGCGGTAATTGCGCACCAGCCAGTAAGCATATACCTTGGCTGCGGCGTAGGGGCTACGGGGCTCAAAAGGGGTCTGCTCATGTTGAGGCGCTGGGGCGCTGCCGTACATCTCGCTGGATGACGCCTGGTAGAATCTTGTTTTGACGCCGGTCTTTCGGATCGCCTCCAGCAGTCTCACGGTGCCCAGCCCGGTTACATCCCCAGTGTATTCCGGCATGTCAAAGCTGACCCGCACGTGGCTCTGGGCACCCAAATGATAGACCTCGGAAGGCTGAATATTGTAAATGAAATCCGCCATCTGCCCGGATACAGAGAGATCTCCGTAATGAAGATAAAGCCTGACCTTCGGAGAATGAGGGTCGTGGTAGATATGATCAATCCGATCGGTGTTAAAAGTGCTGGCCCGGCGGATAAGCCCGTGGACCTCGTAACCTTTCTCCAAAAGGAGTTCAGTCAGGTAGCTGCCGTCCTGACCGGTGATTCCCGTAATCAACGCCCGTTTCATCTTGATTCCTTAATGGTGTTTGCGGAGTTTTCCGTATCTGCGCAGTTTGCTCAGTCTTTCCTCGTCATCGCTGTTCCGGACGTTGTGTATGTATTCCAGGAAAAAGGCAAGGAAGACAGCAACAAAGCCGGCAACCGTGACCGAAAGGATGCAGATCAGACTCCGCTTGGGCCTGACCTTTTTATTCAGGTCAGATACGACCGGCGGATCCAGGACGATGAAGCTGTAATACTTCTGAGCCCGGGCGAAGGTCTCCTTCTCGATCTCCTTGGCGAGCAGACTGGATATCTTTTCCTTGAGTAGGACATCCGAGGTGCTTTCCAATTGCTTTTCCAAAAACCGTTTATTCTCCCCGGCATCCTTCAGAGTTTCTTCGCGCAACGACTCGCTGAGTTCGGTGAGGTAGTAGTCGACCATGTCCCTGGAGAATTTCGGGTCTTCGTCGTCGAACTGGATGGTCAGAACATCGGTCTTGCGATCTCGGGACACGGTGAGCATGCCTCCGGTAATTTGCTTATAGGCGTCTTGAATCGAAGGGGCGGGCTCCTCCCTCCACTTGTTTTTCTCAGGATCCCATTTATCCTCGAAGAGTTTGGGCATGAGCTTGTGTTCTTTCACCACACGCCGAGTCAGCTCGCGGCTGTTGAGGACCACCGCGAACTTTTCAATATCGCCGCCGCCACCCAACCCCACCAGTTCGCCAGCGATGCCACCCAAACCGCCCAAGGCGGAAAGGGCTGAGGAGGTAGCTGATGTCTCCTGCCCGCGCGGGACGATGGTGGCCTGGGAGCGGTAGATATTGGGTAGACTAAGGCTGACCATGACCGCTGTGAGCCCGACAAGGAAAACCATCCCGACGATAAGCCATTTGCGTTTCAACAACACAATGAGAAGGTCCAGGAGATTGATTTCATCTTCCTCTGGATAAGGCCCACCAAGGGGCTGGGTGACTTGCGCTGGTTCAACATCGATACCTTCCCTGGTTTCCGTCTCGGGCGCAGGTTGCTTCCAGGTGGGTTTTTTCTTTTTTCGTTCTAGAAGACGATCCTCTATAACCAGCTCGAGTTCCGCCATTCCGTCCGTAACATCTTCTCTGTTTGCCATGTTTAATACCCTAACTCGAACCTAGCACATTAGCACACGTCCCGCCATATTTCCGCTGCCATGCACACCCGAACACAGCTCCGCCTGGTCGACTACAAACCCAATCATCGGACAATCCACTGAAATATCAGTAAGATTGTTTAAGAACACGTAACTTCTCAATAATCTAGGGCGACACGTGGTTAAATTTGGAAATGTCTGACTGTCTGAGCACATTTGTGAGCCTTAAGAAAAAAGGGGGGTTCCTGATCCCTTTTTCAAGGCTTAAGACTTTGAAGTCTAAGGACCGGTTCTTAACGTCATCAATACCCTTTTTTCTTTAGGCTCACTTATGATGGACTCGTAAAAAGTGTTTTGCGAACGACATTGAACATTTTGGGAAAAAGGCACTTGAGATGTTTAGCGTTAAAAAATGCTAACTGTTTGAGGGCGTTAGCCCGAGTTGAGCGTAGAGCTTCACTGCGTGTTAGCATTTTAGCTAAACATCTTAAGGGCCCCCAAAATGTTCACGGAGTGAGTAAAATCGACTTTTTACGAGACCATCACTTATAGCAAGTTTCAGACGTTTTCAAATTTAATTTCCTGTCGGCGGACTTAATCTCAGCAGATTTCCGCAAACTTATTGAGAAGTTACAAGAACACCCCCTCCATGAACCGAGCATACTAAGGGCTCGCGCAAAAATAACTTCACATTTTGGCATCTCGGCTTCAGCCCATCTTTGACCGATGCCTCATTCGCAAACTCCTCGAAATAGCTCGCTATTACTCCGGTTTTGCTCAATTGGATCGGCCAAATCTGAACCAAATCTGAGCGCCAACTCTGCGAACTTATTTTTGCGCGAGCCCTAAGATGAAGCTACAAACAGAAACGGCAACGTGAATACTTTTCTGCACGCCACCCTCATCACATTGCAACGGTGTCCTCGAACATCACCCCCGCGGCTGCGAGAGGGCCTCTTTGTATGAAGAAAAGAGGGCTCCGGAAAAAAATCATTCTACCGAAATGAAGGCCTTATTTTCTTCCCAGGTTTATCGGAAGCCGACCAAGGCGCAGGCGATGATAAACGGGCTCTATCACAAGAGCGCACTCTTGTTAATCAATTTCAGATAACCCGTGGCCTTTGTCGTCATTGATAGCGCCCCGTGAACCTTGCAACAAGGTCACTGGGTCTCCATGTCTTGGCTGACGGCAAGATTCTTGGAGACTATCATATGTCAGCATACCCATTGGGGTTCACCTTGTGCCAGTTCCAGGCGGTTTCTATCACTGCTTCAAGACCAGGAAACCGGGGCCTCCAGCCGAGGTCATGGATTGCTTTTTCACTGGAACTAACAAGGACTGCGGGGTCACCCTTTCTTCTTTCTCCCACGCTCACAGGAATGGGCTTGCCTGTGACACGCCCCGCCATTTCAATCACCTGTTTCACTGAATGCCCCTGGCCATTTCCAAGGTTGTATTGGCCTCCGGCTTCGCCGCCGAGCAACCTCTCCAGACCAATCAGGTGGGCCTGGGCCAAGTCCTCGACATGAATATAGTCTCGGATACACGTGCCATCCTTGGTGGGATAGTCATCCCCGAAGATATCGACACGGGGTCTTTGGCCAAGGGCTGTCTGAAGTACCAGGGGAATCAAGTGTGTCTCCGGGTCATGATCCTCTCCCAGTTCGCCGTCAGGATCGGCCCCGGCCGCATTGAAATACCGCAGACTGACCGATGCCAACCCATATGCCTCCCTGAAATCCTCCAGGATCTGCTCCACCATGAGCTTGGTTCTACCATAGGGGCTGATAGGCTTCAGGGGATGATCTTCACGAATGGGAACTTCAATGGGTTCGCCATAGGTTGCACAGGAAGAAGAGAATATGAAATTTGAAACTTTCTTCTCGAGCATCACTTCAAGCAGGCTAATGGTGTTGGCCACATTGTTTTCATAGTACTTGGCCGGCTCAGTCACGGACTCTCCCACATAGCAGAAGGCGGCAAAATGCATGACTGCTGCAATGGGGTGGTCTGAAAATATCTCGCGCAGCAGATGTGAATCGCTCATGGAGCCTTCGAAAAACGGTCCCCACTGGACTGCTTGCCGGTGGCCGCAAACAAGATTGTCGAGGACGATAGGCTGATAACCCCGCTTGAAAAGATGCTTGCACATGTGTGAACCGATATAACCGGCGCCACCCACAACGAGAATATTCGTCCTCACGAAACAAAACCTTTGCGCGCAAATGGATTCATTTGAAACTCAAGATCTTGGGCAGGGACACCGTGTTTGAGTAACGTTTTGTAAACGGCATCCCTGGAGTTGACGGACGTAACCATGATTCTATCGCAGTCCAAACCCCGTCCTTTTCCACGGTGTGCAGGACGGTCTTGATCCCTTTTCCAGCTGTCTTATAAGAATCGAAGAAATTGTTGTATCAACCCACACCCACAAGTCAATCGTCGGGGATATCTGCGAAATAAGGGATTATTTCGTGTCCTGTTTGGCTCGCTCCACGTAGGTGCCGCTGCGGGTATCTACCTTAACCATGTCCCCCACATTCAAAAAGATAGGCACGGGTATCACGGCTCCGGTCTCCAGCGTGGCGGGCTTGGTGACCTTGCTGGCGGTGTCGCCTTTCACGCCGGGTTCGGTGTCGGTAATCGTGAGCTCGACAAACAGGGGCAGCTCAACCCCGATGGGCGCGTCATTATAAAACATCACGTCGACCGCGATGTTTTCTGGAAGAAACAGGCGACCTTCGCCAATCTGCTCTTCGGATAGAAAAATCTGATCATAGGTTTCGTTATCCATAAGACAATAGCTTCCGCCATCTTTATAAAGGTATTGCATCTGCTTTTCCTGAAAGTTCGGCCTGCCAACCTTCTCGCCTGATCGGAATGTCTGATCCACCACCCGCCCGGTGAGCATACTTTTGAGCTTGGTGCGGACAAAAGCACCCCCCTTTCCAGGCTTCACATGTAGGAAATCCGCTATTTCAAAAGGCTTTCCATCTATCTCTACCTTCAGGCCTTTCTTGAAGTCTGATGTGTCATACATGGCTAACTATGGAGCCTCCTCGTTTTTTTCATGGAGCAAATCGAAGAAACGCTATGGCTGTCCGGCCAGGGCCTCTGGCTGATACGTCATGTTTGCCGCCGCTCGCACGGCCATCACGTACCCCTTTTTTCCGAAGCCGGCCAGGTAGGCTGTCACCACTTCGGCCATCAACGACTCTTGTGTTGAAGGCTCCGGGCCACAGGTATTGGAAGGATGCACCTCAATGACGGGAAAGTCCAATGTCGACAGGGCCTCCTTGACGGCCACGCTGGTGTCCGTATATTTGGTTGGGTTGATAATTAAGACATCATAGCCATCAGAGGCGGATTTTATCTTTCGGACCAGATCCCCCTCCTGGTTCGACTGAAAGGTCTCTGCCATCATGCCACATGCCTTAGCAGCCTTCTCGATCTCTCGGTGGATCTGCTCCAAGGTCACACCGCGAGACCAGAACGGCTCTTGCCGTCCGACAGATTCAGGGATTGGACCGTGTATCACAAGGATTTTACCTCTCCTTCCACGCCCCTGATCCAATGTTTTTTTCCTCCTCCCAACGGCTCCGTGCCACTTTTTCAGCTCCGACAAGATCTTTTCGACTTCTGGTTCCCGGGGTTGGGCGCTTCGGCCCTCGAGCCTCATTTCAATATCCCAGAGCTGTTCCTGCAACCCTGTTCGATCCGGTTCCAATGCAACCAGCTTCCTGTACACGGCGGCAGCTCTATCCAAAAAACCTTGCTTTTCATAGAGTCTTGCAAGCGTCAATGTCGGGATGACATCCCCGGTATCGTCTCTGTCCGTGTCCACTAGATTCTATTTTTTCTTCTTAAGAATGACCACCTCATCCTTTGCTATCATCCCCAGCTCTCTTCTTGCAATACTTTCCACAAATTCAGGATCATGCTTCAGGCGCTCAATGGTTCGATACTGGGCCTCGTTCCGTTTCTGAAGCTCAGCATTGGCCTGCCGTAAACGATCCCTTTGCAGCTTCAGCTGATAAAGATCAGCCGCACCTCGATCGCCCAGCCCGACGACAAAAAGGCAGCCAAGAAAAATCAGCATGCCTAGTGAAAGAATGATCTTGCCCTTGGTGGCCACGCCGTACCTTTCAAGAAAACGTTTCCCGTCGATAACAAGCCTAAGGCGTATGGCACACATACATACGCCTTTAGCCTTGTGCCCCTCACCTATGTGCCCTTCTTACAAATTCCCGCCCTGACCATATCGACCATGGCGCCCAGTTCTCGACACCTCAAGAGGTGGGCGCACCCACCATACAGGAGAGAGCCCCCCCCGACACTTCCCAGGACCCACGCCAACAGGTACCAGGGGCTTTCGCCGGGCCTTGGAGATGCCCAGAGGGCCACAAAGGCAATGGCACCTCCCATGACGGCTGCAGAAGCCGTGGTCCTGAAGACGGACCGGAGTATATCACGGGCCCCAATTCGACCCAAACGCTTTTTTAGGGCCCCAATCAACAATATGAGATTCACCCCGGATGCCAGCGACGTTGCAAGGGCCAGCCCACTATGTCGCATGGGTCTCATAAGCAAGATGCTCAAGACGATGTTGACGAAAAGGGAAATCACCGCGATTTTGACCGGGGTCTTGGTATCCTGAAGGGCATAAAAAGTCGCAACCACAATGCGCACCCCTGAAAAAGCCCACAGGCCGATTGCATAGTAAAGGAGGGCCTCGGCGGTCAGGTGGGTTGTGGCCGGATCGAAGGCCCCTCTTTGAAAGAGAAGCCGCACAATCGGTTCCCTCAATATGATCAATCCTGTCATGGCCGGGATCGAAACAAAAAACACCAACCTCAGGGCGTATGAAAACGACGCCCGGAGCCCTTCGATATCCTTTGCTGCTGCCTGCTTGGACAAACTCGGCAGCACAGCTGTTGCAAGGGCTATGGCGAAGATGCCAAGGGGAAACTGGACCAACCGGTCAGCATAATAAAGATAGGACACACTGCCTTCCGGAAGGTACGAAGCAAGTAGTCTTGCGACAACGATGTTCATCTGGTAAACCGCAGCGCCAAAGATGGCAGGGACCATTAACAGGGCTATCCGTTTGATGGCAGGATGATACAATGGGCTTCGCACAAACAGATGAAAGCCCTTTCGAACCATGAAGGGAATCTGAAGAGCCAACTGCAACACCCCGCCGATGATGACCCCTATGGCCAGGCCCTTCGACGGTTCTGCCAGGTGGGGCGATAGAAGCAATACAGAGCCGATCATGGCAAGGTTCAGCAGGACCGGTGCCAGGGCGGGTGCTGCAAAATGACCGAGGGTATTCAAAATGCCCATAGCCAGGGCAACCAAGCTGATGAAAAAGATGTACGGAAACATGATCCGCGTGAGGAGGATCGTTAGATCAAATTTTTCTGGAGATGAGAGAAAACCACGTGCGATGAGCTTGACGATGAGCGGAGAGAACAGGACTCCAAGCAAAGCGACGGCAGCCAGAACAATAGTGAGGAGCCACCAGGCAGATCTGGCCAATCTGAAAGCCTCTTCTCGACCACGCTTGAAAAGGCACTCGGTAAAGACCGGGACAAAAGAGATTGTCAATGAACCTTCAGCAAAAAGGCGGCGCAAAAGATTGGGAATTGTGAAGGCGATGAAAAAAGCGTCGGCAGCAAGCCCTGCTCCGAAGAACCAAGCCACCACTACGTCCCTAACGAATCCAAGGATACGGCTCAGCAGGGTGGCCGCCCCCACAATCCCAGCGGCCTTTGTGATGCGAGTGGTTTCAGACATAAAAATATCTTCCAGCGATCACAGGTTGGCATGCAGTACCTGAACTACCATGAAAATAGGACTTGACAAGTCTTAGGCAGGCACCTATTAATAATCCATTAATCCAGGCAGAAAGGAGCACACAATTTTGGCAACGCATAAGTCCGCCATCAAGCGGGCCAAACAAAATGAAATCAGAAATCTTGGGAACAAGTCAAACCGCACGCGGGTGAAAAGCGTTATTAAGCATGTCAGGGCAGCCATTGATGAGAAGTCTGCGGAAAAGGCCCAGGCTGCTCTCTCCATAGCCGTCCCGGTCATTCAAAAGGCAGCCAAACAAGGCGCCATCCACCGCAAGAACGCTTCCAGGAAGATATCCCGCCTCACCAGGCAAGTCAACGTCATCGCTGCGTAATCAAAAGCCTGTAAACTTTCTCCCCCTCGTGCGCATCAGGCGTTGGCGTTTCAGGTCAAGAGGTCCAGACAATCCTGTGCACTCACCAAGTGTCAGAAATCTTGGAAGATTGCATTGTGGACTTTTTCGGCCAGTCG
>Ga0307419_10001268_pt1 | contig 13093 bp, 12 predicted proteins | sample SalMarWE160230MG_2_FD_202512 | JGI IMG/M metagenome (GOLD analysis project Ga0307419, IMG submission 202512) | Salt marsh sediment microbial communities from the Plum Island Ecosystem LTER, Massachusetts, United States - WE1602-30 | ecosystem: Environmental > Aquatic > Marine > Intertidal zone... | reverse complement strand
CAAGGATTCCTTGGAGAGCTACGAATCGATCAAGGCTTTGGGAGATGGAGTGTTCGAAAAAGTTGAGCAGGAAGATGATATTGCCCTAGTGTCTGTGGTGGGCAATGGATTACAAAATAGAAGAGGGATAGCTGCCAGAGTATTTTCTGCTGTGGCAGCAGAGAATATCAATATCGAGATGATCTCATCCGGGGCATCGGAAGTTGCCTATTATTTCATCATAAAAGACGATGATGTTGAAAAGACAATCAATGCTATACACAGTGAGTTTTTTTAAGATGTATAGCTTTAAAAATTAAAGGAGGATTCGACATGGAAGATAATAAATACCATCCGGACACGATCTGTTTACACGGCGGACAAACACCAGATCCTGCCACAGGATCTCGAGCTGTCCCCGTGTATCAGACGACATCTTATGTATTCAAAGATACAGAACATGCGGCCAGCCTCTTTGAATTAAAGGAAGTTGGCAACATATACACGCGGATGATGAATCCAACAGCCGATGTCGTGGAGCAACGAATGGCGGCATTGGAAGGCGGCGTCGGCGCGTTGCTGGTCGCCTCCGGCATGGCTGCAGAGATGATAATTTTTGCAGTTTTGGCCAAAAGCGGAGAGAACATCATCTCAAGTAGCAGCCTCTATGGAGGAACTCAGACGCTTTTAAATGTGGTTCTTCCCCGGTTCGGCATCACGGCAAAATTCGCCGATATTGCCAAATCCAAGACTTTTGCCGAACTCATCGATGAGAAAACTAAAGCACTATACGTAGAGACGATCAGCAATCCCTCAGGTGAGGTGGCGGATTTTGAAGCTTTAGCAACCATCGCACATGACCATAGTATTCCCCTTGTGGTCGATAACACATTCGCCACCCCCTTTCTTTGCCGGCCTTTCGAGTGGGGCGCGGATATCATTACTCATTCGGCCACAAAATTTATCGGAGGACACGGCACCTCCATTGGGGGAATCATCGTAGACAGCGGCAAATTCCCCTGGGACTCAGGGAAGTTCACGGATTTCGTGGATCCCTCTCCCGGTTATCACGATCTCAGGTTCTGGGATACATTTGGGAACAAAGCATTTATCCTCAAGTGCCGGGTTGAGGGATTGCGCACTATGGGCCCTGCACCTTCTCCCTTTAATGCATTCCTTTTTCTTCAGGGGCTGGAAACGCTTCATCTGCGCGTCCCCCGGCATAGTGAAAACGCAATCAAAGTTGCCAGGTTTTTAAAAAAACATCCCAAGATTTCCTGGGTCAAATATGCCGGACTGCCCGACCATCCCTCCCATCAGCTTGCCCGGAAATATCTAAAAGGCGGATTCGGTTCTATCTTTACATTCGGAGTTAAAGGAGGAATAGAGGCCGGGAAAAAATTAATCGAGCGGGTGGAGCTGATATCTCACCTCGCCAATGTCGGCGATGCCAAATCTCTGATCCTCCATCCGGCATCGACTTCTCATTCACAGCTCTCAGACAAAGAACAACTGGCTGCGGGTGTGACACCAGATCTAGTACGTTTATCGATCGGGATCGAGCATGTCGATGACATTATCGAAGACCTGGATCAAGCTTTGCGCATAATTTGATCCTCGAGCGGAAAGGAGTTGTGATGAGCGAATACGGTGAACACGACAGAAACGGCATCTCTGTAGGCATAGTTCAAAAGCAATTTTTCACTTTCGCTGAACCTCCTGAGGAGTTGATACTGGAGAGCGGGGCAAAATTAGGTCCTATTACCCTCGCCTATGAAACATACGGCAGTCTCAACGAACGGAAAGACAATGTGGTTATGGTATTCCATGCCCTATCGGGAAATTCACACGCTGCAGGATATTATTCAGAAAATGATGAAAAGCCCGGCTGGTGGGATAATATGGTGGGCCCCGGCAAAGGGATCGATACGGGCAAGTATTTTGTCATCTGTTCCAATATCATCGGGAGCTGCTACGGCTCCACTGGCCCCAGTTCGATAAATCCAAAAAATGACAGGCTATATGCGTTGGATTTTCCTCTATTCACCATTTCTGATATTGTGAGGACCCAAAAAGCTCTGATCGACCATCTTGGGATTAAGAAATTGCTGTGTCTTGTTGGCGGGTCGATCGGCGGCATGCAGGCCATTGAATGGGCTGTCACGTATCCGGAAATGGTCGAGTCAGTGATCCCCATTGCCAGCACTTGCAAACGTTCGGCCCTTTCCATTGGTTTGAGCGAAGCCCAAAGACAGGCTATTATGGCGGACCCAAACTGGAAACAAGGGAATTACTATGGTCAGGATCCTCCTGAAAAAGGATTGGCCCTGGCACGTATGATAGGCCATATTTCCTATCTATCTGAAGATTCTATGCAGCGGAAATTTGGACGGCGGCTTCAGGATAACAATGCATTTAAGTACGATTTCTCGACCGATTTTGAGGTGGAAAATTACCTCCACTATCAGGGAAAGAAATTCGTGGACCGGTTCGATGCCAATTCTTACCTCTACATCACAAAAGCCTCCGATTACTATGACCTAGAAGAACAGAAAGGAAAAGGATCCCTCACAAAAGCCTTTGCCAGAACATCAGCGAAATATTTGGTGATCTCCTTCTCAAGTGATTGGCTTTACCCGACAACCCAGTCCAAGGAGATGGTTAGAGCCATGAAAAAGGCAGGACTGGATGTCAGTTTCTGTGAGATCGAGACAGATTTTGGTCATGATTCCTTTCTCCTGGCTCATGATCAACTGACCAAGTTGATTTCCGGTTTTATCAACAGAATCAAGCACAGTTATGCGGGAAAATCCTAAAATGTTCAGGTTTTAAGGATGGAGACTCCAATGCGCTTCGACTTACAAATCATCGCCTCCTTTGTCGAGGAAAAAAGCCGCATGCTAGATCTAGGCTGCGGGCAAGGGAATTTACTGGAATTTCTGAAATTGAACAAACAGGTGGAGGGATATGGGATAGAAATTGATGAAGATAAAGTCATTGCTGGAATTGAAAGAGGACTGCCGATTCTCAGAGGAGATATCAATGAAGAAACCCAGGATTATGCGGATAACACCTTTGATTATGTGATTTTGAGCCAGACCTTACAGCAGGTTTACAACCCGGAAAACATCATAAAAGAGATGCTCAGGATAGGAAAGAAGGGTATCGTGAGCTTTCCCTGCTTTAATCATGTATCAATAAAACTCCAGTTGCTGTTCACAAGCAAAGCTCCTGTTACAGAGGAGCTTCCCTATGAGTGGTATGACAGCCCGAATATCCGTGTAGTGACTCTCAAAGATTTCCGAATATTCTGTGCCAAACACAAGATAAAAATTCTCAAGGAGTTGGCAATTTCCTCTCATCACAAAGAGACGACCGGCAAAATCGTTAGATTTTTCCCCAACTGGCTTGCCAGATATGGCATCTTCCTGTTGTCAAGGTCGTAAAACAAACCATAACATTTCTGATTGACCGTAAAATGACCATGTGCTACATTTACTCACTTAAACTGGAGGAAAAAGACATGAGTAAGATAGAGTGGGACGACAGCTGAGATCGCGACAACCATTAACGTCTTTCTCCTCAACTGGTTCATCAAACACATCATGGGATCTGATTCCAAACTCGGCAAATTCTTGACCGAACAGGGATTCGAGAGTAGAGAAAAGTCTTAGATGCGCTAAACACACAGCAAAAATAGCGAACTTAAACCCTTCATCACCTCCGCTTTAAATCCAATCGCGGCAGAGATTAGCATACGACTCCCTCGGCTAATTAAAGAAATTATTTGCAGAGAGTAAATACTAGCTGCTGAGTTTGCGCACGTATTCGATAGAAATAATGCTATTCTTCGACTTTAGGTTCTTCGGGTGCCGCGGGTGCTTCTGGTGGTGCGGGTGGTGCCTCAACTTTTGACTCCTTTTTCATGCGACAGCAACAAACATTAAAAAAGAGACTCGATATCGCTAGCAGGGCAGCACCAATAATAACCACAACTTTTGCCCAGCTGGCCTGCCAAAAGAAAATGGCGATCACAATAATCGCAACTGCAAGCAAAAAACGACAAAAACAGAGTTTCATAGGACTTCTCCCCAAATTTACATTTGAGATTTTAATATCACATTGTTTATTAAGATTCAAGCAGAAAAAGAATACCATTCAGAAAGTGAAACTTACAAATTTTGGATGCCTCTTACGAAATGGATCTCTTAAGATCCTTTAGGTCCGCCAATAAATCTTGGACATCATCTTAATTTTCCAATATTTTCTTAAGATTTTCCCCCCCATAAAATTATTATGCGTAAGGTCATAGATCAGACTTATTTTTCTAATCCGTCAATAGGCTTGAACGTCGATAGGATTCGCACGGCTCTCCATTTTTCTTTGAAATCTTGCTTGCCCACTATACTCACAGAACCTTCCATGGTATGCCCTTTGACGGATCCCTTAAAATTTATTCGTTCAGTGCGCTCTTTAAGTTTCCTCTCCAAAGTAAGCTCCAATTTGTCCCCTATTATTTTCCCATCTTTAATGGACACCGGTATCGAAGAAGATCCTTCATATGCTTTTCCCTTGATCTCCTGAAACGTTTGCTCAATTTCTAGTGAATATTGCGTATTGCCGGAAATCGTTGGCATGGTCCATTTCCAAACACCTGTGGCATTCGCAGGAATTACCCACAAATAAACATTGTGCCTGTCCCAATTACTGCCCAATACAAAGGAATTCGGCTCAAAGGGATCATAAGCGATTGGAACGTCATCACGGTCCCCATCCATATATTTGCTTTCATCAGGATTCCATTTCCCCATGTCAAAATCATGTGAGACGACTCTTGTACCGGGGCTGAGTTCCCGGAAAAGCTTCGGGCGCAATCTGAGATTGACCTTCGAGAGTAGATAAAGAGTCACTACAGTGGCCTGGCTGATATCCGCCTCGAAAAGATCACTAAGTATGAACTCCACTCTGTCTGATATTCCAGCTTCGATGGCGTTTTCCCGGCTTTCTTTGATACGAATGGGGTCTATATCGATCCCTACGCCTCGACACCCCATCTCTTTCACAGCTGTGATGACAATGCGTCCATCGCCACAACCGAGGTCGTAAAGCACATCATCCTTGTCCACGTCGGCCATCTTGAGCATTTCCGCAACAACATCGTCCGGCGTGGACACATACGGCACCTCAGGCTTTTTTTGCTGGATTTGGGCCGGACTCAAGAGCATAAGACAAAGCAAAGACAGCGTTACAAAAAGTACCTTTTGATTCAAATTTTTTTTCTTTTTCAATTGAAAGGCTCCAGCAGTATAATCTTACCTCAAATCAGGATTGTATCAGTTTTAGCAACACAATTTAAACAATTAATGATCCACCACAAAAAATAATAATTGCACTCAAAAGTTTTGATGGTTAGAATCCTAAGTATCAAATTTCCAACTGTGCAAAAAAAAGAATGGAGTAGAAATAATGAAGACAAACTCGTGTCCACTACACACTGGCTGTACATGATCCTTCGTCTGCAGGGAAAGGGAAATGAGGCAAAAAAATCCCTCGAATCCATTCACAAAGATATGAATATCATCGAGAATCAGGTCTATCATCGACTTTGCCTGTTCTACAAAGGGGAACTCGCTCTTGATGAGATAACGGGAGAAAAATTCTCCGACATCATGAACGATGCCGCAGCCTATGGTCTAGGAAACTGGTATTTCTACAACGGCCAGCGGAATGAGGCGAGACGGATTTTCAAACAAATTCTCAAGAATAAAATCTGGGCATCTTTCGGATACATCGCTGCCGAGGCTGATCTAATTCGAGAGTTCAGTGAGTAATAACCCAGGCCGGCTGATTCATAGCCAGAGGGGCTAATAAATCTTTCTTGCTACTCCTCTGAGTGTTTATTACCTGAATAGGACTAACCAGAACTATTCATAAAAAACGACAATACTTTGTTCAACACAGGTTTTATAGGCTATCTGTTTTTTCTAATTCCCTTAAACCATAAGAATGAACCGATAATCAGACTCACCAAGAATATCAACATGGAAATATTGAAAGCTCTGGCCTCCAGCTCTTGTCCTGATCCAATAGCCACCTCTACCCAGAAAAACAACCAGGCCAGCCAGATTAGACGCAAGATCCAAATATAATACGGTCTTTCCCTTATCTTTATTACCGCATACATGTTTTTTTTGTCCATGGCTCATTCCTTTCCTTGCATCGTATCGATCCCGTACTCCGGCAGATCGAGAGACCACCATTGTTCGACGCTTTTCTGACGGCCATAACCGAAAGCCTCATCCATGGAAGTAAAGAATCTATCCAGGGCCGGAATTTTGGCGCTTGTAGCCTTGACTATGTCGTGAATCATGGTTTTATCTTTCTTTGTCCAGGGACAGACAGCCAAGCACACACTACAGCCTGCCGTTGATTCCGACCAGTAAGCCAGGCACTGGGGAGAATCCTCATACCAAGCTTGATGGCCAGGGTTATTCCAGGGGCCTTTAATTTCAAAACTGGGCTCATCGTCAAAAGAAAGGCAATTTGACGGGCAAGCTTCGGCACACCGTTTGCACACTTTACAGAACTCCAGGAGGCCGAAATCAATCGGCTTGTCAACGGCCATAGGAAGGTCGGTAATGACCTTGCACAGGCGGACCATGGGCCCGAATTCCGGTGTAATCAGGCGGTTGGTCCGCCCCAGTTCCCCTAAGCCAGCGTCCACTGCAATGGCAACGCTCGAACCGAGATCATTGACGCCGGGAATAGCAACATAACCTAATCCCCGGATAAAATGCGCCAAGCCTGCTACCAGGAATTCACAGCGACTGTATCCCAAAGAGGAGCCGGCGCCGCTGATTGAGGAGGGTGAACAGGCAATATTATCCAGAGACATCTGGACACTAAGGGCAATGGCGTACTTACATTTATCGGGTATGACCAGTTTTTCATCCTCTTCATAAGGCTCGTCCACGACCTCAAATGCGATTTTTTTTCTTCTTTCTGTGGCGTTGATGTGCCGCCGGTCATACACCGTTATGCCTGCTGTGGCGGCGCCGAAATAACGGGCAGCCGCTTTTATCATCCTTGCTGCCTCTTCCGGACTGGCTGAATATTTCTCCACTCCCCTTTGTTCCGGAGTCCTGACATTTTCACTGGTCCAGGCCCTCGTCCCCCGGTTCAATCCCCCTAGGCGAGAAATGACCCAGGCGGCATCCGAAAGAACCCGGTCTTCAAGCCTGAAGCCAGGACGTCCCTCCCGGAAATATTGTGCCGTTTTTTCTCTGCTTCTTTTGCTCAGTTCCCTAAGATTTTCCATTCCGTAATACTTGGACATGGAGCCAAAAACATTATTCATGGAATTGAACCGCGTGTACGAGTTATCATCGACAGACAATTTAGGCTTATCGATCTCTTTAACCCACCAGGGATGACCAAATTTTTTAGAAAAAGCTGATGAAGGTTTTTGTTCGTTTCGTGAGACGAAACTACCTCCGGCCGCCAATCCGGCTCCGCCTAACCCAAATTTAACGACGTCTCTCCGATTCATCTTATACCTCCTAATCCATCACTCCTTATTTTTAATAGGCTCATGATATTTTTTCTTTCCAAGAGGAGACCACATTCCATAAATTTTGGCCGTCAAAGGCTAAGCCGGTAGGGCAAGGTCCGGGTGTTTTGACCACTTTTAAAATGTCACCGACCTTTGCCCAGGAAACGGGCGAAAGCAGAGATAAAAAAAAGATGACAAGGATTATTTTTTTCATAAAAGCCTCCTCTTGGTTCTTGTTGCCAAAATCATATATAAAATCAATTTGAGTATCGACATTTATTCTGAATAATCCAGGTTAATAAGCCTTAGATTTATACTATATAAAATTGGGGAAATTATCTATGAAAACAGGAAATAAAAACGCCAAAATAGTCCAAGCATTTAGAAGCTCTAGGCACAGATTTGGCATAGAGTGTGCTTACCTGATTTAATATGGCGGAATTCGACATTTTAGATTTGGCATAACAGGAGTTATTATCTTGACTAGCTGATTTATTTTGTTAATATGTAAATCAAAAGATAAGAATGGCTATCATCGTTGAAAATCCGGAAAGCGTAGACAGTGCGGAAATAATTGTAGGCATCCCTTCCTATAATGAGGCAACGTCTATAGCATTTCCTACCGATGTGGCGAGTCGCGGGCTACTTACCTATTTCCCCAATAAAAAGTCGGTGATCATCAATATGGATAACAATTCACCTGATGGAACAAAAGATGTGTTTATGAAGACTCCAACAAAGGTACCCAAGATATATATTTCCACACCGGAGGGCGTTAAGGGGAAAGGAAACAATATTAAAAATTTATTTGAGGCCACTGTTGAACTAAATGCAAAAGCTGTAGTGGTTGTAGATGCAGATCTTAGAAGTATTACTCCCCAATGGATTCAATACTTAGGAGAACCTCTTTTCACAGGTTTCAATTACGTAAGCCCTATTTACGTACGGCACAAATATGACGGTTCTATAACCAATCATATTGCCTATCCGATGTTAAGAACCCTTTTCGGTTTGAGAGTAAGACAGCCTATCGGGGGAGATTTTGGATTTTCCGGAAGAATAGCCCGGGCATTTTTATCTGAAAAACTCTGGAATGATAGAATAGCCAATTTTGGCATCGACATCTGGATGACGACCATAGCTATTGCCCGGCGCTTTAAGGTATGCCAGACCTTTTTGGGCTCTCCTAAGACTCACCGCACGAAAGATCCGGCCAAGGATTTAGGGCCTATGTTCAAACAAGTAATAATGACTCTTTTTGACCTAATGATTGATTTTGAGTATTTCTGGAAGGATACTTCAGCCAGTCTCCCAAGTAGCATTTTTGGATTTGGCCTTGGTGTAGACGAAAAACCTCCAGATGTGCATGTGAATAAAGATGCTCTGTATCAGAGTTTCCTGTCTGGATTTGACCGATACGGAGAGCTCTGGGAGACAATTATCTCCCAATCAGAGTTGATGGAAGTGAGCAAAGCTAAAAAAAAGTCCCTGGATCAATTTTATTACCCCAGTGATCTATGGGCCAGAATCCTGTTTAATTTCTCTATTGCGTACCGAAACAATGAGATTCCGCGCGAGCATGTGATCGATGCCATGGTTCCTTTTTATCATTCCCGGATCCTATCATTTGTGAACAAAACCGTTCATATGGACACAAAAGAATGCGAAGAATATTTTGAAAGTATCGTTCGTGTATTTGAGAGTGAAAAACATTACTTGATTAAACGTTGGGACGAAGATCAAATGAAGCTGGGATATCATCTATTCAAACGCAATTAAAGAGTTCAACAAACAGATAGAAACATATCTTTACTCCCTATACTTTGCTGAGAATGGGATATAAATTTGTGGGGGAAGAGTCAAATGGAATGAAAATGGTACGCCCAACTAGATTTCTATAGAACTCCCAGAGGAGTTCGATCTGTGGCTCATCAGATGCTACGAATTCAAGAGATTCTAGACACAAATACCCACTTGGCCTAGTTCATCCCCTTTGGTGACCTAAAAATGGAGCAGGTTCATCAAATTTGAATTGATGTATTTGTAACGAGCCTTTCAACCCAGCCAGCCTCTCCCTCGCATCATCAACCTCAGCTATCCCAGCATCAGCGTCCTTCCACAGGACGATTTTCACATAAGCTTTGGCTACGATAATACTAGGAATCATCGAAATATTGCTGACGATAAATCATCTTCAAGATGAAGGCATTCTTATTATGGAAAATTGTCCGATATTGGACATCTTATGCGCCATAAAAGAACACTTTTCTATTCTCTAAGATTGTTTATATGGGAGAACCCACAAAATCAAAACATGGCATATTAATTGCATACCCAATATCGTGAGGTATCTCAGTTTGTGAGGTATAACATGGTTTCTAAAACTCTTGTGGCAGCATCAACAAAGCCAATCATTCTGTCTATCCTGATGAGCGGCGAAGGCTACGGTTATCAAATCATCCAACAGGTGAAGGAAATTTCTGGCGGAACCCTGGAATGGTCGGACAACATGCTATATCCAGTTCTCCGCCGCCTTGAGAAGGGCGGCCTGTTGGCTTCACGATGGAAAATATCCAAGGCGGGCCGACTGCGGAGATACTACCAAATAACCGAGCAGGGTCGTGCAGAACTAGATTTAGAACGGCGTCAATGGATGAGTGTCCACAAGGCACTCTCCAAACTCTGGAAGCCATTGCCTTCGTTGAAGTAAAGGTTGATTATCTTTATCAAGCGAGGAGATAAATATGTTTAATCTTGAAAACGAGATCTGTAATTGGCTTAGAGCTCTCCGGAGGAGCAAGAATCTTGAGGACTCTGACATCGCAGAGTTAGAATCTCATCTCAGGGATGAGATCGACCATCAAATCGAGAAAGGGCTCAATGAGGAGGCTGCCTTTTGTGCGGCGATGGAAAAGTCTGCTCCGGTTGACATCCTGAGACAGGAATACGACAAAGCTAAGCTTTATGAGAGAAGCCATCCGTTTTGGCATCCCTCCCGGGTTATGCCCGCCCTTATATGGAGCTATGTCAAAATCGCGCTCCGTAAGATCAGAAGACACAAGACCTATTCCTTCATCAACGTGGCCGGATTGGCGGTCGGCATGTCCGCTTGCATCCTGATTCTTCTCTGGATTCAGAATGAGCTGAGCTACGACCGCTTTCACGAAAAGGCCGATCAGCTCTTTCGTGCTGTAAAGCACGAAAGGATGTCGAATGGCAGGACTCTCTCTTATCCTCTGTTTCCCACCGGCTTTGGTCCTGCTTTTAAAGGCGATTATCCGCAGGTCCTGGAGACGGTCCGTTTCAGACACTCCCGCGGAAGAATCGTTCGGGTCGGAGACAATAGCTTCTACGAGGACAATTTTGCTTTCGCCGATCCCGAACTTCTTAAAATATTTACATTTCCTCTCCTTGAAGGCAATCCGGATACGGTCCTTTCGGCACCCTCTTATATCGTCCTGACGGAGGAGATAGCCCAAAAATACTTTGGAGAAAAGAACCCCATCGGGCAAGTCATACAAGTCGACGGAACGCATGAATTCCAGGTCACAGGGATTCTGAAAACCATTCCGCATAATTCCCAAATACGATTTGACTTCGTGGTTCCTTTTATCGCCCTGGAACAATACGGCTGGGAGATGTTCGATTGGGGAAGATATGGGATCCGCACCTATGTACTCTTGAATGAACACACAGATTATCAAAAATTCAACACACAAATTGAGGGATTTTTAAAAAAATATGTTGAAGATACCATCATGACCGTTTCCTTGCAGCCCTTAACAAGAGTCCACCTCCATTCAGCCGGGATCAGCGCCTCTGGTACGGATGGAGATATCAAATATGTTTATATTTTCTCCCTGATTGCCTTTTTTATTCTCCTTATGGCCTGCGTCAATTTCATGAACCTGACTACAGCCCGCTCAGAGAACCGCGCCCGTGAAGTTGGAGTGAGGAAAGTGGTTGGGGCTAAACGCCGGAATCTTATTTTTCAATTCTTCGGTGAATCCATCCTTCTCTCCCTAATGGCATTCATTTTTGCCGTCGGCCTCGCTCAGCTGACTTTGCCCGCCTTCAACTCTCTCACCGGAAAAGAGATAACATTTCAGATATTTACCCAGCCGACACTCTTCATTGGTCTTCTGGGAATCGCCGCTCTGACCGGAGTGATCGCCGGCAGCTATCCCGCTCTTTTTCTCTCGTCTTTCCATCCCATCAAAACACTGAGAACGAAATTTCCATCAGGAACCGGCGGAGGCTTGTTCCGAGAAACACTGGTTGCATCTCAGTTTGTGCTGACCATCTGCCTTGTTATCGCGACCGTGATTGTCAACCGCCAGATGCATTATATCCGGAACATGAATTTAGGAATCGAAAAAGACCATATTCTCTGTCTTGATCTGAAGGGGAGCCTGGAGGACAGATATCAAACCCTCAAAAATGAGATTTCGAGAAACACGTCAGTAATCGCGGTTACAGCAGCTTCCGATGCTCCAGCCGGCAATCATATGTCCATCAGTCTGAATGACTGGGAAGGCCGGGACACGGATGCCCATTATTTGTTGGATATTCTCTCCGTCGATCAAGATTATCTGAAGGTTTTTGGCCTAAATCTTGTTGAGGGCAGGTTTTTCAGAGCAGAGGAAACAAACAAGGCGGAACATCCCATTGTCGTCAATGAAACGGCCATCAAAGCCATGGGCATGAAGGATCCTATCGGAAAAAGAGTCCGCGAAAGTCGTATCATCGGAGTTATAAAAGATTATCACTTTGACTCGCTCCACAATGCCATTACTCCCCTCGGAATGATCTGCGCTCCGGAAGATTATGACAGCCTTCTAGTCAAGATCCGGCCGGGAAATCTGTCAGAGACTATAGCCGCAATCAAAGGAAGCTGGTTGGAGGTTGCACCGGAATATCCTTTTGAGTTTCGGTTTCTGGACGAATCCATCGATTCGCTCTATAAAAATGACCAAAAAGTAGGCAAAGCCATCAACCTCGCAACTGTTTTGGCCCTTTTTATCGCCTGTCTGGGACTTTTCGGCATGGCCTCTTTTTCAGCAGAACAGAGGACAAAGGAGATTGGGATTCGCAAAGTTTTCGGGGCTTCCATTCCTTCCATCTTTTTTCTTCTTTCCAAGCAGTTTTCCAAATGGGTGATTGCAGCCAATGTGGTCGCCTGGCCTGTCGCCTATTTTGTGATGAGTAAGTGGTTGTCAGGTTTTGCCTTCCACACCTCCCTGAATATTGTGTTTTTTGTTTTCGCTGCAGCGGTTGCTCTGATGATCGCGATGATAACCGTAAGCTACCAAACCCTCAAAGCTGCATTGGCAAATCCAATTCACAGCTTGCGGCACGAATAAAGAGATGTTCTTAAGATCGTCTGGGAATCACCTTGGGAGAGCTGATTAAAATATGTAAAATATTGAAAAATGACTCTCATCCAAATCCAGATGGTTTTAAATCTACAAGATGGCACGCCCGGAGGGATTTGAACCCCCGACCTTTGGATTCGAAGTCCACCGCTCACTCCTAATAAAGTACAGACATCTCCACGCGTTG
>Ga0307419_10001267_pt1 | contig 13096 bp, 11 predicted proteins | sample SalMarWE160230MG_2_FD_202512 | JGI IMG/M metagenome (GOLD analysis project Ga0307419, IMG submission 202512) | Salt marsh sediment microbial communities from the Plum Island Ecosystem LTER, Massachusetts, United States - WE1602-30 | ecosystem: Environmental > Aquatic > Marine > Intertidal zone... | reverse complement strand
AAGCTTTTCATCTTTTGTCATGACTGCTGGTTGCTTTCCAACTTTTCGAACAACTTGCCCTATTAAAGATTCAATCATCTCGTTAAGAGAGGAAGCAAAAGTCTCTTCTATTTCGGAATTTTGGGTATCACTGGTTTGGATTAGATTTTCAATCATATTGATGGAATTTAGGTAATCGGTTATATCAATATTAATGCAAAAAGCCCCGATAGTCTTATTTTGGCTGTCCCTTATGAAGGCTGTAGAAGATTTGAGGATTCTCCCGAGCTTGGTTGTGTTTTTATAATTGCAGATATTTTTTGCTTCATTCCCTTCGCGTCGAAGCGTCTTGATCACTAAGTCAGTTATGGGTGCACCAGGTTTTCGTTTGGTAACTTCGCCCGCGACGTAAATGAGGGAGTGAGGGAGTCTGGCGAAATCATGGATGGCCACCTCGCAGTTTCGGCCAAATGTCTCAACCAAAACAGCAGCCATTTTTTCCATATTCAGAAATATTCCCTTTCTCTCATTATTCATATTCAGGATACCTTTGAAGTTTATGCAATGATCAATATATAGACATTACGAAAGCTAGTATTACGTTCTAAAACTTATGAAAATGAAATGAGCTTCGATTATTCGTTTTGAGCTGTTGAGGTGTAAAATTCGAAGCACGAAATTCGAAATACGAGACAATTTCAGAATTCGAATTTTTCAATCATTTAAACAGATTTGAGTTTTAGTCATTTGATATTCGAATTTGTTTCACATTTCGATATTCGAATTTCGGATTCAAAATGTCGTTTTTCTGGAAGTTGTGCGATCACGCAAATTATTACCGGGTCACTATACTAGACCAAAATATATTTGAGACGATCTAACAATTTTGTTGAAGTATTAAACAAGTTTGTTGGAAAGTCAAGAAAAAAATTTCTTAGAAAATACCTATTTGCATAATTAGACATGCACTCCCATTTCCAGCGGCAAAGCAAGGTTATTCCCATCAAGAAAGCATTGTCTCAAAAGATTACGCATCTCGAACACTTGAGCAAGGTGGAAGGCTTTTCTTCAGGGGGTTTACACAGGATTTATCGACATTGACCGGCATACTGGCGGTTGGCAGAACGTGGGTATGGGGGACATTCTTCACATTTACACTTTCACGGGAAATGATATTGATTTTCCATTACAAGCCTCTCGCCCCGCAACACCGACTGGGTCACTGCTGCAGGCGATATCTTAAGTCTCTTAGCTAAAGAAGCTATAGTCACACCCAACTCTCTCGCAGCCCAGTAGCAAAGCAAGCTCCGGGCCTTTACGATATGCCTGTATTTGCCAAAAGACCAAACTTCTGAAACCTCCATGTCCAACAATTTGGCTACATGTTCAGCCACCCTATCAATATCCCACTCTTGAGCCATCATAGATGTTCTCTTCTCAAACGCTTCTCCTGCCGTTTGTAGGATTTGTGCAACAAAATCGCCATCACCTAAGATCCTCTCATCTCCTTTTACAAACACTTTCGCTTTACGCATCTCTAAAAGATTCAACCACCCTCCAATGCTCCGGACTAATCCTCCGCCAGTAAGATCAGGCCGTTTGCCCATCGCGACACCTTTTTCTATAAAATCACGATACTTAAAACGGGCTCCTGTAACCCGCTTACCAAAGCATTCCAATACATAATCTGTGTCCTGCCATTCATGTTCAACTCTTCCCATCAAGACACTGTGCCCTGAATAAGGATACTTATCAAGAGACGTTAAACCCTTAACAACTTTGGCGCGTAATGGGTTCAGATGAATATAACGAACCAACTCGAGAAAATAGGGGTCCTCCTGGCAAAGGATCGATTTATACCGGTTTTGAAATAGATGACCATAACGGCGGTGTTTTCGGTTGAAGTAGATGGCATATCCCGTTAACAGACGGCGCATGACCGTGGCGATCGGAACGGATCCGGTTCGCAGCAAAAGATGAAAATGGTTTGCAATAATAGCCCATGCATAGCACATGGTGTGGGTAGTGGATAGAATATCTCCAAGGCGGGCTAAAAACTGCTGGCGATCCAATGTGTCTTCAAATATGTTTCTTTTCTCATTTCCTCTGGCGATAATGTGATGCAGAGCTCCCGGGGCATCTATTCGTGATTGTCTTGGCATATGTAGGAAATAACATAACTAATATATTTCTCAAGTTAAAATGTGAAGAACGTCCCCTATTACCGGGGGCCAGCAAATTGCGAGTTCTCTAGTTTTGGCTGTACCTACTTTGGGGTGAAGGTTAGGTAAGAAGTTCACTCAATACGCTACCGACAGCATCAAGGGGAGCCTAAGAAGATAGGCAATATTTGGATAGCCAATGAAACGGTTATAGAGATAGACGGTCAAAATGTCTGGCTGTGGGACATAACAGACGATAAAACACGCTTCTGCATGTAGTTAACTAACCCACAACAATAATCGACGGTTTGGCAACTCCTCCCATCCTCTTTGCAGGTTTTCCTGCCGCCCTCGCCCATAACTCTTCAAGTGTGCCGTAGAAAAGCGCCTCCGCTGGACAGGAAACCGCGCAGGCAGGGGGTCTACCCGTCGGTGTACAGTAATCGCACATTTGCAGTTTACCATCTTTTCCAAACTGGGGTATGCCATAAGGGCATGCCGCAGCACAGTCCCGGCAACCATTGCATTTGTCGCTATCTACCACAACGATACCGTCTTCGGCTCTCTTGCTGATTGCGCCTGTCGGGCAAACCTCCAGACAGGCAGGTTCCTCGCAATGCATGCATGCCAGCGAAAAGAACGTCCGGGTAACATTAGGGAAAACACCGTCCCACTTTTCGGTAACACGCCTTAACTTAACGCCCGGCTCAACATTACGCGTGGTCTTGCATGCATTTTCACAGGTGTGGCACTGTACACACCTGGTTGAATCGAAATAAAAACCGTATTGTGTAGCCATTATCTACCCGCACCTTTCTCGGTTATTTCCAACCTCGTTTTCATTAATCTTCTGCCTTCCGCACCTGGACCAGGGTCTGCTTGGGCATCGCCGTTACCATAGGGTCGAAGGCTTTTTTAGGGTCGGTACTATATAGAACGTTCGTGTTAGCGCCCCCGTCCAGCAAAGGAGAGCCGGGTAAATCCAGCTCTTCGCAACCCTGCCACCAGCCGTGCAGTCCCATGAGCGTATCAGGCCTGATGCCCGGGAAATAAACCGCCCTGACTTTTACCCAGCCGTGCGGCGACTCAATAATCACCCAGTCCCCATCCTCAATCCCGCGCACTTTGGCAGTATCAGGATGAATATGTACCCACGGGTCGGGGTGAATTTCACGTAAAGACGGGATATTCCGCAGCCAGGCGTGATTATAAACATCGGATGTATGCGTATCGAAGTAAACAAGCGGGTATTTCTCCACAAGTTCCGGGGTCCCGGTGAAGCTCTCCGGAGGCTCGACCCATTGCGGCAGCGGGTTAACACCTATTTCTTCAAAGCTGGTGTTATAAATAGCCACCTTGCCCTGGGGCAAGAAAGGAGCTTTGGAAAGCCGGGGGCTTGGCGTGTTGAAGATTGCCTCGTATTTTTCGTAGACCATCGGCTTCAGGTCGTAAACAATCCCGTGAGGATGTTGTCTCAGTTCATCAATTGTCATCCCGAAATTTTCAAGCTGGTAGTTCATGCACTTGTCCATGTCACCCTGCCAGAAATCGTCACCATACCCCATCTTGACACCGAGGTCCAGCCAGAACTGATAGTCGGATTTGTAGTCCCCCAGCGGCTCGACCACCCTGTTGCGCGCCATGATCCAGTTAGGGGATACCTCAAAGGGATGGTCGCTCTCATACATGGTAGATACCGGAATCACGATATCCGCCCAGGGCATCGAAGAATTCTCCATCACGTCAATTACCACGAAGAACTCCAGCTTTTTCAAGGCTTCGATAATCCTGCCGGAATTACGGGTACTGACGACAGGCTGAGTACCTGCGACCATAATCGTTTTTAGGGGATACGGTTGCTCGGAAAGCACACTGTCGAGACAGCGGTAATAAGCCGAAGAGACGCCCTCCATGAACGGCTGGAATGGTATGGGCATTTCTGGCCCTACCAGCTTGTCAACCAGTTCCTGGCTATATCTTTCGCGCGGATTAACCGACTTAACCCTCGTAAGAAAAGTGTCCACCGGCACGATGTTTCCGCCCGGCCTGTCGACATGTCCCGTAATCGCCATCAAGATAGAGACCGCCCGAACGGCATTATTGGAATCGGTATTCTGGTCAAAGGCATTCCCTGCCAGAATACAGGCAGCCTTCGTCTTCGCATATAGCCGGGCAACTTCCCTGATTCGCCCTGAGGGCAGCCCGGTGATTGTTTCCGCCCATTCAGGAGAATACTGCTGAATATGGGGAACAAGCTTGTCAAATCCGTAGCACCACTTATCCACGAATTCCTTGTCATAGAGATTTTCATTGACAATAACGTTAATCATTGCCAGCGCTAAAGCGGCATTAGTGCCCGGCCGGATAGGCAGCCAGATATCCGCTTTGGAAGCATCCGACTGCATTTCCGGCTTAATAACAACCAGCTTCGCCCCGCGTTCTCTGGCATCAAGGATTCTTCTCAAAGTACCCATCGCCGTACTAGCAGTTACCGGGTTTGCCGTCCAGATTATGATGAGGTCGGCATTCTCGTAATCACAGCCCTGCACCCCGATGCTGGGGTTTCCCAGGGTATAAGCGAAGCTGAAAGCACGTTGTACATAGCAGATACCGCTGTGTCCGTAATTAGGGCTGCCGTGCACCGTCAGAAAACGGAGGAAATAGTCTTTATAGCTCCGGTGCTGGGGTGACAGTACTGCCAGCGATTCCGGCCCGTACTTTTCTTTTTGCTCATGAAGTCTATCGGCAATAATTCCGAGGGCTTCATCCCACGTAATCCTCTCGAATTTCCCCTCACCTTTTTCACCCACTCGCTTCAACGGGTACTTAAGTCTCTGAGGTGAATAAAGCCATTGCATGGAACCATATGCCCTAGCACACAATTTCCCTTTATTCACCGGAGATTCTTTCATGCCTTCTATCCGCACCAGCCTGCCATCCTTGACATAGCAATTAATTCCGCAGGATATCGCCGGGCCGCATAAAGAGCAGAATGTCGTAATCATTTTCTCTTCGTCACTATTCATGCTTACCCCTTCTTCCAAATTTTTTGGTCGTTGATGTTGGTTGGTTGGTTGATAAGAACTTGGTTTTTCGAACTCTGACCATATGGGATTCGCCATTGTGTGTCAAACACAAAACGACCTCATGATGTTGTGGAGGTAACTATGTGGCTGAAAAGGTGGGATGAGTGCAGGAAGGGCGAGGATGATATGACAGTGAATCAGGAGCTTGATCTTGACGGGAGAGCGGAAAATCGGGGAAATCTGAACAGAGCTATCCCTTGGACCCATCTCCCATTCAAAAATCAGCCGGTGTAGGTCTCCGGATACTCCGGGTCTATCCCGCTAAAGTCGGGACCTTCGGCATATAACCACTCGTTCGACCTAGAGGCCTTTCGGCCCTGAGCTCAAGGCCGAGGGGCTCTCGACAGGTTATCGGACACAGGGAGCTGGGAGTCGGCCTCCGGCCCATAGGGGCCTACGCCCCGGTGGGAATAATCGATAGAGGGTTCGTATTTCGGCAGTGCATTGGCCCTGGGCGGAGGTCTGGCCTTTAATTCCCACAACCCAAGGTGCTTGAGGATCTTTTTGATTACCTCTTCATCTTCTATGAAACTGATAATTCGCATCCTACCATGACACTTGGGGCACGTTAAGGGGTCTACTTCGTAAATTTTTTGGATCAACTGTGCCCAGTTCTTTCGATGCTCATTTCATGATCCCTCTGACTCCAGGATGTAAGGTATCAACCCATCCTGATTTTCTTTGTGCCGCTTGCCGCGTGAAACATTACTATTATACCCATAGTATCTGACCATTCATTCGACCTGGAGGCTCTCGACAGGCTGTTCACCCTTGTTAGGCACATGGCTACACATGGCCGCTAGCCATTCAAGCGCTTCAAAAATCTTCTCTTCTTTCCCATCATTGGATTGGTAGCTAACCTTGGTTTCTTCAGGGATATAGATCATCCTTTCCTGGGAAAAAGATGCACGGATAATATACCGGGCCAAATTTTCCACTGCTTGCTGATCTCCGGGTTGTATCCTTGGGTCATAGAAGACGTTGAAACCAGAATGATGCCATGATAGAAGCCCTTCGACTTAGCTCAGGGCGGTGAGCATGTCGAACCGCATGCTGACCAGATCTTGAGTGATCTTTCCCTTGGAAAGGAGCATCTTAAAAACCTTATACCGCAAGATTTCTTCTAGTGTTTTTGTATCAAAACGAGGCGCTGCCCTGAACATATCGTTTCCATAAAAACAGCCATCTGTGCCCAGAACATGAAGATGGGGATTGAATCCTAAGAAGTCCCCGAAGCTCTGTATAGCAATGACAGCGCCAGGTACAGCATCCTCTTCCCCGCGAAGGACAGGATTTTCGACCGGTACGGCTTCCTGGAAAAATGCCTTCAATGATTCCCAACCACAGCGACTAAGTTCAGAGAGAAGGCTTCGATTGTAGAGGAAGTATCTCCTGAGTATCTTGGGTATGCTGAAGATAAAATGACGGTGTGGCACAGCCTTGAGTACTTCTTCACAGATCCATTCCCCGAATTGCACTACCCTTTTCTGATGGCAGGAAGGGCAGAAGTAGCGACGTTTGCATGAGAAGGCTAAAAGATACTCGTGCCCGCATTCTTCGCATCTCATTCTTGCAAATCCGTTGCGCAGGATACCACAGTCTAGATAGCGGTAAATGACATGCTTAACATAGGGCCGGAAAAAGCCGTATTGCCTTTCAAAACGATCTTCATAAACCTGCTCAAATGTCTCGAAATTATCTTCAACACAGCAATAATACGCTGAATCCCGAGGATTGCGGGGGCGGTATACAGAAGAAATGTTGGGCATGGCCTATGACTTGTTAAAAGCTCTTATAATGGTTGTTAAGCAACCTCCATAGTGGAGACGCCTCAGATTCCCTGGTATGATATACCGCCCTTTTGTAAAAATAATCTTCCATCATCTATAAAAAATAGCACTTTAACCCTACCTTTCCTTAGCCAGAAAAGATTAAGATTTAGGCCTTTGCGCCACATCTAGCAACGCTACCTGAGTTAAGCCTAAATCCTTGCTGTTTGTAATATCTTACAATAAAATCCCCTTGCCGTCAATTAAAAAGTAAGATATAATTTACATTATGAAAAAACTAGGTGAGTTTATGAAGGAAAAGAGAGAGACGATGGGTTTGTCCCTACGGGATGCTTCAAAACTCTCAGGGGTCTCCCACACTCACATAAGAGACATAGAAGATGGAAGGAGCATTCCATCCTTTGAAATGGTTATGAGGTTTCTCAAGGCTTACATGGTAGATATAGGCGAATTCCTGAAACAGACAGGATATCTGCCCTCTGATGTAAAACCTTTAGGTGAATCAAAACGTCTCCCTATAATTTCATGGACCCAGGCTGGCAGTTGGCAACAGATATGTGATACTTCTCAGTATGGTGATTATGGGGAGTATGTAGAAACCGACGCAAAAGGAATCTTTGCCCTCAGGGTAAGGGGTGAGAGCATGGAGTCTGAATTCCACGAGGGAGATATCATCGTTATTAACCCTTATCTGAAACCAGACCACAATGATTATGTGGTAGTCTCTAACGTGGAGGGTGAGGCTACCTTCAAGCAGCTCAAAAAGTACGGCCGAACACGGGTACTCCATCCGTTAAACCCTAAATACGATGACATCGAACTCAATAAAAACACTGAATATAGGATAGTTGGCGTGGTGGTAGAGAAGAAGAAAAGATACAGATGATATGATAACGAAATGTATGGATTGAGGGATTTGTGAATTCTTTGAATTCCTCAATTCGGAATTCCTGAATTTGTGCTTGTCTGGACTAAGAGAGATATTCCTTTACCTTTAAGGCTATATCTTTTATCTCTTCCATATCACCAGGTTTCATTTCCCAATTGGATATTGGGAGACCATCATTTTTCCACCTGGGTATGATGTGAATATGAAGATGGGGAACTATCTGATCTGACGCCTTGCCATTAAGTTGAAGAATAGTTATGCCCTCTGCATTGAGCGCCTCTTTAACTGCCTTTGCACATCTTTTTACCGCCTTGATAAGAGTTGCTAAATCGCTTTCTAGTATCTCAAATATGTTCTCGGCGTGATTTTTTGGGACTACCAGCATGTGGCCTTTGCTTGAAGGATTAATATCCATAAAGGCAACTACTAGTTCCTCATCCAATACCTTAACTGCAGGTATCTCTCCATCAATAATCTTACAAAAAATGCACTCCATTGTAACCTCCATCTCCGAAACTAAAAACTTAAAAGTGGGTGCTGGATATGCTTGTATGTTTATCCAGTTTCAAGTTTCCGACACAGAGCGCTTATCTACAGTCAGGGCATTTATCCCAGAAATCTTTTGGGATCCCTTCAGTAATTTTTAATAGTGTAGCTGAATTTCTGATTGAACATTATCTACAATTCACACAGGTATAAAGCTTATCTAGTGGCACACCTGTCTTCTTGCCTATATATTCCAACTGCTCTTGAGGAGCAAAATATCTTCCGCATACCTTGCAGGCCGCCATTTTGAATACCTTATCCCAGATAATCCGTTTGTTCTCAAACGACTCCATCTTCACATATCCTGTTGGACAAACATAAGCACAGGAACCGCAACCTATACAGAGTTTTGGATCAAACTCAATGCTGGGTTCATCTATATCGCGGCCAAGTCCCCTGTCCTGAAATGTAAGCGCGCCAGCATCAACTATTTCTCGACATGCCCTCACACACAATCCGCAAAGGATACAATCATGGCTCTCAGCCTTTGCATCCTCCGATACCTCAACTCCCAGTTTCCGGGCTATATCCCGCACCACTGCCGTTGTGGGGTACTTATAATAAAGCAATTGTGCAGATAGTCTCCTGCCTTCCCGCACTTTATCTGAATCTGTTCTTATTTCCATCCCCTGATCAACAGCGGTATCGCATGAAGTCGTCATTTTCCACTTACCGTTTGTTTTTACCTCTACTGTACAGAGGCGGCAGGCGCTAAAGGGGCTGAGTTCCTTATGGTGGCAAAGTGTAGGTATTTCTATGTTCAACTCCTCGGCATTTTCCAATATGGTCGAACCCTCTTTTGCCTTTATCTTACGCCCGTCTATAATTATGTTTACCATTAAAATCTCCTTATTGATTCCGGATTCTTGGTTCAGCCAGCCTTCTCCCAGACCATTAGCCTGTAACACCTCAGGCAGCGCTGGGCCTCTCTCATGGCTTCGGAGACGCCATATCCGCTTTCAACTTCCGCAAAACCTTCACTCCGTTTATCTACATCTAATAAATCAACCTTTTCAGCCGCTTTTTCTGCAATAAACCCCTGTTCCTTTTGTTCCCTTGTGTTAACACCCTCAAAGGAAATTTCCCTTTTTAGAACTTCTCCCCAAAGATAATAATCTATACTTCGGGCTACCTTATTTCCCATATCCATTGCCTCAATAAGGATAGCCGGGCCAGTTACACAGTCTCCACCTGCAAATACACCTTCAATGTTTGTCTTAAATCTTACCGGATCAGCTTTAATCGTCCCCCAGTCAGTAACTTCAACTTTATCTTTGCCAATCATTGCAGGCAAATCAGGCCTCTGACCAATAGCAGGTAAAACCATGACTGTATCCATGGTAAATTCAGATCCCTTAATAGGGATTGGCCTTCTCCTTCCGCTTTCGTCATGCACACCCAATCTCATTTTTATACATTCTACTCCTGTTACCTTTCCATCTTTTTCCAGTATCTTTACAGGAGTCATAAGATAGTTAAATTTCACACCTTCTTTTTCCGCTTCCTCTATCTCTTCGTCACTTGCAGGCATTTCAGCCCTTGATCTTCTATAGATGATCCCCACATCGTCAAAGCCAATTCTGACACAACTCCGTGCACAGTCTAAAGCGGTATTACCTCCACCCACAACGACTACCTTCTTTTGAGGCTTCACCTTCTTGCCAAGGTTTAAATCCCTTAAAAACTCCACACCATCAACAAACCCTTCGTATCCTTTATCTTCCCCCTCAGCACCGATCTTAGTCCCGACATGGGCACCAATAGCAAGAAATACCGCTTGATACCCTCTCTTCTGTAGATCTTTCAGGTTGAGTTTTTCAACCTTAGTGTTCAGCTTTATCTCCACACCCATTCGTTTGATAAGGTCTATTTCATGATTAAGAATGTCCTTTGGAAGACGATAATCAGGGATTCCAACTGTCGCCATTCCGCCTGCACGAGGCAATGTTTCAAAGATGGTAACCTTATACCCCATCAAGCGGAGATTATAGGCTGCAGCCAGTCCTGCCGGGCCAGATCCGATAATGGCAACCTTTTTCTCCTTTTCCTCCACGCTACCCGTTAGGGGACTACCGCCCTCCTGTAAATCATAATCCGCCACCGCCCTCTTCAGCAACCTGATAGAAAGGGGTTCATCTATATCTTGGCGGACACAGGCATCTTCACAGGGATGGGGGCAGACACGACCAACCACACCGGGAAGTATGCATTTTTCGCGAATCAAATTGAGCGACTCTTCAAACCTGGAGTTTCTGATCAGCTCAATATAGCCCGGGATATCCAAACTTGCTGGGCAGGCCTCCATACAGGGAGCGGTAACAGCATATGAATATTCCTTCGCTTCCAGCTTCTTTTCACCTTTGATCAGGGCTAGAAAATCAGACCTATAATATTTAATGGCATCCAGTACCGGAAACAAAACCGACCGGCCAAAATTACACTTGCTGTTTACGGATACTCCCCTGATGATCTGCTGAACCTCAGAAAGATCTTTTCCACTCCCATCACCTTCTGCCATCTTCCCAAAGATATCCAGAAGTCTGTCAATCCCTATCCTGCAAACGGAGCACTCACCACAAGAGAGTTTTCTTGCCTCCTTCAGATAATTCATGGTCAGAGATATGATGTCTGCATCTGGGTCCATCACCACAAGCCCGTTCCATCCTATTAGGGCCAGCGGCTTTTCCTCTTCCGGGGGCTTAGGAAATGCAATATCTACAAGTTTGGAAGCCTTGGATGTCTTACCCTTCCTGTTGTCTACAATCTTGCTATTCCAACTGCTAAAGATAACGTTATCCATACTCGAGCCACCTTATTCTAAGTATTCTATGTTAGGAAAATATATTCCTTTATTGCTTCAAATCTGGCCAGGAATGTAAATTGTTCACCTTGTCTAGTAACTTATTGTATTCCTGGGCTACCCTCTCTTGGATCATCTTTATTTCATCTGCACTAAGATGACGGAACCTACCCTGAATTTTTAAATAATCCTCTATCGGCCTCAGTTTTTCGGGCATTTTAATGGTAATCCTGTATTTCCCGTCTTCCACCTCGTAAAGGGGAAACACACCTGTTTCAACTGCAAGCCGACCTGCCTTTATGGTAAGGTTTGGCGGCAATCGCCAGCCTGTGGGGCAAACCGAAAGGCAATGAATGTAGCTCGGTCCTTTTATCTTTCTCGCCTTTTTGACCTTATTCATGAAATCAATGGGGTAACTGGGACAGGCCGTGGCCACGTAAGGCAAATTGTGGGCCACCATGATTTCAGGAACATTCTTCTTCCATGCCTTCTTTCCAAAACTAGCCGAGCCCGCAGGCTCGGTTGTGGTGGAGGCCCCAAAAGGTGTGGCGCCGGACCGCTGTATTCCCGTATTCATATAGGCCTCATTGTCATAGCAGACATATAGCATATCATGTCGTCTTTCCATTGCCCCGGAAAGCGCCTGAATCCCTATGTCAACAGTCCCCCCATCTCCTCCAATAGACACCGTTTTTACATCTCGATCAGGAATCCTTCCCTTACGCCGAAGGACTTTTAAACCGGCTTCCACACCCGATCCTGCTGATGCGGAATTCGGAAATGCTACGTGTATCCACGGCAGTCTCCACGCCGTTGTAGGGTAAAGGCTTGAAATGACCTCCATGCAACCGGTGGCATTGATAATCACCGTATCTTTACCAAGGGCCTTGCACATCAAGCGAATGCCCAATGCCTCTCCGCATCCCTGGCAAGCACGGTGTCCAACACTAAAGTATTCCTCTTTGTCCACCAATCTTGGGGCAAATAAGTCAAAATTTTCTACGATACTACTCATGATCCCCTCACTCCATAAATTTCGTATGCTTCTTTGGGTTTCTCTTTCTCAGCCTGGGCCGCCTTTTCGGCTATAGTAATGAAGTCATCAACAGTGACATCACGCCCACCCAGGCCAATTACATAGTTTACAATTGCAGGAGGGTTTGGCTCTCCATACAAGGCAGCTTTGATCTCTGCACATACAGGTCCTGCCGCACCCCCACAAGAGACAGCCCTATCCATGACAGCCAGAACCTTTGCGCCTTTCACAGCATTCCTCAGCTCTTCAATCGGAAAAGGTCTCCAGAGCTTTAATTTTAATAACCCAGCAGATATCTTCCTTTCACGCAACTCGTCAATGGCTACCTCCGCGGTTTCGTCCATAGATCCCATGGTGAGCAACACCACATCAGCCCCCTCTGTTTTATAGCCTTGAATTGGTTCATACTTTCGGCCGAAGAGTTTTTCCCATTCCTCCCATACCTCCATTATAACCTTTTTGGAGTTTATGAGGGCCACATCCTTGGCCTTCATAGCCTCAGTAAATATCTCCGGCATGCCCAAGGTCCCCATGGAAAGTACCTTGTCAGGATGAAGCGTGGCATAGGGTTCGTATTCCGGGAGAAATCTGTCAACCTCCGACTGATCTGGAAACAGTATGGGCTCAACTACATGGGTGAGCTGAAAACCATCTAAATTTACATTGAGCGGCAGCAGAACTTCTCTATGTTCTGCGATCTTGAATGCCTGAATAACCATATCCACTACTTCCTGGCCGTTTGAAGCAAATATGGAAATCCAACCCATATCTCTCTGCGACATAATATCACTGTGATCGTTCCATATAT
>Ga0307419_10001266_pt1 | contig 13098 bp, 21 predicted proteins | sample SalMarWE160230MG_2_FD_202512 | JGI IMG/M metagenome (GOLD analysis project Ga0307419, IMG submission 202512) | Salt marsh sediment microbial communities from the Plum Island Ecosystem LTER, Massachusetts, United States - WE1602-30 | ecosystem: Environmental > Aquatic > Marine > Intertidal zone... | reverse complement strand
CTCCTTCGCCGCATCCCCAAATATCCTGATTGGTGTATATTTTCACAAAAAGACTTCCCCCGACGTAACCACACTTAACATCTGTAATTTTCAGATCAGAAGGAATGGAAGATTTTGTTGTTCCCTCTATAGCCTTTTCAAAACCTTTTCCAAAACCAGCCAAAGGGGAAACAGTTACAGCGGCAGTAGCAAAGGCAGCTTTGCCTAAAAATGCTCTTCTTGAATTTATGTTTTTCATTGTCTTAGTTTAATTATTTATGTTATGCCATGTACTTCCTTTTAAAAATTTCTGAATATGATTCAGATTCAATAATAATATGATAATTTAATTGGTTTAATATCGTGCCAATTATAGTAAATAATTTTCTTTTTTTACGAATTTCTCACTTCTGAGTTTCTTAAACTTGTACAAGAAAAATAAATATACAGGTTTGAATATTACATACTTCTTCCATCCCTCTGTTGCAACAAGGAGCAACCTTTTTTGTCCAGCTAGCCGCTTTACTCATTTCACCTTCATTGCACTGCAGGGTTTCGCTGCGCTCAACACCTTTCGTTCCATTCCGTCTACATTCGTTTCAGCCACTTGCAGTCCATCGGCTGCCAATACTAGGCTTTATAAAAGATTATTAATATCCATGTTATGTTAGTCTATGTATCTGGTTTACAAGTAACTTACCTTTAGCATTGTCCGAGTTATGTGTTCGTGTTAATTTTTTCAATTAAGCAGCAGGTTCCTTAATTCTTTTTATTCTTTTAAAATCTCTTGCTTTATCTTTTTTTTCTTCCTCAAGGTCATAGTCATTCTGAAGTCCAAGCCAGAATTTGGCAGAATTGCCAAAATAATAACTAAGTCTTAATGCGGTATCTGCTGTAATACTTCTGTTACCTTTAATTATTTCCGAAGTCCTGGTCTGAGGAATTCCAATGTCTTTTGAAAGTCTGTAAGCAGAAATTCTCATTGGTTTGAGAAATTCTTCAAGAAGAACCTCTCCCGGGTGAATATTTGGCAATTTTCCCATTTTCATCTATTTGTGATAATCAATAATTGTTACTTCGTTTGCATTTCCATCATCCCATTTAAACACTATTCTCCATTGGTCGTTAATCCGGATACTGTATAAATCATTCATTTTGACTGATAATTTCTCAAGTTTATTGGAGGGTGGTATTCTCAAGTCAACGATATTTTGTGAGTTGTTGAGCATTCTGAGTTTTCGTCGTCCAATTTGTTGAATGTCATTTGGTAGATTTTTTACTCTGTCACCATTCCAGATTTTTTCTGTTTCCTTTGAACCGAAAGAGATAATCATATTACGTGTCGCGTTACTAACGGCAAAGATAAGTATTACTCCTTAATCTACCAAATCCAGAATCAAATTTCTGTCGCATGACGCATAACGGGCGGCGGTATGTTTCAGTAGGCGTTACCAGCCTTCCGGCCGATATGGCACATGTATTTGCCAATGTGAGTATCTAATCGAGATGTTCCTACCATACCGTTGAGAGTTAAATTAATGGTTGGTTTCCAGACTTTTATTATTACCAAGATATTTATTCTTTTAATATCTTCCAATCATTAGGCGATATGCAAATACTGTGACAAGACCTATTGAACATACCGCATGTTATGTGGGGTTATTTTTCTTTTATTCTATTCTTTAGGTCCATTTGTTCATGGAGTATTCTTGTAATTTCTATTTCGTTATCAAGAATTCTTCGATAGAATATGATGTGTCTTCCAACTCTAAGACCAAGAATGTTATCGATAATTTCTGAATAATTTTTCCCCAACCTGGGGTTTTGTTCAATCTCATTGAAATTATCAACAAGCATATTATAGTATTTGTCTGCTTGTTTTTCAGACCACTTTTCAAGAGTATAATTCCAAATATTAGTTAGATCATCAACTGCTTTATTTGTTAACTTATACTTAGCCATTCAGTTTTCTTTCTGCTTTTAGATCCTGCAAATGTGATTTAGGATCGAAATTATTAGCAATTCCACTATCTATACCTTCCTGGATTGCATCTCGTAGAGCGATCATTCTATTTTCTTCTTCTTCCAAAAGCCTTAATCCAGCTCGGACTACTTCACTTGTATTTTTATATCGTCCCGCTGAGATTCTACTCTGAATGAACCTGTCAAAATAGTCCCCTAATGTTATTGAAGTATTTCTATTCATGATATGTAAACTTTTTTCAAATATACCAAAAATTGGTACAATTGTCAATATTTGTATGTTTTTTTTAATCCCACATAACGGCTGTTAGCAACTGGGCGTTCTTGTCAATGTTTTGGTGACGGTGTAAAGCTCACTCATTTAATCATCTATGATTTGTGATTACGGCATTCTTTCACATTACATTCTAAGTTATCAAATTTACAGTAATAAGTGTGAATGATGTAACTAAAAATGAGAATAATGTAATAGTTTCTTTGAATAATAGGCTAACCTTTGTATAGTGAAATTTTATTCATTACTGTATCGCCAGTTGCGACAACAAAATCTACTATCATGAACAAAACTGAACTAAAAGGAAACTGGATTGAGCAGAAAGGTAAACTCAAACAAAAATTTGCATTCCTTACAGAAAATGACCTAATGTTTGAAGAAGGTAAAGAAGAAGAAATGTATGGCAAACTGCAAGCTAAGTTGGGCAAATCCAACGAAGAATTGCACAAAATTATTAATGAACTTTAACAAACTTCTTTATCTGATAATCAGTTACAATTATAAACTTAATTAGAAATCATAATTATGAAAAATCCAATTTTAATCCTTGGGAGCATCCTATTTTTAATTATAACAATACTTTCCGGTTGCCAATCATCAGCCAAAAAAGTGGAAAATGCAGAAGATAAAGTACTGGAAGCCAAAAAAGATTTGGCAGATTCTGAAAGAGACTTGTACGAGATCAGACTGGATACTATTAGTAACTATGAGCAATTCAAAATAGAAGCTGAAAAGATTATTAGTGCTCAGGAGAAAAACATTGCTGAATTCAAAGCCGGACTAGCCAGTGAAAAAAAGGACATAAAAGCTGACTATGAAAAAAAGTTGGTTGAGTTGAAGAATAAAAACAACAAATTAAAAGAGAAATTAGCGGACTATAAAGATGATGGCCAGGACGCATGGATAGATTTTAAAAATGAGTTTAACCATGATATGGATGAATTGGGCAAAGCTTTTAAAGATTTAACCGTTGAAAACATAAAATAAGCATTCGACAATCCTAATTAAATTCAGGAAGCATGAAAAATCTACTTTATGTAATTGCCGGATTATTGGTACTTATCTGGATAATTATTTTTAAACCTTCATCAAGTGTTCATCTATGGCTTGTAGCTGCAGGCTTAGTTGTTCTAATCAGGATAGTTTTCGACGAAAAACTATCACATAAAAAAAAATAGATACATATTATTTAAGTTGTATTAAAAATAATTTAAAATGAAAATTTCTTAAAAAACATTGGGTGTCTGGATGGACCATAACACGGACCATAACACGGCTTATATATAATAATTGCACAAAATTATTAATAAATTTTAACGAACCAACTACATGCTACAGCAGGTAAAACTAATAGTTAGTGAATATACTATTGTTCTGACAAGAGGGTAGTTTCAAATTCACAGACAACGCATATTTGAGAACCAATAATTGCAACTTTTGGTTTTTCAAAAGTCAAACATTAAATAATAAACTAAAAAAAATGAAAACAATCAGATTTAATGCTAAAACAAAAAGAATCTTTTTAGGGTTTTTAACAGTAATGATAATGCTACCATTCTCTTTACATGCCCAAAAAATACCTTTCTTAAAATCATCCGTTGCTCCAGCAGCGGAAGGTTATGTAAAAGTAAGGACGGACCATAATAAAAATAATGTCATTAAAATTCGCATTTCGAATTTGGCTGAAATAGAAAGATTAGATCCGGCTAAGCAAACCTATGTAGTGTGGCTGGTTACAAAGGGAGGAATATCTGAAAATATAGGGCGAATAAATAGTTCAAATAATTTAAATGTTTCTTTCAAGGCAGTATCTTCATATCAACCAATCAAAATTTTTATTACTGCCGAAGAGAATGAAAGTGCTCAGGTACCAAGCGAGATGATTGTTTTAACAACAGACAGTTTTTGGGAATAATCATTAGGTGCAGTCAGGTTTTACACCTGATTATGTATGAGTAAAAACAGCTCTTTTGCAAACTATGGATTGCTCGGCGGCGGTTCGTATGGGATTTGCAAATGTGTTTTTTGGAACTTGCTCATTCATAATGCAATATGAGTGACAAAGCTACTTGCGTATACACCTTGTTATACCACGAATATTGATGATATGTTAGATAACCTATTGGTTCTCAGTCTTTCGACTTTTTAGTTCCAAATTAATTTTTTTCACTCCCATATACATAGGTAAAACTATAAATGGAAGTATTAGGCCTGGTACTAATCCGCCAATTTTACTTGTTTCACCCGAGACTAGTTTGAAAATTAACAGAATGAGACACAGAACAAAAAGGCCAATACTCAATCCAGTAATGAAGAGAACAAAACGCTTTCGTCTAATAAGTTGTTGGTCTGATAATGATTTAAATTTCTCATTTTCCATGGCGATCACATTTTTAATTAATGTATTTCAATTTTGAGCTTGTTAGGTTGAACTAATATAATAAATGTGGTATAACGATTGTGTAAACGCCATAGTGGCGTTTATTTCTGACTTGGGTGTGGTGCTGTTATTTGTTGCATTCATTCATTAAATATACAATGATTTCGAAAATTGAGAAGTTTATTAAAAATCCAATGTGTCAAGCGGACTCTTTATCTCGTCGAAACCCTTGGTGGTTACGTGGGTATAAATCTCCGTGGTCTTGCTGCTATCGTGCCCCAACATCTGTAAGCATCTAGCACAGGCAAAAATTTAATCGAAAGTTTTGTATATCTGTCCTTTTTGCCTTTCGACTGGGTTACACGAATTTGCATCCGATCACGATCAATATCATTAATTTTTAATCGAACAATCTCTCCCAACCTCAACCCAGCCGAATATCCCAACATTAAAATAGTCCGGTGTTTCCTGTTTTCAACTGCCGCAAAGAGTTGTTTTACCTCATCAGTGCTTAAGACTTCGGGTAGCTTCTGCTCCCTGCGCGGACGGTCGATAAAATAAAATTTCCGCTGACCACCCAATACTTTCTCAAAGTAGAATTTTATCGCGTTTATCGCCTGGTTTTGGTACGATGCTGAAACCAGGCGTTCGTTCACCGGGTAACGCATTGGATATCATGGTATTGCGCAAACCTTACAAATAACGGCCCAGCAATAAAATTAGTAGGTGTTACCTAACGAAGCGCCGGCCACTGAACTTCGTCTTTAGCTCCGCCGGCTGGCGGATCCCGGTGCAAGACAGGTACGGCGCAGTTTTTGCCGTCCAGGTACAAATTGCCGGGAGGAGTATACGAGTGTCGCGATACAAATTTACTATGAAACAAGTATTGAATCAGGGTACACTAGTTTTATTGGGAGCAGCTGCGGGTATCCGGGTTTTTATTGTTTTACTTATCTGTCAAGATAGTAGGAACAGTATAGTATCGCGGATCACGTCAAAATGTAAAATACTTCCATACTCCCCCGGCCCGCATCCATTTTTGCCTATCTGCCTTAAAAACTTTCCATTTTGTCGGAACATTAATAACCCTCCACCCATGTTATTAATAAGGATAAGAGAATCATTCATCCATAATTGATCAATATATTGGATAAATGACTCTTTAGTTGTTTCAAGAGGGATGTAGATTACAGTATCGGCAAAATAAGAAGCTTTAAGGGTATCTTCTCCTGATTCTGGTAAATGAAAAATCCGTGTAGTATTTTTGTTATTGACCTCACTCTTATTATCCGGATATGCTTTTTTATTAGAACATTTTATTATAAAAAATACAATTATCAATACTGCGAAAGGAATGACTTTTTTCATTATAACTCAATTTCGTATATAATTTGCATAAGTCATATCAAACTCTCATCCCCTGAAAACTCTCTAGGTGAGGTAGTCCCGATAAGTGAACAGGATTTGTCATGGTATGATAAAATTGTCACGGGATAAAAAACTGGTAACACCAATGCAAGCTAACGGTTTGTATAAAAATAGTAGCCGGTAGCGGGTGATTTCCTATACTAACCCGACTATTATTTTTATACATTGTTGTGTTTATGTTGTTTAAAATTTATCCACTGAGTAGTATAGGCAGACAACACTTAATAGGCTATAATTCAGGTTAAAGCAATAAAGGATTTTGAATTTCAATCTAAGTTCAACGACCGAAGTTAATAAGCTTAGATTCCAGTTCTTCAATGCGATCCAGCAAGTGAATGACTAATCCGGAAGCCGTAAGGTCAAGTTCAAAATCCTTTTGCAAACGCCTTACTTTTTTAACACGCCTGATAGCTATATAATTAAAACGCCATTCATGTACCGGACCACCAATGGGTTCAAGAATACCTTCGTTTACAAGTTCAACTATCTCTTCCTGGGAATAATTGCAGTAACGGCACAAATGAATGAGGCTGATGTATTCATCCTCATCAACAACTACTCCTTCGTAAACTTTTTCTAATTGATTGCTCATGTTACTATCCTCCAAAATTTATTCGTGGATTAAAATTCAGGTCTTTCATTTGTTCATACATTTTTTTTGCCTTTTCATTGTTTGCTGGCGGGAGTATAATATTAATAATCACATAAAGATCTCCTGGTGATTTTGCGGGTATTCCTTTACCTTTCAATCTTAGTTTTTTTCCCTGAAATGAATCAGCTGGCAGCTTCAAGTTTATATTTCCTCCGGGTAATGGTATCGTAATGGTGTTTCCAAGTGCGGCTTCCCAGGGCGACACAGGTAAATTCACATAAATATCAGCACCCTCAACTGAATATATCGGGTCTTTTTCATATTCGACCCTGATATAAAGATCTCCGTTTTCTCCACCATTGTAACCCGGTGATCCCTGGCCGGCAAGGCGAATCTTTTGTCCGTTTCTGATTCCTTTTGGAATATTAACGTTCAAATTTTTTGGTTTATTGGTGACTCTTCCGTCATTTGCTAAAGATTGAATTGAAAAGCTGATGCGTCTGGTGCATCCATGGAAAGCATCCATTATAGGTATTTTTATGGATGCATCAATATCTTCACCTCTCTGTTGAAATTGTTGCCGATGGAAGGTTCCTTTCTGCCGGGCATTACCAAAAAGCGTTTCAAAAAAATCGCTATACTCTCTGCTGTTGTCAAAATTTCCTTCAAAATCAGAGCCGCTATTATATCCACTGCCCTGGTATTGTTTCTGATATTGCTTCTGGTATTCTTCCCTCTGTTTGCCCGGTTCCCAATCCGATCCATACTGATCATATAGTTTCCTTTTTTCCGGATCTTTAAGCACCTCATAGGCTTCACCAATTTCCTTAAAATTCTTTTCTGCCTCAGGATTTTTACTTACATCGGGATGGTGTTTACGTGCCAGTTTCCGGTATTCCTTTTTGATCTGTTCAGCAGTCGCATTTTTACTGACTCCCAGCGTTTTGTAATAATCTTTAAATTCCACGAATTATTCTCAATTTAGTGTTTTGTGAATATTTTATTCCTCAAAATAACTGATTCTATCCTGAGACTTCTACCCTTGCCGGTCTAATTAATCTGCCATTTAAAAGGTATCCCTTTTGAAATACACTTAAAATTTTGTTGGGTTTCACGTCTTCCACGTGTTTTACTACCATAGCTTCATGTAATTCCGGATCAAATTGATGACCAATCGGTTCTATCTCTTCCAGTCCGACTGCCTTAAATGCACCATTCATAATTTTTAATGTGGCTGTCATGCCTTCAAACAGGGACTCAGCATTAATATTTTCTTCCATATAACCAATATCAACACCTTTTTCCAAACTGTCCTTTGCAGGAAGCATGCGCGAGACAAATAAAAAATCGTTTGTAGATTTTAATCACCTACCAATTTTATTAAAAAATAGGTAACTAATCAGTACTTAAAGTGATCTAAAGTTTGGAGTACTTAAAGTTTAAAAATAGGGTGTTATTAACAGTTTGCTTTTCGAAATTAACATTTTCGGTTTTCATAATAATGACATTTTTTAAAAACGAACACATATTAACAATTATTATTTTAGTGTTTGATAAATAGGCGATTACGTTCTTTGATATATTGGATTTCAGGATTAGTTTTGTAGCACAAGTTATGAAAACATCTGATAAAATAATCATCGAAAAATTGAAGCTCATCGTTAAGATGCAGGCACGAGAGAATAGGTCCCCACGCACGAGCAGTCTTCGAGAGAAAGGGAATCGTAAAGCAGGCGGACAACCCGGACATGAAGGGAAAACATTGGAGATGACAGATACCCCGGATGAGATTATTGAACATCGTGCTTGTTTTTGTCCTGAATGCGGAAAAGATGTAAGTAATCAACCTTTTGAGTTTTTTGGGAAACGACAGATTATTGATATCCCCACAATCAAACAGGTAGTGACCGAACACCGGGTTTATCGGTGCAGGTGTACCTGCGGGAAGATTGTAGAAAGTGACTTTCGAAAGTCCGGTCAGATACGGGAAGAATATTGAAACACTCATTGGTTATCTTAGCGTAAGACAATACCTTCCCTTCAAAAGACTTCAGGAAATGCTCAATGACATCTTTGCGGTTCAGATTAGTGAAGGTGGCTTGCATTGGTTGTTGAACCGGTTGGCATCTAAAGGTGTTGATGCCTACGAAATGATCCGATAGAATATATTGCATAGCCGGGTTATTGGCACAGACGAAACGGGTGTAAAAATCAACGGGAAAAAGCATTGGTTCTGGACATGGCAAAACAAAAGGGCTACTTTTATTGTCACTTCTACCAACCGGGGAACAACCACGATTAATGAAAATATGAGCGGCATGTCTCAGGAAGCTGTACTTGTTCATGATTGCTGGAAGGCGCACTTTCAAACCCCGGTAAAGAAACATCAGCCGTGTACGGCTCACCTGGAACGTGAAACCAAATACCTGAAGGAGCGTTACAAAGTGTCCTGGCCGGGAAGATTCAGAGTCATGCTTAGGGAGGCACATAAACTTAAAAAACAATTTACATCTGCTGATTACTATTATCCGAACCATCCCCGATCTATTTTGGAAAAAGAATTGGATAATTTGTTGTCCGAGTCTTTTGATCCAAAGCACAAAGAGTTGATTGCTTTTCAAAAGCGAATTACCAAATATCGTGACCATGTCTTTACCTTTCTCTATCATCCGGATGTCCCTCCTGATAATAATGGTTCTGAAAGAGCCATCCGAAATGTCAAGGTAAAACAAAAAATATCCGGACAGTTCAAAATATTGAGTGCTGCTGAAAACTTCGCCATCCTGAGATCCATTATTGACACTGCCATAAAAAACAATCAAAATGTGGTAGAAGCTTTAAATGTCATAGCCGCTTATAAAAGAAACTGAATCATTCAACAAATATTAACTTTAGGCACTTTAGGCACTCCAAACTCTAGGCACTGATTAGTTACAAAAATAGAACAAGTTCAATTTCTAAATTAATAATCGGGCCACAATTAAACACAACGGCCCGGCAATAAAGGGAGGTTGTGTTCCGCCAGCTGGCGGATGGCGTGCTTTTTGCCGTCTTCGCCCACCGAAGCCTTGGCGAAGGAGGGCGGGGTACAAATTATCGGGAGTATACGAGTGTCGCGCCTGCCCCGTGCGAACGAAGTGAGTAACGGGGGTACAAGCTCACAAAGTAATTGATATTGAGTCATGATACAAATACTCTCAAAAGGGCACTGGCGTAGTGTCGCGATACAAACTTACAAAGGAGCAAGAATTGAGTCAAGGTACACAGGTTTTATTGAGAGCAGCTGCGCGTATCCGGGTTTAACTGTTTGCAGATAATTATTTTAAGAGCAGAAACAGATTGCAAAAACCGTGACAAGTTTATTTACTTTATTGACCGTGTTAGCAGCAGCGATTATTTTTTATCAATTAATGGTCATTTTAGAACATAAATTAAAATTGTCAAATGAATCAAAATGACTGGTATTATAACAACATAAGCTGCAAATCGGGAAAACGTCAAAAGACCTGTAAAATCACCCCAATATGTTTTTGTGGAATTAAATTTTTTCAGGTCAATCAGTAAATAAAGAAAAAATTGAGCAACTATTGCCACGGTTATTGGTCTAAGAATGGCAAGACCAATATCAAAGATTATTAATCCAATAAACACTAAAGAAAAAACAATCGTCTGAAGAATAAATCCACCTGCTACAAAAAAAATCGACCCTAATTTGGTCTTAATAAATTCTCTTGATTTTGAAACAAAGCGTTCACGATCTTTTGGTTTAAGCCAACTTTCGCCATCCTTAAGTGCAACACATTGAGGAAAAGTAAATAGACAAATTTTAATGTGTTTAAACGGGATACCAAAAATAATTCCTGCAAGAAAATGTCCACTTTCATGAATAATAATTATCAGAAAAATAGCCATAAGACAAATGAAGAAAGTAATCAATCCAGGCATAATTAATTCGATTTATTGTTTAATAATATTCCTTTTAAAATACCAAGCTGTTCATTGTATTCATTTAATGGCTTAAGTATAACGTTTGGCATATTAGTAGTGGCGGTTTTCGGAGCGAATCGTTATCAATCGAGGTAGACGTAACAATGAAAACACTACTCTAATCAACCCACAAATCCCGCCATTACTCATATGCCGTGTTATGCTTCGTTTGTTATTCATTTTCAATGTATTGTATGTATAATGGGTCAAAACTCCTTATTGCCTGTATAAGTTGCTCATTTGTTAATAAATCCAATTGAGGAAGTAGAGGCCGGGAGGCATCCAGACCATGAATGAAGTTTTTATTTAGCGCCATCCAATCGACCAATCCCTTAATAATCCGCCTGTTTGCACCTTGATGTGCAGGATCTTCGAATCGCAAAATACCTTCACCAATTATTAATTTGGGATTGCCTGAAAAGACAATACCTGAAAGGTCTGCCCTGAATTCCCTTTCTTCAGGGGAAAACATGACAGTATTTTCAGGGTAGTCCACATAACTATCCAATAAATGACGTCCTTCATGATTAAAAACCATGCCATCATATAAAACCTTGTTTGTATATGAGAGAAAAAGAATTTTTAACTCGTTTTCATCATTATTCAATAGTCGTAATGAATCAAGTATTTCACTGTAGCATTGATATTTCATCCGTTCGCTCAATCCTTCCAATATCTCATATGGATTTGAACTGGCGATAGAATCATCCCGAATTGATTTTTCTTGTATTGCTATCAGCCACTTTTTACGTTCCTCCTCATTCATGAGTCTGTTAAATGCCCTTAAAGAGGCATCTCCATTAATAGAAACAGTTCTGATTTGCAAAATTTCATGATTAACCGTTGCCCAACCTCCAACACCAAAAAAACCAAAATACCAATGAGGGTAAATATTGCCTTTGATATAATCTAAAGACAGGAAAGTAATTTTGTTTGCCTTCCATAATGTTCAATAATACGTTTGTCATTTATGACACTATGCCCTGCAAAAAATCCAATTTGATCGCCCCCTTCACCGGTAAACGTTTTAGTACCAAATCTTTTAAACAGTTCATCTTCAAATCCCTCCTCATAAAATACAGGTATATTATTCTCCCAACTTAAGGTTTGCCAGAAATCAATGCATTTGGAATAGTATTCCTTCTTATATTCCTTGTCTGATTCAGCAACTAAGGATTTTTTTCTGTAATAGTCAAAAATATGATCTTCCAGTTCATTTATGAAAAGGTAATAATTATAGATATCTCTTAATTCAGCTTCATTTTCATAGTCCAAATTATTTTGGAGCATTATCATTACGGCATAATCAAAAAAACGAGAGCCAGATAATCCTTTAACCAGATTGATAGCGCCATCTTTCGAATCGAGTTCCAATCCTTTTTTAATATTTTCCTCAGCTTGCTTAAGTAAACCTGTTGTTTTTTCATTTTTTGCGATCCTGAAATACGTTCTCCATGCATTTTAAATTTCAGAATCATTATCTGACAGTAAAGCGATCCCCAAATATAATCGAGTCAGGCTTAAGTTTTCAGGTTCGTTTAAGTAATACTCCCTTATGAATCCATAGGCTTTATTTACATCATTGATGTTAACCGCTTTTTGCTCTAAAAGATCTTTTTGTGATTTGTTCATTACGTATTCTGCAAACTTGATTTTTGACCTTTTCAATTGATAGTCTTTGCTTGCACTACTTATAGCTTTTTCTAAATACTTTTCTGCTATTTCATATTTTTCTGCCTGAATGGAAATATCTGCCATTTGGAACATTATGTCAAAATCATCCTTTGACAAAATCTGTAGCGAATCTGAATATTTTTTTGCAGTGTTATAATCTTTGTAAAATTTCCAATAAATATGAACTAATTGTCTTCCGGCATCGATTTTTTCATTCTGCGAGGCTGGAGTCTTCCATATTTGCTCAAATATTTCTTTAGCCTCAACCACTCTTAAATTATTATATTCCATGCGGGCTATATCAAGTTTTGATTGGCCATTAGCAATAAGACCAAATAATCCAATTGCTATTGTAAAAATTGTCTTTTTCATTGCAAAATATTTTTTCTGTTAAAGACGAATAAAAAATCTAAATGTTGTTCACAAATGAAGCATAAAGGCCCGGCAATAAAATTAGTAGGTTCGTCGCAGTTTTTGCCGTCCAGGCACAAGGCTGGTTGAGCATTACGCGTGTCGCGGTACAAATATGATGCGAACGATATATTAGTCACCGGTTACAGAATTTGTGCGTTGCACTGGTGCGGACCGGGTTTAGTCCCCGGTTACAAAGCTGTCTTGGGTGCAGGAACAAAAGCCCGCCCGTACGACCGTACGGTCGGGCGGGCAAAAACCGTGACAAACAAATGACCTATAGCACCTATGATAAAAGCATAGTCTCCGGTACGATATCAATAATTTTGTAAATTATAGTTCGTAAACAAATTAAATACACAGAGACTATGCAAACACAAGTTACAAAAA
>Ga0307419_10001264_pt1 | contig 13112 bp, 7 predicted proteins | sample SalMarWE160230MG_2_FD_202512 | JGI IMG/M metagenome (GOLD analysis project Ga0307419, IMG submission 202512) | Salt marsh sediment microbial communities from the Plum Island Ecosystem LTER, Massachusetts, United States - WE1602-30 | ecosystem: Environmental > Aquatic > Marine > Intertidal zone >... | reverse complement strand
TTATGGGTCTTTAAGAGATCACAAGCGGTTCTTCTGGATTATGGAATGAATTAAAATTGGTGTGAACCAGCATGTTTAATCCCGTCTTTATAATCCTGCAGTCATGGTTTGTTTTCTAAGTCGATCCAAAAAATTAGTCTAGATCTTGATACCTTGTTTTTCTGTTTTTTTCAGGCTAATGGAATAGTCAGTCAGCCGACCGATTAAAATCATCACAACATCCAATATTTTCATATTGTGATGATCCAAATTAAACGATCTACCGGCTCCGTAAAAATTTTGGAAGCCGGTAGTATGTTGATTTGGCATGATAGCTGGTCCTGGCTGAATTATTGGCAGGTATCAGATTCTTTGAAATAAGTACCAGGGCCGCAAATCAGTACGCCTTCAGCGTTATTGAAACATTCATCCTTTTTACTGTACAGAAAAACGGGGTCCTCGCCCAGGATTTCCACTTCGTCGGTAACCATGATGCAGTCGTGCAGGAATGCAAAAGAGAAGTGGTAATCGTATGATACAATTTGGAATTCGCTATCGAGTTTTATGTACGAATAGAATTTCTGGGGACAGGACTCACATTCAATATCTCCGAAATTCGTAACTTCACCGCAGACAATAATTTGATCGCCTTCTTCGTCAGCTGTGATAGATTTGGGGTTTCTGCAGCCTCCCTGGTAAGCGCGCAGTGTAGCTGTGGGAGGGATAGCAGTATCTTCAATGATGATAGCTGCAAGGGAGGGGTCAGGAAGTACTACTGCTTCTTCTTCAGTTGGTTTTTCACCAGTCAGGATATAGTTGATACCGTCCTTGGACGCGAATAGCATGACTGACATCAGTATCACCGCAAAAATGCTGGAAATTGTCAAATTAGATAAATAGTCTTTGCGTATGATCGTTCGCGAGGCATGAAGAAACGAATAAACACCTCCAATCGGCACAAATGACAATAAGAAAGCGCCTGCTTTTTTATTGGGGGTTGAATCTTTCTTCAAGGTTTGTTCTTGAACTGCCCAGAAGCCGATCATCACCCGGGTTAATACCTGGGATACGATTGCGGCTATTATTATATTCTTCACTGTACCTACATCGAGAAATACTGGCAGAGCTGTGATGGCGATGTTCATACCCCAGAAGAAAATCAATAAAAGCAGCAGGCTGAGAACAGTCTGCTCAGGCGGGATATATGAATCGGTTTTTGGGGTTTTGAGGATTTTGGGAGCATCCAGCTCCTCACTGCTTCCGTTTCCGGTTTTATAACCGCAGAAGGGGCAGGAGGCAGAATTAGGTGGCAGTTCCTTATAACACTCGGGGCAATATTTCATCATATTCATAAATAATTTCAACCTGCATATAAGAAAGGATTATCCCTTTTAGTATAGCATGAACAAATAATATGAGATCTGTAATTGGTTTACTGTTTTGTAAGAGGATCTTTGAAATTCGGGGATTACGTCATTTATTTTAATAAGGAGGAGCTTACCTGGTCTGGGATTTGAAGATAGGAAGCCATTCAGATGAGACAAACTCTGGAGCGAATTTGGTTCTTGCTCTCCGGTTCGCCCAGGTCAGGATTTCCTTACTCTTTGCTGCGTTGGTGCATAAACGATCTGGAGAAGGCATGATATGGACTCGAGCCAGATCCAGTCGGTCTGAATCCCAGCAGATCTGCACGGTTAACAGGGCCTCGGTTTCGCCATCGGTATGATCCCTGCAGGCAACCTGCAGCAGCTGGAGTTGTTCTTGGCTGACGAAGGGGTTTTCCTGGAGAAGTTTGCCGGCCAAGACCGCTCCCCTCTGACCATGGCCTGGATCCCAGGTTTGGTTGTGCCGGCAGGCATCATGAAATATCGCAAATAGGATGATCACTGTAGGATCCCCACCTTCAATCTCGGCTAATCTCAAACCGTTTTCAAGCACCCTGGCCCAATGGCTGAGACCGTGAGCGCCGTTCGGTTTTAATATATATTGAGATGCAATTTTTTCAAGGAACGGTTTTAGGTCAATTGAATTCAAAGTTGAGCCTCTTAGTGAATCGATGACGATATCAATAATTATACCTATGTGGAGATATATATATTTAAATTTTTCCTCTACCTCCTGAACGCAGGTGCTGGGGGTATGTTATGCTATAGGGGGGATATATATAATATAAATGGATTGGAAAACAGAGACAATATTTGAGTAGAGGTGACATGAAATTTGGTTACTTTGATGATCAAAACCGGGAATATGTAATCCAGCAACCAAACACTCCACTACCGTGGATAAATTTTCTTGGGAATGAAAAATATTTTGGAATAATCTCAAATACAGCAGGGGGGTACTCTTTTTATCAAGATGCACGATTAAGGCGAATAACACGATATCGATATAATAATGCCCCTTTAGATGTAGGTGGAAGGTACTTATACATCAGGGATAATAAGGCAGCCAGTTTGGGACAGGAGGATTACTATTGGTCACCCAGCTGGCAACCTGTTCGAAAAGATCTTGACCAGTACCAATGCCGCCACGGCCTGGGGTATACCACGATCCTCGGGAAAAAAAATGATCTGATTTGTGAGGGATCCTATTTCGTCCCCCTAAATCAAGATTTTGAGGTGTGGCGTTTTACTCTGAAAAATCAAAGGAAACAGCCGGCAGATCTTTCGCTATATTCTGCGGTTGAATTTTGTTTATGGGATGCAGCTGATGACCAAAATAATTTTCAGCGAAATCTCTCAATTGGTGAAGTCGAAGTGGAAGATGGTGTGATCTATCACAAGACCGAATATAGAGAACGGAGAAACCATTACTCCTATCTGGCATGTTCTGTTCCTATAAAAGGTTTTGAAACTCAGAGAGAGGCATTTCTTGGACCTTATCGCGGCTGGGAAAATCCGCTGGCTGTTGAAAAAGGTACTACGGAAAATTCTCTGGCTCACGGTTGGCAGCCGATTGGCGCACACCATATCCGTCTCACTCTTCAGCCTGGAGAAAGTCAGGAAGTTATATTCATTTTAGGATATCAGGAAAATTCTCGGAAAAAAAAATTTTCAGATCCTGAATCGCAGATCTTAAATAAATCAGAAGCCAAATCCAAACTAAAGATGTACCTGAATTCTGATTATGTCGTTAATGCATTATCAGAATTGAAGGAATACTGGGATGATTTACTGGGTGTCTATCAGGTAAATACTCCCGATCCTCATATTGATCGTATGGTTAATCTCTGGAATCAATATCAGGTCATGGCAACCTTTAATTTTTCAAGATCCGCTTCCTATTTTGAATCTGGAATAGGCCGGGGTATGGGATTCAGGGATTCGAATCAGGATTTACTTGGTTTTGTACACCTGATTCCCGAAAGAGCCCGGGAAAGGATCTTGGACCTGGCAGGAACACAAAAAGAAGATGGAAGTGCTTATCATCAATACTCACCGTTAACAAAACGCGGAAATGATGCAGTTGGGAGCGATTTTAATGATGATCCTTTGTGGCTTGTCCTTGCTGTGGCAGCCTATTTAAAGGAGACCGAGGATTGGCCTATCCTAGATAATCTTGTCCCGTACGATAATCAGCCTGGCTCGGAAAAGACTCTGTTCCATCACCTGAATGCTTCCATTAATTTCACTCTGGACCGGTTGGGTCCCCATGAATTACCGCTTATTGGGCGGGCGGATTGGAACGATTGTCTTAATTTAAATTGTTACTCCACGGAACCAGGACAATCTTTTCAAACTACGACCAATAAAGGCGGCAAGACCGCAGAATCGGTTTTTATAGCTGGTCTATTCATCCTGGCTGCCAATGAAATGGTGAAGATTTCAAAATTCAGAAAAGATGAGATATCCGTAAATAGATACCAGAAAGCAGCAGAGAAAATGGAATTAAGTATCTGGGAGCATGGCTGGGATGGGGAATGGTTCAAGAGGGCTTATGATGATGCAGGGGCCCCTGTTGGGTCCAGGAGTTGTGCGGAAGGTCAGATCTTCATTGAACCTCAGGGATTTTGCATTATGGCTGGACTGGGGTTAAGGAATGGAAAAGCCAGAATGGCATTGGATTCAGTTAATGAACGCTTGGCGACGGAGCACGGGATTGTTCTACAACAACCAGCGTATAGCAAATACTATCTTAACCTCGGTGAGATAACATCTTATCCACCGGGGTATAAAGAAAACGCTGGAATATTTTGTCATACAAACCCATGGATCATGATTGCAGAAGCTATGCTGGGCGAAGGTAAAAAAGCTTTGGATTATTATCACCTCATAAATCCGTCGGTCAGAGAAGAATTCAGTGATCTGCATAAATGTGAGCCCTATGTATATGCCCAGATGATAGCTGGAAGGGATGCTGCCACGCCTGGCGAGGCAAAAAACTCCTGGTTGACAGGTACTGCTGCCTGGAATTTCCTGGCCATCTCTCAGTGGATCCTGGGTATTCGCCCGGATTACGACGGATTGATTATTGATCCGGTTATTCCTGAGGAATGGAATGGGTTTCAAGCGGTTAGGAAATTCCGGAACGTTACTTACAAAATCAATGTTTCCAGAATTGGCCAGGGTGATGATTTGAAAATATCTATTGACGGTAAACACATCAGAGGAAATATTATCAAACGAGTTCCCAGAGATTTATCTGAAATTGAGGTGGATGTGTCCATCGGTAGTGTTACTTGAGTAAATATGATCGAAGCGAGCCATGATTGCGAATAAAGTCCTAAAAAGAATCTTTGGGGATCGGTTAAAAATTGATTGGAAGATCGCAGTAGTGACGATTGTAAGCACTTTGCTGATCATGGTTGATTATTATTACAGTCCTACTTCAAAGAATTATTTTGATAGTATTCTGCTTTATCTAGCGATACCTTTATTGATCACGACCCTGATTTTCGGAGATAAGCCACGATCATTAGGTTTTACATTCGGCGATTGGAAAACCGGGTTGTTATTGACAATCCTGGGCCTGATAATTATGACTCCCATTATATGGTTCCTGGGTGTAAAGAATCCTGGAATGATGAATTATTACGCCCGCTCCCAGGAAGGTTTGGTCTGGAAAAAAGCGCTGGAGATATTTGGCTGGGAATACTTATTCCGGGGCTGGATCTTGTTCAGTTATGCTAAAAAATATGGTTCTGATGCGCTCTGGATACAGGCTGTGCCGTTTGCGATCGCTCATCTGGGCAAACCAGATCTGGAAACGCTGTCCACTATCTTTGGAGGTTTTGCATTTGGTTGGGTTGCCTGGCGAACAGGCTCATTTTTCTATTCTTTTTTAATACATTGGTTTATTGCAACATTGATTGTCCTGATCTCTTCGAGTATCTTAGGATGATCTTTGATTATTAATTTGCCAGTTGATAATTTCTGTCAGGATTTAAAGGAGAGTAAATGGGATTAAAGGTGCTGACCGCAGTTGCGAAAGGAGGTAAAACTGCTTGGGCAGTGACTCAATCGCGGATCTATGCTGCTGGATTATTTAAAACTCCTTATGTGCTATTGCCATCCAGTACACAAGTGGACGATTTTAAACAAAGGCTTGGCAACCAGGGTGGCGCACTGGGAGTGTATTTAGGCACTTTTCAGGATATATCCCGGGTAATCCTGAATAGATCTAAACTCAACCTGATTGTTATTTCCGAAACTGCTCAGATCAACCTGCTGGGTTCTATTCTAGAAAACCTTAGTTTGAATTATTATCAAGGGATTAAGCATAAACCTGGGTTTGCTCAGACTGTGCTTGCTATTATCAGGGAATTAGAAGCGGGAGAAATAGAACCAGTAAATTTCGGAAGTACAGTTGGCGAGATAAATCAAGATGGAAGACTGGGTGAATTGGCTCTGATTTATGAGGAATACAATAATCTGCTGCTCAGAAATAACTTGGTTGACCCTGCCGGGTTGGTCTGGAAGGCTGTTGAGACCCTCGCAGCACAACCAGAGATTTGCCCGGAATGGGATTTGTTGATAGTTGATGGATTTGACGATCTTGCTCCTGTTCAAATCGATTTAATAGTTACTCTCTCCAAGCTTCTGCCAGATGTTATTGTTACGCTCACCGGCTCGGAAGAAACGCCCAACAGGCCGATCGTGCATAAACGATTTAATCACTTAAGAGCAGAGTTGGAAGAAAAACAGCAGGTAGAATTTATCCACTTCGATAGAAAAAAGAATGTAAATAAGGAAGGCTTATTTGAGGAGCTGGAAAAAATTCTGTTTTCCAGTAATCTGGGAGAACCTCTAGATACTCAAGGAAGGATCAAGATGGTGGCAGTACCTGACAGGGAATATGAAGTAAGGTCTGCTTTTCGCTGGATAAAAAAATTAATCTCTGAAGGAAGTATCGAACCAGGTCAGGCGGCTCTGATCATGCGTAATCTGGAGCCGTACCGGAAAATAATCAATAAAGTCGCTCAGGAATATCAATTGCCAGTATTTATCAGAGGTGGACTCCCGTTGGAGGAGAATCCTGCTGTTGCAGCAATTTTGAGTTTGTTAGATCTGGCCAGTTTCGGGAAAGAAGGTCTGGCATGGCATGATGTGGTATCTCTCTGGCAATCCCCATATTTTGATTGGAGTGTGATCTCTCCAGAAGATGCTCTGGAAAATTCCCATGAAATCCACTTGAGAGAGACTAAACAGCTTTCCGAAATTGCCAGGTGGGGCAGTGTCATCCAAGGTCTTGAGCAATGGAAAGAGGCGTTCGAAAGATTAATGGAGATTCCTGCAGGAGAAGGGAAATTTTCTTCACGAATCTCTGTTCTTGACCAGATCCCTACTGGCAAAATGGCTCAACAACTGTGGGAGAAATTCGGATCTTTTTTAGAATTGATAACGCCGCCAGATGATGGCTTGTCTTCTGAAGTGTATATCATGTGGATAGAAAACCTGCTTGGTGACCTGAATATAGAGGATGATCGAACCAGAGGATTAAACCTTTTCCAGATGGCGCTTGAAGGTGGTCCAGATCTTTTTCGGCGGGATTGCCAGGCCATACTAAGATTGACAGGATTATTCAGGGAATATATTGCTTCAGATCAGTTGTGCTGTTTTGGGCCAACCACATTTAGAAACGTTCTTGTTGATCTGAAATCAGAAATTATCCGCCAATCTTATCAACCATCTCGGGATGGGGAAAATTTGATTATCTGTGCGGATTGTACTGAGGTACGCGGGGTGTCTTATAAAGCAGTCGCCTTGATCGGCCTGGCCGAGGGAGAATTTCCCGGTACGGTCAAAGAAGACCCATTCCTGAGAGATCGAGACCGCATTCTTCTGAGAGAAAAATTTGGATTTCCGCTTCGTCCGTCCACAGAAAGCGCAGAAGCGGAATTCTTTTATGAAGCGATAACCTGCGCTTCCGAATTGTTACTAACTACACGACCCAGGATAGCAGATAATGGAGCGCCCTGGCAGCCTTCTCCATACTGGGAAGAACTCTTAAGAACTTTAGATATCTCTCCTGAAATGAAAACTAGCCGTAACGCACTGTCGTTGGAGGATGCTGCTTCACAATCCGAATTATTTGAAGTGATCGCTGATCTAGGGTTGGAAAATCAATCTGACTTATTGCGGGGTGCTGAGATACTTTATCCAGATTATTTCAAGCAAATATCAAGAGCAGAAAAAGTAATTAACACCAGGCTAGGAAAAGCCAATCCAGGCAACCTGAGATATGATGGCGGCCTGGAACATTTAAGTGAGGATCTTCAAATACGTTATCCAGCAGAACATGTCTGGAGCCCCAGCCGTCTAGAAAATTATCAGGTCTGCCCATTTAGTTTCTTTGTTAATTATTTATTAGGATTTGATAAACCTGAACCTCCTCAAGAGGGATTGGACGCGCGTCAATTGGGGAATATATACCATCATATCTTGGAAGATTTATATCTGAAAGTAAGCCGTGATTATGAACTTGAGGAATTGTTGGAAAAATTACCAGATGTTGCCCAAAACGTTTTTAACGAAGCTCCTAATAAAGAAGGTTTCCGAGAAACGGCTTGGTGGCATCATACCCAGCATGAAATATTGACCAATATTAAACACTCACTGATCGTCCTGGAAAGTATCGATGGTTCCTTCAGGTTTTACCGGGCTGAGCAGAAATTCGGCATCAGAAATGATTTAGCTCCTCAGTTGGATATTGAAGTGGAAGGAAAAGATGCCTACCACCTTCGGGGATTGGTGGACCGGGTGGATATCAACGATCAAGGAAGGTTGCGGATCATTGACTATAAAACCAGCAGCCCTTTTGGGTTTGATAATCAAGCTGTCAGAGAAGGCAAGAAACTGCAGCTTCCCCTCTATGCTTTAGCTGTCCAGGATGGACTGCAGTTAGGTGACGTCCAGGAAGGGTTTTACTTCCATGTCAGGTCAGCGCAGCCGAGCAGCTTCAGGATGTCAACTTTTTGGAATGATGGAGAGCGAGGGTCAGAAGCAGCGATCAAAAATGCTATCTTGAAAGGTTGGCAAGCAGTTTCTTCAATTCAAAATGGCATATTTTCTCCTCAACCTCCTGGCAATGGCTGTCCACAATATTGTCCGGCTGTTGATTTCTGTTGGCATTATCAACGGCAAATTTGGTAAACGATGAAGAATGATGATATGAATGATAAATCCATCCTCAAACAACTTGATCCAAGCCCAGAACAAATAAAACCCATCCTCCAAAGAGATCAGGATATTGTTGTTACGGCAGGCGCAGGGACTGGAAAAACCCGGACGTTGGTTGCTCGTTTTCTCTCATTATTGGAAGAAAGTATCCCTTTGCGTGAGATTGTTGCCATAACCTTCACCAAAAAGGCTGCCAGGGAAATGAGAAATCGGATCCGAGAAGAGGTTCGAATCTATCTGCTTAACGCGGACTTGGATGAAGATCATCAAAAGTATTGGCGGGATATTTATGAAAACCTGGATGCTGCCAGGATCAGCACAATCCATAGTTTAGCGACTGATATCCTTAGACAGCATCCTGCTGAGCTGGGGCTAGATCCAAAATTTGAACTTTTCGATGAAGGGCAAGCAGCTCGCCTTAAAGCCCAGGCGGTTGAAGCAGCTCTAGCATGGGGTTCTGAAGATCCCATGGCGGCTATTATCTATCCGATTTATGGCGTCTGGAAACTACGCAGGATAATTGGGGAATTATTGTTGAAGCGGTTAGATATTGATACTGCGTTGGACGAATCTGCTGACGATATTTGGGAGCTCTGGCGGCCGCAATTGATCGGACCCATCAAGTCATTTGTCGATAATTCTGATGTGATCTCAGCCCTAGACGGATTCCTTGAATATGAGATAAATGGCACTCTGCAACGAGCCCAAGAAAAGGGGGACCTGTTTGTAGAAGACTTGCGTATAGTTATAGATAATTGGAAAAAGATCAAAAAGGCGCGGAGGATTGATGATTGGATTACAATCTCCCGCTGCCTGAATCCACTTCGGGCCCACCTTAAACAAAAAGGGAAAAAGGATAATTGGACACCAGAAAATCCACGTGAGGTGGTCAAACAAATCCAGGTAATTTTTGATCAAAATATTACGTTTGACAAACTTGATCTGGCTATAGATCAAAAGCTGGCCCAGGAGATCATTCCAGGAATGAAGGCGGTTTTTCGGTATGCAAACCAATGGTACGACACGGCCAAAGACCAGTTGAATGGATTGGACTTTGATGATCTGGAAAGTAACTCGCTAAGATTATTAAAGGAATTCCCACAAGTAAAAAAATATTGGCAGGATCAGATTAGCGCTTTGTTAGTCGATGAATACCAGGATACAAATGATCGGCAACGGGAACTGGTGAATTCCCTGAATGGAGATGGAAAAAGATTATTTATCGTAGGAGATGGGAAACAATCTATCTATAGATTTCGAGGTGCTGATGTTGCGGTTTTTCGCCAGGAACAAGAGGTCATAGCTGAAAAGGGCTGCAGTTATCAATTATCTACATCGTATAGAGCTCATTCTGTTTTACTCAGGGATTTGAATTTATTGCTCGAGCCTGTTTTGGGATCTGATTCGTCTCTACCCTATGTTGAACCTTTTGCCCCTCTTTTACCCGGGAGGGACGATCGCTCACTATATAAAGGTCCACCTTATATCGAACTTCACCTGGCAGCAGGGACAAAGGCAGATGGCGCTGGAAAAACCGCCGCTGAAGCAGTGGCTGCTCGGATCACAGACATAATTGAGGGATCTGGGGGGAATGAGCCTGAAGGCTCCACCCAGATATTAAAATTTGGAGATGTGGCTGTCTTGTGTCGGGCTTCCAGTTCTTTCCCTTTTTATGAGTCAGCCTTTGAAAAAGCGGGAATTCCTTACCTGACAATAGCTGGTCAGGGTTTCTATGATCGTCCAGAGGTGAGGGACCTTCTCAACGCTCTTGCGGCATTTACAGATCCTCAAAACGATCTGGCAGTTGCTGGTTTGATGCGATCACCAGTAGTCGGGTTTCCCGATGATATATTGTTGCAATTCAGAGATTTGCAAAGCAAAGAAAAAAAATCATCACTGTACAAGACTGTCAAAGAGAATTATCAGCTGGTGGAAGACGAATTCCGGCCAAGTGCAAAGTACCTTGTATTCCTTATCGAAGAATTTTCAAATCTAGTGGGAAGGATTTCACCCGCCGAGATTTTGAGTCGATTTCTCGAGCAATCTGGTTATTTAGCTGCTTTGGCAATGGGAGGATATCAAAGAAATATCCAGAACATGAAAAAATTGGTTGCAGACGCCCAGAATAGCGGTGTTGTAGGGGTTCCTGATTTCCTGAACACGATATCCGAATTAAGGAATGTGGCTGTCCGGGAAGGAGAAGCTGCACTAGTAGCTGAAGGTGCGGTGCAGATTATGACTGTGCACCAGGCTAAAGGTCTTGAGTTTCCGATTGTTATTTTGGGAGACGCATCTAATAAAGACCGGATGGGACGGGATATTTTAATCGATCCAACGTTCGGTATTGTCCCTCCCTTGAATGATACGAGGATTGTAGAAGGCGATCATAAAAATCCTGTGCTCGTGAGAGCGTCATCTTTGGCCTATGAAATCGCTCTGGAAGCAGAAAGAGCAAAGGAGGAAGCCGAATCAAATCGCTTATTTTACGTGGCTGCAACCAGGGCTCAAGAAATGTTGATCATCAGCGGTATTTTAGGGAAATTGAATAAAGATAAGAATCTGGGGAAGCTCGGAGGATGGCTAAAAAAAATCTCCTTGATTCTTGGGTTAACTGATCTTGATCTGAATTTTAGAATTGACGGGAATTCGATCTATAATTATCAAGTTAATCAAAATGGAATTGAAGCAAATATCACTGTGTATGAAAACCGATATGATTTTGGTTTGTTAGATAAATACAGGGAATTTAAGCCTCGTCCAACTATTGATATAGGTGTAATTCCAGATCTAAAACCTAAACAAAGCCCCCGATCATTAGAGAATGAGGATATTGTCTCAGGTTTATTTCGGGCTACCTCCACCAGTGAGAGATCTGCAGTTCCGGCGAGGATTGTTGGAGATGTTGTTCATCAAGCTTTGCAGTTATGGAAATTTCCAGATCGGGGCGAGAATGAGTTCATTGATTGGGCAGTTGCTGAATTAAAAAATCTGGGAATTATTAGAGATAGTGAGATAAAAAATGGATACCGCCGGATTAAAAATATTCTTGAACGTTTTCAGGACCATGAACTGTTCAGGAGGATGACCAGCGCAGAAATACTAATACATGAATTGCCATACACCATCGGCGGGAAGAAGACTGCTTCTCAGTCGGGCATTATTGACGCGATATTCAAAGAAGATGGGTGCTGGTTTTTGGTTGAATTTAAGACGGATGAAATCAGGGATAAACAGCGATTTGACTGGGTCTGGCAGCATGAGGATTATCAACAGCAAGTTGAGAGATATATCCAGGCTGTAAAATCGCTTCTGGGGGAAAAGCCAGAACCAATATTATGTTTCCTGAATTATGAAAAACGGGTTCAGTTAATAACGGATCGGTGGTAAATAGCCTCCCCGGTGCCTAATTCTGTAATGGATAAAAGAACGGATCGATTATTAAGATTGATCGATTTGTTCAAAACTCTTTGGGTGATCAGGGACAATCATAACAGGCGCCATTCAGCAATGAACATGACCGGTAAAGAGAAAAACTGCCCAATATTTATTCCTGGGCAGTTCTAATTAGTTTGTGTTTAAGAATTCTGTAGTATATTTTGGAGACTTAAACATATTTGTTGCCAGCCAGTCGATCATGATCCCATCTAAGATACACGCTCCGGTCTAAAGAATGAACTTCAAGGTTTCATCAGGCAGGAATCCGACAGACACAGTTAGTGACAAGATCATTCCCAACAGGGAGCCGCCCAGGTGATGTTTGATCTTCCAGCTGTTGATGCTTACTACGAAACCCAGTAGCAAACGATTGGCAACCGTCACCGAGATTTTGCTCCACTCAAATTTCGGAAACTCGAATATTACTTGGCTTCCCGCTAGACAGACGCAGACGCTGATCAGTCCTCCAAGCAAACAGGTTAAGATTCTCTTCTTCATAATTAACTCCCAAATAGACAATTATTTATGTATAGCATGAAAAAAGAGCTATTCGGTTGTGAATAGCTCTTTTTTAAACTCAGTATATTCCTATTAATAACTTATGGCATCGTGCAGGTAATGCAGTTGATTGCTGTTGGGCAGGTGGGGAGACATGAACCGATGCAACTGCCTGGAGGTGCGGGAGGTGGAGCTGGTTCACAATATCCCATCACAGGATCATCGCCGTTACCGCCGTCATCGTCGTCTGGTGGCCTAGAGCAGTCTGGTGGGAGGAGACTACCATCGATTGTTTCACAATACAAACCAGGACCGCCAACCCATTCAGCGCAGAACTCCATATCGCCATAAGTCCCAATAGGAAAAGTGCAGCCCCAGATATTTGCCGCGTCATCTTCTAAGGTACAGTTCTTCGGTTCTGGGACTATTGGGACTCCTGTTAAAGTCCAACTACCAGGTATAAAATCTAACCCTGCCATATTTGTATCGATTCTTGCACGATATTCTGCTGTGCCGTCACCATGATCGATGCAGGACAGGAACACATCCCAGAGAGGGATAAATCCAACAGTATCAGGG
>Ga0307419_10001263_pt1 | contig 13115 bp, 10 predicted proteins | sample SalMarWE160230MG_2_FD_202512 | JGI IMG/M metagenome (GOLD analysis project Ga0307419, IMG submission 202512) | Salt marsh sediment microbial communities from the Plum Island Ecosystem LTER, Massachusetts, United States - WE1602-30 | ecosystem: Environmental > Aquatic > Marine > Intertidal zone... | reverse complement strand
AATTGTGTATTTTCTTTTTTCAATGGCTGAGGTTTAGCGAATGATAGCATCCCTTCGATAATCTCATTAATACGGTCTACTTCAGAAATAAGATCATTGGCCATTTCAATATCCGTCGAATCGTTAAATTTTCTTCTTAAAAACTGGATAGAACTTCGAATAGAAGTAAGGGGATTACGTATCTCGTGGGCAGCTCCGGCAGAAAGTTCCCCGAGGGTAGCTAAACGATCAGCCCGGTACATTTTTCTGGTTCGTTCTTTTTGTACCTGGTAAAGCAATGCATTTTCAAAGGCAAACCCTGCTTGATCTAGAAATATTTTTAAGTATTGCAATTCATTATTATCAAAAGGAACATTGTTTTCTTTATTACAAATACAGACCATTCCACGTACCTGGTTCATTACTATGAATGGATAGATTAGTGAAATATTTCTCTGTTTGAGCAATTCCTGTTCTCGTTTGGTAAAAAAATCAAATACTTGCGCATTTTGATTTACCTCAAGAAAAGTTTTATTAACTGAAAGCCAAAAAACTAATTTGTCAGAAGTATTGAAATATAAAATGTCTTTTGGGTGCGAGTTGGAAATAATATTTTCGACCATTAAATACCTGTTCAAATCAGGATTTAGCATTAGTATAAAGATGTGATCTGTCTTCAACAGTTCCTTTAATCTGGCCAAAAAATTATCTTTTAGCTGTTCCAGATCAGTTATGATCGAAAACGATTCATTCATTTCAGACAAAAACCTTTTAAAATTTTGGTTTAAGTCATTGTTCCCTTGTTTGAAAAACATAACCACTTATAATGAAATTTAAAAGTAAGAAATGAATTCTTCTTTCCCAAATAAACCAATTTAATTATGGGTAAATAATTACTCAATATCTACCAGAATTACTCATTTAAACATATTTAAAATTTAGTATAATTGTTATAATAAATTGAATATAAGTACTTTAATCCTTTTGGCATAAGTATTGTGTTAGAACCTTCAATAAATAAGCTGACACCTTAAAAGATAATAGTGAAAGGTTTAAAGTTTCTGGCATTTGGATTAATAATGTTTTCAGGAGTGGCAAAGTCGCAGGATACTCTCTTTCTTACCTGCCCCAGCGCTATTGAAATTGCTTTAGGCGAAAGCTATTCAACCCGTTCCTTTAAGATAGATAAACAAGCTATGCAATATTATTTCAGCTATTATAAGGCAATGTTTAAACCACGGCTCGATCTGAACTTAGATGCACCTTTGTGGCTCGAATCTGTTACGGAAATAGAACAGGCTAATGGTTTACCTGTTTACAATTCTGCCGGATCTCTTCAGGTTGGTGGAAACTTAAGTTTTACTTATGTATTACCAACCGGTGGAAATTTATCCTTATCCACAAATCCATTTCGCCGGAATTTTACTACAGTGCTTGCCAGTGACAATAGTACATTAAAAACCGACATGTTTAACAGCCAGTTTTCGTTATATTTTACTCAACCAATATTTACCAAAAACAAATTGCGTGAGAATTTACGTGAGGCAGAATATAACTATCAAAAATCGGAACATTATTATACACGCTCACAAATGGACATTGTGTATGATGTTACCCAGGAATTTTATGCATTATATCGCAGTAAGAAACAAGTGGAAATTGCCTTGGAGAAACTTACAAATTCAGAAGAATCGTTCCGTATAGCCAAATTGAAACTGGAAGGCGGACGTATGGCCCAGGGCGATGTGATGAGTGCTGAAGTTTCAGTAGCACAGAATAAAGCCGCCTATCTGAAAGCCATTAACCAGATGCAAAACGAGGAGGACCGGTTTAAGCAACTGATAGGCCTTGATCTCAATCGTAAAATATGGATTGTAACTGACCTTGAGTATAAACCTATCCTGATTGATGAACAAAAAGCCACTGATGAGGCTCTGAAGAACAGGCTTGAAATAAAGGAAACAGAGATGGATATTAACCTTTTAAAGATTGAAGTTGACAGAGCCAGGCGCGTAAGGGAATTTCAGGGTAATATTTCAGCATATTATGACTTAACGGGGATTAGTACACTTGGGGCAGGAACAACTACACAATTAGTCCAATCGTCTTTTGACAATATCAGAAACCGTCCACCTAACAGGGGTATTGCTCTCACCTTCTCGTTGCCAATTTACGATTGGGGGAGGGGCTCTTCCAAAGTAAAGCAGGCAAAGTTAAATCTCCAATCGAAGGAACTTTATAAAGAGAATCAGGAAATAACTATCCGCAGGGAAGTTCGGGAAATAATACGTTCGGTAAACGAATCGTCTGAACAGCTCAATATTCACCAAAAGAATCTCGATCTGGCCCGTCAAACCTACCGTATAAGCCAAATCCGTTTCGAAAATGGTGATATTTCAAACCAGGACCTCACAATAGAACAGGAAAGACTTGCAACTATTCAATTAGATTATCTTGATGCATTTATAGGCTATCAGCTTTCAGTAAATGATTTAAAACGGAAGACAATGTGGGATTTTGAGAATAATAAGAGTTATGTGGTTGAATGGGAGGTAAAAGGTAATCAGTAATCGGTATTTAAAAACTATATCATGAGAAAAATATTTACAATCGCCCTTCTATTTATTTTCTTTACTCCCGGACGTTCCCAGGAAGACCAGGCAGGTATCGCCCTCGATCTGAAAAAAGCTCGTGCCGCATACGAAATTGCAAAACAGAAATACGATAATGATAAAGAACTTTACGACCAGAAAGCCATATCGCTCTCTGAGTTCAATAACTCTAAAAACGAATCCTTATCAAAGGAGGTCGACTATCAGAAGCTTATATTGAAGCTCATTTCACAACAATCGTATATCATTATCGAAAAAGCTGTGAAATATCAAAATAATAAAGCTGAAAAAAGAGTACAATTAACCCTTCGCAGTTCCACGGAAGGAAACCAGGATTACATCAGGCAGTTCGAACAACATTTCGATGTGTTTACTCCTGAAATGCGAACAGCCAAGGTGTATAATATTTTTGTATCCATCAACAATATTACTGATAACACAATCATTGGATCGCCTTATGAAATACGCATTCCCTATATCGATAACGGCGCCACTGCAATGGCTGATTTTAATCTGTTGCGCGATGCCGAAAGCGTTCAGGTTGTATTAAACTACAATGGTAAGAAAGATACTAAGAATATTTACCTCGAGAAAGATGCTTCTGCCAATATGGTGGCTATCACTGCTTCTCAATTCGCTCAGGAGACCGATTTGGGCTCATCCGCTTCGTATGAGCTGAGCCTTGAACGTTACTCTTCGTCCGATGATGTGTACAGGTTCATGGTGGTCAACCTGCCCCGGCAGGTATCATACGATCTTTATGACGCCGACAATAACGCCCGCCTTTCGCAGCTTAAATTCAACCAGGGAGTGAATATTCGGAAACTTTCACTGAAAGCTTATTTACCTGACCGCGAAGACGATGATATTAAGATAGACAAACCCCTCGATTTCTATGTAATCGTTCTGAACAATGCAGAATACAACAAATTTGGCGATACCCGTAATATGACCCAAAATGAAATCAATCAGATTCAGGCGGGTAAAATCAAACTGGAACTTATACCCAAAGGTGTTGGTCGGATTACGGTAAAAGCCCCCTCGCTCTACCACGAAATTAAGACCGGCGACAGCCTCTCTATGAAAATTACCGTGATGAACGATGGTACCCGGGTGCTTGATAATATTAAAATAACCACCGAAAATCCGCTTAACTGGAAGACGGTAATTTTGCCGGATGTAATTTCTACTCTTGCTCCCGGTAAAGAGCAGGAAGTGCTGCTGAACATACTTCCTCCCAATGATGTAAATGTTGGAGCTCAGGAGGTGAAAATCAAAACACAGGCCACCGCCAATAATAGAACAGTTGAGACAGAGGATAAAACAGTCCGTATCCAGGTGGAAGCCAGAACCCCCATCTTTGGCACAATTATGCTTATCCTGCTTTTAGTTGGGGTATTGGTGGGGATAGTAGTGTTTGGGATAAAGATCAGCAAGAGGTAAACAGTGATCAGATTTAATCTTTATAATCGAAACAATAAATATAGACCAAATGAAAAAGACCATTTTCTTTACAATTATTCTTATCAGTTTCATCCAATTACTCCCTGCCCAAGAGACTGGAAAAGTAAAAGTTTCTTCTGCTTTGGAGATGCTTACAAAACATCCATGGGTAAAAATACATGACCAACTGGGCACTGTTCAATTGGAGTTTACAAAGGATTTAACTTACACTGTAACCTTGAAATCCAGTAATGAAACTATTAAGGGAACCTTTTCACTAAAAGGAGATTTGCTGACTTTTGAAACTGATTCAAGTTGCAACATGAAAGGGAAATATACTATTTCGGTAGCAAAAGAGACTATAACTTTCGTTCTGAAAGAAGATCAGTGTAGCGGAAGGAATGAGATTACACCCGGCGTTTGGAAGACATTAAAACAATGAGATTAAGCTTTTCATAGAAACAATTCGGAACATCAGACTTTAATTCAAATAATTATGCTACAAGCAATTGATTTAACAAAACGGTATGAGGATCAGCAATTAGCGTTGGATGCTTTGAACCTCGAGATTAAAGAAGGTGAAATATTTTTTCTCCTGGGAGCCAATGGCGCCGGAAAAACCACCACCATCAACCTGTTTCTCAACTTTATTGAGCCAACTGGCGGTAAGGCGTTGATTAACGGTATCGATGTGACCAAAGAACCGTTGGAGTCAAAGAAATACGTCTCATATGTTAGTGAGAATGTAATGCTTTATGGAAATTTCACCGCTCGGCAGAACCTCGATTTCTTTGCCAAACTTGGAGGTAAGACCAATCTCACGAGGGAAGATTATTATATGCGCATGCGTGAGGTAGGTTTGCAGGAAGAAGCTTTCGAGAAAAAGCTTAAAACTTTTTCAAAAGGGATGCGCCAGAAAGTAGGGCTGACTATTGCCATAATCAAAGATGCTCCTAACATCCTGCTCGATGAACCAACTGCCGGCCTAGACCCCAAAGCGGCCGCTGAACTTCTGCAAATACTTGTGAACCAAAAACGCCAGGGTAAATCCATACTCATGTGCACACACGATATATTCCGTGCGAAAAATATTGCCGATCGGGTTGGCATTATGAAAGAAGGCCGCTTGGTGATGGTGCGCACGCGCGAGGAATTCCTCGAAGACGATCTCGAAAAGATCTATATGAATTACATGCAGGAAATGGTAATTGAAAAAGTTTAAATCTCAAAATGAAAAACTTTAAAACACTGCTCCTGAATGAATTTATGCAGCAGATTCATTCGTTTCGCTTTGTGCTCACCCTATTCGTGACTTTTGTAGTGACCGTTGTTTGTGTGTATGTACAGGTGGTGGATTTTGCTGATCGTCAACAGACATACCAGGCAGAACAAACAAAAGCCATAGACAAGAGTAAACAAGCCAGAATTTACTCAGAGTTTAATGTGCCTGTGTTTATAAAGCCAAATCCTCTCTCAATCTTTTCGCGGGGTTTTGATGAAAAAGCCGGGAATTATGCGAATATATCAGTTTTTGAACTGCCTGAACTCAAGAGTTCATCCCAAAAATCAAATCCATTTATGGAAATTCTGGAGAATTTCGATGTAATTAACATTGTTGAAATAATTCTTAGCCTTTTAGCACTTTTTATTGTAGGCGATGTAATTTCTGGCGAGCGGGAGAATGAGACGCTGAAACTTGTATTTAGCAACCAGGTAAGTAGGACAGAGTATTTTCTTGCCAAATATGTGGGAAGTCTTATTACCCTGGTTATCCCTTTATTAATGGTTTTTCTTATCACATCATTATTTATAACATTTCATCCTTTAATTATGTTAACAGGATTGCAGTGGTTAAAAATACTATTGTTGTTTTTCTCTGGTTTTTGTTACCTGTCGGTCTTTATTTTAATTGGGCTGACCATTTCTGCCCGTGTTTTTCCCGCTGCAAAAGCTATTATAGTTTGTCTTGTGGTGTGGATTACTACAGTTAATATTTATCCCAACTTAGTAAACTATACCGTTAGCAGCCTGGTGAAAATACCTGAAACACATCAATTGACTGCTGAAATTAAGCAGTTAAATGATGAAATGCAAAAAAAAATCGATGAAAACGAAAAAGAGGTTCCTTCCGGCCCTGTAACTTGTAGCAATTGCAGTTTTGGGCCTATAACAAGTATGATATTCTTGGGCAATAAAGATTTTGTTCTGAGAGCAGAAAAGCTAAATGCTCTGAATCTTCCAATACACTTCGAATATCAGGGGAAAATAAATGCTGAAAAAAAACAATTTAAACAGCAACTGTTTCATCAGCAAAAAACAGGAAGTTATTTTCTCCAGTTGCTACCAAACTTCCAATTGTACAATGGCAGTTCCATCATAGCATCCACAGATTTCAAATCAAGAGATATAGTATTGCACAACTCTTTGGAGATATTCAGATCGAATACTATGGATTATATAAAATCAAAAGATGGTTTTGGATTTAAATTTTTTACTCCCATGAAACCAGAGCAACTAAGAAATGACTTTAACGATTATACAAAAGAAGAAAAGGATTTGTATTCCAATTACAAACAGCCACTCGATATTTCAGATGCACCTCAGTTCTATTTTAAGTATAAACTAAAAATTCCTGTGGATATACTTTTTCTTGTTGTGCTCAATGCTATTTTCATATCACTGGGTATAAGGATTTTTACTCATGCAAGGGTCCATTAATTATCGAATATTATGATTAAATATTTATATATAAAGGAAATCCGGCAATATTTATACTCCGGGAAAATAATATTTGCTACTGCGGTTATTCTTTCCCTGTTTATTATCAATGCGTTGGTGTGCCAACGTAATTATGCCCAGGTGAATGAACTGTATAACCAGGAAAAATTGACAAATCAAGAAAATATCAGGAGATCATGCAGTTCATTTTCCGATTTAGTTTTTATTGACCAGCAATCAGTTAAACCTCCTTCCCATATAGCCTTTATTTGCGATGCATCAGCTAACAAATTGGATGATGCAGTTACCGTAAATGCGTTCCGCCTAAGTTCGTTAGAAAAACTGGGACCGGATAATCCTTATTTTTCATCGTTTACAGCGATCGATTGGACAAATATCATATTAATTGTATTTAGTTTTCTTAGTATTAGTTTATGTTATAATGCATTCTGTGGAGAACGTATGGAAGGAACTTTAAAGCTGTTACTTTCGAATTTTGTTTCACGTTGGAAAGTTTTTATTGCCAAATACCTGGGTATTCTTTCCGTTTTAGCAATACCCCTTCTTGTTGGTATTCTTATACATTTGCTGGTAATTCGTATTGGTGGCAAGATTGAACTGGACCTGAACGATTATTGGCTTATCTTGCTTTTCCTTATATCATCCGTTTTGTTTATTTCAGTCAATGTTTTGCTCTTTCTCTTTATTTCCACGGCTACCTCCCGGCCAGTAATAAGTTTAAGTATATGCCTTATTTCCTGGCTCTTGCTACAGGTTGTGATACCTCAGATTTTCTGGACTTCTTCAAAAATGATGATTAAAATACCTACCTTTTCTCAAGTATCATCGGAAGATCAAAAACAATCGGAGAGTTTATGGAAATCGCCAGACTATTATGGAGGTTGGAATGGAGCCTGGGCAGGGAAAGCTCCTAATGAAAACGTATTGAAACGCGCTGCGTTAATGAATGCCCTTGATGCCTCTAACAATCAGATTTGGGGGGACTATACACAGAAATTATTCCGCCAGACCAACTTCGCCATTAATTTATGCAAAATTTCTCCATACAGCTTGTACGGTTTTCTTGGAGCTACGATTTCCGATAATGGATTTACGGGATTAAAGAATTTTTATACCCAATCGGAAAATTACAGGAAAATTCTTTATAAGTTTTTAATTGAGAAAGATAAAGCCGATCCTAAAAGCTATCATCTTGTGGTAAACGAATCGTGGTCGTTCAAAGGTTTTATGTCAAATTCAAGCCTCAAGTTCGAAGAATTCCCATATTTCGAATACAAAAGGCTCTCAGCAGTTAAAGCATTTACTGAACTAAAATGGGACATTTTCATTATTATATTCTGGAGTATGGTTTTATTCAGCATAGGCCTGATAGTGTTTGTGAGGAGCGATGTAAGGTGAAAGCAAGGTATTCACATATATAACTTAAACTTTAAAAACATGATCTGGCACATTGTAAAAAAAGATTTTCTCGACAATTTCACATCGGCCCGTTTTGTAGTAGGCTTTCTGCTTTGTTTGTTTCTGGTACCTTATACTGTATATACCGGAACAAAGGTTTATGAAAGCAGAGTAGAAAAATATCAGCGTGATGAAAAGAATGCTAATGAGATATTTACAAAAGCACAGGTCTACGCGCAAATACAACCCATGGCAGTAATTCAGCCCAGTCCTTTAAACATTTTTTGCAAAGGGATCAGTGAGCAGGTAGGAAGCCTGGTGAATCTCAGGAACAATGAGGTTCCCACTTTTGCTACCGGTATCACCACCATGTATGAGAACCAGTTTCTGAACCGCTTTGTCAGTCTGGATTTTGTGAATATTCTTGCTATTATACTTTCACTGATAGGCGTGTTCCTATCTTATGATATTTTTTCAAGAGAAAAGGAAGATGGTACTTTGAAGCTTTTATTAAGCAATCATGTAAAACGCTCTGACTTCTTTCTGGGAAAAGCAGGGGGTATTCTCCTGACTTTTATTCCACTGTTGCTTGTATGTTATATCCTTGTATTTATAATACTTTGGATATCTCCTTTTGTAAGCCTGTCGGCAGATGATTATGCAAGAATCCTGTTATTGTTTTTATTCAGCCTGCTTTATCTTTCGTTTTTTATCTTCCTTGGAAGCTATATTTCCAGCAAAGCCAGAACTTCTTCCACCAGTCTTATTATTAATCTCTTCATTTGGTGTTTTTTATTATTTCTTCTTCCCAATGCTATGTCATACTTAGGAAAGAATATAGTCAAAATCGATAATTACAGTATTGTCAGATTGAACATGGGTGATCTCGATGGTGAATTCTGGGAAAAAAGAGGTGAGTTGCAGCAACAGGTACAAAAAGAAACAGGTTTGGAAAATCATAGTTGGAACCTTTGTGCCGGGTGGAATTATGGTCCGGTACTGTTATGCTTCACCACTCTTGATAATATGATCTATGAGCGAAAGATGCATGAATCAACAGCCCCAATGGTATTGGATTATGCCACTAAAAAGTGGCATTTACAGGAGGCCTATCTGAACCGTTTATATCGGCAGCAGAAAATAATAAAATATCTCTCCAGCCTTTCGCCTTCGGAGGTTTTGAAATACGTATCAGCATCTCTTTGCAAATCCGACATGGAAAGTCATGTTGATTTCATGAACCAGGCGCGGAGCTACCGTGAACAGTTTTTTAATTATTATAAAGAAAACAAAATCTTTTCTTCTTATAATTACTTCTCACCACATAAGGAATCTGAGATTCCCAAAACACAGGAAGAAGCAGTAATTATGCAGGCACAATGGAGATTGACAGCCAAACCGGAATCAACCTTTGACTTGTCTTCGTTGGGATATGTTTCCACGTCAGCTTTACCCCGGTTTATTTATAATGAAAGGGGTATATTGGATGGATTGGCAGATCAGCTCTGGATATTTGCGGTTCTGATTGCAGCCTGTACTGTGCTGATTTGGATCACCTACAGTTCATTTATAAAATATGATATCCGGTAATATAATCTAACTCATATGCTAAAAACAATCATCATACGGGAACTACAGAATCATTTATACAGCCTTCGGTTTATCATTGCCCTGATGCTCACATTGATTCTGTTCGGGACTTCATCAGTGTCTTTCATAATTGAGTTCAAAGAACAAAAAAGCACATATGAGCAGGGAATGACGAAAATTCAAGAAAACATGAAAAATGTTGCCAGTAATGCCTCAAATTTTGCCCAAAACATTAATGCGATCCCCTTTGCTCCGCGTAATTCGGCATTTATTGCATCCTGTCAGGAGGAATCCATACCCAATACTATAATTTATAATGCTTTTAATGTGTACGGTTATGATATTACAAAAGGAAATAATAATCCTTTTATAATGCCTGCTAAAAATATAAACTGGGAATTCATTATGGTGCTGTTATTCAGTTTCCTTGCCATCATTTTCACTTTTGATGCGGTAGCAGGGGAAAAGGAAATGAGAACTCTGGCGTTAAGCTTATCTAATCCGGTGTCAAGAGGTGTTATGCTTACCGGGAAGTTTTTAGGTACTGTTATCATCCTGACCATGTGTGTTGTAATGGGTATAGTTATGAGCATATTAATATTATTGTTTTCCGGTCAGACTATGATTACTTATGCTACAATTGCCGAAATAGGGGGCTTTCTGTTATTATCGTTCCTGCTTATTGCCTGTGCAAGTGCCATAGGACTTTTAACATCAGTATTGTGTTACAGTGCCAATACTTCCCTGCTCATCGGATTAATGATGTGGTTGATACTATTGTTTATTATACCACACACTACCTTGTTATTATCTAATAAATTGTTTCCAGTTGAATCTTCGGATGTAATTACACAAAACACCAATAACTCCCGTAAAATTATTGAGGCAAGCTTTCCTGATGGGAAATGGCATAGCGAAAGTAACAATCCTTTTACTCCCGATCATCAGATCAGAGCGAATATGCAAATGGAATTTATGCTGGGAGAAAAAAAAATCAGGGATAACTGGTATAACTCTCAGTTTTCACAGTATGTAAACACCAGTAAAATGACTTTAATTTCGCCAATGTTCATTTTTGAAATGGGTAATGAACACATGCTGAATGGTGGGTTCCAGCGGTTTAAAAATAACTGGGATGATCTGCATACCTATCAGGGGCAATTTCTTGCCTGGTTTAAAGCATTTGATGCCAAAGACCCCCAAAGCCCGCATTGGTACAATCCTTATGAAGATTATTCGACCTCAAAGAGCAAAATAAATATCGATGAAGTGCCGGTGTACTCTGAAAGTATTATTCCCTTTGCCCAAAGAATATCCCAAAGCGGCATTTACATTGCATTGTTGCTTGTATATTCAACAATTATATTTTTTGTGTCGTTTATGTTGTTCGTGAGGTATGATGTAAGGTAGATAATCGAATATTAGTAAGCTACCGGCCTTCTAATACTCTGGCAGAAAATATGATAAATAATTCATATCCAAATCCTCGGTTCATGATAGAAATCTTCTGGATTTATTACTTACGAATCAGAAAAATATTATATTCTTGATCCCGGGGCGACACTGTCCATTCATCAAACCCGTAATATTTCAATCATTTCCGTAATCGCTTCAGCCTCAGAAGGATCCTTTATCGGTGATAAACTCAGAAGTGATCTGGCATGGTTAAGATCCCTTCGTGAGATATAATCCTTTCCTATAAGTATATAATAATGGATTGCCGATTTCAGGGTATTGGCCTTAACCCTGAAAGTATGGGGACTTAATCTTGAAGGAAAGATATGGACATATCTCGATTCATCATTGTGATATTTCAGCATCCATTGAGATTTGTCTGACAGTGTAATTATCCTGAAATCATTGAACCTCTTCCCTGTCCAGTCAGAAAAAGCCAATCTTTCCATCAATTTTTCAGAGTTAAGAAATTCTGTAGTCTCCCTGCAAATCCTTTTAATTGATAATTTACCTGAATATACATCCATAACAGATGTTCCGATATGCCTGAGCTCCTTGACAAGGCTATTATTATCGGATTGTTTCTCTTCAGATATTTTATGGTTTGTATATTCTCTGATATAAGCAAGATGATGTTTTAAGGGATTGAACTGAAATGGTTCCGGTATCTGAAATGCAATATTCATGATATTTTTTTCAATCTTTTTTCAATCTTTTTTCTGATCTTTTCATAGGGTGGAGCAGGACCAACCCATAGCTCCTTGCCTTCGATATAAATAGAATCCGTTATTCCCCATTCTTTTACAATCTCCCTGTTCTCAACAGTATCAAATTCCTGGAGATTTATTTTTTCCGGAAATTCAAGGCAGGCTCTTTTAACACGTTCGCAGGCTATATTCATTGTCTGACACCAGCCATTTCTGAACATAGTCACATTTACTTTTCCTTCTCCTTTAACAGGATTCTTTAAGATTTTCATGAATTCAGGGGGCGTTGCCTTTTCATTGAATGGCTTCCACAGCATTCGCATAATACCGGTTTTATCAATAGTTTTGTATCCCTGTTTTCTGAACCATGATGCACGCATAAAAACAGGTATTATGAGTCCCCATACTACAAGTCCGTTTGCTCCAAGCTGTTTTACATCTTCTTCAGCAGCTTTCAGAAGGGCTTTCCCCATCCCCTGTTTCCTGTAATCGCCGCGTCCCTGTTTATGACCATGTACCCATATACAAAGGACCACATATAAGTTCTTTCCTGTAAAGGTCGAATATTCGATCGGGACATACTGGATCATACCTGCAATGATCCCATTATCATCCTGAACGAGTTTTACTCTCAGTCCCTTCTCTTTCATTATATTATACCATTTCTCCTTCTGGTCTCCGGCCTCTTTCATATCCTCAGACCATTCCTCGAGGCAGCAGAAATAGATATGTTCGGTGTCGGGAGTGATATTAACAACTTTCATATTATAAGATTATCGGATAAAACCTGCCAAAGTTATATCATGTTTATCTGGGAGCCAATTTTATTTTTAAATAGATCTAAATTTCTTTAACTACAGAGCCGGAAAAGTATTCAAAAGGAATTCACTATGTGCTTGTCAATGGAGTTGTTGTTGTAAAAGAAGGCACAATTGTGGAAAATGTTGCAAGTTGCAGGCTTTGCCAGCCGTAGCTGGACGAAGGACAGCGAAGGCTGGGTGCAGGTTGGTTATTCCTGAAAATAATATATAGAAAATTGAATTTTCGTGGATAATTTACTATTTTTGTGAAAAATCTGAGATGATAACACGATCACTGACAGCTGATATCATAAAATATCTGAATCATTTCCCTGTTGTGGCTATTATTGGCCCGCGGCAGGCAGGTAAAACCACCCTTGCCAAATTTATCG
>Ga0307419_10001262_pt1 | contig 13116 bp, 13 predicted proteins | sample SalMarWE160230MG_2_FD_202512 | JGI IMG/M metagenome (GOLD analysis project Ga0307419, IMG submission 202512) | Salt marsh sediment microbial communities from the Plum Island Ecosystem LTER, Massachusetts, United States - WE1602-30 | ecosystem: Environmental > Aquatic > Marine > Intertidal zone... | reverse complement strand
GTTTTTTACCCCCTGAAATTACCGGCGGGCATTCTTTATCCACCCCACTCTCAAAATTCACGTTCGGAGGCCCTGAGATGGATTTTCAGGGGGGTAAAATAAATTTTCCAGGGTATTACATGGTCGGGGCCGCCCGATAAGATTTTTAGGGGGTAAAAAGTTTTTTAAAAACGGGGTTTTTGGGGGGCGAAAAATAACCGGCTAATGTCTTGACAACAACCCTCTAAAGTGATAAGTTAAAATTATAATTAGCAGTCTAAGCCTTAGAGTGCTAATTAAGACTACGGAGGCGAAAATGCTATCCGATAGAAGCGAGACAATACTAAAATCAATAGTGGGACAGTATATCGTCAAGGCGACGCCGGTTCCCTCCCAGAGCATCATCAATGACTTTGAGCTGGCGGTAAGCTCAGCCACCATCCGCAATGAGATGGCCCACCTGGAGCAAGAGGGCTATATCACCCGCCCCCACCCCTCTGCCGGCAGCATCCCCATGGACAAGGGCTACCGCTACTACGTGGAGACCTTAAGCGATATTGAGCTCCCGCTGGCCGAGCGGCTACTGGTAAGCCACCTCTTCCACCAGGTGGAGAGAGAACTGGAGGACTGGCTGAGCCTGGCGGCGACCCTAACCGCCCAGCTGGTGCAGAACGTGGCCGTGATCACCCTGCCCAAGCCAGCCAACTGCCGCTTCCAGCACCTGGAACTGGTCGCCATCAAAGATTCGCTGGCACTGGTCGTCCTGGTCCTGCAAGGCGCCACCCTCCGGCAGCAATTGATAACCTTCGACCAGGCCATATCCCAGGAAGAGCTGTCCGCCATCGCCAATAAACTAAACGACGCCTACGCCGACAAGACCAGGGCTAAGATTTCAGCCAAGAAAATAAAGCTGGCCGCCGCCGAACAACTGGTGGCCGACTGCCTGCTCAAGATAATGCATGATGAAGACGAACAGGAGTACGAGCATTTTAACCTCGACGGGCTACACTTCACCCTCAACCAGCCCGAATTCCGCCGCGGGGAGGGGGGGCAGGTTTTAACAGCGCTGGTCGACGGGCGCAACCTGATGCAAACCATCACCCCCGAAAAGCTGGCCGCCAGCCAGGTGCAGGTAATCATCGGCAAGGAAAACAGAGCCGAAACTATCCGGGAATGCAGCGTGGTCATCAACAAATACGGGCTGCCCGAAGAAGCCGTGGGCGTTATCAGCGTGGTGGGCCCCACCCGCATGCCCTACGCCCGGACTATTTCGGCGGTGCACTATATATCATCGGTGTTGAGCCAGATGATAGCCGAGCTCTACGGCAGAAAGCCGAAGGGCAACTAGAGAGAACTAAAAAGGGGGTGAGGTCTATTGATGCCAAGAGAACCCGAGGAAGAACAAGATAACGAAACAAACGAAACCCCAACCGGGGCGGCGGAGACAGAGGCCGGCGAGACAGAGGACATAGAGACCCTGAAAGAAACGCTGGCCGAGGTCAAAGCCAAAGCCGAAGCCAACCTGGCGGGGTGGCAGCGCGCCCAGGCCGATTTTATCAACTACAAAAAGCGCAGCGAGCAGGAAAAACAGGAGTTGAGCAAATTCGCCAACTCGGTGCTCATCCTCAACCTGCTACCCGTCCTGGACGACTTCGAGCGGGCCTTCAGTTCCCTGCCGCCCAAGATGGAAAAACTGAGCTGGCTGGACGGCATAAAGCTCATAGAACGCAAGCTGTGGGCCATCCTGCAGGCACAGGGGCTGTCCCCCATCAAGGCGCTGGGCGAGCCCTTCGACCCCCAGTTCCACGAGGCGGTAAGGCAGGATAAAGGCAAGGAAGGGATAGTTATCGAGGAAGTACAGAAGGGCTACATGCTAGAAGACAGAATAATCCGGCCCACTATGGTAGTAGTGGGCAACGGAGAGGAGGACTAAACCAATGGGAAAAGTAATCGGCATAGATTTAGGCACCACCTTTTCGGCGGTGGCGGTGATGGAGGCGGGAGAGCCCAAGGTCATCACCAACGCCGAGGGGGGGCGCATCACGCCATCAGTGGTGGCCATGAGCAAGACCGGGGAGCGGTTGGTGGGACAGGTGGCCAAACGCCAGGCTATCACCAACCCCGATAATACTATATCCAGCATCAAGCGGCTGATGGGGCGCAAGTACGACGAGCCTACCGTGGAGTATGACCGCAAACTGCTGCCCTACAAGATAGTCAAGGCGGAAAACGGCGACGCCTGGGTGAAGATGGGCGATAAAAACTACAGCCCGCCGGAAATATCGGGCATGATTCTGCAGAAGCTGAAGGCCGACGCCGAAGCCTACCTGGGAGAGAAGGTTACCGAGGCGGTCATCACCGTGCCCGCCTACTTCAACGACTCCCAGCGGCAGGCGACTAAAGACGCCGGCAAGATAGCCGGGCTGGAGGTACTCCGCATAATCAACGAGCCGACGGCCGCTTCGCTGGCCTACGGGCTGGACAAGAAGAAAGAGGAGACTATCGCCGTCTATGACCTGGGCGGCGGCACATTTGACATATCCATACTGGAGCTGGGCGAGGGCACCTTCCAGGTAAAGTCAACCAACGGCGACACCCACCTGGGCGGCGACGACTTCGACCAGCGGGTCATGGACTGGCTCTGTACCGAGTTTAAGAAAGACCAGGGCATAGACCTGCGGCAGGACAAGATGGCACTGCAGAGACTTAAGGAAGCCGCCGAAAAAGCCAAGTGCGAGCTTTCCACCGTCCAGCAGACCGAGGTCAACCTGCCCTTCGTTACCGCCGACGCCAGCGGCCCCAAGCACCTCAACATCACCCTTACCCGGGCCAAGCTGGAACAGCTGGTGGGCGAACTGGTGGAAAAGAGCATCGAGCCCTGCAAACAGGCGCTGGCCGACGCCGAGAAGACGGCCACCCAGATTGACGAGGTGGTCATGGTCGGCGGGCAGACCCGAATGCCCCTGGTCCAGGAGAAGGTAAAACAGTTCTTCGGCAAGGAGCCCCACAAGGGGGTCAACCCCGACGAGGTGGTCGCCGTAGGGGCGGCTATCCAGGCCGGGGTGCTAAAAGGGGAGGTTAAAGACGTATTATTGCTCGATGTCACCCCGCTGACGCTGGGCATCGAGACCCTGGGCGGCGTGGCCACCCCGCTTATTCCCCGCAACACCACCATCCCCACCGCCAAGAGCCAGACTTTCAGCACCGCCGCCGACAACCAGCCCAGTGTTGAGATTCATGTTCTCCAGGGGGAGCGGCCGATGGCCGCCGACAACAGAACCCTGGGCAGGTTTATGCTCGACGGCATCCTGCCGGCGCCCAGGGGGCTGCCCCAGATTGAGGTCACCTTTGACATCGATGCCAACGGCATCATCAACGTCAAGGCCCACGACAAGGGCACCGGCAAGGAGCAGAAAATCACCATCACCGCCTCTTCCGGACTGGCCAAAGAAGAGGTGGAGAAGATGCAGCGGGAAGCTGAAGCCCACGCTTCCGAGGACAGCAAGCGCAAGGAGGAGGTGGAGACCCGGAATATGGCCGATAACCTGGCCTACACCGCCGAAAAGACGCTGCGGGAAAACAAAGATAAGATAGCCGACGACCTGAATAAAGAGGTTGAGGAAAAGGTTAAAGCGGTAAAGGACACCCTGCAGGGTACTGACATAGAGGCTATCCGCAAGGCCACCCAGGAGCTCAACGAGACGATGCAGAAGGTCGGCACCGCCGTATATCAACAGCAACAGCCCCCACCCCCGCCGGGCGGCGAAGCGCCTCCGGGCGGAGAAGGTGAGCAGGGGGGAGAAGGCGGCGAGGGAGGCGAAGGCGGCGACGAAGGCACCGTGGAGGGTGAGTTCAGGGAGGTTTAGAGAATATTCTTCTTCCCACCCTCCCACACTATAGAGGTTTGACCTCTCTCAACTCCTTTTAATGGGGAGTTAGGAGAAAAAGGCAATTTTCCCCCCCCAAAAAAAAGTGGGGGGTGGGGCTGGAGAGTCTAAGAGGGTATAAACGGGGCCCCCAAAAAATCTTTGATTTTTCGGGGTAAAAAACCCTTTTGGGCGGGTGGGTATGAGAAGATAAACGAACCTTAAAAGAGGGGGTAGGCGGGAATAGATATAAAAAGGGGGTGGGGCAGAATGCCTATCTACGAGGAAAAGCTGAACGAAAACTACCTGTTTGCCGGTGGCCTGGCGCTGTGGTCGCTGGCCGTCGGCCTGGTGCCGGGTATTATCCTCGGCGGAGTATGGTGGTACGCCGCTTTCTATATTGTCCTGACCGTCCTCATCATCGCCTGCTTCTTCCAGATGAGGGTGACGCTCTACCAGGACAGGTTGACCGTCAGGCTCGGCCTTATCTATCACAAGACCATCGAGGTGGGCAGGATACAGGACTGCGCCCCCTACAAGGTAGCTCACCCGATAAAGAACTACGGGGGGTGGGGTATCAGAAAAGGCCGGGACGGCACCTTTGCCATCACCCAGGCCTTTATCAACCAATCGGTAAAACTGAAAACGGTGGACCAGGTTTATGTAATCTCATCACGGACACCGGAAAGGTTCTGCGACGCCATTAAATCGTTAAAGAAATAGAGTTCTAATATATGCCGACAAAACGAGACTACTACGAAGTATTGGGCGTGGAGAGAAACGCCACCGACGAGGAGATAAGAAGAGCCTTCCGCAAGCTGGCCTTTAAGTACCACCCCGACCACAATCACGAAGACAAGACCGGGGAAAAATTTAAAGAGGTCAACGAAGCCTACGAGGTGCTCTCCGACCCCGATAAGCGGGCCGCCTACGACCGCTTCGGGCACGGCGGCACCGAGGGGCCTTTCGGGCGCGGCTTTGAGGGCTTTGCCTTCGGCGGCTTCGGGGATATCTTCGACGCCTTCTTCGGCGGGGCGGCTACCGGCCGCCAGGCGCCACAGCGCGGCAACCACCTCCGCTACCGGATGGCCATCACCTTTGAGGAAGCCGCCCTCGGCTGCGAAAAAGAGATAACCATCACCCGCACCGAACACTGCTCGATGTGCCAGGGCACCGGCAGCAAACCGGGCAGCCAGCCTGCGCGATGCCCCAACTGCGACGGCTCAGGGCAGGTGCGCCGCGTCCAACAGAGCCTGTTCGGGCGCTTTGCCCACACCGTTCCCTGCCCCCAGTGCCAGGGTGAAGGCCGAATCATCACCGAGCCCTGCCCCCAGTGCCGGGGCAGCGGCCGCCAGAAGTGCAAGCGCAACATCGTGGTTAACATCCCCGCCGGAGTTGATAACACCGCCCAGATACGCCTCGGCGGCGAGGGGGAGGCGGGGAGAAGAGGCGGACCGGCCGGAGATATCTATATAAGTTTATCGGTCAGAGAGCACGAGCTCTTCACCCGCCATAACTATGACCTCCTCTACGAGCTGCCGGTCAACTTTGCCCAGGCAGCCCTGGGCACCGAGGTGGAGGTGCCAACCTTGAATGGCAAGGCCAATCTCAAAATACCGGCCGGAAGCCAGACCGGGCAGATATTCAAGCTCAAAGGGCAGGGGGTCCCCCACCTGCGGGGCGGGGGGCGGGGCGACCAGCTGGTTACTTTATTCGTGGCTACCCCTGATTCGCTGACCAAAAAGCAGCGCCAGCTGCTGGAGGAACTGAGTGAGCTCTTAAGGGAAAAGAATATGCCCAAGCCCAAAAAGTGGCAGGGGTTCTCTCAGGGAGGTTAAAGTCAGCGCTTGCGCTTGAAAAAGGAGAACAACCGCCAGCGCCGGCCTGCCAGCTCGTGCTTGACGTTAGCCTCCATCAATTCCAGTGCGGCCTGCTTGGGGCTGAGCCCCTCGTAGAGCACCCGGTAAATTTTGTCGGTAATGGGCATCTCCAGCCCGAGCTGCTGGGCCAGATTATAGGCCGCCAGGGTGGTGGTCACCCCCTCCGCCACGCCGCTCATCGAGCCGCTTATTTCCTCCATCGAGCGCCCTTTGGCCAATTCCACTCCCACGTGGTGATTGCGGCTTAAGTTGCTGGAGCAGGTAGCCACCAGGTCGCCCAGGCCGGTCAGGCCGGAAAAAGTCAGGGGGTTGGCCCCCAGAGCCATTCCCAGCGCCGTTATCTCGGTTAAGCCACGGGTCATGAAAGCCGATTTAGCGTTATCGCCGTAGCCCAGCCCGTCAACGATGCCGGCGCCCAGGGCGATAATGTTCTTCAGGGCTCCTCCCAGCTCGACGCCGATGACATCGGTATTGGTGTAGATACAGAGGTTGGGGGTGTTCAGGGACTTCTGCGCCTTTTTAGCCACCGCCTCGCTGTGGGCAGCTACCACCGCCGCCGCCGGCAGGTCACGCAGAATCTCCTGGGATAAATTGGGGCCGGAAAGGGCACAGATATTGGGGTGAAAATCGGAGGGGATTTCCTGGGCGATTACCTGCGACATGCGCAGGTTGGTCTCCAGTTCCAGACCCTTGGCGGCGTTGACCACCAGCATGGAGCTATCCAGGTGGGGGGCCACTGCCTTTATGTTAGCCCGCATGCTCTGGGAGGGCACCGCCATGATTACCGCTTTTGCCTCGGCCAGGGCTTCTTCCAGCGAGCTGGTAATGACCAGCTTGGGGGGGAGGCTAATTCCGGTAAACGACTCCGAGGGGAATTCGGCGTTTAGTAATCTGGTGGCCTCCTCCTCCGTCCGCGCCCACAGCCTGACCTCCGACCTCTTAACCGCCAGGGCCACTCCCAGGGTAAGCCCCCAGGTGGTGGTACCAATAATGGCAACCTTGGGCATGCCTTATTTCACACCCTCGGTGGGGCTGGAAGCAGAAGAGTCCCGCTTCTCCCCTTTCTCGCCGAGCCTGCGCTCTTTGCCCGCCATCAGGCGACTGATGTTGTCCCGGTGCATAACGATGATTATTACCGACCCCACCAGAGTATAGAACAGATACTCCACGGGGAAGCCGTTCATAATGGTCAGCGGCACCAGTATTGCGTAAGCGCCTACCACCCCGGCTATGGAGCCCAGAGACACGTACTGGGTAAGACCGGCGCCGATAACTATAATCTCGCCGCCGACTATGGCCGCTATCGGGCAGAGGGCAACCAGCCCGCCGAAGAAGGTGGCCACACCCCGGCCGCCTTTGAATCTGAGGAATACCGACCAGTTATGGCCGACTACGGCGGCCAGAGCCGCCAGAACCTGGGCTACCAGCGTGCCGAAGCCAAAATTGCCCACCACCAGGTAACCTCTGCCCACTATCAGGCCGGCCAGGACTACCGCCAGCACCCCCTTTAATATGTCCATACCGGCCACCATTGCGGCCGACTTGCTGCCGGCGGTGCGCAGCACATTAGTCGCCCCCACCTTGCCGCTGCCGTAGGCGGTGACGTCCACCTTAGCCTTACGCCTGGTCAGCAGGTAACCGATGGGAATAGCGCCGATGAGGTAACCCATTATCACCACGGCGGCAAACTTGGCCAGCATCATGATAGCTGCTCACTCCTGTTTTTAAAGATAAAACGAAGCGGCGTGCCGTTAAAGCCCTGCGCCCGCCGCAGTTTGTTCTCCAGGTAGCGCTGGTAGGAAGACGACATTAGCCTGGCATCGTTGACGAAAAAGACGAAGGTGGGGGGGTTGACCTCGGCTTGGGTGGCGTAGAGAATCTTGAGCTGCCGGGCGCCCTTGCGCGGGGGGTGGTGGGCGGCCACCGCCTCCTGCACCACGCTGTTGACCACCGTGGTCGGCAGGCGCTTGAGCCGTTGCTGATATACCCCAAATGCCTCCGGCATTACCCGGTCGGTGGCCTGTCCCAGCATGGCCGAAGTATATACTATCGGCGCATGGGAGACAAACCTCAGCTGGCTCCGGATATACCGGCTAAACTCGGCTACGTCCTTGTTCTCCACTAAATCCCACTTATTGACCACCAGTACCACTCCTTTAGCCGCCTCCTGAATGTAACCGGCGATGTGCTTATCCTGGGCTACAACCAACTCGGTGGCGTCCAGTACCAGTAAAACCACATCGGCCCGGTCAATGGCCCTAAGGGCCCGGATTATACCGTAACGTTCCACTCCGGCTCCCCAACGACCCCGCCGCCGGATACCGGCGGTATCAATAAGTAACACATTTTGGCCGTCAAAGTCAAGTAGGCTGTCGACCGCGTCATGGGTGGTGCCGGGGGCGTCATCGACGATTGAGCGTTCTTCGCCGAGCAGGGCGTTGAGCATGGTGGACTTGCCCACGTTGGGCCGGCCGACAATGGCCAGTTTTAACATCTCCGCTCCCGCCTCAACCGCCGGCGGGGAGGGGAGGATGGAGATAATCTTATCTAAAAGCTCGGCGGTGCCCAGCCCGTGATGGGCACTGATAACAAAGGGCTCGTTCAGCCCTAACTGGTAAAATTCGGCCGCCCCGCTTTCCAGTTTGGGGTTGTCCGCCTTGTTGGCCACCAGCAACACCGGCTTACTGGCGCGGCGCAGCATACCGGCTATCTCCAGGTCGGCGGGCAATACCCCGTCCCTAATATTGACCATAAAAATAATGGCATCGGCTTCGGCGATGGCCGCTTCTACCTGCCCCTTTATGCCGCGGGCGATAGAAGTGCGGGGGTTAATCTCCAGGCCGCCGGTATCAACCATGGTAAAAGCGGAGCCGCTCCAGGCGACTTCGGCGAAGATGCGGTCGCGGGTGGTGCCGGGCATGTCTTCCACAATGGCCGCCCGCCGGCCGGACAGGCGGTTAAGCAAGGTGGACTTGCCCACGTTCTGACGGCCGATAATAGCTACGATTGGTTTGCTCACACCTACCTCCGCTTAGCCGGTAATAAAACCGCCGCTGTGCCGGGGCGGGGGAGGTTTCCTCTCCTGCCTCTGCTCTTCAACCGGAAGCGGCCTCCCCCGCAGCTCTTTGGCGAAGTTGACGCTGGGGGGCTCAATCTCGGTGCGGGCAAACTCCCTCAATTCGGCAATGCTGTCACGGAAATCCTGGATAAAAGCGTTGTATTCCACAACAAACCGATTATAAAGGTCCATCGTCTCCGGCGGCAGCTCAGTCTTCTCCGACACCTCGGTGAACTGCTCGATAAACTCATAGTAGTGGGAGTTCAAGAGCCATAGTTCATTTAAGCTGGTGCGCAGGTAGGTTTTGAAGCGCCGGCCCCGGATATCGCTCTCCAGCCGGGTGGCAAAGCTGCTAGCCCAGGTATTGAAAATCCGCTGGGCTACCTCGCACTCCCGTGCCCAGGCCCAGACCCGGGCATTATCGGTAGTGAGCAGGGTGCGGATAACGATGAAGATAGACAGCGAGGAATCACCCATAAAGCGGCGGTGGAAATGCCCGCCCAGCTCGTTCAGCCTGAGCGCCAACTGCTCCAACCGCTTCTCCCTGGCAGTGGTAGCCGCCATCACCAGACCGATGACCAGGATAATAACCAGCACCGGACCCAGGGCTTCGACAGGCCACTCAAAGATAGCCCCGACCACCGCCAGTACCGTAATTAAGAAGGGGCTCCAGCCCCAACTGACTAATTTTGTTAACATATCAACCACCTCCTAGCGATAGCCCGCCAGCGGTATCTCCAGGCCGCCCAGCATCGCCGCCAGCAGAGCCTTCTGCAGGTGCATCCGGTTTTCCGCCTGGTCGAAGACCACCGAAGCGGGGCTATCTGTAATCCCCTCCGCCACCTCCTCCCCGTGATGAGCCGGTAAGGGGTGCATAAACAGGGCGTTATCCCTGGCCAGGGAAAGCAGCCCGGCGTCCACCTGATATTTGGCAAATGCCTTGCGCCGGGATTTGGCTTCGGCCTCCTGACCCATACTGGTCCAGACATCGGTATAGACAATATCGGCATCGGTGACCGCCTGGCGGGGGTCTTCGGTGCAGAATATACGGGCGCCGGTGCCGATGGCGTTGCCCTGCGCCAGATTAAATGATTCGTCATCAATAGCGTAGCCGGCAGGGGTAGCAATCCGGAAATTCATGCCGCTAAGCGAAGCCGCCAGCATCAGGCTGCGGGCGACATTATTGCCATCGCCGATGAAGGCCAGGGTGAGACCGTTCAAGTCCCCCTTCTTTTCGCAGATGGTCATGAGGTCGGCCAGCGCCTGACAGGGGTGCTCGCGGTCGGAGAGGGCGTTTATCACCGGCACGCTGGCATAGCCGGCCAGTTCTTCCAACACCTGGTGGGAAAAGGTGCGGACCGCCATGGCATCCACATAGCGGCTGAGCACGCGGGCGACATCGGCGACGGATTCCCGCTCCCCCAGCCCGACCTCGGCCGGGGAGAGGTAGACCGTCTGGCCGCCCAGCTGGCGCATGGCCAGTTCGAAGCTGACGCGGGTGCGCAGCGAGGGTTTCTGGAACATTATCGCCAGCGTCTTGCCGCTAAGCAAAGATACCCAGCCCTGCGCTTTCATGTCAATAGCGTCCGACAGCAGCAGGCGGATGTCCTCCACACCTAGGTCGGCTATCGAGAGTAAATCTTTCTTCATTGACCTCAGTATATCATGAAACAGGAATTATTCAACAGAAATTTCAGGCACGAAAAAGGGAGGAATTACCAGGTTTTTAGAGAGTGTTTTCATTCCCACCCTCCCACCCGATAGAGGTTATACCTCTCTTCACTCTCTTTTACGGGGGGATGGGCAAGAAAATTCCAGAAGCGGAGCTTATGAGGGCGGGTGGGCGGGAAATAAAACTAATGCTAAAAATGGGGGGTGGGGCTTCTTAATGGGGAGTTTTAGAGGGGCGAAGCCCGGCTCTAAAGCCAGACTCCGGCAGCCTGAGAGCCAGGTAGATGCCAACCGCCGACAGGGCGGCCAGAATAATAAGGTTTAAAGTTAAAGTCCCGGTAAAATCCAGAATATACCCCCCCAACCAAGGCCCAATCAGACCTCCTACATAGCCAATAGACACCACCATACCGCTCGCCCTGCCGATACCTTCCGCCGGCACCAAATCGGGGATAATGGACAGTACTATGGGGAACTGCGCGCCAGCCGCCAGGCCAAACACAACTACGATAGCCCAACCTAATGACAGCGGAGCATATATGGCGCTAAGTAATGCCAAGACGAACAGGGCAAAAGTCGGCCAGAGGAACAGTTTCCTCGAACCAACCCTGTCAGACACCCAGGGTACAGTGAAGGTAAGAGGAATACTCACCCAGGGCGCGACCGAGGCCATAAGGGCCGCCAAAGTCGGCGTTGCCCCCTTAGCCATCATCAATTGCGGCGCCCATCCCAGCCAGGCAAAGGTTACATAATCGATAATAAAAAGCAGGATAGCTACCACCCAGAGGAACCGGTTGGTCCATATGCGGTAAGATGACCTGTTTAGCTCACCGGTTGGCTCACTTCGCTTCCGGTCAGGCTGAGGTTCTTTAATTACAATCCACCACATGATAGCCGCCACTAAAGCCGGGATGGCCCATATATAGAAGACGCCCTGGAAGGTATTGGTTATCGGGAAAACTACCGGCAGAGTGATGGCCAGTGAAAGAGCCATACCAGAAACTATCCCGGTGGTATATACGCCGGTGACAAAACCGATTCTCTCCGGCGGGAACCAGGTGCCTGCCAGTTTGGGTAAATTGGGCAGAACCAGGCCGAATCCAACCCCGTAGAGACAGGTAAAGATAAGGAGTGTCCAGAAGTCGGTGGCGGTGCCCCTGAGCAGACTGCCGGCTGCTATAACAATAACACCAATGCCGGCGGCTTTGCGGATGCCGATCCTGTCGGCGAGGGCACCACTGGGTATAGCTATGGCAGCCAGAATGATAAGGGGAGCGGAAAAGACGAGACCCGATTGAGCATTACTCAGGTGCAGCTCCCGGGCAATAATATGCATTATCGGCGGTACACATAACATAGGGCTTTCCAGGGCAAAGCCCATCAGCCAGGCGCATACCAGAATACCCCAGGAGCCTGGGGGTTTTGTTCTTGGGTGCAAATATACTCTCACTAAGTCCCTAAATACGGTTGACCCGGCGGGCCGACTGACCGCGTTTTATCAGCCACCAAGGCAAGACAGCAAGATTTCCACAAGGTTATCGCATAAACTGAACCCCTGTCAAACTGAATGAGTCCTGACTCTTGACACCCTACCTCCGACCACCTAATATGCCCCTGGAGGGTAAAAACAATGGCTACCAAAGAAAAATTCACCATAGACGGGGATAAAGTGGTGGAGAAGGTCAAGCAGCTCATCCACGAAGGCAACATCAGAAGAGTGCGAATTATCCACGAGGGGCGGACGGTGCTGGAGATACCGCTTTCGGTAGGGGCGCCGGCGGCGGCAGCGACCATCATGATAGCCCCCCTGCTGGCCGCCCTGGGCGCTTTTGCCGCCCTGGTTACCGAGTGCACCATCGAGGTGGAGAAGATAGAGGAATCGTAGGCTAATGAGCGAACTTATCCTGGCCAGGCACGGTGAAACCGAGTGGAATGTGGAAGAGGTGTTCCGGGGCCAGATTGACATCGAGCTTAACCAGAACGGAATAAAGCAGGCGGAACTGCTGGCGGAACACTTAAGCGGACAGGCAATAGAAGCCGTCTATTCCAGTCCGCTAAAGCGGGCTTTAAAGACAGCGGAGGCGATTGCCCGCCGCCATAAGCTAAAGATAGAGACCAGCCCCGGCCTTAACGACTGCGACTTCGGCCAGTGGCAGGGCTTATCCCTGCGGGAAGTTAAAGATAAATACAGAAAACTCTATGAGCAGTGGGCGGAAAGCCCGCAATCAGTACAGATTCCGGGCGGTGAGAGCCTGGGCGGAGTCAGGGAAAGAGCTTTAAAAGTGGTGAACGGGGTGACAGCCAAGCATACCGGGGCAGTGGTGCTGGTATCGCACCGGGTGGTGAACAAGGTCTTAATCTGCGCCCTGCTGGGGCTGGACGACTCCCACTTCTGGAACATAAGGCAGGATGTAGGCGGCACCACCTTTTTTAGCTATGAAAACGGGCGGTTGGTGCTGACCAGACACAACGATACCTCGTATTTGAAACCGCTAAAGAGAGCTGAATTAAGAGATTTTTAGCGTAAGTTTTATTTCCCACCCTCCCACCCTCAAAGGCTTCGCCTCTAAAACTCTCTTAAAAGCGGGGGAGGGGCAAAAAGGGCTTTAGCCCTACCATAAGGGCGGCGGGCGGGAAAAGATATAAAACGGGGTGGGGAAAA